>Ga0074199_1000132_pt1 | contig 153649 bp, 141 predicted proteins | sample EPASupsiteSAE347_FD_64528 | JGI IMG/M metagenome (GOLD analysis project Ga0074199, IMG submission 64528) | Bioremediated contaminated groundwater from EPA Superfund site, New Mexico - Sample SAE3-47 | ecosystem: Environmental > Aquatic > Deep subsurface > Groundwater > Contaminated ... | reverse complement strand
CCCCGATCCCTCAAGAGCCGCCCCCCCCCCCACCCCCCCCCCCACCCCCGCCGTCCCCCGTTGAGAGCGCCATCCCCTTGGTAGAAAAGACTGAAGTTGTGGTTGATGTGCCGGCTATGAAGCCTGCCCCCCCGGTTATCCCGCCGCCGGTCCCCAAACCGGTAAAAAGAGAAGCCCATCTGATTACGGCGCCCCGCAAGCAGCAGGATGCGGCAGGCGCCGGCGCACAGAGAAAACCCGTTCCCAGAAGAACGGACGTGGTTGCCGGTAAAGACTTGGCGCCTCCGCCGGCCATGAAGAAACCGGTTAAGTGGGAGCCCGACAAGGACAAAAAGAAGGGTAAAAAGCCGGTAGAAGTAGTTATCAGCGACACCTTTCCCCGCAAAAAGGCCTTAATCAAAAAAGCTGTCGATAAAAAGGGAAAGATTGAGGATCTTGAGCGTGATGAAAGAAGCTCCCGCTGGCGGGAAGAGAAAAAGGCCGGGGTCGCGAAGCTTAAAAAAACGGTCATTACGGTTCCTAAGGCCATTAAGCGGCGGATAAAAATTTCCGAGACGATCACCGTGGGAGATCTTTCCAAGAAGATGGGCGTGAAGGCCAGCGAAGTTATCAACAAACTCATCGGATTGGGGTTGATGGTGACCATTAACCAGTCCCTTGATTTTGATACGGCTACCCTTATCGCTTCGGATTTCGGCTACCAGGTGGAATCGGTCAGTGTCGAATTCGAGGATGCCGTGCAACTGGATGAACCGGGCGAGCGGAACCTGCAGCCAAGGGCTCCGGTGGTGACAATCATGGGCCATGTCGATCACGGCAAGACGTCTCTCCTCGACGCGATCCGGGAAACAAAAGTGATCGAAGGAGAAGCCGGCGGGATAACCCAGGCCATCGGCGCTTATCATGTCCATATCAAGGACCGTGACATCGTCTTTCTTGATACCCCCGGCCATGAGGCCTTTACCGCCATGCGCGCCCGGGGCGCCCAGGTGACGGATGTGGTGGTGCTCGTGGTAGCGGCCGATGATGGAGTAATGGGGCAGACCATAGAGGCCATCAACCACTCCCGCGTGGCGGGCGTCCCGATTATTGTGGCCATCAACAAGATGGACAAGCCCAACGCCGATCCCCAGCGGATCAAGCAGGGCCTCACCGAATATAATCTCGTTTCCGAGGAATGGGGGGGGGAGACCATTTTTTGCGAGGTCTCGGCCAAGCAGAAGCTCGGTATTGACGCCCTGCTGGAGATGATCCTGCTGCAGGCTGATATCCTGGAACTGCAGGCTGATCCGGAAAGACCGGCAAAAGGGATAATCATTGAATCGAAACTGGATAAGGGCAGGGGACCGGTGGCGACGGTTCTCATTCAGGAGGGAACCCTCCGGGAGGGGGACGCCTTCGCGTCGAAAACTGAATACGGAAGGGTGCGCGCCATGGTCAACGACCGGGGGCAGCGGGTCAAGGAGGCCGGACCGTCGATGCCGGTGGAGGTGATCGGGTTTTCAAACGTCCCCCAGGTCGGCGCCGAATTCCTGTGCGTCGAGGATGAAAAGAAGGCGCGCAACATCGCCGATTACTGGACGAGAAAGGAGCGGGAGAAAGAACTTTCCGCGACCTCGAAGATTACCCTCGAGCAGCTCTATCAGAAGATAAAGGAAGGGGTGAAGGATTTCAACGTCATCATCAAGGCGGATGTTCAGGGGTCCATGGAAGCCATTACCGAGGCCCTGAACAAGTTGAGCACCGCCGATGTGAAACTGAAGATCATCCACAACTCCACGGGAGCGATCACGGAAACGGACGTCATGCTTGCGTCTTCAGCCAATGCCATCATCATCGGCTTCAATGTGCGGCCGGACAGCCGGGTGGTCGAAGTGGCCGAACAGGAGGGCGTCGAGATAAAACTCTATGATATAATTTACAATGTCATCGAGGATGTCCGGGCGGCCATGGAAGGACTTCTCGATCCGGTATACAAGGAAGTTGTCCAGGGGCGGGCTGAAGTCAGGCAATTGTTCAAGATACCCAAAGTCGGAACCATCGCCGGATGCTATGTCACGGACGGGAAGATTGCCCGGAGCGCCAATCTCAAGCTCGTACGGGAAGGCGTCGTTGTGTATGACGGGAAAATCGCCTCCCTGAAGCGGGCAAAGGATGACGCCCGAGAAGTCGCGACGGGTTACGAATGCGGCATCGGGATGGAGAACTTTAACGACCTCCGTGAAGGGGACGTCCTGGAGGCGTATATAAACGAGCAGGTGGACCGAAAACTGTAACGGCTGCGCTAAAAGCTCCATATGCTTCGTTCCGCTTCACCATTCCCCGTATCAAGTACGGGGCAGGCTTACATCGACGTACGAAAAGTACGCCTCGTTCCTCAGGTTGAGCGCGCCTCGCCTCTGGTGCTTTTAGCGCAGCCGTCAGTGACTGATGATGACTTGCTTATTTTGCATGAACAGAGAAGAATGGTTCGTGAGCGGCGAATCAAATGTTTTGCGCCGTTCCGAGATGTAAGTTGAAATTATGTGCTTGGTACTTATGTATATTCGTTCTTGCGAGAAGCGCAAAAGATTTTTGAGCCGCGGCGAAGCCATTCTTCATTGGTTCAATGCGGATGTTAATTCTTTTCATGAATGATAGTCGGTATTTGCGAGAGATATGGTAGTAGGCGCCGGACTCGTGGACCTCTGGATTCCGGAATGCAGGTCCCTCAAAGAGAAAAGATCCGTTTTGACAAAAATATTGAAGCGGACGCAGAACGCCTTCAATGTCTCCATTGCCGAGGTTGGAGACAATGATTCCTGGAAGAAGGCGAAGGTAGGGTTTTGCGTGGTCGGGAACGACCGGCGTTTTATCAACGCGAAGCTGGATCACATATTGAACTATATCGAAGCGATGGACCTCGCCCAGGTCATCGGATCGAACCTGGAGATAACCAGTTATTCAGAATGGCTGAGCAGCCGCTCTGAAGGAACGGACAAGTATGACGACTTTTAAAAGGGCCGAGCGGGTGGCGGAGCGGATCATGAGCGAGGTCTCCGACATCCTGATCAGGGAGGTCTCCGATCCGAGGATAAAACAGATAACCATCACCGGCGTGAAGGTCAGTGATGATCTGCGGCTGGCCAAGATCTATTTTGTCGAGATGGGGCAGGATACCTGCCGCCCCGAGACGAAGCAGGCGCTCCAAAAGGCGACCGGTTTCCTGAGAAGAGAGCTTGGCAAGCGCCTGGAGCTGCGTTACGTTCCGGAAATCGTCTTTTATGCCGATCCGTCCTTCGCTTACGGGAGCCGCATCGACACAATATTTGCCCAGATACATGAACAAGAGGTTGTGGATGATCCAAAAGATAGTTGACATCATTAATCGTCATCAAAGGTTCCTGATTACGGCCCATGTGAAGTTGGACGGCGACGCCGTCGGCTCGGAGCTGGCGTTTTATCTTCTCCTCAGAGGTCTCGGGAAAGACGCCGTAATCTACAATCAGGACAAGACGCCCGATAATTACCGTTTCCTTCCCGGGTCGGATATTATCCTTAATACCCTTCCCCCGCTGGACTCCTTTGAAGTTGCCTTCATTCTCGATTGCAGCGAACTGGACCGGGTAGGAGATGAAGCCCTCAGGATAAGTACCGTAGGCACGCTGGTGAACATTGATCATCATGTTTCCAACGGCGGATTCTGTGAGGTCAGGTTGATCGATCCGGCGGCAAGTTCCACAGGAGAGCTTGTTTTCCGCCTCCTGACGGCGATGAAAACGACGATTACCGCCGAGATGGCCACGAATCTTTATACGGCGATCCTTACGGATACCGGTGGCTTCCATTATGGCAACACGGGGAAAGACACTTTTATTGCGGCCGGTCAGCTGGTCGCAAGCGGCGCCAATCCCCAGTGGATATCAGAAAATATTTATGAAAGTTCCCCCATGGGCAAAATCCGTTTATTGGCGAAGACATTGCAGAGTCTGAGCTTTGATTGCCAGGGCCGGGTTGGCTCGCTGGTTGTCTTTCATAGAGATTTTGAGGAAACGGGCGCCCTCTGGGAACATTCCGAGGGCCTGGTCGATTTGCCCAGGTCCGTCGAGGGCGTGGAAATATCCATTCTCTACACGGAACTGCCGGACGGAAATTTCAAGATCAGCTTGCGCTCCAAGGGGGTGACCAATGTCGAGCGGGTCGCAAAGGTATTCGGCGGCGGCGGGCACGTCAATGCGGCAGGCTGCCGGATGGAGGGAAATATTGACACCGTAAAGCGGCGGCTCCTGGAGGTTATTTGCAAATCGGCATGGAAATGAACGGGGTAGTTGTCATCGACAAGCCTCCCGGCATGACCTCCCATGATGTTGTCCTGGATGTACGTAAGGTTGCAGGGGTAAAAAAGGCAGGTCACACCGGCACCCTGGATCCTTTAGCGACCGGTGTTCTGCCCGTCTGTGTCGGTGAGGCCACGAAACTCGTCCCTTTCCTGGTATCGGTAACCAAGGACTACCGGGTTTCCATGCTCCTTGGCGTGCGCACGGACACCCTGGATATCGAGGGCGCGGTGCTGGAAGAAAAAGAACCGCAGGTCACCGATCAGAGCGTCGAGAATGCCTTGCAGGGATTTCTGGGCCGGATCGAACAGATCCCTCCCCGCTATTCCGCCGTCAAAGTGCGGGGCAGAGCCCTTTACAAGTGGGCGCGGAAGGGGATCAGCGTCGATCCGCCGCCGCGGATGGTGGAGATCCACAATTTAACGATTGAAGAAATATCGCTGCCCTATGTGACGTTTCGCATGTCCTGTTCGGGGGGAACCTATGTCCGTTCCCTTTGTGCCGATGTCGGAGACCTTCTTGGTTGCGGGGCCTGTGTTGCCGGGTTGCGGAGGACCCGTAGCGGTATTTTCTCCGAGGCGGCGGCGATTGTCATGAACCGGGAAGATAGGAAGGGTAATGATGACCGGATACGCGCCGGCCTGATTCCCCTGGCGGAGTTGCTTCCGGACATGGGGTCCATTGTGCTGGAAGGCCCCTGGCTGAAGAGGATCAAAGACGGTGTACACCCCCGTGCGGAAATGGTAAATCATCGTGATGATATTCCTTTTCTTGCTTCGGGAGATATGGTAAAGTTGACCGGTAGCAGTGGCGAGCTCATGGCGATAGCGGAGCTCCTTTACGGCAGCCGGGAGCTGGCGGGTGTTCAAAATGACGTACCTGTCATGAAGTTGTTAAGGGTATTCAACGAAAATTAAAATTGGTATAACCAGTTAAAGAGGGAGGAATAAAAGTGTTAGACGCAGACAAAAGACAAGGAATTATTTCTCAATACAAGTTGCACGAAAAGGACACCGGCTCCCCGGAGGTCCAGATTGCCCTGCTCAGCGCGAGGATCGAATATCTGACCGAGCACTTCAAGGTCCATAAAAAGGACCATCATTCACGGCGGGGCTTGCTGAAACTTGTCGGTCAGAGAAGGAGACTTCTGGATTATGTCAAGAAAAAGGATGTCGAACGTTACCGAGCCGTGATCCAGCGTCTTGGCCTTAGAAAATAGCATTGCAGAGAGGATGACAAATTAGATGAAAGAAATATTTGAGGGCGAATTTGCGGGAAGAAATCTGTCAATTAAGGCCCATTACCTGGCGGAACAGGCCGATGGGGCAGCATTGGTAACCTATGGGGATACCGTGGTGCTCGTTACGCTTGTGTCACTGAAAACCGCACGGGAGGGACTTGATTTTCTTCCCTTGACGGTTGATTATCAGGAGCTGACCTATGCAGTGGGGAAGATCCCCGGCGGTTTCTTTAAACGGGAAGGGAGGCCCAATGAAAGGGAAATCCTGACCTCCCGCATGATTGATCGGTCGATTCGCCCGCTCATTCCCAAGGGTTATTACTACGAGACCCAGATTGTGGCCAACGTCCTTTCCCTGGACACGGAGAACGATGCCGGTGTGGCGGCCATGATCGGCGCTTCGGCGGCCCTCGAGATGTCGAATGTTCCCTTCAAGGGACCGATTGCCGGTGTCCGGGTAGGGAAGATCGGCGGTCAATTGGTCTGCAACCCGAGTGCAGAGGCATTGAAAGAAAGCGACTTCAACATCTTCCTCACGGGGCGGAAAATAACCCCCGGCACCCGGGGCAGGGACTTTGATGTCAACCTGGTCATGCTGGAAGGCGAGGCAAACGAGGTTGATGAGGATGATCTGATTGCCGCCATCAATGCCGGTCTGGAGGCGCTTCGTCCCATTATCGAATTGCAGGATCGGATGCGTCTGGCCATCGGGAAGGCAAAGAGAGACCTGGTGGAAGTCGCTGTGGATGAAGAACTTGTCAAGAAGGTTGCCGATACAGTAGGGGTGGGAATTCAGGATGCCTATCAGATCGTTCGCAAGCTGGAAAGGTATGACAAACTGGATCAACTCCGGGAACAGGCCAAAAAGGAATGTGCCGGAGAAGACGCCGCCCTGGTCCCGGCGGTGGGACGAATATTTGAGAGCCTGGACAGAAAGATCCTCCGGGAAAAGATCCTCCGGGACAAGCGGCGCATTGACGGCCGCTCCTTTACAGACATCCGGCCCATTTCTTCGGAGGTCGGCCTCCTTCCCAGGGTGCATGGTTCCGCCCTTTTCAACAGGGGCGAAACGCAGGCCCTTGCCGCCATGACCCTCGGAACGTCTTCGGATGAACAGCGGATCGATTTTATCGGCGGCGAGGAACGGCGCTCCTTCATCCTCCATTACAATTTTCCCCCTTACTCGGTAGGTGAAGCAAAGCGGATTGGCAGCCCGGGAAGACGGGAGATCGGCCATGGAAATCTGGCAAGAAGGGCGCTGGCCCCTGTTTTACCATCGGCGGAAGGGTTTCCTTACACGATTCGTATTGTTTCCGAAATCCTGTCCTCCAATGGCTCGTCTTCCATGGCGACGGTCTGCGGCGGCTGCCTGTCACTTATGGACGGCGGGGTGCCCATCAAGGCGCCCGTGGGCGGCATCGCCATGGGTCTCCTCAGTGAGGGCGACGAAGTGGTCATCCTCTCCGACATCCTGGGCGATGAAGACCATGCCGGGGATATGGACTTCAAGGTCTGCGGAACAAAGGAAGGCGTCACGGCCATGCAGATGGACATCAAAATCGACAACCTGACGGAAGACATCCTGAAGCGGGCGCTGATGCAGGCCCGGGAGGGAAGGATCCACATTATCGACAAGATGCTCCTGACCCTTTCCGAACCCCGGGCCGATATTTCTCTTTACGCCCCCCGCATTACCACGGTGAAAGTGAGACCGGAAAAGGTCCGGGATGTCATCGGCAGCGGCGGCAAGAACATCCGCCAGATTGTCAGCGAGACCGGAGTAACCATCGATGTTGAAGACGACGGTACGGTCACCATCGCCTCCAGCGACGCCGAAGCGGCGGCCCGAGCGGTGGCCATGGTAAAATGGCTTACCGAGGAGGCGGAAATCGGCAAGATCTACAGTGGAACGGTCAAGAAGGTTGTTGACTTCGGGGCCTTTGTTGAAATCATTCCGGGTACGGAAGGGCTGGTCCACATTTCCCAGTTGGCCAAGGAAAGGGTCAACAAGGTAACGGATGTCGTCAATGAAGGGGATGTGATCATGGTAAAGGTCATCGAAATCGACAAGCAGGGCAAGATCCGTCTAAGCAGGAAGGAAGCGCTGGGGGCGGATGTATCATAAGACGATTCTTGACAATGGGATGCGCATAATTTCCGAGGAGATCGAGCATGTCCGCTCGATCTCCATCGGGATCTGGGTAGAATGCGGTTCCCGCTACGAAGACGATCAGACTAACGGGACCGCCCATTTTATCGAACATATGCTCTTCAAAGGGACCCAGCGGAGAACGGCTTTTGACATTGCCGCCACGATCGACTCCGTCGGCGGCGTTATGAATGCCTTCACGAGTAAGGAGTTGACCTCTTTTTACATCAAGATTCCCGATTACCACATGACCCTCGCGATCGATCTCCTTGCCGATATTTTCAACCATTCCAAATTCGATGAAGATGAAATTACTAAGGAGAAGTCTGTCGTCCTTCAGGAGATCAGCATGTTGGAGGATTCTCCCGACGACTATATTCACGATTTTTTCGAGGCCAATTTCTGGAAACACAATCACTTGGGCATGCAGGTGCTCGGTACGCGGGAGCGGGTCGAGGGTTTTACCAGAGACTCGCTGCTGGAATTTTTCCGCAGCCGTTACCGGGGCAGGAACGTCGTCCTGACGGCGGCCGGCCATCTGAAGCATGAGGCGCTTGTGGAACTTGTCGCAAAGGCTTTCGGAGACATGGGGGGGCCAACGGAAAAAGTAACCTTCGTCCCGCCCGCCGTCTCTTCAAATATCACTGTTCTGGAAAAAGACCTCGAACAGGTCCATATGATGATCGGGACCCTCGCCCCTTCTTCGGTCAGTGAAAGCCGCCATGCAGCTTTTCTTATGAATGCTGTACTTGGCGGCAGCATGAGCTCCCGTCTCTTTCAGGAGATCCGGGAAAAAAGGGGACTTGCCTACGCCATTCATTCTTATCTGACCCCCTACATAGATACGGGCATGCTGGCCGTTTATGTGGGTACGGGTAAAGGAGAAGTCCGGGAAGTCCTGGGGCTGATCCTCGATGAACTGATGCGCATGGCCGGACAGCCCTTGACGGCGAAAGAGCTGCTTGGAGCGAAGGAACTCATCAAGGGAAATTTTCTTCTTTCCATGGAAAGCACGGACAACCGCATGACCAGGCTGGCAAAGAACGAGATATGCTATGGCCGGCATATCCCTCCGGAAGATATCGTGGCCAAGCTCGACGCCGTTACCCATGGGCAAATTCAGGAGCTGGCCCAGGGGATGTTCAACCCTGCTACCATATCCATTGCCGCCATCGGTCCCGTATCGGAAAAAGATCTGACCCTGCATGTCCTGAACGGATAGGCAGGAAGAAGGCAGTAGGCAACAGAGTAGGCAATAGGGAACAGGCGATAGTCCTGGACTTGATATATATTTTCTCCCTCCCCTTCAAGGGTAGGCTGGGGTAGGCAGGAAGAAGGCAGTAGGCAGAAGGCAACAGGCAGAAGGCAACAGGCAGTAGTTCGGGAATGATAGAAATTTTTCCCTCCCCTTCAAGGGGAGGGTTAGGGTGGGGATGGGTCAAGGTTATCGAATTTGTCAGTTAACGAGGTCCAGATTGATATCGTAAGATTACCGGGATGCGACGATCTGCCGCTGCCCCGGTATATGACGGAGCAGTCCGCCGGCATGGATATTTGCGCCGCCGTCGCTCAGGAGGTCACGGTCCTGCCGGGCCGTCGGGAAGTGATACCCACCGGGATTATCATTTCCCTTCCTGCCGGCTATGAGGCCCAGATCAGACCCCGGAGCGGTCTGGCGCTGAAGCATGGAATCACCCTCGTCAATTCTCCGGGGACGATCGACGCCGACTACCGGGGAGAAATTAAGCTGCTCGTGATCAATCACGGCGAGAACTCTTTTGCCGTGAAGCGGGGCGATCGCATGGCCCAGATGGTTATTAACCGGGTTTGCCGCGGCCAATGGCGGCAGCGGGAAACACTGGATGAAACCGCAAGAGGGCAAGGCGGCTTCGGCCACACATGAGAGTCGGGATTACTTATTGACACTTGATCTCAAATGTCAATAAATAAGCCTGAACATGCTCAAACGAGGTTAAGCTGATATGAAAAAAAACAAGGTGAGCAAAACCTACCAGGAAATTAACGAAAAAATACGGCAGGGCAAGGCGGTGGTGGTGACTGCCGAAGAAATGATCGATGTCGTGGAACGCCACGGAGACGTGGAAGCGGCCCGCCGGGTTGATGTCGTGACCACAGGGACGTTCAGCCCCATGTGTTCTTCAGGGGCTTTCCTTAATTTCGGTCATACCTCCCCCAAGATCAAGGCTTCCCGGGTCTGGCTGAATGACGTCCTCGCCTATGGAGGCGTCGCCGCCGTCGATTGCTATATCGGGGCGACGGAGGTCGCCGAAGGGGATCCACTCAACAGCGTTTATCCCGGCGAGTTCAATTACGGCGGCGGCCATGTCATCGAAGACCTTGCGGCGGGCAATGTAATCCGGCTGCGGCTGGAGGGCTATGGAACGGACTGTTATCCCGCCCGCAAGCAGGAGAAGAACATGACCCTCTTCGACATGCGGGACGCCATCCTTTTCAATCCCCGGAACGCCTATCAGAATTACAGTTGCGCCGTCAACATGTCCGACAAGACTATTTATACCTACATGGGGATGCTCCGGCCCCGCATGGCAAACGCCAACTACGCGACGGCGGGCCAATTGAGCCCCCTTTTCAATGACCCCTGTTACAAGACTATCGGTTTGGGGACGCGGATCTTTCTGGGCGGGGCCCAGGGATATGTGGCCTGGCCGGGGACACAGCATAATCCCAATGCCCTGCGGGGGAAAAATGATGTCCCCCGGGAGGGGGCGGGCACCATCGCGACGATCGGCAATCTCAAGGAAATGTCCTCCCAGTGGCTGGTCGGCGCCAGTATGCTTGGTTACGGGGTGTCCCTGTACGTCGGGATCGGGGTGCCCATTCCTGTCCTCAATGAAGAGATGGCGAGATATACCGCGGTCAAGGACGCCGATATATATACGCAGATCTATGATTACAGCATGGATTATCCCAAGGGAGAGTTAAAAAGCCTGGGCGAGGTAAGTTACAAGGATCTGAGAAGCGGCGAGATCATCTTGAACGGCAAGAAAGTTGCCACCGCGCCCCTTTCCAGTTACTACAAGGCAAGGGAAATCGCAGTGATTCTGAAGGAATGGATCGAAAGAGGCGATTTTCTGCTTGGCGAACCCCAACTGCTCCTGCCCGCGGCTGGTTAATGGGAAAGTTTTTTTTCGTCGGAAGGTATTATTTTTATTGCGAAGAAAGGAAATTTATTCTATTATAGGCAAAATTTGATCATTAAAAGCAGGCATCATGAGAATCGGTCGATATGTACTTGCCTTTGCATTATTGATCGGCGCCTTGATTGTGTTTGGCAACAGGGGCTTGGTAGATAACTATGTCAGCAGGGAGCGGTTACACTCCCTGAAGAAGGTTAACCAGGAAATAGCCCGTGAAAACAATGAGCTACAGAAAACGGCCCATCTTTTGCGGACCGATCTTGCCTATATCGAGATGGTCGCCCGCAATGACCTCGAAATGGTTAAGAAGGGAGATCTGGTTTATCGAATCGCCAAATAAATCAATGAAGATTGTGTATGTTTGATATCAAATCACTTTTTTCAAAGAAGAAAGGCCAGTTGGACGTTTCGCCGGCAGTTGCGGCGAAGTTGAAGGAGAACGGCGCCGCGCCCAAGAAGGAAAGCAAGTTCGGCGTCGGCATCCAGGCCTTTGCCAGTTTCAATCTCAAAGATCTCTTTTCCGGGAAAAAGCAATTTGTCGGCCTGGACATCGGTTCCAGTTCCCTGAAACTCGTCGAGATTATCGGTGAGAAGGGTTCCTACAACATGAACCGTTTTCTTACCGTTCCCCTGGACAAGGGGGCCATTGTCGAGGGCGCCGTTGTCGATATCGACGCCCTGGCCGAGGCGCTCAAAAAACTTTTCAAGAATTCCGGCTGCCAGAAGAAGAGCATTGTCACCTCCCTCTCCGGACATTCCGTCATCATCAAGAAGGCCACTTTCCAGCAGATGGATGCTCACGATCTCCAGGAAACGATCCACGATGAAGCCAGCAAGTACCTTCCCTTTGACAACATGGACGACGTCAACTTCGATTTCCAGGTTCTCGGTCCGAATGCCAACAATCCCAATCAGAACGATGTAATTATCGTGGCTGCAAAAAAGGATATCATTGAAGCCTATGCGGAAGCCATCGAAATGGCCGGTCTCTCCCTGGCCATTATGGACGTGGATTCCTTTGCCCTGGAGACGATGTATCAGGAAAATTATGAGTTTGAAGAGAAAGACGTGGTCGTGATTGCCAATATCGGGGCCAGTATAACCAGCCTGAATGTGGTAAGAAACGCCGCCTCCATCTTCACGAGGGATTTTGCCCTGGGCGGGAACATGATCACGGAAGCGATTCAATCCCAGTACGGGGTATCCGCCGAGGAAGCGGAAAACATCAAGCTCCACGGACCTGAGGGAGACGAATACACGAAAGGGGAGTTTTTCCGCAGCACTCTCCTGTTCCTCGCCGATTCCCTCTGTGCGGAGATTGAACGATCGATCGATTATTTCCGCTCCACTTACAGCGACGAAGACATAAAAATGATCCTCCTGGCCGGCGGCGGGGCAAGTATTCCCGGCATCGTGAACGATCTTTCCCAAAGAATGAGCGTTCCCGTGGAAATCATAAATCCTTTCAAAAAGATAACTTATAATCGCAAGACGATGGATGATGACTATATAAAAGAGATCGCACCCATTGCCGCGGTCGGGGTCGGGCTGGCGCTTAGGAAGCTGGGGGACAAATGATCCGGATAAATCTCCTTCCCTATCAGGAAAAGGCCAAGAAAGAAACGCAGACAAAGCAAATAGTTATTATTGCCGGCTGCTTTATTCTCTTTTTCCTTATCATCGGGGTGGTTCACCTGTGGATCGTCACGTCGATCAGTTCCCTGGATAAGGATGTAAAGGCGAAGGATGAAAAGATTCTGGCCTTGAACAAGCTCATTGGCGAAGTGGACCAGATCAAGAACGAGAAAAGGATTCTGGAGAAAAAGCTGGGGGTTATTGGGAATCTTGAAAAGAGCCGGAATTACCCGGTTCGCCTGTTAGCCGATGTGGCGTCCCAGGTTCCCACCAAAGATGTCTGGCTGGACAAACTCACCCAGACCGGCCTGTCTATGCAGGTGGAAGGCAAGGCGCGGGATAATTTTGCCGTCGTTCGCTTTATCAAGAGTATGGAAGGTTCCATGTATATCCAGTCGGTGGAACTGGTATCGTCCAAGCAGTTGGAGATGTCGGGAATCAAGTTGCAGCAGTTTGTCCTTTCCTGTGTCCTGAAGAGTGGTGTGTAAGCCATGGCGATAACTGTAGAAGACCTGAAGAAACTGTCTCCGAAGATGCTGGCCGCCCTGTTGGTCGTCGCCTTTCTTCTCCTCGGATATTTCTACTGGTTTCTCCTCTTTAACGACGCCTGGCAGAAGCGTAGCGCCCTGCAGACAAAAGCGGCCGAATTGGGTCAGCAGATCGCGGAGAAGGAAAGGATCGTCGCGCAAAAGGGTAAATACCTGAAGGAAGTGGCGCTTTTGAAGGAAGCCTTCGCCCTTGCCCTGACAAAGCTTCCCGACCGGCGGGAAATCCCCGGCCTTTTTCAGTCTGTTTCCTTGGCGGGGAGGGCGGCGGGGATAGATTTCCTCCTCTTCGAACCGAAGCCCCCGGAAAAACCACCAGAGAAAGCTCCGGACAAAGGCGCGGAGGTCAAGGGCAATCTGAAACCGTCGGACCAGCGGGCCGAGCAGAAACCGGGGGATCAGTCCAAGGGCGGCCCCAAGCCCCCGCGTCCTTCGGATAAATTCTACGAAGAGATACCGGTGAAGGTGAATATAAACGGCGGTTTCACCAATTTGGTCTATTTTTTTGACAAGGTTGCCAAACTGCCCCGGATTATCAATATCGAGGATATCAGCATCGGCGACGCCAAGGATGCCCCGGGTCGGGGGAGGGTTGTCAATACTACCTGTGTAGTCAAAACGTATATGTTTACGGAAAAAGCAGAAACTAAAGGCGGAAAGCCGGATGATAAGAAGAAGTAAGATCAACATCCTGTCTGTCTTGGTACTATCTATGGGGCTGTTATTGCTTGCCTCCGGGCCGGCGATTGCGAAATTCAGGGGGGGGAAGGCAACTTCTTCTCCCACGGTAAAAACCAGCGGGACGACAACGAAGGCTGCCGTAGCGGGAGCTGCGGGGGGTGTGGTCGGAGCCGCCGCCGCAAGGGCGGCCATGAGGGGAAGCGCCCCCGCCGGGGATGTCCATGATAATCCGCCGGGAGGCACGAAAGACAGATCTCCGTCAGGCGCTTCGGTGGCCGCTGTCAAACCGGTGGCCGCGGAGGTGGTTATCTTCAATTACGACCCGATAGGGAAGCCCGATCCGTTCAAACCGTTCGTGGAAGCGGAACTGGCCTTACGCAAACGCCTGGAGATGGAGAAAAAGAAAAAGATCCCCCTCTCCCCCTTACAGCGGGCGGGGGTGGAAAGCTACACGCTCCTCGGCATTGCGGGGAGTCAGGCAAAGAGGTCGGCCCTGGTTAAGGATTCAGCGGGAAAAACCTATACCCTGTCCCTTGGGACCCATATCGGACTTAATAACGGCAAGGTCGTGGATATTCGCAGTGACCGGGTTGTTGTTGAGGAACCGGCCGTGAAAAAGGCAAAGGCCAGGAAAATTGAAATGAAGCTTCGCAGAGAAGGAGAAGAGGGGAGACCATGAACAGATACTTATCATGGACTTGCTGGGCCCTGATCGGCATCTTGTTTTTTGCCGGATACATTGTTTCCGTGGAAGGCGCTTCCGCGCCGGCTGTCGGCGATCAGGCAAGCTCAGGGACGGTACTAAAGGCGGACAGCCAGACGGGTTATCTGGAAAATATCCTTTTTGAAAAGTCGGCAGGCCGGGAAAGAGTTGTCCTGGTGCTCTCAAGACAGGCCGATGCCCAGATCGATGGCAAGACGGAGCCGTCGCTCCTGGTCAGGATACCCAACACCTTCGTGCCCGAAGATCTCCGCAAACCCCTGGGGCAGGGCGCCCTTGCCAACGTCCTGCAGGCGGTTCCCGCCCAGCAGATGGAACAGGGCAAGCCCCTGGCCCTGATTACCATCGATCTGCGAAACAGCCGCCCCTATATGGTGAAGCAAGAGGGAAACAACGTCGTTATCGATTTTAATGTCGGCGCCCAGACCACGCAGGAAGAGGGAAAAAACGTGACTGCCGCAGCCTCCCCGGCGGCAGGCAAGACGGGAACAACCGTCACCGCTGTGAAGGGTGCCGATAGAAAGGGAGACGGCAAGGCCGCCGCCCCGGCCGCAGGAATAGACACAGAGACTAAACCTAAATACACAGGCCAGAAGATCAGCATTGATTTCCAGGACGCCGATCTGCGCGCCGTCCTGAGGCTCCTGGGCGAACAGGCGGGGAAGAGCATCGTCACCAGTCCCGAGGTTAAAGGTACAATTACCATCAGCATGCAGCAGGTGCCCTGGGATCAGGTGCTGGATACGATTCTGGACCTGAACGGATTGACAAAGAAAGAAGAGGGCAGCGTCATCACTGTTCTTACCTGGGGAAAGGCCAAACAGGATGAAGCGGACCGGGCGGCGGCGATAGATTCCCGCAAGAAGGCCGAAGAGGCGGCCAAGAAGGCAAAGAGTGATGTCGAACTTGAAAAAGGCAAGCTGAAGCAACTCCTGATTGAGGCGAAGATCCTTGAGGTCACCGAAATTTTCACACGTAAGCTTGGCGTAATGTGGGGAGCCGGCGTTCAGGCCAACCTGGGAAACGGCGACTACACCATGGGCGTTTTGGGTGGGTCTTCTTCCCCTGCCTTGACGACGCCCCTGACCAAGTTGACAACCGGCGTTTCTCTGACCAAAGACGCCTTGGCGATGAGCCTGGGAACGGCTTTTCTCCCGACGCTGGGGATAATTGTGGGCGGCTCGAACGCGGTACTCAATGCCCAGATCGCAGCGCTTCAGACAGATGGCAACGGCCGGGTATTGTCCGCGCCCCGGGTCCTCACCCAGGACACCCAGAAGGCGATTATTGAACAGGGGGAAGAGATTCCCGTGGTGACGCCGGGAACGACCACAAATCCACCGACGACGACCTATAAGCAGGCGACCCTGAAACTGGAGGTCACCCCGGAAATCAAACCTGATGATCATGTCCTCTTGACAATCAAGGCGAAAAACGACCGCCCCAACCGGGCGGATAAGGATCTCAATACAGGCAACATGCCCATCTACACAAGCAGCGTCGATTCCAAGATTGTGGTAAAGGATGGTGACACCATTGTCATCGGCGGCATCCTCAAGACGGATGATTCCAAGTCAACCAGCGGGGTGCCCTGGCTGTCCGAGATCCCGATCCTCGGCTGGCTTTTCAAATACGAATCAATTGATAAGACCAGGCGGGAACTCCTCATCTTTGTAACCCCCCGGATCCTTAAGGCGGAGGATGCGGCGCATACCAGGATGTAGGTAAATAAATAGGGACGGTTCTATTTATTCTCCCGTCCCTTTTCCCTTTTTATCACGGCCATGCCGGACGATAGTCTTTTCATTTCGCAAAGTTTTAGCGCCATGCCTTTTATCTCCTTCCCCTTCGTAACGGGAACCGTCATGTGTGTTTCTGATATCGTAACCGAAAACAAGAAAGATTTTGAGAAAATTCCAGGGATTCATGTAATCTTTCCATTCTCATGACCGCAGTTTGTTCAATAGCGGTTCCGCGAATAAATCCCTTGACGCTAATTGAACTCCATGCAGCAAGATCGGGGATTTCTTCTTGACATGTACGGCTTACTGCCGTATAAATGGGGAAGGAGGTGTATTATGAGTTCAACCACCACAGCGACCGCACGCCTGGAGGCGCGCATCAGCAAGGAGCTGCACGCGACCCTCAAGCGTGCGGCGGAGCTGCAAAGTCGTACCATGACTGATTTTGTAATTACCGCTGTCCAAGAGGCAGCGCGACGTGCCATTGAGGAAGCTGAGGTTATCAGGCTGTCATTAGCCGACCAGGATCGATTCGTTCAAGCGCTGCTATCGCCACCTAAAGCCACACCCGCCTTGGAGCGAGCCTTTGAACGTCATAGCAAACTGGTGAGCGCCGAATGACCGGCCCCCTGTTTCGGGTAGTGCCGCTCAACCAGTCTCACGATCGCAGCTTGTTCAAAAGCGGTTCAGAGCAACTGGATTATTATTTCGGGGCACAGGTCACTCAGGATATGAGACGCCGGGTAACGGCATGTTTCGTAGCTCTTTCATATGATGGACACATTGCGGGATACTACACTTTGGCCTCGGCAAGCGTGTTTCTTAGCGATCTACCGGGGAAAATAATCAATAAGTTACCGCGCTACCCATCCGTTCCGGCAGTGAGAATGGGGCGACTGGCCGTTGATCAAGTATTCAGGGGGCAGGGGCTCGGCGGCGCAATGCTGGCAGACGCCCTAACTCGCGTGGTACGCTCTGAGATAGCTGCCTATGCGCTGGTGGTTGATGCCAAAGATGATACGGCGGCAAATTTTTACCGACATCATGGTTTTCTTGAAACCACCAGCCAGCCGTTGACATTATTCCTGCCTTTGGCTACAGTATCGTATTTCAAGAATAAATCCCTTGAATCTAATTGCTGACAATAAAAGACTTGACATCACTGCAAGACGGCTTTACATTCTTGCATCATGATAGCAAGAATTGCAGAGCTGCCGGACAATCGTTCCTTCTTTCTCTTCGGTCCCCGCCAGACAGGGAAATCTTCACTTATCCGTTGTAAATTTGGTGATGACGCCTGGACGGTGAACCTCCTCCACGGAGAGGATTATGCCCGCTATGCCAAGCATCCGGCCCAGTACCGGCTGGATGCCATGGAGAAAATCAGAACAGGGGATACGCGAAGGTTCGTCCTGGACGAAGTGCAGCGGATACCCGAACTCCTGAACGAAGTCCATGCATTGATGGAGGAGCATTCCGACCGACAGTTCATCCTCCTGGGCTCCAGCGCCCGTAAGTTAAAGCGCGGAGGCGCCAACCTCTTGGCCGGGAGGGCGGTGCAGCGGCTCCTCTTCCCCTTTACCCTTGCAGAACTGGGGGAGTATTTCAATCTGGACGATGCGCTTCGTTTCGGGGCTCTTCCTCCTCTCCTTGGACTAAATGATTCTGATAAACAGGACACCCTCAAGGCGTATACCGAAACGTATCTGCGGGAAGAGGTACAGATGGAAGGGTATGTCCGCAACCTGGGGGGATTCTACCGTTTCCTGGAAATGGCCGCATCGGCCTCCGGGGAGCTGCTTAATTTCTCCAATATCGCCAGGGAGTGCCATTTACCGATCAGGACGGTCCAGTCTTATTACGAAATCCTTGAAGACACCCTCATCGGTTTCCGTCTTCAGCCCTGGTTGAAGAGCGAGCGCAAACGACTGGTAGCCCATCCGAAGTTCTATTTTTTTGACACCGGGGTGACCAACGCCGTAAATCGCCGCCTAACTGCACCGCCCGACCCGAGACTGACAGGGCGCCTCTTCGAACAATTCATTATCCTTGAACTCCATCGTTATCTCAACTATGCCCAGTCGGAGATGCGAATCTTTTTCTGGAGGACCAATACCGGCGCGGAGGTAGACCTGGTGCTGGAGAGGCACGGCGAGCTGATCGGCGCATTTGAGATCAAATCTGCAACAGAAGTGAGCGGTAACGACTTTTCGGGACTGCGTGCCTTCCGCAACGACAACCCCGCCGTATCTACGGTGGTTGTGTATCGAGGAACCCAGGCCTACCGGACGGACGACATCCGGGTAGTACCGTGGGAGACGTTTCTCGACGAGGCCAGGCAAGAGATAGCTCCATCGGGAGGTTCATCGTCCCCCACTGAACTATGGGCCAAGAAATCAACGATTTTGACAGAGAGATCCTGAAGGTAAGTCTGTTCTTCTTATCTTCTACCGTCAAAAAGCAATGTCTCGACTCAAATATTTTCAACTAATTGGCGTGAGAACACCGATTAGAGACCTTTGAATAACTCTGTTTCAGCCTCCCTACCGTCATTCCGGCGGAAGCCGGAATCCAGTGTTTTCGATAACTTCCTGGATTCCGGTTGTCACCGGAATGACAGAATAGGGACATTTTCAAAGGTCTCGATTAGTCATGTTCCATTATGCTACTTGACAAACAAATGCTTTGTTGTACAATTGTAAACAAAGAATATTTCGGAGCCGGATATGAATATTGTAATTGATACATCCGCCTTGATAGCTGTTATTGCCGGTGAGCCTGAACGGACTAAAATAATTGAAATTACACATGGAAATACATTAATAGGACCGGGTTCCATCCCATGGGAAATTGGTAATGCCTTCACGGCAATGTTTAAACAAGACAGATTAACACTTGAGGAAGCTCAAAAAGGACTATCAATTTTTAAAAGCATCCCGATTCGGTATGTGGAAACTGATTTCTCCAATGCCGTCAAACTCTCTAAGGAGATAAATATTTATGCCTATGATGCGTATTTTTTGGATTGTGCGATCAGGTATAAATCTCCTCTTTTGACCCTGGATAAAAAGTTGAAGGAAGCAGCCAATCATTTGGCTGTCCAAACATTGGAGGTTTGAGATGCAAGTCTATACATATTCAGAAGCAAGACAAAAGCTTGCCTTAGTGCTGGAGCAAGCAAAGAATACCGGCAAGGTATTGATTCGCAGAAAAGACGGACTTACTTTTGCGTTAGTTCCGGAGAAAAATATTTTCTCTCCTTTAGACGTACCGTCCATTAAAGTAAAAGTAACCACAGAAGAAATTGTCGGCATTGTCAGAGAAGGAAGAGAAAGACAGCATCCGGGAAAGCCAGATATTGTCACGGCGATTGGTGAGTGTCCTGTAAAGTAATCCCGTAAAATAATTATTGACAATTGTGGGGCGGCGCGGATAATATGACCCATCGAATATGACCATTAAGGGGGGGGTGATTGTCATGGAGATCGCCGCGTCTGAGTTTAAAGCAAAATGTCTGAAAATCATGGATCATGTAAACGATTCTCACGAAGAGGTGATTGTGACCAAGCACGGCAAACCGGTCGTCAGGATAGTCGCTGTTAGCCAGTCGCCATCGGCATCGTTATTTGGTTACATGAAAAATTCCGTGAATATTGTTGGCGACATTATCAAACCGATTGACGAGGCTTGGGATGTCGATTCCTAAGAGAACACCGCTGCTGATTTTGGATACCCACGTTTGGATCTGGCTGATAAACGGTGATGAGCGGATCAGGGAATCAGGCTTTCTCAACGCAGTAGATCGAGCCGTGCAAGATTCATCGATCAAGATCCCGGCAATTTGCCTCTGGGAAGTATCCATGCTGGCGGCAAAAAGACGCATCACCTTGGCGGAGAGCACCCTGGAATGGATGACTCATGCCTCATCGGCCCCGGGAGTGAGCATATTCCCCTTGACGCCGGCAATCGCCTATGAAAGTACCGCTTTGCCCGGCTTATTTCATGGCGATCCAGCAGACCGCATGATCGTCGCCACTGCCCGTAACGTTAACGGGACCTTACTGACCTTTGATAAGTTGATTCTGAATTATGCTCAGGCGGGCTATGTGAATTGTATCATGCCACAACAGTTCCCCTGATTTCTTCCGCAGGGAATAATAAGGGACGATGTTTTTCAAAAGCGAGCTGAATCCTTAATTAGTTCATTCTGCATCCGCTACACTCGAACATACACGGTAATATTTGAAGTCTCTCATCCACGAAATAAGATGTTCTTTATTTGCACTTATCCTTGCTGCGCTGGAAAGAAAATAGAACCGTCCCCATTTATAATGGCACGGGATACTGGGGCAGGCAGGCCATGTCCTCGGCCGGATAGGGGACCAGGAGGGCGAGGAGTTCGTCCCGGCGCTGGTTCTCAGGATCGAGCCAGAGGACCTGAGCCGCCTTGGGGACAATTACGGGCATGCGATCGTGGATGGCCGCCAGCGCCTCATTGGTCTTGGTCGTGATAATCGTGCAGGAATGAACAGGGCGGCCCTCCGGGGAGGTCCAGGTTTCGTAAAGACCGGCAAAACCGCAGGGCGCTCCGGACCGGAGGTGAATGAACCAGGGTATCTTCGCCGTCCCGTCCGTTTTCTGCCACTCGTAGAAGCCATCGGCGACGATGAGACAGCGGCGCTTCCGGAAGGCATGGCGGAAACTGGGCTTGTCGGCGACGGTTTCCGCCCGGGCGTTGATTAGGCGGTTGCCGATGGCAGGGTCTTTCGCCCAGGAGGGGATGAGCCCCCAGCGGAATTCCACCAGGCAATTCACCTGATCCCGGATGACGGCGGCGACTTGCCGGCCGGGGTAGATGTTATTGCTGCGCCGGTATTCACAGGCGACGTCCCCGATATCAAAGGACGTCACAATCCCGGATAAATCCGTCAGCAAGACAAAACGGCCGCACATCGCTGAGTCCTCTTTCCCCCCTTCCCGATGATATGAAAAAGTTTTTTATGATCTGTCCGGGATAAAGTCAAGACCAATTCCTCCGCTATCAGTACTTTCCGAAATCTTGATTGACATGCACGCACAGCAGGCGCATATAGGGCGCGTAATGATGGGGGGTATTGTAGATAATGCAAAAGAGCAAGATCAACATCAGTATGGATCAAGACCTTATCGAATATGCGAAGCTTTACGCATCGCAACAAAGAACGACGGTCTCGGAGGTATTTACTCAATTTATTCTAAATCTTAAGCGGGTTCACGAGGACGACCCCACGCAGATCGTCCTGGACGACCCTGAGTTCAAAGATAGCCTGATGGCGAACATGGAGAAAATCCGGTCCGGTGAAACGAAGTGGTCGGGTTACGATGAGGTCTTTAAATGATTGCCGGTGCCAAAATAAAATGCTAAGGGACTAGAATACGGCTGGAAGTGCTAAAAGAAATTTCTGCCTGATCAAGGTAAGATAATAGAGGTGAGAAATATGAAGCAGGTCTATAAAGGAATTGTTGACGGGAACGTGATCCGTTTCGAGAACCCAATAAAACTCCCTCAAGGAACGTCTATTCTGGTGGGCTTTTCAGCCATCTATAAAGAAAAGCAAGAGGAAATTAGGCAACGACAATTACACCTCCTTGAAACGGGGTTTTACGTCGATGAAAAACTGTATACAAATCGAGAGGATCTCCATGTCCGAGAGGCTGATTGATACCAATATCCTTGTATATGCCTACGATGTTCCATTCTCATGACCGCAGTTTGTTCAATAGCGGTTCCGAGCATCTATATTGCTGCTTCTGCAAATTTTTTACCGACATGATGGTTTTCTTGAATCAACCAGCCATCCGTTGACATTATTCCTGCCTTTGGCCTCGGCATGATCCTCCGCAACTCTATCCCCGGCAGTCTGAGCCGATGAAATGCACCAGTTTTTGGTGATAATTACCGGTGATGCGGGTAGTTCGATTTACACCCCTGGACGCTGATCATCCCGATATCACCACATGACAGGCCGCTATCGGCGTCTTGCCATTTAAATGTGGAGCAAGGATGGTTTCATGATGGTGGCACATTTATTGTAACTTGATGCAAGGTTACTTGATTTTTTGTTGTCTGTTCATTATACTATAGTTGCATTTGATGATCTTCGTGATTACCATTTTTAAATGGGCGGCGGCGATATGTATGCGGCGAAGGAAAAGTTGCTGTGGGGGAGGACGATAGAGTCTTGCTGATCAACAGGTCCGATAAAAGGGGTTTCACCCTGGTGGAAGTGATGATCGTGATCGCCGTTATGGCCATCATGTCCGCCATCGCCTTTCCCAACTTCCGGACCTTTCTGGGCCAGCGGCGGCTGAACGGGGCGACGCGTCAGGTGCAGAGCGATCTGCTGGCCACCAGGATGAAAGCTGTTTCGGAAACTAAGGACATCAGGATATTATTTCTCGATAGTTATAGTTATACTATTTTTTATGACTACAACAATAACGGCGCCGTAGATTCGGGAGAGGCCATCCAAACGAAGGATATCCGTCCCGCCTATTACGATGTTACCATCACACCGGTTTCCAGTTATGCGCCGCTGTTTTATGCCCGGGGGACATCCAATAATGGGAGTATCACCTTTACCGGGTCAACGGGAACCAAGACTATAACGATAGATACGGTTGGTCGGGTAAGAATAAATTAAGTGTGAAACTCTATGAAGTTAAATCGTTTTGCCGGCAAAAAATATGACGAGAGCGGATTTACCCTCATCGAGATCATGGTGGCGGTTTTTCTGCTGACCATCGGCCTGTTAGGGCTGATGTCGGTCACCGTCATGGTGATCAATGGAAATGCCTTCAGTAAGAACATGACCACGGCCACGACCCTGGCCAAGGATAAACTGGAGGAATTACAGAATACAAGCTATGCGAATATTACGTCTTCAACGGCCGCAGAGACGAAGGAGACCATCTACCAGCGCTCATGGACGGTTACGGCTAACTCACCCGGTACAAATATGAAGACCATAGTGGTGGTGGTGACCTGGCCGTGGCAGGGTCAGACGCGGGATGTGACCCTGCGATCCATTATTTCCAATAAATAGGGTGTTACATGAACCGGAACTTCTCCCGAAGAGGATTTACGCTGGTGGAACTGATGATTGCCATGGCGGTGGGGCTTATTGTCCTGGGCGCCATGTACAGCGTCTTTACCCTTCAGAACAAGCAGTTTGTCCAGCAGGACATGGTGACGGAAATGCAGCAGAACGCCCGGGCGGGCATTGAGATGATGGTCCGGGAAATCCGCATGGCCGGTTACAACCCGGCGAAAAAAACCACCGGCTGGTCCGCCTCGCCCACGACCTCCCCCGGCCAGTCCCCGGGGATAATCACAGCCGACGCCAGCTCCATCACCTTCGTGGCCGACCTGGACGGTGACAGCGATACGAGATACAACGATGGCACGACAAATGGAAACCCGAATGAGAATATTACCTACGACCTGTGTCTTGCCGCGATATGTACAACCTGTTCATGGCAGTGCCTGGCCCGGACGTCGAATGGCACTAAAACTCCCGCTGCGGAAAACATCGAAGCCCTTACCTTCAAGTATTATAACAGCAGCGGGACGGAACTAACCGCCCCGGTGACGGCGGCAGCGGATCTGGCGAGTATCCGCAAGATCGAGGTAACGATCAAGGCGAGATCGGCAAGAGAAGAACCCACCTATACAAGCGGCAGCGGCGATCACTATTATCATTATGAAGTAAAATCCCAGGTCACCCTGAGAAACATGGGGCTGTAGTGTATATGAAGGGGGAGCCGGTGATGAGAAGAAGAATCGATAAGCAAAGAATCATCGGCAATGAGCGGGGGATAGTCCTCACCGTCGTGATCCTGCTGATTGCCATCCTGGTGCTGCTGGGGTCAACGGCGATCATGACTACCTCTACTGATCTCAAAATCAGCGGGAATTACAAACAGATTGAGCAGGCCTTTTTCAATGCCGAGGCGGGGATGGAGGAGGCCAGGGCGCGGCTGCGGGGTTCCAATTCCGATGCCAATTATGCCGGCGATCCAGCATCGTCTGTCGATTCCGCCTGGAGCGCCTATATACTGACCTCCGGATCATGGCAGACCTCCGACGATTCCAGCTATAACAGTGCACTGCGGAACTATATCCCTACGACTTCCTCCCATACTGCTACAACCATAGCCGCCAATACCCTGCAATCCCCGGTGAATATGAATTATGCCGTGAAGATCCGCCATAAAAAGGAATATGACGCCGAACAGAACGGTCATGACGGATATTCACTACACTATTATGACGGGGATGGAGATATAGATGGGGGCGCTCCCCATACCGCAGCGTCTGCGGGAAACGTCATCTATTACGGCTACGGCGATTCGACCCGGCCGACCACGGCCCTCCAGTTTACCACCTCGGGGGCTACGGAACACAAACCGGTGGAGATTATCACGGCGAGAGGGACCAGCGGTTCGGCGGTAAAGATAGTGGAGATCGAGGTGGTGCGCGCCGTCGCCCCTCCTGTTGCGGCGGCGATATACGCCAAGTCTGATCTGACCGGCAACGGTTCCTCCATGACGGTGAACGGCAACGACAACTGCGGCGTGGCGGCGGCCAAACCGCCGATTGCCACCCTGACGCCCTCCACAACCACCCTGAACGGGTCACCGACGCTTCTGGGAAACCCGGCGGCAGCGACCCAGACCACCAACAATATCGACATTCAGGGCTATGTAAATGACCTGAAAGGGTCGGCGAACTATACGGTCACGGAAGACAAAAACGGGGCGCTCTATGGCTCCAGCGCCAATTATGTAACCGTCTATTCCGACACCTCTAATCCCAATAATGTTCAAGGACTGAAGCTGCAGAATGTGATCGGTTACGGCACCCTCCTGGTCGATGGCGATCTGGAGTTGGGCGGCGGGTTTAACTGGAACGGATTGATCCTTGTCACCGGCACCTTGACCTTTAATGGCGGCGGCTTAGGCGTCAACATCTTGGGCGCGGTGCTTGCCAATCAGACGGTGGATATCAACGGCGGCGTCGATGTCCGTTATGACAGTTGCCGGGTAAACAACGCAGTTCAGGGTCAGTCTTTGAAGATCCTGAGCTGGAAAACGGTTTATTGAGTTTTTGCCTTGATGGCCTGCTCAATCTTATCACCGACGGCATACAGTTCGGTGAGCTGGTCAGGATAAAGGTAGGCGAGTCCTTTGGTCAATACCTCCTTCTTCAGTGCCATCACGTCGTTGGAAAACGCGTATAGTTCTGCGGTGTTCATGGTGGGAATGCCTTGGGCACGGCTGGACATGCTCTGGAACTGAGGCAGATAACGGTCCTCGGCCTTCGGGGCTGCCGGGGCGGCTCCCTTTGCCTGCGGGGGTGTTGCCGTGCCTGTTCCTGTGGCTGAATTTTTTGCTTCTCCTGGGGAGACGGCTTTTGTTTCTCCCAACGGGGCTAAGGATGCGGCGGCTCTTTCCCTAATGGCAGTTTCCGCGTAAGTGGTTGCCACCGGTACAACCCGCACGACGGCATTTTTCTCCATGCCGACCACCCCGCCGAGATAATAAAACCGGATTTCGTTTTTCTCGTACCAGTAGTAGGCAGTCGTTAGTATCCCGCCATTTTTTAAAAGGATCTGGAAGTCCGCATAAAGCGGGGACGATTGACTGAAAATAAGCGTCAGGATGAACAGGCAGGTTATTTTTACTCTCATCCTTGTCAACTCCTAAATATTTTTCCTCATTCTAATCAAAGGCCGGAGACATGTCAATAGCATTGTGGAGCCCATATCGGTGGTCATTGCCGAAATGCCAAAATATAATAGCGCTTGACGTTATTAATGAGTAACCACCTGAAATCTCCCAGAAAAATAGGGGCGTTGCGCCTTAGAAGGTTGAGTAGCTCCGCTCGGCCAGTTGTAATACAGGGATAACCTCAACCTTTTCGGTAAGTTGATAGCTCATTTCACCAGGATAGATAACCAGAAGCCGGTCGAGCTTCAGGTCTACCAGTGCTGTTCGCATGGAGGTAGTCAGCCGGGGCGCATCGGCGCGTTTGACCTCGACACCAATCCGGCGGCCATCCTTGAAAAGCAGCAGGTCAAGCTCGGCGCCAGCATGAGTAGCCCAGAAATATGCTTCATCTGGCTGAACTCTTGTTAGTAGCTCTTCGATGACGTATCCCTCCCACGAGGCGCCGCATTTCGGATGAGCAAGAAGATCCGCGGATGTGCGGATTCCTAAGAGCTGGTGGAGAAGCCCGCAGTCCCGGAAAAAAATCTTGGGTGACTTGACCTGCCTTTTCTTGAGGTTTTCGTGCCAGGGTGGCAATTGACGCACCATGAACACACCCTCCAAAAGGTCAAGGTAACGGCGAACTGTGGATTCGTTTACTCCGAGCGACCGGGCTGGTTCGGCGGCGTTCCAGATTTGACCGTGATAGTGGGCGAGCATGGTCCAGAAGCGGAGCAGCGCCGGCGCCGGCGTGCCGATGCCGAGTTGTGGAATATCCCGCTCCAGAAAGGTCTGAATGAAATTCTTCCGCCACGCCGTGCTATCGTTATCACTCACACTCAGGAACGATAGCGGGAACCCTCCCCGCAACCAGTGCTGCTCCTGGGCGGCCGTTCCCACGTCCATAAAACTTAACCCGCCAATGCGGACTATTTCAAGCCGCCCCGCAAGTGACTCCGATGATTGTCGGAGCAGAGCAGGCGATGCACTTCCCAGGATAAGGAAACGGGCCGGAAGGGGGTCGCGATCGGCCAATACCCTTAGAACAGGAAAGAGTTCCGGGCGCCGCTGTATCTCATCGATTACTATCAGCCCCTTCAAGCCGCGGAGCGCAATCATGGCTTCATCGAGTCTGGCAAGGCTTACTGGATCTTCCAGATCGTAATAGTTGGGTGAATCGGGCGATACAAACTGGCGGGCAAGAGTGGTCTTGCCGCACTGGCGGGGGCCGAGCAGAGCCACGATACGGCTGCGGTCGATGGCCGTTCTGATAGCATCGGTGGTATTGTAACGTTGAATCATGATGCCTTATTGCATTGAAATTCCTGCATGTCAAGCGGGAATTTCAACTTGAAACTTGGATGAAGCCGATTATTCATATGCGGGGAGATTATATTTCCATTCTCTTCTTGACACGTTACAGGGGCTATGTTAGCTTGACGCATTATTTGCCATATACATTGTAAAAACAATAATATACGCGAGTTTATCCTATGACCGGACCGCCGTACTTCCGCAGACAGGCCCATGGTTACATGGACAAGGGACAATACTCTCTATCCCTGAACCTGGCTAAGGAAAGGCTGATTGCCGATCCGGAAGACATCCCGGCGGCCATTGTTGCCTGTCAGTCCTTACTGGGGATGGGTAATGGCGAAGAGGCCGGGAAATTTCTTGCGCGGCTGGATGATTTAAACGGCGAGCTTGCCCAATTGTTCAAAAGCTTCGGTGACTTCTATCGGCAACGGGGGGAGAAGGGGCGGGCGCGAATGTTTTATAATAAAAGCGCGGCCCTGTCGCCTGACGATACGGACCATGCGGAGATCCTGGTGCATGTTGACGACGGTTCAGAGGATGACGGCTCCGAAGATGAAGACGGCCAGGGCCGGCGGCCAGGTCTCGGCGCTGATTTCCAGACTTTGACTATGGCCGATCTTTATATACGTCAGGGACACCATGAAGGGGCCCGGGAGATTCTGGCGGCGATTCTGGCGCGGGATCCGAACCATAAAGAGGCTCGACAGCGACTGGAGGAAATACTGGCAATATTAAACGAAAAAATCAGTGATCTTCCTATTGACAAAAAAAGCACCGTTGTGCATGAACTGTCACGATGGTTGAACAACCTGGACAGGAATCATGATGGGGGGTGAGACAGCGGTTTATCGGCAGCGGCTTGCCCGTCTTCAGGAGAGGTTTTCCCAGTTTGGCGTTGACGCCATCCTGTTCTTTGAGATGAAGAACATCCGTTATCTGACTGGATTTACTGGCAGCGACGGTGTCTTTCTTCTCCTCCCCGACAAAGGCGTCCTGCTTGTGGATGGGCGTTATATCACCCAGGCCGGGGAAGAGGCGTCGCAATGCGATGTTGTCCAGTACCGCGACAAGATCAGCGGCATCGTGTCGGCGCTTGGGGGGCGAGAGGTAAAACGGGCAGGATTTGAAGCAGCCGTCCTGTCCGTCGAGCTCTATGAGAAGCTGCGGGGGAAACTGCCGCCGGACCTGCTGATACCCCTGACGGAGGCGTTGACCGGAATCCGGGGCGTCAAGGATGATCAGGAAGTGTCGCTGCTCCGCATGGCGGTGGACATTGCCGACGGAGCTCTCTTGCAGGTGATCGAGCGGATGAGGCCGGGGGTTGAAGAACGGTCGATCGCCCTGGAAATGGATTACCGCATGCGGGCCCTCGGTTCCGAAGAAACGTCGTTTTCCACTATCGTTGCCTCGGGACCCAATGCCGCCCTTCCCCATGCCCGGCCGGGACCGCGGCGGCTTGAAGACGGCGACGCCGTCGTCATGGATTTCGGGGCCGTTCATGAAGGATACCACTCGGACGAGACCTGCACCTTTGTTCTGGGCAGGGCCGACGATAAACTTCGGGAAGTTTATGCCATTGTCAAAGACGCCCATGACCGGGCGATTGAGGCGGTGAGAGCGGGGGCGGCCTGCCGGGATATTGACCGGATTGCCCGGCAGATTATCGAGAAAAAGGGGTACGGGGCGTGCTTTTCCCATGGCACGGGTCACGGCGTTGGGCTGGATGTTCATGAAGCGCCAAGACTGTCAACCCTTTCCGATCAGATCCTCGCAGCGGGCATGGTGGTGACGATCGAGCCCGGCATCTATCTTCCGGGGAAGTTGGGTGTCCGTATCGAAGACATGGTGCTGGTGAAAGAGGATGGTTGTGAAGTATTAACAAAAATGTCAAAGGAACTTAAGATCCTCTAATAAATTAAAGAGTAAGGATGCACTGATTATGAAGGTTTTTCCAGATGATTTGCTCTACAGTCGTGAGCATGTATGGGTCAGGGTGGAAGGGGACCTGGCCATTATCGGGATCACTGATCTGGCCCAGGAGAAGCTTGGGGAAGTACATTCCATAGAGCTTCCTGAGATCGATTCGGAGGTGGAAAGGGATGAACCCTTCGGCGCTGTCGAAGCCGCCAAGGGAACGGTCGAGCTAATTTCTCCCCTGACCGGAAATGTGATCAACGTAAATGAGGATCTCATCGACGATATCGGTATCGTCAACAGCGATCCCCATGATACCGGGTGGATGATCGTTGTGGAAATCAATGATCTCGATGAACTTGATGATCTTCTTGACTCCCGGGGTTATCACGACTTCATCCTTCAGGAAGTGGAAGGAGATTAGGGCCGTTTGGCGGCGTGGCGGCTTGTGCCTTTCCAGAGATACCCGCCCCGGGAAAACATGGCCATCGACGAGGCCATCTTCCGGGAGGTGCAAAGATCGGGAGGACCGCCGACGATACGCCTTTACGGATGGATGTCGCCTGCCGTGTCGATTGGTCATTTTCAGCATATCGACCGGGAAATCGATCTGGATGCCTGCCGGCAAGGCGGTGTTACCGTAGTCCGGCGCCCCACGGGCGGCAAGGCGGTTTATCATGACGATGATCTGACCTATGCCGTTATCGCCGGGGAAAATAATACGCTCTTTCCCCCTACCATTCTCGAAACATACCGGGTAATCAGTAAGTGTCTTGTCCAGGGATTGCACAAGCTCGGCCTGGAGGCGATTTTGGCGGAAGAGGGAAGGATGCAGGGGCAAGGCTCGCTGGAAGCCTCGTGTTTCTCCGTGCCCTCCCTCCATGAACTGCTGGTGCAGGGAAGGAAAATCTGCGGCAGCGCCCAGATGAGGTCCCGAGGTGTTTTTATGCAGCAAGGATCGCTGCTGATGAGCTTTGATCCCGAAAAAACCTGCGATATCATGCTTCCCCACCGTGAACCACGGGCAAATCAGGTGCAAGCCCTGCAAGAGAAAGTGACCTCACTCTATGACCATCTTCCCCGGTCCGTTACGAGGGAGGATGTCTGTCAAAGTCTTATCGAGGCCTTTCAAGACGAATGGGCGGTTTCATTTGCCGAGGGGGCGCTGACGGCAGCGGAAGAAAAATTGAAAGACCATCTATTGGCAACAAAATATGAAAATCTGACAAAATATTCCTCACAAAACCCATCCCCACCCTAACCCTCCCCTTGAAGGGGAGGGAACTGAGGTGCGGAACGCGGGGGAGGGGGCTTGTTCCGGAAGCCCGCAGGGATCGGAACGTGTCCCCGGAAGAAAAAGCAAAGATATAGTATGGACATCAGCCGCTTAATCAGAAAAGAGATCCGGGCGCAAAAGCCCTATGCCGTGGAAGAATTGTCCTGTCCCATCAAGCTCGATGCGAACGAGAATTCCTATGTGTTGCCGGCGGACATTCGGGACGACCTGCTGGGAAGATTAAAAAACATCGAGCTGAATCGCTATCCCGAAGCCGGGTCGCCTACCCTGCGCGCCCGTATGGCGGCCCATTTCGATGTGCCTGCGGAGGAGATCATTGTCGGCAACGGATCGGATGAACTAATCCAGATTCTCTGCGCGACCCTTGCCGGCCCTTCCGCAACGGTCCTGGCGCCCTTTCCAACCTTTGTCATGTACCGTATCACCGCCCTCAATTGCGGTTGCCGGGTTGTGGAAGTCCCTCTCGACGACCGGTTCGACCTGGACCTTGCAGCCATGCTGGCCGTTATCAGGAAGGATCAGCCCGTACTGACATTTCTCAGCTATCCCAACAACCCGACGGGCAATTGCTTTGACGCGGGAAAAATCGAGGAGATTATCAGTGCCTCCCCGGGGGTCGTGGTGGTGGACGAGGCCTATTTCCCCTTTTCCCGGCAGACTTTCATCCCCATGCTGAAGAAGCATGACAATCTGGTGATCCTGAGAACCCTTTCCAAACTGGGCTTTGCCGCCATCAGGGTTGGATTCTTGCTTGGTTCCCGGACCCTGGTCGGGGAATTGAATAAAGTAAGGCTGCCCTATAATATCAATAGCCTCTCCCAAATCATGGCCACCTGCTATCTTGATCATGAGCAGGCATTTGAGGATCAGTCGGACCGGGTAAGGGCAGGCCGGGAATATCTCTTCTCACGTCTTGCCCTTATGAAGGGGATTCGACCTTTAAAATCCGCCGCAAATTTCTTATTTTTTTGTTGCGATTTTGATTCATATCGTATATACGACTACCTTCTTGATCAGGGGATTCTTATCAAGAATTTCCCCATCCTCGGCGATCTGCGCAACTGCATGCGGGTTACTGTGGGAAATCCCGGCGAGAACGAGGAGTTTTTACGGGCACTTCAGGAATTTATCGCAAAGCAAGGGGTGTGATTTAATATTAGTAACAACAAAGGGTAGGTCACGGCACAAGCAAAATGTGAAGGCGCCGTACCACCCTTTTTTTGCGCCCGCTGTTGTATAAAATTGACATAGAAAGGACTGGTGATATTGGAAGTAAAGGTATTTGACAATGACGTCGAAAAGGCCCTAAAGATTCTTAAGAACAAACTTTCTAAAAGCGGTTTGTTCAAGGAACTGAAGTTGCGTCGCGCTTATGAGAAGCCTTCCGTGCGGAAGAAAAGAAAGGCTATTGAAGCAAGGCGGCGTTTTGCCAAGGTTCAGAGAAGGAAATCTTCATAAGCTTTGGAAGAAAAACAGTATCTCGTCGATGCCCTGACTATTCAGGAATCGTGGCGTATATTCCGCATAATGGCGGAGTTTGTCGACGCCATTGAAACCCTGTCGGGTATCAATCATGCGATAAGCATTTTTGGCTCGGCGCGAGTAAAGCCGGGGGACCCCTATTACGAAAAAACGGTGGTTCTGTCGCGGCTGCTCGCCCAGGAGGGCTTCAGTGTGATTACCGGGGGCGGCCCGGGAATCATGGAGGCAGCCAATAAGGGAGCTGCCGAGGGGGGCGGGAAATCCGTGGGCATGAACATCCGCCTGCCCTTTGAACAGACCCCCAACCCTTACGCAAACATCCGTATCGATTATAAATATTTTTTTATCCGCAAGGTCATGTTCGTCAAGTACGCCATGGCCTATATCATTCTTCCCGGTGGCTTCGGCACTCTCGACGAACTCTTTGAGGCCCTGACCCTCATCCAGACGAAACGGATCAAAAGCTTCCCCGTGATTCTCATGGGGAGCGAGTACTGGAAGGGACTTATTGACTGGATGAAAAAGACGATGATGCGGGAGCTGATGATCGAGAAGAACGATCTCAATTATTTCCAGGTTATCGATGACCCGGAAGAGGTTGTCAGGCACATTAAAAAATTTATTATTATCTGAACATTCCCATTTCCGCTAAAAGTAATTTTCTTCGTCCCTTCGTGAGATGGGGGACCATCTTGCCGGGGGACGAGAACATATCGATATCCCTCCCCCTTGAAGTGGACGAGAACATATAGATATTCCTCCCCCTTCAAGGGGGAGGTTAGGAGGGGGATGGGGTAATGTGATGGAGTATGATTGTGACCTCTGAAAAAACCCCCCCGGCAGATGATCTGGCAAAGGTCCTTCGCGAGGTGAAAGCGGGAAAGATCGCCTCCTCCTATTTGCTCTGGGGGGAGGCGTTCCTGATTCGGGAGGCCTTGAGCAAGATCATTGACGCCATCCTTCCCGAAGGGGACCGGGCTTTCAATCTGTTTTTTATGGAGCCGGACCAGACGGATGTCGACAAGCTCTGTGAGGAACTGATGTCGGCGCCGCTCCTTCCCGCCAACAAAGTCGTCGTTATCCGTCAGGCGGCTTTTCTTTCTTCCCGCCAGCAGCCCCTGCGCATGCTGCAACAGGTCCGTGAACATCTGGATAAAGACCCCCTGCGGGCGGCAAAGGATTTCATGACCTTTCTGGGGATGGCCGGCTGGTCTCTCGAAGATTTGCGTGATGGCGGGTGGAAGCGCATCAGCCCGGAAGAGTGGTCCCGGGTCATGGATGGAGAGGGGGACGAGAATCGGGAAAAATGGCTGCCCCGGATTCTCGAGATCTGTATCAGCCGGCAACTCCTTCCGCAACGACGAAAAGCAGACACCGAACGACTGGAAGAACTATTGACGTCCGGACTGCCCGATGGGAACGTGCTAATTCTGACGGCCGAGAGCGTTGATAAGCGGAAGCGTTTGATAAAAATCATCTCGGAGACCGGACGGGTTCTCCAATTTTCGGCAGCCAAAGGCGAGGCGCGCCAGCAGAGCCTGTTGATGGAGAAAACCAGGGAACTGCTTACAAGGAGCGGCAAGTCTCTCGCTCCCGAAGCCTGGCTTGCCCTGGGTAGAAAAACAGGTTTTGACCTGGCCTCATCCATCAGCGCCCTGGAAAAGCTGGTGGCCTTTACCGGCGAGAGGAGCCAGATTCGGCAGGAAGATGTCGAACAGGCAATCGGCAAAACAAAAGAAGACAACGTTTTTGACCTGACCACCGCCCTGGGGGATAAGATAGCCCCCAAAGCCTTGACCGTACTCAGAGAACTGATTGGAGATCAAGGTGTGCAACCCCTGGTGGTTTTATCCATGCTCGTCAGGGAGATCCGTTTTCTCCTTCACGCCCGGATCTTTATCAACAGCGGGCGGCTGCGCTCCTGGCAGACGGGAATGGATTACGGTCAGTTCCAGCGGCAGGTCATCCCGGAGATCAAGGCCCTGGCCGGCGCCCGGGAGGAGAAGGGCGAAATGGGCGACCTTTCTGACGAGCATCCATACGTCGTCTATCAGGCCTGCCGGCGGTCCCACCGCTTTTCCGACGCCGCCCTGATCAGGTGCCTGCAGGAGCTTGCCCGCCTCGATCTGCAGATGAAGACCACCGGCCGGGACCCCCATCTCCTGCTGGAGAATTTTATCCTCAACTTCTGTTTCGATAAAGCCGACGCCATTAAAGTTTGATAAACTCTTAAAAAGTTGATAAATTGGTCATAATCGACGGCTTCGTAAAAAGATCCGCAGGCAAGGCGCGCAAATCCTGAGGAATGAGGCGTACTTGTTGTACGCCGCAGTGACGAGGGATGCAGCGCAACGCAGCATCCGGACTTTTTACGAAGCCGTCAAAGTTTGACGAGGCGTTTATTATACTCACGCTCCTTCCGGGAGGCCTTTTTCGCCGGACCTTTCTTTTTTGTTCCCTTTTTCTCCTGCCCTAAGTCGTCTTCTTCCTTGTTAGTTGTAACATGGCCGTAGGATATCGATGATAACGGCGGGTGATCTCCGGCGACAATGCCTTCGAAAGTTGGCGAAGCTACTACAGTACCACCGCAACGTTCCACATAATGGCCGATGTCCCGATCCGAGGTGACCACGACCAGCTCGTCTCCGGATCGTTCCGCCATGCGCTTGATGAGGTCGTCGGCCTTTTCCCCTTTCCGGGAATAGATAATGTCTATCCCCCCTTCCCGATCACGCTCTTCCTGGAAAGAGCCCCCGTCCCAGCCGTCAAAGACCACCGTCACGCGGTGCCCTTTCCGTTCCCGATAGGGGATGAGGAAGCGAATCAGGGAGTTACGGCCTTCTTCGAGGGTAAATTTCTCCGCTCGCCGGAGGCGGTCGGACTGGCGAATGAGGTTGTATCCATCGATAATAATATGCATGAAAAGCCTGCCTCTTTTTAATTGTCAACAAGGGGGCGATATGCTATAAACAGCGCAACACTTCATCGTAACGGATTCGTGCATGGGTATCGACAAAGACCACTGTATGCCAAATTCGTCCTCAGCGGAAACCCTTTTTATTACTTTTCATCGTCCTGACACAAGCAGAAAAACGACCATTAACTTTAAATCATTAAAGGAGGGAATTTATGGCAAAGAAAGTTTATGAACCGGGCGAATGTTACAAGTATCAGTTGTTGATCAAGCACATCCTCGAAATGCCCCTGGCTTTTGCTCCGAACCAGGAGATTGTTTACCGGGACAAGGTCCGTCTCACCTACCGGAGCCTCAACGAGAGGATCCACCGCCTTGCCAACGGACTGGAAAAAATCGGCGTGGGAGCGGGGGATACGGTCTGCATCTTTGATTATGACAGCCACCGTTATCTGGAGTGCTTCTTCGCCGTTCCCATGATGGGCGCGATCATGCATACCCAGAACTGGCGCCTGTCACCCGAGCAGATCCTCTATACGATGAATCATGCCGAGGATAAGATCGTCCTGATCCATCAGGATTTTGTTCCCTTGCTTGAGGCGATCTGGGACAAGCTGAAAACGGTCAAGAAAGTCATTCTGATCACAGACGACGGAACCAAACCGGAGTCAAAAATTCCCTTCGATACGGAATACGAAGAAATGCTGGCGGGAGCGGCGTCCTCGTATGACTTTCCTGACCTTGATGAAAACACCCAGGCGTCGATCTTCTACACCACGGGCACGACCGGCCTGCCCAAGGGCGTTCATTTCTCCCACCGCCAGCTCGTCCTTCATGCCCAGGCGCTGCTGCTCGCCACCGGTTCCTATCAATCCATTGCCCGTTGCCAAACGAACGACGTCTATATGCCCATCACCCCCATGTTTCATGTCCATGCCTGGGGATTTCCCTGGGCGGCCACGCTGCTGGGGGTCAAACAGGTTTATCCCGGCAAATATGAACCGGCAATGCTTCTGAAACTGATCCTGACGGAACGGGTGACCTTTTCCCACTGTGTCCCGACGATCATCCAGATGCTTGTCTCCAGCCCGGCGGCCAAAAAATTCGATCTCTCCTTCTGGAAGGTCATCATCGGCGGCGCCCGTCTCCCCAAGGCTCTGGCTCTGGAAGCCATGAAAATGGGCATCCAGATCTTTGCCGCCTATGGCATGTCGGAAACCTGCCCTCTCCTCACGGCGGCCAACCTCAAGCCGTGGATGCTGAAAGATTCGATGGAACAGAATGTGGACACCCTCGTCAAGACCGGTCTGCCGGCGCCCCTGGTGTATGTGCGCCTCAAGGACCCCCTGGGCAGGGATGTCCCTCACGACGGCGTTGCCACCGGGGAGGTCTGCGTCCGGTCGCCCTGGCTTACCGAGAGTTACGCCAAGGATCCGGAGCGCTCCAAGGATCTATGGGTGGATGGCTGGCTCCACACGGGGGACGTGGGCCTGATTGACTCCGAGGGATACCTCCAGGTCACCGACCGGATCAAGGATGTCATCAAGACGGGGGGCGAATGGATTTCCTCCCAGGATCTGGAAAATCTTGTTGCCAACCATGATGCCGTTATGGAGGCAGCAGCCATCGGCATCCCTGATGCCAAGTGGGGGGAGCGGCCTTTCCTCGTGGCGGTCCTGAAACCGGACTTTGTGGGAAAGATCACGGGCGAAGAACTTCGCGAGTATGTCCTCAAGGCCTCCGAGGCGGGCAAGATTCCCAAATATGGGGTTCCTGACAAAATTGAAATCGTAGCGGCCATACCCAAAACCAGCGTCGGCAAGATTAACAAGGTGGAACTTAGGAAAAGCTACATCTAATAATTGGGGCAGAGCCCCTATTCTCGGTGTTTCACCTATAATAAAGATTACTCCCTTCTCTTTAAGGAGAGCGGGAATCTGGGTACAGAGACGTTGTTTCCCTCATCGTTCCCTCCCCTTCAAGGGGAGGGTTAGAGCCTGCCCCGTACTTGATACGGGGGATGGGATGGGGTTAATGAATTGATTTTCATTTTCCACCTTCTCGATTCTTACCAGTCTTTGTGGGGGGCAGACCTGATGTCTGCCCCCCTTTATTTATTTCTGCGAATCTGCTTGACCAACAGCGGGAAGGGATGTAAATGAGCGTTCGACCGGGTGTAAAGTATTTTTCTTCATGGCGGGAATAAGAACACATCCGGCACGCTGATTTATATGAGAATACAGAAATGTAGGGTGGAACAAGCGAAGCGGTTCCACCAATAATAAACATGGTTCTGGTGGATGCGCTTCGCTTCATCCTCTCTACTTATGATATTCTCATGCTTCGTTGTGCCCGACCCGGGCATTTTGATTAGAATGAAATAGGGGCGCTGTCCCCCTGTTTTCTGGAGGCTATATTTTATGAAAACAAGAATTACCGAGCTATTAGGAATCAAGTACCCTATTTTTCTTTCCGGGATGAGCTGGATCAGCGTCCCGAAAATGGTGGCAGCAGTATCCAATGCCGGCGGCCTTGGCATCTTGGCGACCGGTCCCATGGATCCGGAAGAAACGCGCAAAGCTATCCGGGAGATCCGCAGCATGACGGACAAACCGTTTGGATGCAATGCCACTCTCCTCATGCCCGGGGCCGCAGAGAACGCGAAGATCCTTTTGCAGGAGCAGGTTCCTGTTATCAACTTTGCATTGGGGAAGGGCGACTGGCTGGTGAAAGAGGCCCATAAGTACGGCGGCAAGGTCTTCGCTACCGTGGTCAATGCCCGCCATGCCAAGCGGGCCCAGGATTACGGCGCCGATGGCGTCATTGCCACGGGGAATGAGGCGGCGGCCCATGGCGAAGCGGTAACGACGATGATCCTGATTCCGAGCCTGGCCAATGTTCTGGAAATCCCCGTGGTAGCGGCGGGGGGCGTTGCCGACGGCCGGGGATTGGCGGCGGCCCTGGCCCTGGGGGCGGAAGGGGTGGCGATGGGTACCCGTTTCATGACGACGAAGGAGAGTCCTCTGCACAAGAATTTCAAGGATCTTTCCATAGAGCTGGATGTTACGGATACCCTTTATTCCAAACGGGTGGACGGTATCTGGTGCCGGGTCCTCAAGACAAAGGCGGCGGAGAGGGCCATCAAGAAGGGAGTTGATTTGCCGGCAGCGTTCGTCAATTCCCGCGATGTTGCCCGGCAGATGAAGATGCCCTACCTGAAGCTCTTCATCGGCATTCTCGCTTCGGGGTTGGACAATGCCATGAAGATGGCCTACATGGCCAACGGCTTCAAGGCCTTCCAACTGGCAACGGAAGAGGGCGATCTGGAGAAAGGCATTCTCCCCGTCGGCCAGGCGACAGGCCTGATTCACGACGAACCGACCGTAGCGGAAGTAATGGACAGGATCGTTAACGAGGCAAAGCAGGTTCAGGAAAGACTGGCTGCAAGACTCTCCTGATTTACGGTTGTCGCAAAGTCTGTATCGGGGTCCAGGTCATGACTTTTCCAACTTGAGGCAATTCCCGAAGTGACGCTAAGAGGCCGTTTATATGAGAATATAGAAGTCAAATATGTAGGGTGGAACAAGCGAAGCGGTTCCACCAATAATATGCATGGTTTTGGTGGATGCGCTTCGCTTCATCCACCCTACTCCTGATATTCTCATCCTTCGTTGTGCCCGCGCTGGGCATGGATGTTAATATGAATTTCCCTCCCCTTCAAGGGGAGGGCCGGGGTGGGGATGGGGTTATTCTTTCCTGGTAGGGCAGGGGGTCAGGCGCTTTTCAGAGCAGCGATGGTCAGTCCATAATCCTTGCTGCCAAAGACGGCAGCCCCGGCTACGAAGGCTTTGGCCCCGGCCGCGGCAACGGCAGCGATGTTCCCGGTGGTAATGCCGCCGTCCACTTCGAGAACAACATGGGGCGGCTGGGTGTCGATCAATTTTCTGGCTGCCTTAATCTTGGGAATCATGGAGGTAATGAACTTCTGGCCGCCGAATCCGGGATTGACCGTCATGATGAGCAGCAGATCCAGATCCGCCAGGACCGGTTCGATCTGGGTCAGGGGTGTGGCTGGATTCAATGAAACCCCTGCCTTTTTCCCTTTATCCTTGATATAGGCGATAGTGCGATGCAGATGCGTGGCTGCTTCCACATGGACGGTGATATAATCGCTTCCCGCCTCCGCAAAGGCATCGATATAGCGGTCCGGGTCGGAGATCATCAGGTGGACGTCGAAGGGGAGTTGCGTGACCTTGCGGAGAGCGGCGACAACCCCCGGCCCGATGGTCAGGTTCGGTACGAAATGACCGTCCATGACATCGATGTGAATCCAGTCCGCTCCGGCCTTTTCCACGGCGCGTATTTCCTCGCCCAGGCGGCTGAAATCGGCGGACAAAATGGAGGGGGCAATAATATTCATGGCGTTCCTATACAGTAATGGAGCGGGGGTGTCAATTACATCTCACGGAACCCCATCCCCACCCTTGCCCTCCCCTTGAAGGGGAGGGAGATTGATGAGGCGCTTTTCCTTTATATGAGAATGCAGAAATGTGGGGTGGAACAAGCGAAGCAGTTCCACCAAATAATCTGAATGGTTATGGTGGATGCGCTCGCTTCATCCACCCTACTCCTTCGTGGGGAGAGAGATTGATGTGGCGCTTTTCCTTAGAGGGGAGGGGGTATGGTATGGCGCTTCTTGCGTGGGGGGAAGGCAAGTCAACAGCCAACCAAGCTGAAGCATCCCACAGGCGTTCCCCTTGCGTGGGGGGAAGGCGTCATTTTATTGGCCTAATGAATTAAAATACTTACAATGATTTTCTCCCTTTACAATACTGCCCTTTTTCTTGCCGCCTGTCTGGCCCTACCCTACTATGTCCTGAAAATGGTGTTGACGGGGAAATACCGGCGGAGTCTCGGCGCCAAATTCGGGATGATGGGGGAGGAACTTTTCCTGGCAATGGAGGGATCGCCTCGGATCTGGATTCACGCCGTCTCGGTGGGGGAAGTTACTGCCGCCGTCCCCATTGTTGCCGCTTTACGGACGGAGCTGCCGGGGGCCTGCATTGTTCTTTCCACCAGTACGGAAACGGGGCAGGACATGGCCAGATCACTGGCTAAAGAGGCCACCGCCATCATTTATTATCCCCTCGACATTCCCTTCGTCGTCCGTAAGGTCATCAAAAGGGTAAATCCCGATGTCTTCGTCATGACCGAGACGGAACTATGGCCGAACTTTCTTCATACCTGTAAAGAAATGAAAATCAAGGTGGTCATGGTGAACGGCCGCATTTCTCCCCGGTCATTCCGCCGTTACCGGCTCAGCCGTTTTTTCTGGAAGCGGGTCCTTAAGTTTGTGGATCGTGTCGGCGTCATTTCCGATGTTGACGGGGAGCGGATTCTCTCTCTCGGCCTGTCCCCGGAGCGTTTGGAGATCATGGGAAACGCCAAGTACGATGGTCTGGCGGCCAAGGTTTCTCCGGCCCTGGAGGAGGAAATCGCTCAACGTCTGAATATCGCGCCGGAAGACCATGTATTTGTAGCCGGAAGCACCCATGAGGGAGAAGAGTCGGTTGTCCTGGATGTCTATCGGCGCCTCCTGCCTGACTATCCGGCCATGAAGCTGATCCTGATTCCCCGCCATGTCGAGAGAGGCGCCACAGTGCGGGAAATTGCCGTCCGCAGCGGCTTTGCCGATGTTATCACCCTTTCCGCCATCAATGGCGGCCAGGGGCGGAGGGAAGAGCGGGTCGTCATCGTCGATGTAATCGGGGAACTCTTCAAGATCTACTCGCTGGCGACGGTGGTCTTTTGCGGCGGTAGTCTTGTCCCCAGAGGGGGACAGAATATTCTCGAACCGGCGGCCTGGGGAAAGGTAGTATTCCATGGCCCTTCCATGGAAGATTTCCTGAGTGAGAAAAACATTTTAGCTGGAATAGGGGCGGGCATCACGATAACAAACAGCGAAGAACTGCTCGTGGGCATCCGCAATATGCTGTCTCAGCCTGCCCTTTTAAGAGAGAAGGGAGAGGCGGCCAAGAAAGCCATCATCGCGAACCGGGGGGCGGCAAAACGCTACGCCGGACTGATTGTGGAGGTTCTCGGGGATAAAGCGTTAACCAGGTGAGAGGGGAGGCAATGCTTGCGCAAATTATAATGCATGAGGGCGGCATTGACCGTGCTGAGTAAACCCCATCCCCACCCCGGCCCTCCCCTTGAAGGGGAGGGATCTATAGTGTGAAGGATCTCATATTGCCGCCTATTCCGCATCCGGCCCTTCCTTGAGAAAAGGAGGGGATTTTGTAGTTTAAGAAGTAGGCTACTCCTGTGATCGCCGCTGGTACTCCTGCCACTTGCCGTCCACCCAGTGCTGGACCTGGTGGAGCTGCTCGATATTCATCTTTTTGAATCTTCCCTGCTTTTCCAGATAGTTGATGACGGGCAGACGGTTTCCCCGTTCGGCCATGGACTTGCTGCGGCCGGTAAAACGGAATCTCCCGTTTTCCACCTCAAACAGCGTGGCAATGCCCGTCTCCACGGCCAGGCGGCCCATCTTCACCGTATCTTTGGGGGGATAGGCCCAGCCGGGGGGGCAGGGTATATACAAGTGAATATAACGGGTTCCCTTGATCTTCTTGGCCTTCACGAACTTCTCGTAGAGATCTACGGGATAGGATGGAGACGCCGTCGCCAGATAGGCAATGTCATGGGCCTCCATGATCTTCAGAAAATCCTTTTTATGCTGCTGCTTCGTAGCGATCGGCGTGGTGGTCGTGAGGGCACCCAGCGGCGTGGCGCTGGACCGCTGGGTGCCGGTGTTCATATATCCCTCGTTGTCATAGCAGACATAGATAAAGTCAGTTCCCCGCTCGGCGGCCCCGCTCAGGGCCTGAATGCCCATATCGAAGGTTCCCCCGTCCCCGGCAATGGCCATGACGGTAATATCCGTCCTGTTCATCGCCTGGAGCCCCGCGACAAGTCCGGATGCGGACGCGGCAGTGCTGGCGAAGGAGTTGTTGAGGGCGGGGATCATCACCGGCGTGCTGGGATAGATGCCGTGGAGGACGCAGAGGCAGCAGGCGGGCAGGGTGACGATGGTGTTTTCTCGCAGCGCTTTCAAGGCGTATCGGTAAGCCAGGGAAAGCCCGCAGCCCTGACAGGCCCGGGTGCCCGGGAGAATATATTCTTTCGCGTTTATTTTAAATAAGTTTTCCGGCATGATTTCACCCCGTATAGCAATTGAGCCAGGTTGTGGGTTTCTCGACGATCCCCGTTTGCATCTCCATCCAGGACGCCCTGGCGGCGTCGGCGAGTTCCCTTGCCTTCACATCCCGCCCTCCCAGGCCGGCAATGTAATTGTGCACCGGGGCCTGATTCTCCGACCGGTAGAAGGCGGCCTTCAAATCTGAACACAGGGCCCCTTCATATCCATAACTGATTCCCTTCTCAAAGATGACGATGCCTTTGGCCCCTCGAAAGGCCTCTTTAAGTTCTTTTGCCGGGAAGGGTCTGAAAACGCGAATTCCCACAACCCCCGCCTTAATTCCTTCCTCCCTTAACATATCGGCAGCCTGCGTGGCCTCGCTGGCAATGGAGCCCATCCCGGTCATGACCAGCTCCGCATCCTCCATCCGGTATCCCCAGGAGAGGCCGCCGTGATCCCGTCCGAATACCTCGGCAAAGCGGCTGTTCGTTTCCTGAATGACCGCAGGCGACCGCTCCAGGGCGGCCTGAAGTTTGTAGCGCATCTCCATGTAGCCGTCGCAGAGGACCCCGGCGCTGTTTGCCCGTCGCCAGGGGAAGAGGACGGCATTGAGGGTGCGGGGATCTTCCGGGGACAGGATCGTGTGGGCCTGGTAAGGAGGGAGAAACTCCCGGACAGTTTCCTGATCGGGAATATCTACGGGCATCATGGTATGGGAAAGGACGAAGCCGTCATAGCAGACCATGATGGGGGCGTAAACCTCTTCGGCGATCCGGTAGGACTGGATGATCGTATCGAGGATCTCCTGGTTGTTGCGGCAATAAATCTGTATCCAGCCCGTGTCGCGCTGGGAGATGGAGTCCTGCTGATCGTTGAAGATGGTCCAGGGGGCCCCGACGCCGCGGTTTACGCAACACATGACGATGGGAAGGCGGGAGCCGGCAGCCCAGTGGAGCTGTTCATGCATATAGAGCAGGCCGTTGGCGCTGGTGGCGGTAAAGACCCTGGCCCCGACGGTGGAGGCAGAGATGCAGACTGTCAGGGCGGAATGTTCTCCCTCCACGCGGACGTATTCGGCTTTCAGTTCACCGCCCTCGATATACTGGGAGATGATTTCCGCCAACTGGGACTGGGGGGTGATCGGATAGGCGGCGACGACCTGGACGCCGCTGAGCTTGGCCCCGATCGCGGCGGCCTGATTGCCGGTCATGATCTGTACGTTACTCATGTTTCTCGCCCTCCCTTACCATATTGATGGCCTTGGCCGGGCATTCTTCGGCGCAGATGCCGCAGCCCTTGCAGTAATCGAGATCGATCTCCACAGGGACCGTCGCCTTGACCACCCCTTCGGGGCAGTAAAGCCAGCAGAGAAAACAGGCCGATTTTTTCTTTACCGAGGGGATGCATTTGTCGTGATTGATGACGGGGCGCAGACTGCGCCAGTCCCCCGTTTTTCCTGCCTCGCCGATGGACACCGTGCACATGGCCGAAATGCTGTCGTCTTTTTTTGTGTTCATAAAATTGCTCCGTTATTTAACCCCATCCCCCTCCTAACCTCCCCCTTGAAGGGGGAGGAACCAAGGAACTATGACTGTCCCCCCATCAGGGGGAGAAACCAGGTAACATTCCCTCCCCATCAGGGGGAGAAACCAAGGAACTATGACTGTCCCCCTTGAAGGGGGAAAAACCAAGTAACTTCCCCTCCCCGTCAGGGGGAGGGTTAGGGTGGGGGTGGGGTGTGAAAATCGTCTATCATAACACCAATAAGCATAAATTATTTTTCTCTGAGTTTTGTTTCCTCATAGGCTGCCTTCACGGCAGTGAAGTTACGCGCCCCCTGCTCCTTTGACAGCTTGTGATTCAGTGCTTTTTCGATATTATCCAGGGAAACGAGCCCCGTAGCCCGGGCAAATGCCCCCAGCATCGGGGTATTTACCACCGGCGCCCCTTCCTTGCTCAGATGGTGTTTCAAGGCGATGCCGTCGGCGTCAACAATGGCGATCCGGTAGTCGCCCTCCTCGTCCCATCTCTCCATTGCCGTCTGGGTATTGATGATCAGCAAACCATTTTTACGGAGCCTGCTAAAGATGTCGACAACCTTGAAGAGACTCTCGTCCAGGACAACGGCAATATCAGCTTCCTCGATCTGAGAGAAAATCCGAATCGGCTCCTGGGCAATCCGTGTCGAGGCCGTGAGCGGCGCCCCCCGCCTTTCCGGTCCGAATGTCGGCGCTGAGGTTACCCCTTTGAATTCCTGCAGATATGCAGCTTCTGCAAGCATCTGGGCGGCGACGACCACCCCCTGTCCTCCTCTTCCATGCCAGATGACTTCGTACATGATGGCCCTGTCCCCTTTTTATAAAAAATAAATAAAAAGGCCACGGATTCTCCACCCGTGGCCTCTTAGGATTTCTTATAGATTTACTCTTTAACTCCTAAAATCGCCGGGCGGTGGGTACAGGCCCACCAGAAGCAGAGAGAGGCGCAATAATCCAAATAGATTGTTTCCGCCGTCAGTCATTCTTCTCTTCTCACCGGTCAAAATTTACCAACCCTAAAAAATTTCATTGACCGTAAAATAAAAACAAAAGCTTGTCAATAGATAAATTTAATAAATTCACCGTTGAAAACCTCGTAAAAAGTCAAATACTGCCCTCCCCTTCAAGGGGAGGGACAGGGTGGGGATGGGTTTTATTTAGCCTTTACAACTTCTTACCCCATCCCCCTCCTAGCCTCCCCCTTGAAGGGGGAGGAAATAAGTTAGTTTCTACGAATTCATCACTGTTTGCTTTCCAATTTTTGAATAACGGCGGCTATCCGGTCGGCAATCAGCCGGTGGCCATCGGCGTTCATGTGATCATCAAGGGTTAGATATTTGCTTGTGTTCAACTCTTTACCCAGATCAAGAACGGCCATGTTGCGAATAAATTCCGGATAGGAGGGATTTTTAATCTGTTTTTTTAAGTTTTCAAGAAAAGTTCTGTCGTTCATGGCATAAGGATTGGCCTCAAAAACAATAATCTTGAGATTAGGGAGATCGGGCTGTGATTTCTGCAGCACCTGCAGGAAGGCGTCAACCTCATCCGCTTGATAAGGGGAGGCAACCGGGTCGGAGATGCTGATGTCCGGGCTTCTGATGATTTTTATCAGGGTGATGATGTGTTTGCCCGGATAGTATTCGGTATTGTCCTTGTGAAACCGGCGGACACGCTCGTATTTTTCAATGGAAGATATGTTCATCCGGTAATTGTTGCCGGCAAAATAGCGGTTCTCATCATAATCATTGTCGCTGTATTGAATGATGAGATATTTGAGGTTGCCCCTGGCAACGCGGTCGAGCATGATCATTTCCCTGGCCGTTCCATAAGAGGAGACCCCGGTGTTCAATACCTTCTTCCCGGTCAGTTTCCCGACGAGCGATGAAAATGTCTCTTCCTGCCCGACCGCCCAGCCCATGGCTTGAGAATCGCCAATGACGGCAATCTCGGGTTTATCCAGGGCCGCCTCATCGCCACGGACCCCGAGGCTGTTAATTTTGTATTCCACATCGAACTCACGATTGGCAAAGTGGCAGGTCCCGGGTTTGAGGGTGTAGAAAAGGCCGGCGTCATAACGGGAGCAGGCATCGGAGAATTGAATCACGTCCCGTTCGAAATGGTCATAATAATAACGTAACAGGTTCAGGGCGTATCCCTTGGGGATGAACCGGGGGTGACTCAATGCAAAGGAGATGCAACCTTCGGCGGCAAAAAACAGGGCGAGGGGGATCAATAGGGAAATCGCCAGGGCCGGCGCCAGTGAACGAAAGGTAGATTGTTTGGCCGGTTGGGGGGCCTTAAATTTTTTTTGTTTGCTCATTAGAAAAGTATATCGGCGGGGGTATGGCGTGTCAATAGGATAAATTTTATTGCCTGTTCCCCATTGACCTCCGTCCGTAATTTTTGTTATGACAAAGCAAAAAAATGGAGGGCGTTATGAATCTGGGATTGAAAAACAAGGTGGTTCTGGTAGCCGGGGGAAGCATGGGCCTGGGGCTGGCGGTGACCATGGAAATGGCCCGGGAAGGGGCGAAGGTGGCCATCTGCGCCCTCGATGATCCCTCTTTGCCGGAGGCGGAGCAGCTCATCCGCAGGGAAACGGGGGCCGAGGTAATTGCGGTGGCGGCGGATGTTTCCGATCCTTCGCAGGCGGCCCGGTTTGTCCGCAAGGCCATGGCCCACTACGGAACGGTGGATATTCTGGTCAACAATGCCGGCGGGCCTCCGACCGTGGGCTTTCTGGACATCGATGACGACATGTGGGCGTCCGGATTCCGGCTGAACCTGCTGAGCACGATTGTCATGACCCGGGAAGTCGTACCGGTGATGAAGGAAAAAAGATGGGGGAGAATCATCAACATGACCTCCATTTCCGTGAAACAGCCGATTGACGGTCTGATCCTTTCCAATACCATCAGATCGGGCGTCATCGGCCTGGCGAAAACCCTCTCCAACGAGCTGGCTCCGTTCAATGTTACGGTAAACAGCGTCTGTCCCGGTTATACCCTGACGGAACGGGTGCGAAGTCTATCCAAGGTCGTGGCGGAGAAGGAAAAGACAACACCGGAAGCGGTAATCAAAAGATGGGAGTCAACCATTCCCATGGGCCGCCTGGGAACGCCTGAGGAATTTGCCGCCCTGGTGACCTTCCTGGCTTCCGAGCAGGCAGGCTACATCACCGGCGCCGCGATCCAGATCGATGGGGGCTGGTACAAGGGCGTAATGTAATTCCGATTCTAAATCAAAGCGCTATCTTTGTTGGCATCGTCGTCGGCTCCTCGACGTATGAAAAATACGCCTTCGTCGCCTCTTCCTTGCCGCCTTGATATCATCTCTGATTTAGAATCGGAATAGGGAGACCATTTTTCAATTGCAGGGAATTGAGGTAATTGAGGTAATTGGGGACGGTTCTATTTTTTATGACTGGTATCTGTCGATGCTTCTCTTAGCCCCGCGGCGGCGTTATTGTCGCCGGGCCGGAGATTGAGTGCCTCCCGGAAATGGGCGGCGGCATCGGCATTCCGGTTCATTTTCAGCAAGACCGCTCCCAGGGTGACATGCAGATCAGGGTTCCGGGGCTGCAACTTCAGCGCCCTTTCAAGCAGTGGCAGGGCTTCCTCATAACGTCCCTGCTTGTAAAGGGCGGCGGCCATATTCTGATTCGCCCCGGGATAATAGGGCATGATCTTGAGGGATTCGGCAAACCAGCTCATGGCTGTGTCGATTTCCCCCCGGGAGGCCAGAGCGGCGCCGAGGTTGTTATACGCCCAGTAATTGTCGGGGACCACCTTTGCTGCCTGCGTGTAAAGGGTGACGTTGTCCCGCCAGTAGCCGACCTGCTTCCAGGTAAGAAAGCTCAATATCAGTAAAACTGCCGCTGCCAAAGCGAAGATGGTCCGGACAGGGGCAAATAGTTCCGCACCATTTTCTTCATGCCCCTCCTCCTTGGCTCCCTTTCTCAAAGGGGTGTTAGGGGGGAGGGGCATGCTTCGTTGTGCCCGCCTGTGGTCATGGATAGTAGCGGGAAAAGGGGACGGTTCTATTTTTTCACGGAAAATAGAACCGTCCCCTTTTCCCCTAGAACCGTCCCCTTTTCCCCGATCCTTTTCCCCTTTCCCTGGCGGCGCCAGGGCGCTGGCGGATTGATCCCTTTCTATATTGGTTGCCTGTTGTCCGGCGAGGAATGAAACCAAATCCCTTCCTCCCCAGGCGATTATGATAAAGAGACCGATCAGGGGGATATAGGTATAACGATCCGCCATGGCCTGGACTCCCACCTGCACCAGACCGATGACCGGAACCAGTGTTCCCAGGTACCAGAACCAGCCCGTGATCAGATAGGGATGCCGGCGGCCCTTCCAGGTTGCCGCTGCTGAGACGGCAATCAACATCCCTGCTGCCCCCAGGACTTTCCAGAGGGCAAGGCCATGCAGGGGGTGGGGATAAAAAACGGCCAGGTTGGCGGGCCAGAACATCTTGGCAATATAGCCTATGTAAGATACCAGGGCGTTTTCAAGGCGGATCTGCAGGGGGAAGGGGGAGAGGCTGTAAAGTACCCCCGATCGCTGCTGGACGACAAACACGACAATGCCGGCCATCATCGCCAGGGCAAAAAGAGGGATCTTTTCCACGATGAGACGGCCAAGCCTCACTTGATGCTGTCCCATACCAGATGCACCCATATCCGTCTGGATGCTCTCGGGGAGGGAATTTCTTTGTTTTCCTCCCGGTATGGCGGCAGCCTCCCTCCCTGAGAAACCTTTCTTTTTCTTCGTTTTGCTGCTCGTATCCGTGGCTGCCGGCACGCTTCTAACCATAGCCTGTCTTCGTTTTTCTTTTCCCGCGATTCTCCCGAGGGGCCAGTAATCGAGCAGCAGCAGGACAAAGGGCAGCGTGACGAGCATCTGTTTGGCCATCAGGCCCAGAGCAAACATAAGGATCATGAGGCCATAAAGTTTCCAGTCCGGGGCCTCGGTGTAGCGGATGTACATCCAGGTGGTGAGGAGCCAGAAAAAGGTACTCAGCACATCCTTACGTTCCGCGGCCCAGGCCACGGACTCGACATGGAGGGGATGGAGGGCGAAGAGGGCCGCCACGAAGGCGCTCGGCCAAAGGTCGCCGGTCATCCGGCACAGCAGCAAAAGGAGCAATATGGTATTAAGGATGTGTAAAAATACATTGACCAAATGGTGGCCTGCCGGGTTCAGTCCAAAAAGCTGGACGTCCACCATGTGGGAAATCCAGGTGATGGGGTGCCAGTTGTTGGAATGGTAGGAGGTGAAGGCCCAGACAACGTTATCTATATTCAGTCCCGAACGGACATGAGGATTCTCCGTGATGTATTCGTAATCGTCAAAGTCAATGAAGGCATGGTCCTTTACCTGTCCATAAACCACCAACGTCAGCAAGGCTATACACAGGCAGATCCACAAGACATTTTTCTTTTGCCGGGAGAGATTCATGGAGAATGCTCTCCTTTTTTCGCCAGGCCTTTGACGAGGGATTCCAACTTTTCGATCAACGGGGGCAGGGTGTCTTTGTTCAGGGCCGAGACGGCGACGGCGTTGAAGCGGCGGCACAAGGTGGCAATGAGGGGCTTGTCGGGAACGCGGTCCTCTTTGTTGAACACCATCAGGGTGGGCTTGTCTTTGATCTCAAGCTCGGCGAGGATCTTATCCACGGCGGTGATGTGGTTTTCAAAGTCGGGATTGCTTACATCGACGACATGCATCAGGACATGGGCTTCATGGAGCTCGTCCAGGGTTGCCCGGAAGGCGGCGAAGAGGTCCGGGGGAAGATCCCGGATAAAGCCCACCGTATCGGTGATCACCGCTTCGGCGTCCCTCGGGAAACGGAGGCGGGAGCTTTTCGGGTCCAGGGTGGCAAACAGCCGATCCTCCGTGAAGACGCGGCTTTGGGTCAGGCTGTTGAGCAATGTCGATTTCCCGGCATTGGTGTAACCGACGATGGAGATTACAGGCAATCCCGCCTTCTCCCGCTTGACACGCCGCTGCCCCCGAGCCTTTTCAATTTCCAGGAGGTCCCGTGCGAGGAGGTTGATCCGGTCCCGGACGCGGCGCCGGTTGATTTCCAGCTTTGTCTCTCCCGGCCCCCGGGCGCCGATGCCGCCGGTGAGGCGGGACATGGCCGTATGTTTCACCGCCAGTCTCGGGAGCAGGTATTTCAACTGGGCCAGTTCGACCTGGATCTTCCCTTCCCGGCTGTGGGCCCGCTGGGCAAAGATATCGAGGATCACCTGGGTCCGGTCAACAATCTTCATCTCCGTGAAATCGGCGAGGGAGCGCACCTGGCCGGGGGTTAATTCATGATCGAAGATGAGAAGATTCGCCCCCATCTGCATGGCCCTGATCAGGACGTCGGCAAGCTTACCCTTGCCCAGGACGTAGCGGGGGTCAAGGGAGTTACGATACTGGATGATGGCATCGAAGACCGCGACGCCGCTGGAACGGGCCAATTCCTTCAGCTCCTCCAGAGAGAGGCGGGCGTCAGCAGTGGGGTTGGTTTCCACCCGGACCAGTATTCCCCGCTCCATCGCCTCGACCTTGCGGGTTTTCTGTCTCCCTGTGAACTCTCCTTCCAGGGCGGCAATGAAGGAGGTGAAGTTAATATCCAACTCTGAGGGACGGACGGGGGGGAGCAAGGTCCAGTATTTCCCGTCAGTATTTTCCGGGACGAGATGGGCGCTGTGGACGGCGCCGGGAAGTCCGTCGGCCAGGGCTTCCACGGCGGAGATCAAGTCGAGGCGTAGCAGGGCCAGGTCGGTGAGGTCGTCGTCGGTCAGCTTTTCCCCGTGAAGATGGGTGTGGACGAGACGGAGACCCTTGAAACGGACGGAAGAAGACCGGAATCCCTCCAGGCTGGGGATGACGATCCCCTGGTGATCGCCGACGATGACGAAGATAATTTCCCCCCGCCGGCTGATGAGGAGGCCGAGCTGGCGGTTGATGTTCCGTGATGCCTCTGTGAGCTGGCGGGCCAGATCGTGGGTAAGAATCAGGTCCGGGGGTATGCGGCGCCGGTAAAACTGCCCGATCCGCTTGATCTGTTCCGCCCCCAGTCCGTTCAGGTTGCCGTGGATTTTCTGAATTGCGGCTTCTCCGTCTTTACGTGCTTATAATAAAAAGGACGTCGTCCATATTTAAATTGTCTTTTCCCCCTGTGATCATGGGATAGCAAGGCTAACATTACTATTATTATGGCAGACCGAAACTAAAAATTAATAGGTTTCTGTCCCTATTTAAATCTATTTAAATTTTTGGGGGTTGACCTGCTTCTCCATGGTGTCGAGGAAGCTCGACCAGGAGTTCGTCTGGAATGGCGTCACCAGCTTTTGCGGTTTGTCTGAGCCGCATTCCGGGCAGGTCAGGCCGTCCGGGGATTCCTTCATCTTCAGGAAAGCCTCGAATTTATGTTGGCATTTGCGGCATTCAAAATCGTAGAGCGGCATAAATCTCCTCCATAATTCTTTACGGGGAAGGTTATACACGAAGAATATCCCTGAGGCAACATGATATTTCTAAAAGAAAAGCCCCGGAGAATATCTCCGGGGCTTTTGCTTCAAACGTGTTGCGAGAAACGACTTAGAAATTCAAGGACAGCTTGTGGGTAAGGAGGTAATTGTCCTTAACGGTAGCGGTTGAATCATAACCCTTGAAGTAGTCGCCTGTCCAGAGGTAGCCCATACCGATCATGTAGGTAAGGTTGTCATAGATCTTGTACTCGGCGGTAAGATCGAATTCGTTACCGTAACTTTTGGAGGTGAATTCCTTAACCGCTGCTCCCGTGTAGTAACCGGCCTGACCGACCGTGCCTACGTCGCTCTTGGGGGCCTTGTCGGCAGTGGCGATGGAGAAGGACGCCTTGATGTCCATCTTGGGCATCGGCTTGAAACCGGCATAGATCTGATAGAACCAGACGTTGTCCATGAACTGGTTGACGGCATAGGTACCGCCGGTGCGGCGGTTGAAGTACTGTGCCTGAGTGGCAGCAGCAGCAGTCGTGCCATAGCCGGGCATATTTCCATACATGGCCCCCAGGTTGTCTCCGTAGTCGGAGTTCCAGAGGATCAGGGAGCGGTTGAAGCCGTAGTTGGCCTGGAGCGGTCCGGCGATATTGCCGGTCACCTTGTCGGCGTTGGAGTTGTCGTCGCCGCCGAGATAGACGAACTGCGCGCCTACGTAAGCGGGTTTGAAGTTATACTTAGCATTGATGTATGCGCCCCAGGCGGTCAGGGATACATTCTGTGCTTTGCTGCCGTCGGCAGCCGCGCCACCCGAAGTAGGCACTTTGGTAGTATCCTCGTAGGATCTCAGAGTCCCCGTTCCATAAACGCCCTCGGCCTCGATGTAGAAATTACCGAAGGTCAACTGGGCATAGGGGTAAAAGCCGTTAATTTGGGTCAGATAACCGTTGCCCTGCTGCCATTTGTTCTGACCGCTCCGCAGGTACTGGTAGAGGAGACCGGCCTGGCCGGGGGCGAACTTGTAGGTGATACCGAGGTCATAAAGGTCTTTGTCGGCGTCATTGGCGATGCCGATGTTTGCTGCATTGAGGCCTACATACTCCGCGCGTTTCTCAATAGCCGCGACTACCTGCACGGGACCATTGGCGTAGAAGTAACGGATGCCGCCGGCGGTGAGGGGGGTATTCAGGAAGGGAGTACCCCAGGTAAGGAACTGCATGTAACCGACCTGGAATTTACCAAAGGGGACGTTAAAATCCAGATAGGCCCGTTCCCATTCAATGTTTTCCTGTGCCTTGGCAGTAGCAGCGCCTGCTTTAGCGGAACCGGAGTTGTTGCCCGGTGTGCCGCCAGGTGTCTGGGTACGGGACTGGGTTTCACCAGTGCCGCCGGCCCATGCCTGATCGCCCCACCGTTTTTCCATGGCGTCAAACCGGGTGACGAGTTTCAGGCCTTCGACGACCTGGAATTCCGTCGTCAGGCGGAACTGCTGGCCATACCAGGCGTTGGCGCCGCGATATGGATTATTGGCCCAGGTTGTACTTGTTGCCGTATCCGCCGGTGCGTTCTTGTCCAATACCGAGGGGTTGTCCACATAAAAGCCCTGGGCATAATAGGTGCCGCTGAACTTTACATCTACTGCCGCGGCAGGCATGGCGAAGGCCACGATCAGACCGAGGGACAGTAAAATTACCCAAAATTTCTTCATTTTCTCCTCCTAAGAGAGTTGATTGTGTCGAATTTTCATTTTCTCCTTTTGGGAACGGGCATTCCCAAGGGAGATTCCCTTGCCGCTAACTACCTGATATCAATCGGATTTGACTTGCCAAGCCTCCCTCCTTTCGTTTTCAGTTGGCCGGACCCTAACATCCCTAATGGTGAATGTCAAGATCTTTTCGACAAAAATTGCCGCTCCTGATAAAAATTCGACAAATTTGTCGACTGGATTTTGTTAAAGCAATTTGCATGCCTCCAGAAGTCTGGCAAGGGAGGGTGGAATAGTCCTTTCCGCAAATAATTCTCCCAACCTTAGTAAATGGGATAAAATCGCACAAGTATTCCCCGTCCTCCCATCTATCAGAGGTGGACAATCGGGATCTTAATTGACATTTAGTTCCCGCCCCTTCAAGGGGAGGGTCAGGGCGGGGATGGGGTTATGATTTCGTAATGATTAAATAAAATTAACAATATTCCCACCATCTCTCTCCTTGCGGGATAGGGATTTGGGGAATTCCTTGCGAACACATCAAGGTTTACGTCATCGATCCCGCGCCGGATGAGCATTCCTGTGGCGCAGCGCCGCCTCAATTTGCTTCCCTAACTCCCAGGGAGGCGAGAATGCAAAGGTTCCTCTTTGACACAGCGAAGTGTGTCGTTAGCGACGCAGTTCGCTGAAAGCAGTTGCCAATTTAACACGATAGGCAGGGCCTGGCGGCGGGGTGGCGAAAGAGCCAAAATGTCAAAATATCTCTTGACATGAGAGACATCTTGATATACTGCAAGTCGCGTCAAGTCGGGACCTCATGGTCACCTCGACGTTTACCTTGTCAACACCGTGAAGATAGGGATCTAGCCCCGTCGGACAGGCCAATGTGGTTGCTGTTTTTGTGAACCGGACGACTCGATTGTTGCCAGGCTGGAAAGTGGGAACAAGCTTTTAGATTTGAGAATGTTTATCCGGGGAACGGCCAATCATAAGCGGGGCGCCCGCGAGAGTATCCTGACAAGATCATCCAAATAATTAGGGAGGTACAAAACAGTATGGCAGAAGAGAAGGTTCAGTTGAAAGAGGTATATCCGGTACCGGAAAAGATCAAGAAAATGGCCTTTATCAGCGGTCGGGAAGCCTATGACAAGCTCTGGAAGCGTTCCATAGAAGACCCGAACGGCTTTTGGTCAGAGATCGGCAAGGAGTATGTGGAATGGTTCAAGCCCTTCGACAAGGTTATGGACTACAACTTCGATATTAAAAAGGGCGAAATCTATGTCAAGTTCTTCGAGGGCGGGAAACTGAACGTTTCTTACAACTGCCTTGACAAGAACCTCAAGACCCGCGCCAACAAGGTCGCCATCCAGTGGGAAGGCAACGAGCCCGGCGAAGCAAAGGCCCTGACCTATCAGCAGATGTATGAAGAAGTCTGCAAATTCGCCAATGTCCTCAAGGGACTGGGAGTCAAGAAGGGCGACCGTGTCTGCCTGTACCTCCCCATGATTCCTGAACTCGCCATCAGCATGCTGGCCTGTACCCGCATCGGCGCCATCCACAGCATCGTTTTCGGTGGCTTCAGCTCCGACTCCCTGAGGGACAGACTTCAGGACTCGACGAGCAAGGTGCTCGTTACCTGCGACGGGACCTTCCGGGGCGCCAAGGCCGTTCCCCAGAAGGACAGCGCCGACGCCGCCGTCGCTGACAGCCCCTCCGTAGAGAAGATCGTCGTCGTGAAGCGCGTGGGCGACAAGATCAAGTGCGCTATGACCGCCGGCCGCGACATCTGGTGGGATGAAGCGATGGCCAAGGCAGCGGCCGATTGCCCCCCCGAATGGATGGACGCGGAAGATCCCCTTTTCATCCTTTACACCTCCGGTTCCACCGGCAAGCCCAAGGGCGTCATCCACACCACCGGCGGTTATCTCACCTTCACCGCCTATACCCACAAGATGATCTTCGATTACCATGAAGATGACATCTACTGGTGCACCGCCGACATCGGCTGGGTCACGGGACATTCCTACATCGTCTATGGTCCGCTTTGCAACGGCGCCACTTCCGTCATGTTCGAAGGCGTTCCCAACTATCCCGACATGAGCCGCTTCTGGAAGACCGTGGAGAAGTATAAGGTCAACATCTTCTACACCGCCCCCACGGCCATCCGCGCCATCGCCAAGGAAGGCAACGAATGGGTAAAGAAGGCCGACATCTCCAGCCTGAGAATCCTCGGCACCGTCGGCGAGCCCATCAACCCCGAAGCCTGGAACTGGTACTACAACGTCATCGGCCGGGGCGAGTGCCCCATCGTCGATACGTGGTGGCAGACCGAGACGGGCGGCATCCTGATTACGCCGCTTCCCGGCGCCATTGACATCAAGCCCGGCATGGCCACCCTGCCCTTCATGGGCGTCTGGCCGGTCCTGGTAGATGACGAAGGCAAGGAGTTCACCGAGACGGTAGCTTCCGGCGCCCTGTGCATCAAGATCCCCTGGCCCGGCATCATGCGGGGAGTCTATGGCGATCCCAAACGCTTCCAGGAAACCTACTTCGAGCAGTTCCCCGGTTACTATGTCACCGGCGACGGCTGCCGGAGAGACAAGGACGGTTACTATCAGATCACCGGCCGCATCGACGACGTTATCAACGTATCCGGTCATCGGATGGGCACGGCGGAAGTCGAGAGCGCCCTGGTCGCCCATGCGAAGGTTGCCGAGGCGGCGGTGGTCGGTTACCCCCATGAGGTGAAGGGGCAGTCCATTTATGCCTATGTCACCTTGAAGAGCGGCATCGCAAAGAGCGATGACCTGAAGAAGGAACTGGTCGCCCATGTCCGGACCTTGATCGGACCTATTGCCACGCCGGAGAAAATCCAGTGGGCCGACGGTCTGCCCAAGACCCGGAGCGGCAAGATAATGCGCCGGATCCTCAAGAAAGTGGCCGCCGGCGACGTTAGCGACCTCGGCGACACCTCAACCCTGGCCGATCCGTCCGTTGTTGATGACATCGTGAAGAACAGGCAGTAAGAATTTTCTGTTTCCCTGTCCTTATTCCTTTCCGGATGAGGGCAGGGAAACTCGGTTATCGCGATAGTTTACTAAAAACAGACATTAATTATCTGAAGGGCGCGCCGGTTCCTAACCGGGCGTTGGTTCAGGAAGGAGGACAATGTGAATATTGTTGCATGTGTAAAGCAGGTTCCGGATACGGAAGCCCAGATCAAAGTTAAAGGTGACGGTTCTGGGATCGAAGAGGGCGGCATCAAATGGGTTATGAACCCCTATGACGAGTTCGGCGTCGAAGAAGCCCTGAAACTGAAAGAGAAACTCGGCGGCGAGGTGACCATTGTTTCCGTAGGTCCGGCGCGGGCCATGGAGACCATCCGCACCGCCCTGGCCATGGGGGCCGAAAAGGGCATCCAGATCGATGATCCCGCCCTTTACAACGCCGACGCCTATGCAACGGCTGAAGCACTGGCCGCGGCAATCAAGGGCGTTCCCTACGACGTCATCTTCTGCGGCCAGCGCGCCATCGATGACGACTCCGCGCAGGTAGGCTCCATCCTCGCGGAACTACTCGGTATTCCCCAGATTACCTTTGCGACGAAACTCGAGATCAACGGGACCGCCGTTAAGGCAACCCGGCCCATCGAAGGGGCCGCTGTGGTCATCGAGACGTCCCTGCCCTGCGTGATTACGGCCACCAAGGGATTGAACGAACCCCGCTACGCTTCTCTGCCCGGCATCATGAAGGCAAAGAAGAAACCGGTTGATATCAAGAAAGCCGCTGACATCGGCGTGGCCGGCGCCTCGAAGTCCAAGGTTGCCAAGTTCACACCGCCCCCGGCGCGACCCCCGGGAAAGATCATCTGCGCGGACGACACACCCGAGGGCAAGGCTGCCGAACTGGCAAAACTCCTCAGGGAAGAGGCGAAGGTTATCTAAATTATCAATGATCACGGAGGAATAAGAAGATGGCAAAAGGTGTATGGATAGTAGCAGAACAGAGAGACGGCGCCCTGAGAAAGGTCAGCTTCGAACTGGCGAGCACGGCCAGGAAACTGGCGGATCAGCTTGGCGAAGAGGTCGGCGCCGTTCTGTGCGGCTCCGGTGTTGAGGCCATGGCTGCCGAGCTTGCAAAATATGGTGTTGATAAAGTTTATGTGGCGGACAATGCCGCCCTGGAACCCTATACGACCGATGCCCATGCGACGGCCGTAGCGAAGATCGTGAAAGAAAATGATCCGGCCATCCTGCTTCTTGGCGCTTCCGCCCAGGGCAAGGATCTTTCCGCCAGCCTCGTTGGCAAATTGGCGACAGGAATGGCTACGGATTGCACGGATGTAAAGATTGCCGACGGCAAGCTTTGCGCCGTCCGCCCGATGTACGCCGGAAAATGCTTCGGCGAAATCGTAATCGATGCGTTTCCCCAGATGGCATCGCTCCGGCCCAATGTCTTTACGATCGTGGAGTGCGCCAAGGCGGGCGAGGTGGTCAAGTTTGACGCCGGTCTTGGTGAGGCAAAAACCAAGGTGGCTGAGATTTTGAAGGAAGCTGCCGGCAAGATCGATGTGGCGGAAGCAAACATCATCGTATCCGGCGGGCGCGGCATGAAGGGCCCCGAAGGCTATGGAATCCTTGAAGAGCTGGCGGGTCTTCTCGGCGCCGCCGTCGGCGCCTCACGCGCCGCTGTTGACGCCGGCTGGCGTCCCCAGTCCGATCAGGTCGGTCAGACCGGCAAGGTCGTATCCCCGAACCTCTATATCGCCTGCGGTATCTCCGGCGCCATCCAGCATCTGGCCGGGATGAGCTCCTCGAAGTACATCGTGGCGATCAACAAGGATGCCGAGGCCCCGATCTTTGCGAGGGCCGATTACGGCATCGTGGACGACCTCTTCAAGGTTGTTCCCGTGCTGACCCAGGAAGTCAAGAAGCTGTTGGCTTAAACACCAGAACCGGGAGCGGCTCCCAAGCCGTTCCCGGTTTTTCATTTGCAAGGGAAACCTCTCTCCCTCCCCTTCAGGGGGAAGGTTGGGGTGGCGATGGGTTCAGGTGTCAATTTCGTAACTCTTCGTGACCGGATAACATCACGGGGATTTCGTTTCACAAAATAATGATGCGAGGCTTGGGGACGAATATTGGTTCGTTATGACCATATGCTTTCTCCGGTCGCGAGTCAGGGAGGATGTATGGAACTATCAACTTTTTCGATAGGCCATGAAGGCAGGGAGGTATTTTGGAATGCCGAGCATTTCGAGCCCATCCTGTTCATGTTGACCTTTGTCGCCATGGCCATATTTGCCTATGGGGTTTATCGGCGCTGGCTTATGTGGACAGCGATCGGCCAACCCGAGAACCGGATGGATGACAGAAATGAACGGATTAAAACGCTGCTGAAAAACGGGCTGCTCCAGATCAAAACGTGGTCGGATCCCTATCCGGGCATCATGCATGGTCTGATATTTTTTGGTTTTGTCGTACTCTTTTTCGGAGCCGCCTTTGACGCCACGGAATTTCATGTGGCCGAGCCCCTGGGCGTGCCCTTTCTCATCGGGAAGTTCTATCTGTTCTTTTCTTTCCTGATGGACCTGTTCGGACTGGCCGTACTGGTCGGAGTGCTTATGGCCCTGGACAGACGTTATCTCACGAAACCGGATCGTCTCGGTTACAAAGGAGAGCCGGATAACCGTCCCGATGACGCGATCGTTCTGCTTCTTATTGCCGGGATTATCGTCACGGGTTTTATCATTGAAGCCCTGCGCATCAGCGTGACCTGGCAGCAGACGCCCTGGGAAGTCTGGTCCTTTGTGGGCTGGACCCTTGCCAAGGCCTTTACCGGCGTCAGTCCCGAGGCCGCGAAGGCAATGCACAAATGGACCTGGTGGATCCACACGGCCTTCGCCCTGGGATTTATTGCCTACATTCCTTATTCAAGAATGATGCACATCATTACGACCCCGGCCAACTACTTCATGGCGACACGAAAGCCGATCGGCCAGTTGGAGCCGATCAAGGATTTCGAGAACGCCGAGTCCTTTGGCGTAGGGACCATGGAAGAATTTACCTGGAAACAGATCTTCGACTCCGACGCCTGCACCCGTTGCGGGCGGTGCCAGGACGGCTGCCCGGCCTATCTGACCGGGAAGCCCCTGTCTCCGAAGAAACTGACCCAGGATCTCAAGGATTACTGGCTGGAGAAGGCTCCCGGCGCTGTCGCGTCCCGGAAGGAGCAGCTCCTGGCGGAAGGGGGAGATCTCGAGAAGATCAATCCGAAATTGAAGATGCTGTTCCAGTGGCTGGACAAACTGGATAAGGTCGTCGATGAAAATCTGCCCAAGGGACCGGAGCCTACGGAAAAGGCCATGGTCGGTGAAGTCGTTGAACTCGATGAACTCTGGGCCTGCACCAATTGCATGTACTGCATGGAAAATTGTTCGGCCGCCATCGAGCACGTGCCCAAGATCATCGGCATGCGGCAGTACAAGGTCCTCATGGAGGCTGATTTTGCTCCGGAGTTGCAGTTGACTTACCGGAACATGGAGAACAACTCCAATCCCTGGGGCGTGGGCGCCCATCTCCGGGGTGAATGGGCAAAGGAACTCGGTGTGAAGACCCTTTCCGAAGATCCCAATGTAGAATATCTCTTCTATGTCGGTTGCGCCGGTTCATTTGATGACCGGGGCAAGAAAATCTCTATAGCCCTGGCCAAGATCCTCCAGGCGGCCGGGGTCAGCTTCGGCATCCTCGGTACGGAAGAGAGCTGCTGCGGCGATTCGGCCATGCGGGGCGGCAACGAGTACCTCTATCAGACGATGGCCCAGGCCAACATCGAGGTGATGAACGGTTACGGGATCAAGAAGGTCATCTGCACCTGTCCCCACGGTTACAACGCCCTGAAGAAGGATTACCCCCACTTCGGCGGCAATTTTGAGGTGTATCACCACACCGAAATTATCGCGGATCTCATTGACAAGGGAAAGATAAAGATCAAGGTCCCCGTTGACGACGTCCGCTTCACCTACCATGATTCCTGTTTCCTGGGCCGCTACAATCAGGTCTATGACCAGCCCCGGAAGATCATCAAGGCGATCCCCGGCGCCCGTCTCGTTGAGATGGAGCGGAACCATGAAAAGAGCTTCTGCTGCGGGGCCGGCGGCGCCAGGATGTGGATGGAAGAGCACGGCGACCGCATCAACGACGCCCGGGCCAAGCAGGCCATCGATGTCGGCGCGAAGACCATCGCCGTCGGGTGTCCCTTCTGTCTGACCATGATGAGCGACGGCCTCAAGTTCCACGGCAAGGAAGAAGAAATAGTTGCCTTGGATCTCGCTGAGATCGTCTGGAAGGGCATGGGTCTCGAAGAAGAAAAGGCCCCCGTTGAGGTCTGCCAAGCGTAACGTAAAGATTTAATCTATCACAATAAGTGCCCCGGTTGTGTCTGAGAAGATTAACCGGGGCTTTTTTTTGTACATATTTCCTTCTTTGTGCTATGAATAAATCGAGGCAGGAATCAACAATAATTTTCCTGAAAGGAGTATGGCGAGTATGGCGGAAGAAAGCATCTATTTGAAAAAACCGTGGCTTAAGTCCTATGAAAAGGGTGTTCCTGAAACTTTGGTCTATGAGGATCTCTGTATGCCGGACATCCTGGACCGGACGGCGAAACAGTTTGCGGACCAACCGGCACTGATTTTTCAGGGGACGACGATCAAATTCCGGGAGTTAAAAGACATGGTGGACCGGTTTGCCACCTGTCTTACCGATTTCGGCGTCAAAAAAGGGGACGCCGTCGCGTTGCTTCTGCCTAATATTATCCCTTGCGTGGCAGCCTACTTTGCCATTCTGAAGATAGGGGCCCTGGCCGTCATGAACAACCCCCTTTATTCCGATCCGGAACTGGAACACCAGTTCAACGACTCCGGTTCCAAGGTCCTGATTACCCTGGACGTTTTGACCCCCAGGATGATCGCCCTCCGTCCGAAGACAAAGATAAAGCAGATCGTTTATACCTGCATTGGCGACTACCTGCCGACGGTTAAACGTGTACTGGGAAGATGGCTGAAAAAATATCCCTTTGCCGATATACCGGCGACAACCGATGTTTACGCCTGGAAGGCATGCCTTGCCAAATATGGCCCCAACCCGCCGGCAGTGAAAAACAGCTTTGACGATGTGGCCATGTATCAATACACGGGGGGAACGACCGGCGTTTCCAAGGGCGTCATGCTGACCCATGCCAATCTGAGCAAGCAGGTCCAACAGGCTTGCGCCTGGTTTCCAAAATTTGCTAAAGGGGAAGAGATCATGCTGGGGGCCTTGCCTTATTTCCATGTCTTTGGTCTCTCTGTTTCCATGAATTTTGCAATCTTCATGGGCTGGTCGCAGGTTCTTGTGCCCCGACCCCAGCCACAGCCGCTTTTGGAGGCGATCCGTAATTTCCGGCCCACTTTTGCACCCCTGGTGCCGACGATGTACATCGGCATGCTCAACCACCCCGACTTGAAGAAAACAGACATGAGCTGCATCAAAGGCGCCTTCTCCGGGAGCGCGCCGCTGCCCGTGGAGGTGATCCAGGAGTTCGAAAAGGCCACCGGCGCCGTAATTGTTGAGGGTTTCGGGATGACGGAAACCACGCCGGTGACCCATGTCAATCCCTTTGCCGGCGGCGCGAGAAAGATAGGGAGCGTCGGGTTGCCTATCTCCGATACGGAGTGCCGCATCGTAGATCTGGAAGACGGGGTAACGGATGTGCCCGTTGGCGAACGGGGAGAACTCATCGTCAAGGGGCCACAAATCATGAAGGGGTACAAAGGCAGGCCGGAGGAGACGGCGAACACACTCAAGGATGGCTGGGTTTACACGGGCGACATCGCCACCATGGATGAGGACGGCTACTTCTATATCGTCGACCGTAAGAAAGATATGATCATTTCGGGAGGCTTCAATGTCTATCCCCGGGATATCGATGAGGTCTACTATGAGCATGCCAAAGTACAAGAGGCCTGTTCCATAGGCATCCCCGACGCCAAACGGGGAGAGAACGTCAAGCTCTTCATTGTTCTCAAGGAAGGCGAGACGGCAACCCAGGAAGAGATGATCGAGTATGGAAAGACGAAACTTGCCGCCTACAAGCTGCCCACGGAGGTAGAATTCCGCAAGGAGCTGCCGAAAACAAATGTCGGCAAGATCCTCCGCAAGGAGCTCCGGGCGGAAGAGCTGGCGAAGCGGAAGAAATAGGCAATAGGCAAGAAGAAGGCAATAGGCAAGAGGGAATAAGGGGCAGGCAGCAGGAACAAGGGAAACTTGCCGGCAATATTACCTGACTGATGCTGGGCAGCGTTTCCAGTCTCCAAGGATAAAACATACAGTTACTGAAGGAGATTATGCTGTCCCCGAAGGAAATAATAATGTTCCCTCCCCTTCAAGGGGAGGGTTGGGGTGGGGATGGGTTTTATGTAGTTGTTGCAAATTCATGCCCGATCCCCCTCCTAACCTCCCCCTTGTTGAAGGGGGAGGAGATGGGTTGGTTTTGCGAGGCCGTCTAAATTTCGCTACAGGTTTTAGATCGGAGCCGGGAAATCAAGGCATCAAATGGTCGCCACAAATTCTATTTCCCGGGGGAGTTTGTAAGAAGACAGGTATGCCCGGCAGTGTCTCAGGATTTCCTTGTCGTCCGCTTCCATGCCGGGTTTCTTGACGATCAGGGCCTTGACGATTTCCCCCCGCATCAGATCCTCTTTGCTTTCCACCCGGGCTGTTTGCACCGCCGGGTGCATCTCCAGAACGATTTCCACCTCAAGGGGGTAGACATTGAAGCCGCTGGTGATGATCATCCGCTTCTTCCGGCCCGTGAGGAAAATATAGCCGTCCCCGTCGATCCTCGCCAGGTCCCCCGTATGGAGCCAGCCGTCGCGAATGACCTCGGCCGTTGCCTTTTCATCCTTGTAGTAACCGGGCATGACGTTTTTCCCCCGGACGATCAGTTCTCCGATCTCCCCTGCAGGCAGCCCGGCGCCGCTGTCATCGACAATCATTACCTCCAGCCCCGGAATCGGAATCCCGATGGAGCCAGGTTTCTGTTCCATGGTAAGCCTCGTGATCGCGCAGATAGGCGATGCTTCGGTCAGGCCGTAACCCTCGACCAGGGGGGTCCCGAATTTTTCCCTAAAGAGCTGGATAAATTCCATCGGGATGGCGGAACCGCCGGTGACACAGAAGCGCAGCGAGCTGAGGTCGTATTTTTCCCCACCCTGGTGAAACACCATCCCCAAAAACAACCGGGGCACCGCGCCGACATAGGAGACCTTTTCCCTTTCAATGGCGCCAAAGATGCTGTCCAGGGTAAAGCGCTCCATCAGGACGACGCTGCCGCCGACATAGAATACGGCCAGCATGTTTGCCGCCGCCCCGAAGGAATGAAAGAAGGGTATCACCGCCAGCCCCCGTTCGGCGGGGGTGCCTTGAAAGTCTGTTACCGTGAAAAGAACCGCCTGCGTCATCAGGTTGCCATGAGTCAGGACGGCCCCGAGGGCCCGGCCCGTCAGACCGGAAGTATAGATCATGACCGCCGGGTCGGCCTCGGTAATATCAGGCATCTCCCAGGTGGAAGGATTGTCCTTGAGAGCCTGGGTGAAGGGACAGTCCGTATCCATGCCACTTGAGGTCAGAAGATGTTTACAAAGGGGCAGCTCGTTTTTGATCTCTTCATAGCGTTTCGCGAGAACGCCCTGGGTAACGAATAGCTTGGCGTCGCTATCGCCGATCAAGTGCCTCAATTCGTAAGAGGTGGAAAGGACGTTCAGGGTCACGGCGACGGCGCCCAACTTCTGGGCGGCAAAGTAGGAAATAATGAATTCCGGGCAATTGGGGAGCATAATGGCGATCTTGTCCCCCTTCCCGATCCCCAGATCGCGAAAATAATGGGCCAGGGAGTTGGCGGCCCTGTTTAATTCCTTGTAATTCATGCGGCATTTTTCATGAATGAAGGCAATATTGTCCGGAAATCTTTTCGTTGACTCCTCCAGCATCTGTCCCAGGTTCATATGGTTGGTACCCCTTCCAGTTTTAATCTCTCGGGGTAAATTCCCCGAAGCTTGCTTCGTTCCTTGCTCGTTAGATACCCCGCAGCTTGCTGCGGGGTAGTTCATTATAAGCGCTAAACTTGACGAACCCGCAAAAAGTCACATTTACCATCACCCCGGCGAAAGCCGGGGACCAGAATGAATTGAAATAGATAGATTCCGTCTTTCGACGGAATGACGAAGCGAGACAAATTGGACTTTTTACAAGTTTTACTGAACTCCTTAGCACATGCCCTTGCCCTTTTCAATCCTGGGAATGGTCTTTTTTCTTGATCATGAAAGCGTTTTCATATAGGGATAAGTCGCCTGCGGGCGTTGAACAATAATCCTAAGGAGGTTTTACTGATGAAAAGAACAATGTTGCTGGCGGCTGTGATTTTTTTCTGTTCCATATCTTTGGCCCTTGCCGGGGGCTCGCCCGTCGGAAAGTGGAAGACTATTGACGATAAGACAAACAAGGAGAAGTCTATTGTTGAGGTTTATGAAGCAGGGGGCAAGATTTATGGGAAGATTGTGCAGCTCCTCCAGGAAAAGGACGGCGGGGCGAGCAAGCTCTGTACAAAATGCACCGGCGCCGACCAGAATAAGCCCATGATCGGCCTGGTAATCGTTAAGGGACTGAAGGCGGACGGTGACGAATACACCGGCGGGACCATTATGGATCCCAATGACGGCAAGGTTTACAAGTGCAAGATGGAAGTTATTGCGGGCGGCGCCCAGATGAAGGTCAGGGGTTTTATCGGTTTCTCCCTCATCGGTCGCACCCAGATGTGGTACAAGGTGAAATAATCTTTTGGCTGAAATTATCAATGGCAATGAAATTTCCCGGGTGATCCGGGAAGAGATCTGCAGGCAAACCTTCATATTGAGGGAGAAGACGGGCGTGACGCCCGGTCTGGCCGTGGTGCTGGTCGGCACGGATCCTGCTTCCCGGATCTACGTCGGGCGGAAGGGCAAGGCCTGTGCAGAAGTCGGTTTTTTGTCCCGGGAATTCAGATTGCCTGAGGATACGGAAGAGAAAGAACTTTTGGAGATCATTCGGCAATTGAATGAGGATCCGGCTATTCACGGCATCCTCGTTCAATTGCCCCTGCCCCGCCAGATCCGCTCCCAGGCGGTCATCGAGGCGATTGCCCCGCAGAAGGATGTGGACGGCTTCCATCCCGTGAATGTGGGCCGTCTGGTTGTCGGTGCGCCCTGCCATGTCGCCTGCACGCCCCAGGGAATCATCGCGCTCCTCGACCGGACCGGCGTCGCCATCGAAGGCAAGGAAGCAGTGATCGTAGGCCGGAGCAACATTGTCGGAAAACCCCTGGCCCTGCTCCTCCTGGCCCGCCATGCCACCATCACGATCTGCCACACCCGGACCCGCAATCTCCCGGAAACGACCCGGCGGGCAGATATTCTCGTGGCGGCGGCCGGTAGTCCGGAGATGATCCGTGGGGGGATGGTCAAGGAGGGCGCCGTTGTTATCGATGTCGGTATGAATCGACTGCCTGACGGTCGCCTGGTCGGGGATGTCGCCTTTGCGGAGGTCGCCCCCCGGGCTGCTCATATCACCCCTGTCCCTGGCGGCGTTGGCCCCATGACCATCGCCATGCTGCTGCAGAACACCCTGAACGCGGCCCGTGAATATCAAGACTGAAACTGGTCTATAAGCTGGTGCGTGCCGACGAAATACAACTGAAAGATTGCCCCGGATCTTTTAAAGATGCATCTATATCCCTCATCGATGTAGAATTCCCAGAAGTCCGTCCCCTGTATCCTGTGAATTTTCAGTGAGCGGTGTTTTGGACTCTCTTTAAGGTATTTGAGCTGTTTTTTGAATTTTTTCTGAATGGGCTTCGGGAGTTCGTCATATTGGGACAAGAATTCGGCTGAGATATCAACGGCGAAACTACTCATCCTTCAAATCCGTCAGTAATACGTCGACATTTTCATAGTGTGTGAAACGGCCGGACCTGAAATCCTGCTCGGATGACGCCATCTTTTCCTGAATCTCCTGCGTCCAGAACCAGGCCTGAGAGCGGGGGACGCCGATGACCGGCTCAAGGATGATTTTACCGTTCTCAATTTCATAGGCCAAACTGTCGCCGCCATTAAGATTCAGGAGGGCCCTGATTTCTTTTGGAATAGCGATCTGTCCTTTGGACGATAAGGTGACGGTTTTCATGACTTCTGCCTTCTTTTTTGTGTTATCCCCAAAATTAATTTGTCTTGGGCATAAAGTAAGAAAGTTTTACTTTTTTGTCAAGTAAAAGTTAAATTAAGCCAATTACATTGAATACTTTTTCGAAGCGCATCTCCCAGGAGTGATCACGGCGGGCCCGCTCGTGACCCCGCCGGCGGATTGCCTCTGCCTCCATGGGGTTGTCCAGAAGATAACGGATCTTCTCCAGAAGATCTTCAAAGCCCTGGTAGGTGACAATCTCCTTGCCGATTTCATAAGCCCGCTCCAGCTCCGGATGATGCTCTGTGAGATAAAGCCCGCCGCTCATAGGAATCTCGAAATCCCGCCCTTTGAGACAGAAAGCGTCCGAGCAGCCGATAACGCCGCCGAAGCCGAGGTTGATCCGACTTCTTGAATAGAGGCGGACCATGTCTTTCGTGGATAGCGGTCCGTTGGGCCAGCCGGCGCCGTAAGCTTCAACGGGGATGCCCGCTTCCTGAAGCCGGGCGATGATCTCCGGGCGATTGCCGTAACACTGTCCTACAAAAGACAGGGGGATGGTTTTTTCAATGTCCCAGGGGCGGTGGATTTCCGGGTTGGCCCCTTCGGGGAGGTAGAGAGGAACGGCCCCTTCGACGCAGTACTTTTTGAGGGCGTCTTCCGTACTGGTCCAGGAAAGGGTAAACCAGCGGCAGATATCACGGTTGCCCATGGACAGGCCGCTGCGGATCTTGCCGACAAAATGCTCCTTGTCGTTCAAGGCGAGATTGATCATGGGAACGCCCAGACAGGATAACTGACGGACTGTTTCGGGGCTGATCAATTCGCCGGAGAGGTAAGAGAAAATTACGTCGCCTTTCCCCGCTTGTGTATTTCCTGCCGCCCAGTCCAGCAAATCAAGGTTCATGGCCTCTTTTACCGACCGGCGCCACTCCTTTTCCTGCTGATGGTCGAACCGGTCAAACCAGTCATAGTGACGGACAGCGCCGAACTTTTCCAGCGACGGCCGCAGGGATTCGTTTTCCCAGTTATAGTGATGATAAATGGCGAGAATCTGGAGGGAACCTTTTTCTTTGGGTTTCAGAAGGGGAAACTTATCCCGGACATGACGACGGATGGCTTCTTCGTCGGGCAGGACGAACCGGCGAGCCGCAAACTCCCGGTCGTAGAGTTCCCGTTCCCGTTGCAGGCGCCGGTCATTGCGCCAGGTACGGAATTGCCGCCGGTATTTTTTGAGAGGATCCATATCGAGACCTTTGAAAAATGGCTTCGCAGCAGCTCAAAAATCTTTTTCGCTTCTGGTTGGTTTGCCTGTAATTGTGATTGATTCCCGGATGTCAAATCCAATCGCGGAACGGCGAAAAACATTTGATTCGCTGCTTGCGAACCATTTTCCCGCGGTTACGCAAAGTTCTTATATTGCGTATACAGCCGTGCCCCGTTCGATTTATCCACCCGGTCGTTCATCATGTTGAAAACATGGCCGCCGTCAATCACGGGGATGGAAAAGGCCGTCGCGGTATCCACGCATACGGGCAGGGCGCCGATTCCCGCCCCTACCAGGCATAAATTAGTATTGGGTGGTATTTCAGCAAGGAGACGATCTTTCATCTGGGTCCAGCGGGTGGCCACATATTCGGCGGGTATCTCGGCAAAGACGAGTTCCGGCCGACTTCCAAGGCTGGCAAACCAGCGCCGGCAGGCCTCCCGATCAAACTCCGAACCGATCAGGCAGATTTTTTTCCCGTCCATAAGGCGGGCAAAAGGGGCGGAGGAAAGCCAGGCGTAAACCACATAGAAAGGCAGATAGTTGGCCCCGGTCAGGGGAATGGCGGAATTGCGAAGAAATTGCAGAAATGTGGATGCCGAGGGTCGCTTCTTGAATCTTCGCAATAGGGACATTAATCCTTTTGCCGGTTGTTCGACGTTTCCCGGAAAGATCAGTGGGGCGAGCAGCCCTGACCGGGAAAGGATTTTCAAGGCTTCAATGTGCAGGGGCAGGGCGCCCTTTATGGCTGCCTGCGATTCCGCCTGGCGGTAGAGGCCGTTGCAATCAAGGCTCAGGGCATAGAAGGCGTATTCACCATCGGCGAAACGGACGACGGGGAGGGGCAGGCGGTTGGCAAGGCTCTGCTGAACGCGGTCCTGAAGCTTCTGAAGGTAATGGTTGCCATCGGCGGCGGACCTATGAAAAAGACATATTTCCTCTGCCGCCATTTCCGGTTTGTTGGCGGCCAGAACAGCGTCGTTATTCACGCCGTCGATGGCCAGGCGCTGAAAATGAAAATCGCCGTCGGGCACTACGAGGTGAGACCTTTGAAAAATGGCTTCGCAGCGGCTCAAAAATCTTTTTCGCTTCTGGTTGGTTGGCATATAATTATGATTAAATACGGGATGTTAAATTCGATCTCGGAACGGCAAAAAACATTTGATTCGCCGCTTGCGAACCATTTTTCTGTGGTTATGCAAAGCTTTCAATATGGTCAAGTGTTTATCTCACCATGTCTTTTCAAAATCCGCCTGGGTGTAGGTCTTGTTTAAGTCCTCAAAATAGCTCTGCCGCTTGTTGGCCCGAAAGTGGTCCACTAAGGGACGGTTGAAAATTCGGTAAACAAAGGCCAGGGGGGTGAGGATGAGAAAGAAGGTCACAGTTAGGATGACCCGGGAATTGAAGGCCCCCAGGACGGCGGCAAATTTCATCCAGTAGCGGGCAAGGGCGGTGGTGAGCCGGCTTTCAAAGGCGTTACCCAGAGTCAAAAGCATGGCAAGCCAGAGGAGCCACTGGGCGCTGAAGATTGCATAGGCAATCAGGACGGCCAGCGTCAGGACGCTGATGGTTTTCGATGTGGCCAGACGATCCAGTTCCATAATATTTCTTAAAAAAGGGTATAGATGAAGGGGGCCACGGCGGAACCGCTCGACATGATCAGGATGCCCATAAGGAGGAGCATGATGATCATGGGGAGGAGCCACCACTTTTTCCTCTCCTTAAGGAATCCCCAGAAATCTCTTAGAATTTCCATTTGTTGCTTTCACCTTAAATAAATATTTGACGGGGAGTATAGTATTAACCCCATCCCCACCCTGGCCCTCCCTTTGAAGGGGAGGGAATCTTTTGGAGCGTCCTTATAGCAATGAGTCAATGATTGTGCAACTGAAATTCTTGGCCGGCCGGAGACGCCCTCCTCATCTTTCCGTAGTGACGAATTTGCAAGAGTAATTTTCTCCCTCCCCTTCAAGGGGAGGGTTGGGGTGGGTATGGGTTCTGCTGCACTCGCCTGGCCTCGATGGTCTTAGCCAGGGTATCGGCAATAATCCGGTGGCCCCCGGCGTTCAGATGATCGTCCAGGACATAGAAATCTTCCTTTTGCAGTTTATCAGAAAAATCCAGAATGATCATGTTTTTCAGATAAGCAGGATAGTTTCCCGAGGCCAGCTTTTTTTTCAGACCAGCCGGGAAATCCTTGTTATCTTCGGGATTGCGGCCGTTCATTACAAAGGCAATGATGGTTACGTTTTTCAGGTCGAGGCCGCTGTTAGCGATGGCGTTGAGAAAAAGATCCGACTCGTCCTTGTCGATTACGGGGGCAGTTGCTCGCATCCGCTTCTGCTCCATCTCTTCCCAGCGCTTTTTGATTTTTATCCATAGGTACTTGCCGAAGAAATAACGCTGCGAATCCTGATAAGCCGCCTGATATTCATCGTACTGCCGGGAGGTCATGGTTGGCAGGCGGTTGTGTTGTCCATAGAACTCCCGGTTTTCTTCGAGATCGTTGCCGCAGTACTGGATAATGAGGTATTTCAGACGATCCGTCGGTGTACGCTTGAGGATCATCATTTCCCGGGCCGTCCCGTAAGAGGAGACGGCGGCATTGAGGACCTTGAGACCGGTTTTCTTTTGCAGTTGCGCGGCGAAGGTCTCTTCATGATTCACCCCCCAGCCCATGGCAAAGGAATCACCGGCGACAATGACTTCCGGATGCTGCAAGGCCTGCTCGCCGTCCCGCATACCCAGGCTGTTGACATTATACGGGTTCATGAATTCCCGCCCCCCGAAGGTGCAAGAACCGGGCTTGAGGGTGTAGCCGAGGGCGGCGTCATAGCGGGCGCAGGCCGGTTCAAACTGGATGGTGGGACGTTCCCGGGCGTAGATATAGCCGATCATATTGCCGATCCGCTGGGGGAATAGCTTCAGGATGCCGGGATTATGGACCAGGAGAAAAAGCAGCCCTTCCAGGATGGAAAGAAGGATTAGGAGAAGTAAAATATTGAAAGTGATTATTTTAACGGCTTTTTTCAATGCTGGCTGTCCACAATCATGTTTCGGTAAGTCTCCCCTATTAATCCAGGCCGTACTCTTCCTGCCAGTCGATTTTCTCCTGCCATGGGGGTTGTTCCTCTTTGGCGAAGATGTAGTTTTCTACGACCAGGTAATCCATATCCGTCCGCATGAAGCAGCGGTAGGCGTCTTCAGGGGTGCAGACGATGGGTTCCCCCCGGACGTTGAAGCTTGTATTGACGATCACCCCATAGCCCGTCTGGTCCTTGAATGCCTTAAGAAGCTCCCAGAAGCGGGGATTGGTCTCCCGGTGCACCGTCTGGAGGCGGGCCGTATAATCGAGATGGGTAATGGCGGGGATGTCGGATCGGACATAGTAAAGCTTGTCCCGGATGGGCTGCTGATGATAATCCGGGGGCAGGGGATGGCGCCGGGCCTTCTGCACATCGGCGATGAGGAGCATGTACGGCGAGGGCGTTTCCATCTCGAAGTATTCCGCGACGTCTTCGTACAGGACGGAGGGGGCAAAGGGGCGGAAGCTCTCCCGGAACTTGATCTTGAGGTTCAGACGCTTCTGCATCTCCTTGTTCCGGGCGTCGCCCAGGATGCTCCGGTTGCCGAGGGCCCGGGGGCCCCATTCCATCCGGCCCTGGAACCAGCCGACGGCCTTGCCCTGGGCGAGATAAGCGGCAACGGTGGCGCTTAGGGCCGCGAGGTTTTCGGCATGGTGGTAGGGGGCCTGGTATTTTTTGGCCGTGCCGAGAATCTCCAGGTCGTCGAACTCCGGCCCCAGGTATGCGCCGTGCATCTGATCTTTTCCTCCGGGATCTTTACGGGGCTGTTTATAGTACATATGATGAATGGCATAGGCGGCCCCGAGGGCCCCGCCGGCGTCTCCCGCGGCGGACTGGATCCAGACGCCGTCAAAATCACCATTCCGGAGGAGCTTGCCGTTGGCGACGCAATTGAGGGCCACCCCTCCGGACAGGCAGAGGTTTTTCGCCCCCGTCAGGTTCTTGGCCGTCCGGGCCATTCTGGCGACGATCTCTTCGGTTACCTGCTGGATAGCAAAGGCCAGGTCGCCGTGGCGCTGCTCGATCGCCGTCTCCGCCGTCCGGCGGGGGAAGTCGAAAATTGCCTCCCATTTGTCGTCCTTCACCATGCTGAGCCCGGTGGTATAATCGAAGTAGTCCTGATCCAGCCATATGGAGCCGTCTTCCTTGACGTCCACGAGGTGATCCAGAATGGCCTGCTTGTAACGTCTGACCTGCTCCGAAGCGGGATCTCCATAGGGGGCCAGGCCCATGAGCTTGTATTCCCCCGAATTCACCCGGAAGCCCAGGTAATGGGTGAAGGCGGAATAGAGGAGCCCCACGGAATGGGGGAAGCGCATCTCCTTGAGAAGGGTGATGTCGCTGCCCCGGCCGTGGCCGATGGAGGCGGTGGCCCATTCCCCCACCCCGTCAATGGTCAGGATGGCCGCTTCGTCAAAGGGCGAAGGAAAGAAAGCGCTGGCGGCGTGAGCCAGGTGGTGATCCGTAAAGAGGAGCTTGACGTCTTTTGCTTTGAATTGGGTCGCGCCGTCGCCGATCTTCCTGAGCTCGTCCCGGATGAGTTTCTTCAGGAAGACCTTCTCCTTGATCCAGACGGGAATGGCGGACAGGAATGATTTCAACCCGCTTGGGGCGTAGGCGTAGTAGGTCTCCAAAAGGCGTTCGAATTTCAGGAGGGGTTTGTCGTAAAAGACGACCGCTTCCAGATCGGCAACCCTGATTCCGCCGTATGTGAGGCAAAAGGCGGCGGCATTGCTCGGGAAAGCCGGATCGTGCTTTTTTCTGGTAAAGCGTTCCTCCTGGGCGGCGGCGACAATCTCACCGTCCTTGAGGAGGGCGGCGGCGGAATCATGGTAAAAGGCGGAGATGCCTAAAATGTACATAAAACCCCTCTATCTGTTGATGAACTCGCAAGAGCTCATTCAATTCCACTCTCCCCCAGGGAGAGTGTTTAGGTGAGGGTTGGGTTTAGGCAGTCATTACAGAACATTAACCCATCCCCACCCTAACCCTCCCCTTGAAGGGGAGGGAGAAAAATGGTTATTGCGAGTTTATGATTAATTTGCTGACGGTTTCGCTCTTATAGATATGCTTGTGGCGTCTGTCAACAGGTTATTTGGGTTAGAGGGTGTCTTCGATCGGATGGTAGTGTTAATTTGCCTCCTGTCGCTTGTCAACTCCTATTATAAATTGACTAAATAAGGAGAGCCTGATAACCAGAATCGCATCATGAGAAAATGGGTAAACAATATTCTGCTCTTAGTTCTCTCCTTGCTCCTGTGCGCGTATCTGGCCGAGTTCCTGCTGGGCTTCTATCTGGTCAAATCGGTTCCCCGCTACCCCCTGCCGCCCTATGCCATACAAAAACACACTGCTGTCGATTATGATGTAACATACCGATACAACAACTATTCTCTTCGTGGCGCCGATTTTCAGCCCGCTGTGGAATATGATGCGGTCCTGCTGGGAGATTCCTTCTTTTTCGGCCAGGGGGTCGGCGAAGGGGAAACCATGGCCGACAGATGGCGGGAAAAAGGATGGCAGGTTCTCAACGTTTCGGAAATAGCCACCAACCCCGTCGATTACTTGCATAAGCTCAAAGTTATGCGGGCGCAGGGTTTGCGGAGTCGCAACGTTGTCATCGGCCTCTGCATGGGAAATGATTTCCAGGATATCGCCGACAAGGACATCGGCAAGGCATTGTCCAATAATTACGGGTTTAATTTCCTTGCTTATGACGGCTGGTCGTTTCTCAAGATGGAGCGACTGCGGTATCAGCTTGCCCGCAAGGGGCAGCAGCTTGCTGACAGGTTAAACAACCTTATTTCGGGACAACGACGGGAGACGGTCGTAGTTCATGAGTTTGAACACCGGCGTAAATTCGACGCCGACTGGTTGCGATTCTTTATCGGCAACCGCCCGGAACTTATCGAAGCCATGTCCGGTTCCCGGGAGAAACCCCTCAGCGCGGAGCGCCTCTCTGAAGCCGATTATCTGGAAAAAATTCAACTCTCGGAAGAATCCCTGAAAAGCACTGTGGCGATCCTTAAGGCAATGCCGGATTGTGTCACCGGGGCCAGAATTTATGTCGTCCTGATTCCCGGACCCCATTATGTCTGGGGATTTCGCTCGCCCCGTTATGATCAATATGTTCAGCGCCTGAAGGGGATGTTAGCGCCATCGATCACGGTCATCGATCTGCACGGCCGGACGACCCCGGAGATGCATTTCCTTCATGACGGTCATTGGAATGAGCAGGGTCACCGCTTGGTGGCGGAAATAATCTCTAAGAATCTTTATTAACACCCATGCCCGAAGCGGGCACAACGAAGCATGAAAATCCCCCCTTACCCACCTTTGACAAAGGGGGGATGGGGGGATTTTCGTATAAACTCAACGTAATTCATATACAGGATAATCATTGCCGAAGTTGATGATCATGGGAACCTGTTCATGACCGGTTTTCCTTGATATATCTGCCGTTTCGAGTTTTGTGTATTCTCCGAGCTCTTCGATGGTGATCTTCCCATCATTGTTTTTGTTCAATTTCTTATTGTTGGAGAGTCCGTCGAGCAAGGTAAAGGTAAATAATCCATTACCCTTATAGCCGTCCCTGGCCTCCTGCATGGAGCTTGCCGAAGCGAAGATATGGAGCCCCATCTGTCTTGCGAGGATGGACATGCGCGCATCGTACAGGCCGCTGACGATCCAGTCCACCCCACCGGCGTGGCAGGTATCAAAAATGAACAACTGGTTAAGGGACTTGATCTTTTTTGACATCTCCATGATCTCGTTGGAGCTGATCATGGCGTCTTCATCGATGCTGCCGTTATAGTCATGGGTAATCAGATAATATAGATTCTGGTACAGAACGCCGTGGCCGGCGACAAAAATAATCAACCCGTCTGTGGGCTTCATTTTGACGGCAAATTCCGCGATCCTGTTCAGGATGTTTTTCTTGGTTGCCTCATTGTCCGTAAGGATAAGAGGATGGATGTTTTCCCGTTTATAGATACCGACGCTCTGGGCAACCAGTTTGGCAGCAACATCCCGGGCGTCTTTGGCGGCAAAAGCAAGATTGATACCTGCGTCTTTATATTTGTCTATTCCCACAGCGAGTACGTAAAGATGAGGATCCTTAGGAGTCAATGTTGATTTAAAAGTAACGGTTTCCATCTTGCTCTGCACCGTATTGTCCTTATTGAAGGCGGCAACGCTTATTTCGTTTACCCCGGGGATCGCTTCCACCGTGATCTCGCCCTTGAAGGAGTCCCCCTTGGCCTTGCTGACAATGGGGCCGGCCACGGAGCCGGCCACGGCTTTTTCTTTGATGGCAATGGCGCGCATGCTCTGATATGCCGCGACGCCGTTGAGGGACGCCAAAGCAACCTTATCCCCCGATTGTTTTACGACGGATCTGTAATAGCCGTCTGAATAAATTAACTTTCCATTATGAAAGACACGGACCTCCCCGATGCCGCCGCCGCCGCTGGAGACGTTGTATTTAACCCGCAGGGTTGCCTCGTCCGTATTTTTGGGAACTGAAGAGATATCCACTTCGGGCGGCGGATTTCTCAATGCCTCTTCCATGGTCAGGGTGATCAGTCCCCGGGTGTCTTCACCGCGCAGTCCGGCGATAATGATATCGGGACGGTAAAAGACATCGTAGAACTGGTCGATCTTGTACATGGAAACCCCCTTGACGACAGTGATGTTTTCAAGGGCGTTCGGCGATCCCGTGTAATATCCATCCGGGGTCAGGACAATCCAGGCATCGAACAATGGTTTGAAATCCTCTTCCTTTGCCGCCACGTCAGCCTTGACATAGAAAGCCGGTAGGTACTTGATAAGCTTGACCATTTTGACGATTTCCTGTGAAGAGTCCCGATTCCATACCCTGGTTGTACCATCCATACTTCCGGTAACCAGGAGCCGTTGATCGGGAGACATGGCAACAGCCTTAATCTGCTTGGGATTTTCTGTTGTTAACTTGCGAACTTCTTTGCCTGTGGAGACTTCCCAGAGTCTGGCCGTCTCGTCATGGCTGCCGGAGAAGGCATAGGCGCCGTCATTGGAAAACACCACGCTCCGCACCAGCCCGCTATGCCCCTTCATGGTGCGGATATCCTTGCCGGAAGCAACGTCAAAGATTACCAGGTTGCCGCCGGAAGTTCCCGCGATGGCCCTTGATCCGTCGGGAGAAAACGCCAAAGCGGTAATTTCGCCATGATTGCCTGAAAACCTTTTCAATTCTTTACCGGATGGGATATCCCAGAGAATCAAGGAGTTGATCTCATCTGTCGAGAGGGCGTGCCGGCCGTCACGGGAAAAGGCATAGGGAGTCACTGTCCTGGTCATGCTTACCCCCTCGGCCGTCTTAAATGTCCTGTTATCGCCGGTGGACATATTCCAGACCATAATCTGCTGGGAGTCATTTCCCGCCATGATAACGCGGTTATCGGGAGACATGGAAACGGTGTTGACGGTCTTCGCGTTAGTCGGAAAGGCCATGATTTCTTTGCCGGTGAGGATATCCCACAGGGCAACCTCGCCATCATAACTTCCCGAAACGAGCTTGGTGCTGTCCGGTGAAAAGGCGAGGGAGGCAAAGGATCCGGCAGTGGATCCCGATCCCTTGCGGCCTTTCAAAATATGGGCGCATTTCCCCTGAGAAACATCCCAGAGGGTGATGGTCTTGTCATCCAGGCCGGAAGCTACATAGCGTCCGTTGGGAGAAAAGGCCACCGCATTAACCCGGGCAGCCAGGGGAACGGTGACTTCCTGTTTGTCAAAATTGCTCATTCTCGTCTCACCGGGTTCCGCCGGTTCGAGGATTATTTCCATTTTCCCCTCCAACGACAGTTGCACCGGTGAGATGTTCGCGGCTTCTGCGGTTGCGCACCCGGTTGCGAAAAAAACGATGGCAAGCGATAATAGCAGCAGGCGTTTCATGTGACCCCTCCTTTTCAGTAATGATTTCTGTTTGACGTGTTCACAAAAATTTCCAAAACACCCCCACCTTCACGGGGGCAGGGGATGGTTGCGTGTAAGTTTATAGTTCTTAGCCCATCCCCCTCCTAACCTCCCCCTTGAAGAGGGAGGAAATAAATTACTTTTTGCAGGGTTGCTATATTTTATGCCGATACCTGCTTATTGTCAACCAAGGACATCAAGGACATCAAGCCTATGGGCATCAAGGGTGTCAAGGGACACCAAGGAGCATTGCGTTGTCAAGGATGTTTAACTCGCAAGAAAGTTGCAATAGATAAGTGGATGAAGAAGTTGGGTGGATGAATCGAAGCGCATCCACCAAAACCATACATATTATTGGTGGAACCGCTTCGCTTGTTCCACCCTACATTTCTGATAGCCTCAAAGAAAGTCGTTGTAGATCAGCTTATCAACGATCAACGTTGACTCAACTCATCCTGAATAGACTTGTATTTATTGATTTTATTACGAATATTATCCTTGTTTTTCTTGAAGGGAAGAAACAGGTGCAGGGTCATAATCCGCCAGCGGGCCTTCAGCAGCTCCACCCTCTTGATGCGGGCAATCGTCTCCTGTTGGTAATGCTTGCGGTAAAAGAGGTACTCGGCCCGTATCTTTTTACGCCAGACCTCAGCGGAGGTCGATTTACGTTCACTCTGCCCATGGTAGTGGACCACCCTGGCCGCCGCGATGAAGCCTATTTGCCAGCCACGTTTTCGTATACGCAGGCACAGATCCTCATCCTCGCCATAGAGAAAATAATCCTCATCGAACCCTCCCACGGAGATAATCACGCCGCGGGGAACAATCATGGCGGCCCCCAGAACGCAGGCGATCGGGCCGGGCAGATTCGCGAGTTCTCCCGAGGTGTAGCGCTGTCTCAGGTAACGCCAGGATACTGACTCCTGGTCCGTGCCGTCGGGATTGACGATGTGGAGCCCGGCCAGGCCGATTTCCGGGTGGGTATCCATATAAATTAGGGACGTGGGAAGGCAGTTTTCTTTCAATACCGTATCGGGATTGAGAAAAAGTATGTACCGTCCCCGGCAACGGGCGATAGCCTGGTTGTTGGCGACGGCGAAGCCCCGGTTCTCTTCATTGGCAATGAGGTTAATGGATTGAAATGACTTGGCAATGAGCTCGGCGCTACCATCCGGGGAGGCATTGTCCACGACAAAGATCTCTTTGTCCACACCCGTCTGATCGATCACCGAATTGAGACACGGTCCGATAAGATCGGCGGTGTTGTAAGATACGATGATTATGGATATATCCATGTCAAGGCTCATCCTTCCCTGGTTTTAATGTCAATGACCTTCCGGTAAATATCCGCGACCTGCCGGGCCGAGCTTTCCCAGGTATGTTCAAGGGCGGTTTGTCTTGCGGCGGCGCTCATGGGGTTGATGACATCCTCCCTGAGGGCGTGATAAAGAACCCCGGCGACGCTCTCGGCATCCCCGGTATCTTCGATTACAAAACCGTTGACCCCCTCCCGGACCACGTCCCTGGCTCCGACATTCCCGCTGATTACGACGGGCAGGCCTTTGGCCATTGCCTCCAGGACCACCATGCCGAAGGTATCAAATTTGGAGAGCATGGCGTAAAGATTGCCGGCAGCGTAAATATCGTCAAGTTCCTCCCGGGGGACCACGCCGGTGAAGGTAATGTGATTGCCGACACCGGCCTGCTTTGCTTCCGCTTCATACTTGGGCAGGTTGTCCCTGCCCACCACTGCTAAATGAAATGATTGTTCGGGGTGCAAGAGTTTCAGTTTCCCTAAACCTGCCAGAAGGGGATCCAACCCCTTGATGTCGAAATTCATCGATACGAAGACAATCAACGGAGCTGTCGGCGGCAGCCCGTATTTCCGGCGGATCGCCTGCCGGTCCCCGTCCGTTCTCCTCGCGGCGACGGCGGCGGGATCGATGCCGGGATGAATGACCGGCGCCGATGCGGGGTTTACAGGGTACTCTTTCAGGAAAATATCCCGAGTCAGATGGGAGACAGCGAGGAAATACCGGCAGAAACCCCCGGTGACCATCCGCTTTTCCACCCAGGTTGTTGCCTGGTCAAACAAGCTCAGGCGCCTCTTTTTACGGACCTCTGTCGCCCAGATTCGGTGCGGGAGACCGTGCATGGTATAGATGTCGGGCTGGAAGATCCGATCATGGGAATGAACGATATCCACTCCGACTTTCGCGATGGCCCGTTCGGCAAAAAAGGCAAAACTTACGGTCTTGAGAAATCTGGGAAAACTGATGATCGGTACATGATGAAAGAAAATACGGTCCATCATCCCCGCGTCCTGCTGCCAGCGGTTGGCGAAAACATGGATCTCGAAGGCCGCATTATCGAGAGCGAGACGTTCTGTCAGGGCGGCGGCGAAACCTTCCGCGCCGCCAACGAGGCCGTATTTGGGGATGACGACGGCGATGCGGCAGGGGCGGCTCATATTTCGCTAAGGCCTGCCGCTGGATATTCCGTTTCCTCGCGGAGATTCCAGAGGATGGTCATCATGGCCAGGATGATGAAAAATACCATGGCAGTAGGACCGCTGACGATACTTTCAAAGAATCCCTGGATGAGCCAGGCCACAAGTGCTGCGATAAGGCATAAGGTCCACTTCTTCACGAAGCGGTTCCGGCCGTATTTCATGATGTCCCGAGCCATCCGCAGCATCCGGTAGATGATGAAGAAGAATATCGCCAGGCCGACGAACCCCATCCGGACGGTGATATCGACGTAGAAGTTGTGAGGGGATCGGTGTGGGACAGGTTGACGGTATGCAGCGGGAACACGTTGATTATATTTTTGTAAGAAATTATCGTCATCATAGGTTTGAATGCCATAACCAATGCCCGTTACGGGATGTTCTTTGATTATCTCCCAGAAGGTGTACCAGATATTCACCCGGTCATCGGTACTGAGCTTGGAGGCAAGATCCTTCGGTGTGAAGCGATCACTCACCGGCATCAGGGAAAGAATTAACAGAAATGAAACGAGAAAAACAGCCATCATCTTTTTGTTGGCGATAAAACAGGCAACAACGGCAACAACGAGGGCGAGGATCGCAGACCTCGTTTTCGTGGCCAGGGTTGTAAAAATCAAAATGCCTGCGGGTATCAGGCTTATAATCTTGTGCCATTTGAAGCCCTTGAAATTATATATATTTAGCGTCAGCAGGAGGGCAAATATCGTCAGGACGCTCATGAAGTTGGATGGTATTTCCCAGGGCATTATGTAACCCAATTTAACGTCAAATGGCTTACCCAGGATGAAATAAAAATAGATCGGTAAGTACAAAGCAAAAATGGCAGTGGAAAGAATGATCAAATTCCTAAGGATTTCAAAGCGTTTGAATGAATTGAAATAGTTGACCAATAGAAAGAAAACCATCAGATATTTCAAGAGATGGGCGTAGATGTCATGGATGGTATTTGGTTTGTTAAGTGCGAAAAAAAGGCCGATGCAGGCCCAGAGAACAAATAAGATAAAAGGCATTGTCAGGGGGGTCTTAAAAGAAAAGGTCGTCTTCCTTAAAGAGAGAAGGATAACCAGGATCAAGACGGCGCCATAGAAGCTGATTTCTTGAATTGCAGTCAGTTGGGGGAAGGGATTGAAAAAGATGTGCGCTCCAATCAGAAAGAGGAGTAATGTATTCAGTATTAAGCCCACTTTTCCCTTTGTATCCGTCATTTGCGACTCGAACTTTCCCTTGCTTCCCGATAATGTCGTGGTCATAAAAGACAAATTTCACTATCAATTCATTGTTTGCTTCCTCTAACACAGCCGCTGGAGGATTTCATCATTTTATTGCTTCCCGGTTTGTGCTATAGGCGGGAAAAAGTGAGTGGTGAATGGTGATGCCCTCGTAAAAAGTCACGGAACCCCCTCCCCTTCAAGGGGAGGGGCAGGGTGGGGATTGGTTTTCTTCAGTTGTTACAAACCATTACCCCATCCCCCGCCTAACCTCCCCCTTGAAGGGGGAGGAATAGACGTACTTTTTACGAGTTCATCAAAAGTGAATGGTGAATGGTAGGTAAAGCAGACGATTCCTGGCAGATATAAACATTTTTTCCAAAAGGCGGCGCCGATGATCCCCGATATTGTTTATCTTATCCTCAATTATAACCCGGAAGGGGAGGAAAGGGCATACGAGGTTCTGGAGCAAACCATTCAGGCTTTTTATGAGCGGAAGAGCGGTCATTTAAAGGGCGATGTTTATCTTCTCGATCAGGGGTCTCCGGAGCAGCACCGGCGCCGGCTCCTTGCTTTGCAGTCCCGGCACGGATTTTCCGCCATCCTGCTGAATCGTAACTTAGGTATCAGCCGGGCCGTGAATTTGGTCGTTCGCACCTCCAAGGCCCCGGTCTTTGCCTTGATCACCTCGGATGTTGTCGTGACTTCCGGGATGGACGAGGACCTCTATGAGAAGGTCCAGACCCCGGAAGTGTATCAGGCAACCCCCTTCACCGACAAGAGCGACGTAGACTACCAGATCTGGCAGCCGTGCGAGCATTACGGATCTGACCATCTAGATCTGGCGGAGCTGAAGAAAAAGGAAGAAACCCTGCTGGGAAAGATCCTCAGCAGGCAAAGGAAGGGTTATTTGCGTTACGTCGGGGCAGAATTCAATGTCATGTTTTGGCGGCGGGAGATCTTTGAAAAGGTGGGCTATTTTGACGAACGGTGGAAGGCGGCTTACGAGAATAACGACTTTTCCCTGCGGTGTTTTCTGGCGGGGGGATGCACGGCCCTGAGCGTCGATTCCTTTGTCTGGCACTACCACAAGGTGACGGAGAAGAACGCCTCCCGGGAGCAGGCCTATGATCACTGCCGGGCGGACTGGCGCCAGGAGATGCGCCTGATCTGGGATCGGAAGTGGCCGGAGGTGGATCGTTATCTCAACATCTATAAGCCTTTGGGCAACAAGACGATTCGGGATTTTCCGAAGTTCTACGAACGGTTCAAAGACAACATTTATTTGTCTTATGATCAAGAAATTGGTTATTTCTAAAGGAAATCAAATATGTCAATACTGAAGCGCTATCTTGGAACCATCGACACGCCAGTGGGGATAATGTCTAAAACCCTGGCTGCCATCCGGCAGCGAGCCGCCCGGCCGACGGATATCTGCGACCATCTGGAAACTCTTTTTTTGGAGTGCCTGGGTATCGAGGCAAAGCTGATCGTGGAATTAGGCTCCGGGGACGGGGAGTCGACCTTTGTCCTGGAGCGGGTGGCCAAGCTCTGGGACGCCGCCCTGGTCAGTGTGGATATCGAAGATCGTGAAGAAGTAGGGACCTACCGGCAGCGGCGGTTCATCAAAAGCGACGATATCGCTTTTGCCGCGGAGTTTCCCGCCTGGTGCGCCGCCCAGGGATGGGGCGGGGCAAAGATCGACCTTCTCTTCATTGATACGAGTCACCTCTATGAACACACAGGACAGGAAATAAAGTGCTGGTTTCCTTACCTTGCCCCCCGGTGCAAGGTTGTTTTTCATGACACCAATCTGCTGGAATTATTTGTCCTAAGGAGTGGCGCCACCGGCCGGGGCTGGAACAACGAGCGGGGGGTGATCCGGGCAATCGAGGATTACTTCGCCGTTCCCTTCGATGAAAAGAAGGATTTCTTTCTGGAAAAGAACGGCTGGCTGATCCGTCACTGGACCCATTGCAATGGCCTGCTGATCATGGACCGCTATGAGGTGTAAAGTGTGTAATGAAAAGTGCTGAGTAAGGAGTGCAGAGTTATGAGTGCCGGATACTATGACCGATAAGGCGCCCCTTTCCGTGGCCATTATTACGAAGGACGAGGAAGAGAACCTTCCCGACTGCCTTAAGAGCGTCGCCTTTGCCGCCCAGATCGTCGTTGTCGATTCGGGCAGCAGGGATGCAACATTGGGGATCGCCAGAGACTTCGGTTGCGACGTCTTTGAGGAACCCTGGCGGGGGGGGTTTGGGGCTCAGAAACAGTTTGCCATCGATCAGTGCCGTCAGCCCTGGATCCTCGTTCTCGATGCGGATGAGCGGATTCCAGCGGCGACGGCGGCGGTGATCAGAACCGTGACGGCCTTCAGTGCCGATGAAGCCTTTGCAAAGGCGGCAGTTCCTTTGACGCGGGTGACAGTAGGAGAACATGTTGCCGGCAGTCCCGGCCCCGGCATGATCATCTCTGACGTTACTGTGGGCTTTAGTTTTCCCCGGAAGAACTTTTTCCAGGGACGCTGGATCCGCCATGCCGGCTGGTGGCCGGACCGCTTGACCCGTCTTTTCCGACGGGGGCGAGGGGGCATGTCTCCGGCGTCCGTCCATGAAGGGGTAGAGGTCGATGGTCCTGTAGAGTCCCTGAACGTTCCTATTGAACATTATACGGAAAGCGATCTCGGCAAAATTCTTCAAAAGATTGACCGTTATTCGACCCTGGGGGCGCAGGAGGCGCACGATGCCGGTAGCCGGGCTACGGTAATCGGGGCGGTGTTTCGGGCCGGGATGACATTTTTCCAGGACTACGTGCTCCGCCTGGGGATTCTCGACGGCCCCCCCGGCCTAACTTTAGCAGTCACCGATTCGGTAAATAAGTTTTTTAAATACGCGAAGTTAGCTGAGATGGGGAGAAGGCGGTAAGAGTTTTGAGTTGTATTGTTGATTCTTAAGCAAAAAATAGAACCGTCCCCATTTATTGCCGAAAAAGCAGGCAACAGGGAATAGTGGCGGTTTTGCAGAAAGCATGAAAATTCCCTCCCCTTCGAAGGGACAAACCAATTTTCCCCTCCCCTTCAAGGGGAGGGTTAGGGTGGGGATGGGGTTGTATGAATGACACAATCAGCAAGGGGTCAAATAATACAGACAATGCTTGATCTCTCCATCGTCATCGTCAACTGGAACACCCGGGAGCTTCTGAAGAATTGCCTCGAATCAGTCGTCCGAACGGTCCATGACCTAACCTATGAAATTATAGTTGTGGATAATGCCTCCACAGATGGCAGCGTCGCCATGCTCGGGGAACTTTTTCCCCAGGTAAGGATCATCCCCAACAATGAAAACCGTGGATTCGGGGCGGCGAACAATCAGGCCTTTCAAACCATGGAGGGAAGATACGCCCTCCTTTTAAACACCGATACGATCCTCATGGAAAACGCCGTCCGGGACCTTTTCTCTTTTATGGAAAGCCATCCGGAAGCGGGAATGTGCTGCGGCCAGCTCCTCAACCGGGACGGCAGCAAGCAGAACTCCATTGCCGCCTTTCCCACGCTCCTCACCCTGTTGACCAACATGTCCCTCCTCGAATATCTCTTGCCCGGAAAATATCCCAGTAAGCGCTACGAGCATAGTCAACCCATCGTCGTGGATTCTGGCGTCGGGGCCTGCCTCATGGTGAGAAAGGCAGCGATGGACGTAGTGGGCTGGTTCGATGAGCGCTATTTCTTCTTTTTTGAAGAGACCGACTGGGCCTACCGGATGCGTCTGGCTGACTGGAAGGTATTCCATGTGCCAACGGCGCGGATCTATCATCTCCAGGGACAAAGTATTGGCCCTGACATCCAGTCGCGGATCGAATTCTACCGCTCCCGCTATCAGTTCTTCAAAAAATGGCATAGCCCTCACTATTATATACTGGTCCGCCTTGTTATCTTTGGCCGCCTAACTGTTAACTGGTTCCTCACAACCTTGGCGGTCGCCCTGACCCTGGGCTTCGTCAAGGGAAGCTGCGACAAACTGCGCGTCTATTCAAAACTGCTTTGCTGGCATGTCAAGCTGGCCTCATCACAAAAATGAAAATCTCAGGCAGTTTGGAACCGAGTTACCCATCAGAGCCGATGCGGGAATGACGGAAGTGAGAGTTTTGCAATTGGCTCTCTGATGAAAAAGTTAATACCGGGAATGGTAAATTATTCTTGACTTTATGACGCCTCTGGTTTAGAAACCGCGCATGTTCATGGATTGAACGCAGAGGAGAATTCTATTTGTCAGCCCCGGAATTGACACCGCAGGAGAATGAAGACGTCCTGAAAATCCTCAAGGCCATCAAAGACGATCCGGCCCTGACCCAGCGGGAGCTTTCCTCCCGCCTCGGCATGAGCCTGGGGAAGGTCAATTACCTGATCAAGTCTTTGATTCAGCGCGGTCTTGTCAAGGTGGACAACTTCAAAAGTTCCAGCAATAAAATTTCCTACCTCTACAAGCTGACCCCTCATGGTATCGAGGAAAAGGCGCGGACGACGTTTTTCTTTCTGAAGCGCAAGCTGGAAGAGTATGAGCGGCTGGAGATGGAAATAGGGGAACTGCGACGGGAAATCTCCACCATCGAGATCCAGAAAGAGAACACCAAAAGCACGGATATCAGACAATAATACTTCTTTAGTCTGTGCTCGTTTACACCCGGTGTAACTGCCGGAAATCAGGCCTTCTGGGAATCCAGAGGGCGGAGCTGTATCATGACTTGTTGAAAATTTAAAAAAATAGGTGGTGAGCCACATGAATTTTATTGATTTAGCTGCACAACAACTACGGATAAAGGATAACATTGATAAGAACATTGCCAAGGTCTTGAGTCACGGCCAGTACATCATGGGGCCGGAGATTCGGGAACTGGAAGAAAAATTGGCCGCTTATGTCGGCGTCAAGCATGCCGTCGGCTGCGCTTCGGGGACGGACGCCCTGCTTATGGCCCTGATGGCCTATGGCGTCAGACCCGGCGATGCGATCTTCACGACTCCCTTCACCTTTGTCGCTACGGCGGAGGTTATCAGTCTCCTGGGGGCGACGCCGGTCTTTGTGGATATCGACCCTGTAACTTTCAATATCGATCCGGTGAAACTGGAACAGGCGATCCTGGCGTTAAAGATGGGGGATTCCTCACGCCACCCGCTGCCCGGAGGAATTATCCCTGCTGCCGCAGACGGCGCCGGTATTGCTGCTTCGTCGAGCTCCAACTCTGAAACTTGCGTCCTTCGTCCCAAGGGAATAATTGCCGTGGATCTCTTCGGCCTGCCGGCGGATTACGATGTTATCAACGCCGTCGCCCGGAGGCATGATCTATTTGTCATTGAAGACGCCGCCCAGTCCTTTGGGGCCGAATACAAAGGCCGGAAGTCCTGTTCCCTGGCCGACATCGCCTGCACCTCCTTCTTTCCCGCCAAGCCCCTTGGTGGCTATGGCGACGGCGGGATGTTATTTACCGACAACGATGAGCTGGTAAATGTTTTGCGCTCGATCCGGGTTCACGGACAGGGGAACGACAAGTATGAAAACGTGCGAATCGGCATCAACGGCCGCCTCGACACCCTCCAGGCGGCAATCCTCTTGGCCAAGTTCGCCATCTTCCCGGAAGAGGTGGAATTGCGCCAGACCGTCGCCGCACGGTACAGGAAGTTGTTGACGGAAGATGCTCCGACCGGTTGCATGGAGGCCAGTGCTGTGGCAATAATACCACCTACGGCGCCTTCGGGATATAAAAGTGTCTGGGCCCAGTACTCAATATTGGCAAAGGACGAGGGGGACCGGGCAAGATTGCAGGATGCCCTGAAGGCCGCCGGTATTCCCACGGCCATATACTACCCCCTGCCGCTCCATCTCCAGGGCGCCTTTGCCGCTCTGGGGTACAAATCCGGAGATTTTCCCGTTACCGAGGAGATGGCCGCCCGCATCTTCAGTGTGCCCATGCATCCGTGTCTGGATGAAGGCGATCAGGAATTGATATGCCGGCATTTAAAAGGAAAACATTAATGAAGGTTAGCTGTCACAGGTCTCGCAGGCTGAATCTCTCCGGCTCATATTTCCCGCAGCTTACTAAGGGTAAATTCATTCACGGTCTTTCATGAAACTGCTGCACATCATCGGCGCCCGTCCGCAATTCATAAAATATTTCCCGGTTCAAGAGGCTATTCAGAAGGAAGCCTCGCGATACCACATAGAGAATCGGCTGATCCACACTGGTCAGCATTACGATTATCTTATGTCGAAGGTTTTTTTTGACGAATTGGGGATCAAGCCGCCCGATCATCACCTGGAGGTGGGATCGGGAAATCACGGTCAACAGACGGCCCTGGTCCTCCAGAGGGTGGAAGAGATCCTCCTCAAAGAAAAGCCGGAGGTCGTAATCATTTACGGCGATACGAATTCAACACTGGGAGGCGCGCTCGCGGCTGCCAAGCTTCATATCCCCGTCGCCCATGTGGAAGCGGGCCTGCGGAGTTTTAACAAGGCGATGCCGGAAGAGATTAATCGCGTTCTGACCGATCATGTGTCATCAATTCTTTTTTGCCCCTCAAAAATTGCCGTCCATAACCTTCAAAAAGAAGGATTCACCAACATTTACAACCATGGTGACCTTGCGGATGCGCCTTTCCCCTACCCTTTAACGCCTGATCATCCTCTGGTCATGAACGTGGGCGACGTCATGTATGATATGCTCCTGAATGCCCGCGATTTGGCCAATCAAAAATCACTTATCCTTACAGAGCTGGCTCTTGCTGAAAAAGACTATGCCCTTCTCACTCTGCACCGGGCGGAAAACACGGATGATCTGAAAATCCTGGAGATGATTGTACGTTTCATCAATGAGACAACGGCGGGGCAAACGGTTATTTTTCCCATGCATCCCCGCATGGGAAAGGTCTATGGGAAAGTACAGGGGAAATTTGCTTCCCATGTCCGCATCATTGAACCGGTGAGCTATTTCGATCTCCTCATGTTACTTGGCTATGCCGCCCGGCTTTTTACCGATTCGGGAGGGATGCAGAAAGAGGCTTGCTGGCTTAAGATTCCCTGTATCACCATCAGGGAGGAGACGGAGTGGCTGGAAACCATACAATCGGGCTGGAATATCCTTTACCGGAACTATGAGGGATTTCATCAACCCAGGAGCGAGTCGGTAAATGCCTACGGCGATGGGAACGCCGCCGAAAAAATCATAAATACATTGTTGCAAATAAGAGATTGAAACATGTCTGAGCGAATTGCGATTGCCGTTATCGGCGCCGGTTACTGGGGAAAGAATTTAGTTCGTAATTTTCACCAATTAGGGGTATTAAAGATCATTTGTGATCATGATCAGAAGACTCTGGCGCAAATGGCAAAGGATTATGCGGATGTGACCACGACATCGGATATGGAAGCCGTTTTTGATAATCCTGCTATCGATGCCATTGTGTTGGCTACCCCGGCGGCGACCCATAGTGAGTTGGCTGAAAGAGCTTTAAATGCGGGGAAACACGTTTTCGTAGAAAAGCCCCTCGCCATGACCTATGAAGAAGGTAAGAAGCTGCTTGATTTGGCAGGGGAAAAGGGGAAGATCCTCTTTGTGGGGCACATTCTTCAATATCATCCCGCCATTGTAAAGTTAAAGGAAATTGTCCGCCAGGGCAGGGTGGGGAGGCTGCAATATATCTATTCCCGTCGCCTGAGCCTCGGAAAAATTCGCCGGGAGGAAAACATCCTCTGGTCTTTTGCCCCCCATGACATCTCTGTCATCCTCAGTATCGTCGGCGAAGAACCTCACTATATAAATTCCGTGGGGAGCAACTTCCTCCATGCCCGTATTGCCGATGTGACCATGACCAATCTCAAATTCCCCTCCGGAATCGGCGCTCATATCTTTGTAAGCTGGCTTAATCCCTTTAAAGAACAGCGCCTCGTAGTGGTGGCCAGTGAGGGGATGCTCGTATTTGACGATACCCAGCCGTTGGACCAGAAATTGATCCTCTATCCCCACACCATCAACTGGAAGAACGGCGTTCCCGTTGCGGAAAAGGCGGAAAGTGAAGCGATAGATCTCTCCGGCGCCTGGGAGGAACCCCTCAAGGCTGAATGCAGGGCCTTTTTGTCATCTGTGGCCACAGGCCGACCACCCCTGACCTCCGGTGAAGAAGCTCTGCGGGTATTGAAAATTCTTGACATAAGTCAGCAGTCCTTAGACCAGAATGATCAAAGTATACAATTATCAGATACACCCTTTTCCAATATACCATCTTCCCTATCAGCAGATTATTTTTGCCACGAAACGGCCATCATCGATAAAGATGTGGATGTTGGCAAGGGAACAAAGATCTGGCAGTTCTCCCATCTCTTGTCCGGTTCAAAAATAGGTGAAAATTGTAATATCGGTCAAAACGTCGTTATTGGTCCCGAAGCGATCGTAGGTAATAAGTGCAAAATCCAGAATAATGTGAGCGTCTATAAAGGGGTGACTTTAGAGGACGGCGTCTTTTGCGGACCCTCGATGGTTTTTACGAATGTATTCAATCCCCGGGCCGAAATCAGTAAAATGGATGAACTGCGACCGACGCTGGTTGAAAGAGGGGCTACCATCGGCGCCAATGCCACGATCGTATGCGGGGTGACAATAGGCCGTTACGCCTTTATCGGCGCTGGTGCCGTTGTCACCAGGGATGTTTCCCCTTACGCTCTGTTCGTAGGGAATCCGGCGCGGCAGACAGGCTGGATGTGCCAATGCGGCGAGCGTCTTTCCCCAATGTTGCTTTGTTCTTCCTGCCAGCGGCAGTATGTCCTCGGGAAGGGCGAAATCTCGGAATCCTGACGAACATTTCCTCTTCATGAGCTTTTTGGGAAGCATCCTCACCGTCGGTGCCGGTGGAATAATCGCCCAGGCCCTGACCGTGGCCACTATTCCGGTGCTGTCGCGGCTGTATTCGCCGGTTTCCTTTGCCGGTTGGGCCTTGTTTATGAGTGTGGCGTTGATCTTTGCGTCCATTGCCACGCTTCGCTATGAACTTGCCGTGGTGCTGCCCGAAACTCATGGGGAAGCGGTAAATATTCTGGCCGTGAGCATATTGGCTGCCATAGGCGTTTCATTGATAGCTGTTCTTTTAATCCCTTTTATCGGTTCCTGGTTGCTTGGCGAGTGGTTACTCAGCGAACTGAAAGTCTGGCTGTGGTGGCTGCCCGTTCAGATTGCGGCGACGGGAGTTTTTATCTCCTGCACCTACTGGTTGATCAGAACCGAAGAATTTAAGTGGTATGCATTTTTTCAGATTGCCCTTCCCCTCTGTACGATCGCGATTCAAATTGGCGCGGCAATCTCAGGCATGAAGACAGCGTCGGGACTTATTCTTGGGTCCATAGGCGGGCAATGTATTGTCACCGCCGTCTTGGTGTTGATTCTATCAAAAAAAATATCATCCCCTCTGGTGAGTTCAATTTCCTGGTCCAGGATGAGGAAATCTTCTTTAACATACCGGATGTACCCTCTTTATATGACGCCGTATACGCTGGTGGGGGCAATGCGTGATCGATTGGTTTATTTCGTCCTGGGGCTGTTCGGAACGAAACCGGAGGCGGGGTTTTACAGCCTTTCCGCCCGCATGGTGAACATGCCCAACAGCCTTGTGAGCAGTGCCATCAGGCCGGTTTTCTTTCAGAAGGCTGCGGAAGGGGGCTTTAAAAAAATGGGAAAAACCGTCAACAAAACCCTTCATCTTCTTGTAATTACAATCATTCCCTTCTGGATTCTTTTTCTTTTTCACGCCCAGCCCCTGTTTGCGTTGCTCTTCGGAGAACCATGGCGGGAGGCGGGATTGTATGCCGCCGTCCTGTCTGTTCCTGCCATTCCAATGATTTTGGGAAACTGGCTGGATCGCTCGTTTGACGTTCTCGGGCGTCAGCGGCTCGCCTTTTTCCTGGAGGCTATCTTTGCGACTGTCTCTGTCATTGCCCTCCTCGCCGGCGCCTGGTTTTTTAAAAGTACAATAATAGCCGTTTCTCTGCAATCATTTGTCATCACCATTTATTATTCCTTCTGGTTATTAGTCCTTTTCAGATTAGCGTCTTTCCCGCTGGCGGGGCTCAGGAACCTGCTGCTCATTTCTCTTGGCATCGGCGCCGTTACCGCCCTCATGAGTTGGTTTTTCATGGCCGTCCTTGCGGGCCTTTACGCCTGCTATGTGACCGCGGCCATTCTTTCCTGCCTCATCGGGACCTACCTGCTCAGAGAATGGAATCACCACCGGGTGGCTTTATAAACAGTGATTGTTGTTATTAATATCAATCTTGGCAATGTCGGTTCCATCCTGAATATGCTGAAGAAGATCGGGGTAAAGGCCTGCCTGAGTTCCCGTAGTGAAGATATTAAAAAGGCTGAGAAGATGATTTTACCGGGGGTAGGTTCTTTTGATAATGCCCTCTTAAATATATCTGAACTGAAACTTATGGATGTGATCAATCAAAAGGTATTGAACGACAAGACTCCTATTCTCGGAATCTGCCTGGGGGCGCAACTGATGACAAGAAATAGCGAAGAGGGGAGTTGTCCGGGTTTTGGATGGATTGACGCCCGTACGGTCAGATTTAATTTTGACAGCAACCCCTTCAAGCTGAAAGTTCCTCACATGGGATGGAATCAGGTCCGACAGCTTAAAGACAGCCTGCTGTTCCGCCCTTCGGACGAGGTTGAAGAACGGCGATTTTATTTTGTCCATTCCTACCACATGATCTGCGATAATCCGGCGGATATCCTGACGACGTCTCATTATGGTTTTGACTTTACCTCCGCATTTGCGCGTGAAAATATCTATGGCGTCCAATTCCATCCGGAAAAAAGCCATAAGTACGGCATGAGGCTCCTCCAGAACTTTGCCGACCTATAACTAAATGATGACGACCCGGGTTATTCCCTGTCTGCTCCTGAAAGGCCGGGGGCTGGTAAAAACCATCAGGTTCAAGAAACCGCAATATGTGGGAGATCCCATTAATGCCGTACGAATATTCAACGATAAGGAAGTTGATGAACTGGTTATCCTCGATATTTCCGCCACAATGGAAGGGCGGCGACCGGACTTTAAACTGATCGAAGATATCGCCAGTGAAGCCTTTATGCCTTTTGGCTATGGCGGGGGGATCAGGAGTCTTGACGACGTCCGGACCCTTTTCAAGCTCGGGGTGGAGAAGGTCATTATTAACAGTTATGCCGTTGAAAATCCTTCCTTTATTGGCGAAGTAGCGAATATAGTGGGGGGGCAGAGCGTGGTGATCTCCATAGATGTGAAAAAGAACATGTTTGGAAAATATGAAATGTTTTCGCAAAGTGGTCAAAAAAAAGCGGCCTTGGATATCGAGGCTTTTGTGGCCCTGATGCAGGACATGGGGGCGGGTGAGCTGCTCGTTACTTCGATGGACAGAGACGGTGGGATGATGGGCTATGACACTGCCCTGATCAAGAAGATCGCAAAGCTGCTGGATATTCCTTTAATTGCTTGCGGAGGGGCGGGAAAAACGGCAGACTTTCTTCCGGCAGTGCAGGCAGGGGCCTCGGCTGTTGCCGCCGGGAGCATGTTTGTTTTTCATGGCCGCCAGCGGGCAGTCTTGATCAGTTATCCCGATCAAAAAATAATGAAGAAGGTCTTTGCCGTATGATCCAACCAGGCATAACGGGCAAGAATAAACATGAGTATCGCATCTGCACACGGTGCATAATGGACACTACGGATCCTGATATTTCTTTCGATGATTCAGGCGTATGTTCTCATTGCCAGTGCTATGAAACCGCCATCAGCGACAAAAGCTATTTGGAGAAAAGGAAGCCGGGGGCCCTCGATCAGTTGGTGGAGGAGATCAAAAACGCGGGACAGGGTAAAAGCTATGATTGTATCATTGGCGTCAGCGGCGGCGTTGACAGCACCTATACGGCTTATTTAACTAAAAAGCTCGGGCTCCGGCCATTGGCGGTGCACCTGGATAACGGCTGGGATTCGGAGCTGGCCGTCAGTAATATCGAGAAAACCCTGAAGGTTCTGGACATTGAATTATCCACTCATGTCATCGACTGGGAGGAGTTCCGGGATTTGCAGGCGGCCTTTTTGAGGGCTTCGACCCCTGATTGTGAAATTCCAACGGATCATGCCATCCTGGCGGTATTGTACGCCAAAGCAGCGCAGGAAGGGATTCGATATGTCCTGAGTGGGCACAATACGGCCACCGAGGGGGGGGGCGTCGCCGCCTGGTCCCAGGGGCACGGGGATTGGCGGTACATAAAAGGCATCCACCGCGGCTTTGGGTCCAAAACCCTGCGAACTTATCCTCATTACGGTCCTTTCCGCTTTCTTTATTATTCGGTCTTGCGCGGCATCCGCTGGATTCCTATCCTTGATTATGTCGATTATTCCAAGGAAGAGGCGATTCAACTCCTGAAAGACCGGTTGTGCTGGAAACAATATGAATCAAAGCACTATGAATCCATTTATACCCGCTTCTATCAGGGATATATGCTGCCCACGAAGTTCGGTTTTGATAAGAAAAGATTGCATTTATCATCGCTTATCTGGTCAGGGCAGCTTACCCGTAAAGAAGCGGTTAATGAAATGCAAAAAGAACACTACCCGCGGGAGCTTCAGGAAGAGGACAGGACTTTTGTTATAAAGAAACTGGGCATGAGCGATGATGAATTTGAAGTGATCATGAAGGCGCCTACGAAAACATTCTGGGATTATCCGTCCTATAAAAGGTTGCCCATCGCACGGGTGAAAAATGTCTTGAAAGTATATCACCACCTGAAAAGAAGCTGAGGTTCGATTGAACCATTTAACCGCTATCTCCTATCTTCCTGTCCTAACGTGGTTTTGTTTAATTTTAACATTGGCGATGTTGCTTTATGGGGTCATCCTTTCCCGGTACCTTTTCGTAAAGCCAAGCATGATCTTCGCGCTCTTTTTTCATGTCCAGATTCAGTGGCCCTCTGCCCTGTACTGGACCAAAATTGCCAGCAATCTTACCAACCCGCTCGCTTATTTTATCCTGGCCCAGATATTTCCCCTGCTCCTTGTCGCCGGGTCCATCTTGATCGGGAGGCATATCGCCAGGCAGGTCTACGATCGTGTGGTCAATCTGCCGAGATCTTCATATGGCGAGGCTTTCCTGCCCATTTTGCCCCTGGCGCTGATTTCTCTCACGATTCTTGCCTGGTATCTTACCACTGTTCCCTGGGAAAAAATGGGACTTCATGCTGTCATCTATGATCCGGAAAACGCCAAGCTGGCGCGGGAACACTCCCTGAAATTGCTGACCAATAAATACCTGAAATATGCCGTGAGCATTTTCAACAGTTCCCTGGCCCCGGTGCTTGCGTGTCTGATCGGGATCAAGATGCTGGATAACTGGCAGCAGAAAAAGTATCCATACCTCGGTTTATATCTTGTCTGTTTGGCGCCGATTCTGTTAGCCGTCAGTCTCAGTGGCGCCCGCGGTCCCAGCGCCATGATCCTGCTGGCAGTGTTTTTTCTGATGCTGCTGATCAAAGGTCTGCCCTTACAGCCAGTCAGGATCGTCCTGGTGTTGGCCCTGATCCTTGCCGTTCCCGGAATGGTCGAGCTCTTGCGGGCCGGCGGCGCCTTCAATCCGGCCGAGATGCGGTTGCGTTATGCCGTGATCATTGAGCGGGCCATAGGCTATGGGATGACCCAGGACGCCCAGTGGCATATTGAATATGTGACCAAATACGGATACTGGGGGATTGCGGGGGTCGAAAGGCTGGCGCCGTTATTCGGAATAAAACCGATTGATATCATGAATGTGGTCGGGAAAATCTATACCAATACACAGCCATTGGCCAGTGTTAGCGCTAATGCATCAATGATCTTCATTTATTACGCCTGTTTTGGCTGGATTGCCCTGCCCCTATGCTTGCTCCTGGCGTGGCTTCTTGATGCAACGTTGTATATTTACAATCAGATGCAGACGATCATGCTGCCCGTAGCGATTGCCGCCTGCGGGATATCAGTGGTGAATCTCGCCCATACGGCATATACGACCATATTTATCACCCACGGTTTTTTAATCATTCTCACAATGTGCTTTGTTTGCGACAAGTCCATAGTAAAACTGAGATCGAAAGAGATTTCGTAACGGCTCGGAGGTATGAAAATCTATGAAGGGGGTGAAGGTTGTCCATTTAACGACCGTCCATCCCCCCATGGATATTCGCATCTTCCGCAAGGAATGCCGGACCCTTGCCCAGGCAGGGTATGACGTGACGCTGATCGCAAAGGGCAAAAAAACGGAAGTCGTTGAAGGAATAATGATCTGTGGTCTGGGTGCAACTAAAAGTCGCTGGGATCGCATGACCAGGGGATTGATGAAAAGTTTGGTGATGGCATTGAGAAAACGAGGGAATATCTACCATTTCCATGACCCGGAGCTGATCCCCGTCGGTTTGCTCCTGAAACTTGGGGGGAAGAAGGTCATTTACGATGTCCATGAGGATTTCGCCGCATCGCTCTTGGAAAGCGACCGGGAATGGATGCCCTCTTATCTGAGAGGTTTGATGTCTCGCCTGGTCCGGATTGCGGAGCGGATCAGTGTGGGAGCTTATGACGCCGTCGTGGCGGCAACCCCGAAAATCAGGGCGTTGTTCCCGGGAAATGGAACCGTTCTTATCCAAAATTATCCCATTATTGATGAATTGAGTTGTCAGGACGGGATCCCCTATTCTCAACGTCCGGGGAATGTCGTCTATGCCGGCGGAATTTCCGAGCGGCGGGGAATCAGGGAAATGATCAAGGCCATGAACTTGGTGACGTCTTCAGAGGTCCGTTTGCTTTTGGCAGGTAATTTCGATAACCCCGGGATGGAGCAGCAGGTAGGGGAGATTCCCGGTTGGAACAGGGTGACCTATCTTGGGCATCTTCAGCGCAAGGAACTTGCGGAAGTTATCGGTCGTTCCAGAATGGGTCTTGTCCTGTTTCATCCCATAAAGAATCATATCGAGGCGCAACCAAACAAGATTTTCGAATACATGTCTGCCGGGATACCGGTGATTGCCTCTGACTTTCCCTTGTGGAAAGAAATAATTGGTGAAGCCGGCGCCGGTTTGGTCGTGGATCCCCTGGATGCAGAAGCCATGGCGGCAGCAATCCAATGGCTTTTTGAACATCCGGAGCAGGCGGAAGCGATGGGCAAAAGAGGCGCAGCGGCAGTTCATAGCAGGCTCAACTGGAAAGTAGAAGAAAAAAAACTACTTGATTTATATAAGGAATTGCTTATAAATTGAAGAAACTTCAAACAAATACACTTAACGGGGATTTTACGGAATGAAGATCTGGTTGACCCAGATCGGCGAAACACTCCCTCTGGACGCAAATGTCAGAAAGATGCGGACCTGCTATCTTGCCGAAAGACTGAGTGCGCGAGGACATGACGAGGTGTGGTGGGCAAGCGCTTTCGATCACATGCAAAAGAAAGCGCTTTTTCCCGCCGACCGGGAGATTGAAATAGATCCCCATCTTCGGATCAAGGCTTTGACCAGCAGGGGATACGAAAAGAATATTTCCCTGGGGCGTTATTTCGATCATTTCCTCCTCTCTAAGAAAATGGCGGGACAGTTTCTCGAGTACGCTCCGCCGGACCTGATTATTGCCTCTATGCCAGATCATTTTACAGCATACGAAGCCGTAAAATATGCCACGATCAGGAAGATCCCCATCATTGTAGACGTCCGTGATGAGTGGCCGGATGTATTTCTTAGTTTTGTGCCCCCTGTGATCAGGCCATTAATGCAACCTTTTCTTGTTTCGGACAACAAAAAGGTAAAGTACCTGCTAAAAAATGCGACGGCCATTCTGTCGATGATGCCATATATGCTGAGCTGGGCCTTAACCAGGGCGGGTCGTGAAGAAACATGGCGAGACAAGGTCTTCTATATAGGATCGCAATATGCGGCACGACCGGCTGACGCGCCGATTCCGGAAAAATTCAGGGCGATTGCGAGCAAGTTGAATGGAAGATGCATTGTGACATTTATTGGTACGATGGGCTCATGTTACAATCCCCTCATCATCGCCGAAGTGGCAAAGAAAATGAGGGAAAATAAAAATACATTTTTTGTTATCGCCGGGAATGGCACACATTTTGAGGCCCTTCAGGATTCGGCGCTAAATTGTGAGAATATCTTTTTGCCGGGTTGGGTATCGGAGCCGGAAATTCAATATTTATTGTCAGTATCCCATATCGGCGTTATTCCCTGTACCGAGACTATCCAGACCTTTCCGAACAAAGCTTACACCTATATAAGTGCAGGGTTGCCCATCCTGTCTTCCGTCCAGGGTGAACTGGGAAATCTCATCGATCATGAACAAATCGGATACACGTATCCAATTGGCGATCACCAGACCTTAACCGATTTGATCGATAAGCTTGCCGTTAACATCGAACTTAGACAAGCTATGTCTCGGAACGCTGTCAGGATTTTTAAGGAGAAGTATGATGCAGATGTGATTTATGAAAAATTTGCACTCCATGTTGAGAAGATAGCAAAGGAGAGGCGGATATGATTTATGAGAATAATAAGTTACGAGAATCAATATAATTAAGCGATATAATGTTTGAAAAAATAGTTAGCCTCATTAAATCCCTTTACCCAACGGAGAATCCAGTACCCCTCCATGCACCGCGTTTTTCAGGCAATGAAAAAAAATATCTCATGGACTGTATTGATACTACCTATGTATCATATGTGGGAGAATATGTCGGTCGTTTTGAGGATACAATCCGTCAGTTCACCGGTGCAAAGTATGCAATCGCCGTCTCCAGCGGCACGGCGGCCCTGCATATAGCCCTGCTGCTTGCCGAAGTAGCGCCCGGTGACGAGGTTATAACCCAGCCGCTGACCTTTGTCGCCACCGCCAATGCCATTTCCTACTGTAGCGCGCAGCCGGTATTTGTGGACGTGGAACGATCAACTCTGGGACTTAATCCGGACAAACTAAATGATTTCCTGAGAAATAACGGCATCCTGAAGTCGGATGGCCGATGTTACAATAAAACAACCGGCAAAAAAATCGCCGCCTGCGTGCCCATGCATACCCTTGGTCATCCGGTGCGGATCGATCAAATTATTGAAATTTGTCAAAGATACAATATTCCCGTCATTGAGGACGCCGCCGAGGCGCTGGGCAGTTTTTACCAGGGGCAACATGCCGGAACATTCGGGGATATCGGCATTTTAAGTTTTAACGGCAACAAGCCGGTCACAACCGGCGGTGGCGGCATGATCATCACAAACGATGAAGCCCTTGCAGCAAAGGCCAAACACCTGACGACAACGGCCAAACAGCCGCATCCGTGGGAATTTATTCATGACGATGTCGGCTATAATTATCGCCTGCCCAATATCAATGCCGCCGTGGGCTGTGCTCAGATGGAATGCTTTGCCGGGATTTTGGAGAACAAGCGCACCACAGCGCGGATGTATAAACAGTTTTTTCAGGATATCGACATACCATTTATTACAGAACCTGCTCACGCCCGCTCCAACTACTGGTTGAATGCCATTGTTTTAAAAGATAGACAGGAACGGGAGCAGTTTCTCGCCTATTCCAGGGAAAAAGGTATTCAAACGCGGCCCGTTTGGACGCTCATGACCAACCTTCCCATGTATCGCGATTGTCAGAGCACATCCCTTGAAACCGCCCAATGGCTTGAAGATCGGCTGGTCAATATCCCCAGTAGTGTGCGGATGTGAGAGAAAAAATCATTCTCATCGGTGGTGGCGGCCATTGCCGGTCCTGTATTGACGTCATAGAACAGGAAGGTCGCTTTACCATTGCCGGGATTGTGGATATGCCTGAAAAAAGGCACCAGACCGTTCTGGGTTATCCTGTGATCGGCTCAAATGCCGATCTGGTGGAATTGATCAAGACTTGCCCCAATGTGGTGATCACACTGGGGCAGATTAAATCCCCAAACCGGCGCATGGAGCTCTTTAATGATTTGATGCAGATGGGCGCAAATTTCCCGGTGATTCAATCCCCCCTTGCCTATGTCTCCCGCCATGCCCAGGTTGCGGAAGGAACCATCGTCATGCACCATGCCCTGATCAATGCCGGTGCGCGGGTGGGGAAAAATTGCATCATCAATACCAAAGCCCTTGTAGAACATGATGCCGTCATTGAAGATCACTGCCACATTTCCACCGGGGCGGTCATTAACGGTGGGGTAAAAATCGGCACCGGCTCTTTTTTCGGAAGTGGCGCAATATCTAAGGAATACATATCAATCCCTTCTAAAAGTTTTATTAAAGCGAATAGCCTAATATCCGAAAAGTGAAGAATAAAACCTTTATCATCGCCGAAGCCGGCGTCAACCACAACGGTAGCCTGGAAATGGCGTTGCAACTGATTGATGCAGCCGTTGCGGCGGGGGCTGATGCCGTGAAGTTTCAAACATTCCGTGCGGAAAGGCTTGTAACGGAAACGGCCAAGAAAGCTGCGTATCAGATCAAGAATTCCGGCAGCGATGAATCTCAGTTTGAAATGTTAAAAAAAATGGAGTTGTCTTTGGATGATCACCGGGAACTATTCGCTTACGCTAGAGGCAAAAATATTATTTTCATGTCAACGCCTTTTGACGAGGAAAGCGCTGATATGCTCGATGATCTAGGTCTGGAAGTATTTAAAGTCGGATCGGGAGAGATAACGAACAAACCGCTCTTGCAACATATTGCCCGTAAGAGTAAACCCATGATTATTTCTACGGGAATGTCCTATTTGGGAGAAGTCGCGAAGGCTGTCCAGTGGATTGAAGAGGCAAGGAAGGATGCCGGGGAAGTGGCGATATCTTCTAATGATAGGTTTTTCTCCCCCTTGGTTTTACTGCACTGTGTAACCAATTACCCCGCTTTCCCAGAGGAAGTTAATCTTCTTGCCATGCGAACCATGCGGGAAGCCTTTCATCTTCCGGTAGGCTATTCAGACCATACGATGGGGATAGAAATATCCATAGCCGCCGCGTCCATGGGCGCCGTTGTGGTGGAAAAACATCTTACCATTAGTCATGACATGGCAGGGCCCGACCACAAAGCCTCTCTCGAACCACGGGAATTTTCTTCCCTGGTCAGTGCCATCAGGAACATAGAAATGGCGCTGGGGGATGGTTTCAAAAAACCGTCAAAAAGTGAGCTTGACACGAGGAAAATTGCCCGAAGAAGCCTTGTTGCGTCAAAAGACATTGGCGCACAAGAACAATTAACAACGGAGACTATCGCCATTAAAAGGCCTGGTATTGGAATTCAACCGGAATTTCGCGAAATGGTTATCGGCATGAAAGCGAAAAGACCTATTAAAGCTGACGCCATTATTGAATGGAAAGATTTGGGGTATTTAAATGAAAGTGACTGATAATTCAACGAAAGTAGGATCTCTTTCCTACATGGAAACGCCTGATGCTTTGTCTATAAGAATACGGGCGCATAAGGAATATTCCAATTTCAGCCTGGAGGATTGGCTTGATAAGAATATTTCCCTTCACAAGGGAGATGCTATTCTTGATCTTGGCTGCGGCAGTGGAAATCTGTTCCCGGCATATTCAGATAAAATCGGTGAGACGGGCACGATAGTAGGCATAGATCAGAGTGCCGACCTACTTGAAAAGGCCAGACTCCTCAAGGCAACTTCCTCTATTGTCCTTTTAAACTTAGACATTAATCAACCTTTTCCACTGATAAAGGAAAGCTTCGATCATGTTATATCAACTTTTGCTATCTACTATGTAGAAGACCCTCTTCTTATTTTGGAAGAAATAAAAAGAGTTTTAAAGAACACAGGAGATATTGTCTTGATTGGCCCAACTGATAAGAATGCCTCCGAGCTTTATGAATTTAATAAAACCGTATTTGGTTTTGATAGAGATGAAAAAGTAGTCCTCAGGACGAATCGTCTTGAAAAAGAGTTCTATCCTTTTGTTTCCTCGTTGTTTAAGTGCGTTCGTCTTGAAAAGATTCCAAGTAAATTAATATTTCCAAACAAACAGGAGTTTGTTGATTATTACATGTCCACTTTGCTTTTTGAGGAGTCTGCAATAAAAACGGGCATGAAACCAACAATGTCTGAATTACTTTCCAAAGAAGTTGCCGGCACAGAAATTTCCAAAGAGATGGTTGTGCTGAGAGGACAAAAGAGTGCCTAAAAAAATTGCTGTATTTACAGGTAACAGGGCAGAATATGGGCTTCTCCATCCTGTTATAAGAAACCTTGCAGCTGACTCAGCCGTGGAAACCTATCTCATTATTTCAGGCAGCCACTTGTCTGACGAATTTGGTATGACTGTGTCTGAGATAGATGCTTCAAGTATCAAAGAAGTTAAAGAAATTCCCCTTCCTATAATAGAAGTCAATGAAAAGGAGGGGATGCTCCTATCCTTCTCAGCAATTATTAATAGCGGTTTAGAAATATTAAAGAAATGGGAACCAGATCTGATCGTTCTTGCGGGTGACCGTTTCGAAACATTTGCCATGGCAGTAACATCTTTTTACATGAACATTCCCATTGCTCATCTGTTCGGGGGTGATTTATCGCAGGGAGGCCACCTTGATGACTCTGCACGGCACAGCATAACTAAACTCGCCCATTTACATTTTACTACAAATGACGATTCCTACAGAAGGGTAATAGCTTTAGGTGAAGAGAAATGGCGCGTATTCAACGTAGGTTCACCGGTTATGGATTACGTCGTAAAGGGTGATTATGCATCGCCTGATGAGATTGCACGGGAGTTAGAACTGGAAATCGATAAACCAATTGTTCTGTTCACGCAACATCCTATAACCACGGAGAGTGAATTAGCCTACGATCAGGTGAAAGAAAGTCTTGAAGCATTAAAAGGGCTTGGTTACCAGACAATCATTACATATCCCTGTAATGATTCGGGTAGCAAGAAAATAATTGAAGCCATTAGAGAATATAGAGAAAACCCCAATTTTAGGATCAGAAAAAGTTTAGGCAGAAGACTATACTTGGGTTGTTTGAAAATCGTAGCTTGTGTGGCAGGGAATTCGAGTAGCGGTTTGATAGAAACACCGCTATTCAAAGTGCCTGCGGTGAACATTGGAGATAGGCAGGCAGGCCGACTGAAGGCCGAAAATGTTATTGACGTACCCTGCAAGAGGGAGGCTATAACGAAAGCTATCAGGCAGACGATCGAGGATCATCATTTCATTGCGAAGGCGAGGAATTGTTCCAACCCCTACGGTGAAGGTGGTGCATCAAAGCAAATATTGGATGTAATCAAGTCAACGAAAATCAATAGCATATTGCTGAAGAAAAAAATGACTTTCTGATAAGGAACATGATGAAAAGAATTTTGATAGTTGCGCCACATCCTGACGATGAAACTCTTGGTTGCGGAGGGACCATTTTAAAGCATAAAATGGATGGCGATTATGTTTGCTGGCTTATCATAACCAACATATCCACAGAAGACGGCTATGACAGTAAAACAGTTGAAACGAGGCAGAAAGAGATTCAGCATGTAGGGGAACAATATGAATTTAATGAATTATTCAAACTGGATTTGCCGACGACTAAGCTTGATATGCTCCCCAGAAGTGAAATGATAAGAAAAGTCAGTGTTATCATCGATCAATTGAAACCTGAGATTGTCTATGTTCCAAACAGCAGCGATGTTCATACGGATCACAAGATTACTTTTGATGTTATGATCAGTGCCCTTAAAAGCTTTCGTTGTCCCTTTGTAAAAAAAGCCTTAATGTATGAGGTAGTTTCGGAGACCGAATTTTCACCAGCCATAGCAGGCAATTCTTTCGTACCTAACAGCTTTTCAGATATATCATCATTCATTGAACAAAAAATTTCCATCATGGGGATATATCGCGGCGAAATGTTAGAACCCCCTTTTCCCAGGAGCGCTGATAACTTAAAGGCATTAGCAATTTTCCGGGGAGCAACGGCGGGAGTAAAATATGCGGAGGCCTTCGTCCTATTGAAGGAAATCTGGTAGAATATGCAAAAAGATAAGTTAAAATCTCTGCTTGTCCCCCCCGATATAACTATCAAGCAAGCAATGCAGAATCTGAATGAGTCTGCACAACAAATCCTGTTTGTTACGGACGAGCATCTGCGGCTCTTAGGAACCGTTACTGATGGAGATATTCGCAGGGCGATAATTAGGGGTTCTGGATTTACTGATGGAATAGATGCCATCATGAATCGAAAATATTCGTTTCTAAGATGGAAACCAACTTCTTTGGTGGAAGAAGCAAAAGAATTGATGGTTGGCAGGGAAATAGAGCAATTGCCAATTCTTGATGAAGAAGGTGTGGTTGTGGATGTGATTTTATGGACGGATATGCTGGATAGAAAATCTCAACCGGCGCCAATACTACCACATACGAACTATGTCGTCATTATGGCGGGTGGAAAGGGGACCAGAATGGATCCTTTTACCAGAATCTTCCCGAAGCCTTTAATACCAATAGGGGAAAAAACCATTATTGAAGTGATCATGGATCGGTTCCATAAAAGTGGATTCCAAAAATTTATCTTAACGCTTAACTACAAAAAAGAATATATAAAAATATTTTTGCATGAAAGTGACATGCCCTATTCTGTAGAATGGGTGGAAGAGACCGATTTCATGGGCACGGCAGGCAGTCTGTCGCTGCTCAAAGACAAACTTCAAGAGACCTTTATTGTTGCAAACTGTGATTCCTTACTGGATGTTAATGTGAGTGATGTTCTTGCCTGGCACAAGGAACAGGGTGCTGCGATGACCGTTATCGGCTGCTACAATGAAGTGAAAATCCATTTTGGTGTCCTTGAGCTGGGAAATGGAAAATTGCAGCGGATCTTGGAGAAACCAACCCATGATGTCATCATCAACACTGGCATATATATTATGGAGCCCCACGTCATCAATTATATCGACGACGGGAAAGAAGAAAACATGGACAAACTGATCGGGAAACTTATTGCGGCAGATGAAAATGTAACCGTCTATCCCATACATTCCGGTTGGTTGGATATTGGCAGATGGGATCAGTATAAGCAGGCTTTGAGAGATTATGAATTCTAAAAAAATGTTGCAAGCGGCTGTCATCGGCTTAGGGAATATTGGATTCCTGTTCGATCTCGACCCTCTTCGGAAAGGTACCTGGAGCCATGTTACCGCCTATATAAAAAGTCGCCGCGTCCTACTTGCAGGTGCGGTGGAGGTTGATGAGAAAAAGATTTCATTATTTCATAAACATCATGACGCCATACCCGTCTATCGAGAGATTTCAGATTTGATGCGCCATTGCTGCCCCGATATTGTTTCCATTTGCACGCCGACGGCAAGCCACTACCCTATCCTGCGGGAATTGACTCAATATCCGGTGAAGGGGATATTCTGTGAAAAACCTCTGTCTTTCGACATCGAAGAAGCAGCGGAGATGGTCCGGATTTGTGATGAGAGAGGAATCATACTTGCAGTCAATCATACTCGTCGCTGGGATGATCATTTTCTATATGTGAAGGCAGTTATTCAAAGTGGAGAGATAGGAAATATAAGAACAATCAACATGACTTATCCAGGGCAGATATTCAATATCGGGACCCATCTACTGGATGCCTTGAGAATGTTGGCCGGTAATGAACCCGTGATGGTAAGTGGTGTGGCCGCCGATCCGGATATAGATGATCCGGATATCAGTGGTTGGCTTAAATTCAATGATCATAAGGTTTGTACAATAAATTCCGTGGGTAAACGCGAAGATCTCATTTTGGAGCTGGATTTTATTGGGGACAAGGGCAGAGTAATAATTTTGGAGAATGGTGAAACTATTGAAAAGTATATCTTTCAAGAGAGCACCCGCTATTCAGGTTATAACGAGCTAGAAAGGGTACCCATGGAACCTGTCGAAAGGAAGGATCGATTGGTTGAGGCCGTGGTTGATGTGGCATCAGTTATCATGGGGGAGAAAGATCAGGTAAACTGTACGGGACAGGATGGTCTGGCATCTTTAAGGCTTGTGGGGGCAATGATTGAATCAGCAAGTTGCAACGGATTGCCGATAACGCTTTTATTGGAAAAGAAGGAAGAGGATAAATATGAGTGAATTGGCTTTATTGGGTGGAACGCCGGTTCGTAGTGCCCCCTTTCGCAGCTCTGTTGTGGTTGACGATAGTGAATGGAGTTGTATTCGGGAAGTTTTAAAAAGAGAGGAATTTTCCCGTTTCATGGGCAGCCCGACGCCCGACATTGATAAACTGCTTGTCATGTCGTCAACCGAGGCGGCCGATCTTGGCGGACAATATTTCAGCTTTCTCGGCGGCCGCATGGTTCGTCAATTTGAAGCTGAATTCGCCGAAAAATTTGGCGTAGCATATGCTATTTCCGTCAATGCGGCTACATCAGGGCTCGTGGCTGCTTTGGGGGCGGCGGATATCGGTCCGGGCGATGAAGTCATAACCACATGCATGTCCTTTAATGCCACGGCCATGAGTATCCTTGTGTTCAATGCCATTCCGGTCTTCGTGGATGTGGAAGATAAAACCTTCTGTATGGATCCGGAGGCCATTGAAAGGGCGATCACCCCGCAAACAAAGGCCATTCTGGTAGTGCACCTTTTGGGCAATCCTGCGGAAATGGATGCCATAATGGCGATTGCCCGGAAGCATAACCTTCGCGTCATCGAAGATGCCGCACAAGCGCCGGGTACGATCTATCGGGACCGTTATGTGGGTACGATTGGCGACATGGGAGTTTACAGCTTCCAGGAGACGAAGAATATCATGACCGGTGAGGGGGGAATGGTCGTTACCAACGATCCCTCTCTGGCACGCAAGGTGCGCCTGATACGGAATCACGGAGAATCAATACCCGATGATTCCTGGGATGATGCCTCGCTGGTCAATCTGGTGGGACTAAACTTCCGGATGACGGAACTTACGGCGGCCCTGGGGATTTCGCAATTGGGAAAACTCGACGAGAACAATCGCGTAAGAAATAGCAATGCCTTATTTTTAATAGAGGAACTCCAGGGGCTTCCGGGAATTGTCCTCCCTGTTTTTAAAAACGGCACAGTTCCTCATGTTTTTAGCATGCTCTATGATGAATCGTTAACCGGTATCGAAAGGCAGAAATTGTTGGCTGCTATGAGGGCAGAGGGCATACCGGTCGGTTCGGGTTATTTGCGCTTGATGTATGAAAATCCGTTGTTCTTAAAAAAGATTGCTTACGGGAAAAATCATTGCCCCTGGTCTTGTCATCTTTATGGCAAAGAACGTACCTACAAAAAAGGCGACTGCCCCGTCGGTGAAGAGTTGTTGCGGAGACGGTTCATCTGGTTTTATAATATCAATCGTCCAAATACGACGGAAGACATGCGGGATGTGAGCAGGGCTTTCAGGAAGGTTTTTAATAAGTTGGAAGCCCTTAGGAAGTTGGAAGCGGATTTCAAAATCCCCTACAAATGGTGAGAAAATGAAAGAAATAATAAATATTATCGGCGTTATTCATGCGCGGGGAGGATCGAAAAGGATCCCTCTGAAAAATACAAAATTATTGGGAGGGCATCCTCTCGTCGCTTACATGATCAAGGCCGCCTTGAACAGTAAGTATTTGAGAAGGGTGATCGTATCCACGGATCATGATGAAATAAGCAATATCTCACGGCAGTACGGCGCGGAAGTCCCTTTTGTGAGGCCTGCCCATCTGGCGGAAGATTGTCCCTCCGAATGGGTAACCAAGCATGCGGTGGCGTTTGTGGAAGAGGAGGAAGCAAAAAAGATAGACATCGTGGTTACGATGCAACCAACGACTCCGTTTTGTACCGGCGTCGATATCGATGCCGCTATAGAAACTTTGGTTAAAAACGAAAACATGAATTCGGTTTTCACCGTTAAGCAGGTTACAGAAAAGCCTGAATGGATGTTCAGGTTACGGGAAAATAGCTGTGCGGAATTGCTAATGGAAGGTGAGATGAAAGGGGAAAGGGGCATTTTCCAGTCTCTGGAGGGGCTTGTGATTCCCAATGGCGCCGTTTATGCGACGCGAAGGGACACGCTGTTTCAGGAAGAGGTTCTGATTTCAAAAAAGACCGGGGTGACCATCATGCCGCCGGAGCGGTCCGTAGATATCGATGAGCCGATTGATTTTTTATTTGCGGAATTTTTACTGACGAAAGGAGTGCAAAATGAGTAAATTTCTGAAAGGTAATTATACTGTCACGGAAAACGGAAGCGAGAGGCAGGCGCTACAGGATAATAATTTTACAAAGGTATTTGAAAGCAAGGCCCTGGAAAAGCTGGGTGGTAGCATCGCCTTTGTCGTGAAAAAAGATCAATTTGTTTGGGAAGGTGAAGATAATGTTCAGTGAAGAGCAATTTAAATTACTATCCGAAGCTACGCTGAAAAAAACAGCGGCCCTTGGTCTCAAGCATGCACAAGAAAACCTTCCCTATCTCGAAAAAACAATCAAAGATCTACAGCGGGAGCTGCAATCTGAATCAAAAAAACCGGCCTTGGTCGTTTCCGCCGGTCCGAGCCTGCATAAAAGAAAGTCTATAGAAACCATTAAGAATAGAGGCTTTGAAGGTTATATCGTCTGCGCCGATGGTGCCTTCGGGCATTGCCTGCGGAGTGGTCTGATCCCGGACTTCGTTCTGACCGTTGATCCCGACCCGCACCGGATCATTCGCTGGTTTGGCGATCCACGCTTGGCGGAGCGCCCTGAAGACGACTATTTTAGGCGTCAGGATCTCGACCCCGCCCTGAATAAAGATGAATTTGACAGAAATGAAGAACTGCTTAAGCTGGTAAACCGTTTTGGGCCGCAGGTAAAAGTTATCATATCAACCAGCGTTTCTCCTGAAATCGCCAGGCGATGCCGCGAGACCGGAATGCAGCTCTACTGGTGGAATCCTCTTTATGACGACTACGAAAAGCAGGATAGTGTTTCGCGGGAGGTTTTCAAACTGAATAATGTTCCCTGCATGGTGACGGGCGGCAATGTCGGGACATCGGCCTGGGTGTTTGCACAATCCATTCTGCAGAGTCCGGATGTGATTGTCGTCGGCATGGACTGTTCATATCCACCGGGGACAAAAGCAGAAAACACCCAGTACTATGAACATCTTAAAGCTATATTTCCAGATGATCCTACCAAGGGGCTCGTCAAAATCTATAACCCACACCTTGAGGAAACATGGATTACTGATCCCGGTTACTATTGGTATGCGCAAATATTTCTTCAACTGGTAAAAATGGCCCCCGGTAGAACCTATAATTGTACCGAAGGGGGGATTCTTTTTGGCGAGGGCATTGATTTCAGAAAATTGTCTGATGTCCTGGCGTCTCTCCGCTAAATATAGGGTTCTGTTAAAAGCAGGAGGATAATTATGGCAAAAATACTCTTCATTAATCCTGTTATTCGTCAGAACGAAAAGCCATCTCACGTACCTTATGGATTGGCGCAATTAGCTGCGATATGTGTCAACAAGGGGCATCGGGTGCAGGTATTTGACGCTAATGCCTGGCGGCCGACTGATGTAGAGATATGCGCGGTATTGGGTCTGGATGCGTGGGATGTCGTCGCGATCGGCGGGCTTGTTACCACCTATGGATTTATAAAGAAAACATTGAAATATGTAAGGAACGTCTGCCCCAATGCCTTGATTGTGGCGGGAGGCGGCTTCATCACCCCCATCCCCCTCGATGTCATGAAATTCCTCCCGGAAATAGACGTGGGCGTCATCGGGGAGGGATATATCACCTTGCCGGAGATCCTGGCACATATTGATGAGGGTGCTGCTGAATGGGAAGATGTTAAGGGCGTCATTTATCGATGCAGCGACGGTAGTCTGTCTTTGACCTCAGCAAGGCCCCTTTTGAACGATGTGGACTCGCTCCCGTATCCAGCCTGGGATCTCTTTCCTCTCGATATATACTTCCGACACAGCAGTTTGTTGCTTAGCGAGGAAGCCATGTTGGCTAAGCGTCATCTGGGGGTGATTGCCAGCTACGGTTGTCCTTACAAATGTAAATATTGCTTCCATCTGGGTTTGAGCGGGGAAATAGAGATAACAGAGGGACCAGATGGACGGCAACTTAACATTACCTCCAAGAGGCGCGTCCGTTTTCATTCGCCTGAATATGTGGTGGGCATGGTTGCTGATGCGAAAAGAAGATTCGGCATTGATTTCGTTTCCTTCCTTGACGAGAACTTCGCGGTACTGGGTAAAAGGAAGAAATGGTTTAATGAGTTTAGCGATAGGTGGATCGGGGAAGGTCTTCAACCGCAATGCATGAAGGACAAGACGGAGCATGACCCGGCTAAATGTCAAGGGGTTCACTGGGGAACGACGGCTCATCCGGCGGTGGTGAATGAAGAGATGCTGAGACGCTTCAAGGAGCTTGGCTGCGCCCATCTCGACTATGGCCTCGAATCTTTTTCCGATGAGATTCTGGAATCCATAGACAAGGGCGCTACCGCAGCGATGAATGAAAAAGCAGTAATTGATACCATGAAAGCGGGGATCAGGCCCATCCCCAACCAGATTATCGGTTTCCCGGAGGAATCATTTGCCAGCATCAAAAGCAATATCACTGCTTGGAAAAAATTGGGAATTCGCTCTTATCCGTTTCTTGCCACGCCCTATCCCGGTTCTGAATGGTATTATACCTTCAAGGATAGGATTATTGCACAATACAATGGTAGCCTGGAGGATTTTCTGTTGGACCTGGGAGACGCTACCAATATTACCGCTGTGATATCAAAGAATTTTAATGCCGTTGAGTTGCTTGGATTGAGGGAACTGATGGTGAACAAGGATATCAGACGGATTGACGAATACGAACGATACAAAGAAGAAATTAATAAATGTTCAACAAGTAGCAATATGTTGGATATTGGATGAACTACGCAACGCAAACAAATTTATTATCTCACCAGAAAACCTGTATTACTATTGGATAACAGTATCAGAAGAAGGACGTCCATTATCTGGATCCAACAGATTAGATTTGTTGACCTTCTTGTTTTTATTCTCAGATCCCTTTTCAACAAAGTGATTGTCTATTATGACGAGAAAGCCGTCTCACCTTCAGTTGAAAACTTCTTGAGTATCTTAGCCCAGATCGGATTCAGAGATATATTTCAGAAGGCATTTTTGACATTCGATAAGAGCAGTATTGGAGAACCTAGTCTTTACTATAGGATACGGGATGAGCTCAATCAGTGCCTTGAGGATATATGCAATAAATATGGATTAGAGGGCGATGAGCGATTAAAGAAAATGGTAAAGTGTTACCTGTGTGATAGTGTTGGTTCGAGGATTAACTTCATCAACATGGTCAGGGAAAAAATCGATGCGAAGGGGATGTCGAAAGATGCAGGTCATAAAATCTATATTCCCAGGCATACTCTAAATGTATTTTTAAAAAGGTTCTATGAACGGCAGGGGTTGGCCATAAAAGAGTCGGGTATAGTCAGTGAAAATTTTGGTATCATTCTGCGGGTGTTTGCATATTTCGCGATAATCATTTACGGGAAATTTTTTTATAGGGGAATATTTACGAATGTCAAGGAATTTAAGCCGGCTGTTTGGGTTGAGTACGCTAACAATGACATTGTCGATTTCTGCTTCTGGCAGAATGGTGTAGACCGAGATAAAACTGAAATCGTTAATTTCCTTTTCAGAAGCGATTCCCCAAAAAATATAATCCAGATCATGGAAGAACGAGGGGAAAAATGGGTTGACGCCCATTTTCTTCCTGTCTTGCGAATGAGCGGGATCAATCTTAATCAAATTGTGGGCGCCATGAAGCGTCTTTTTAAAGACATTAATGATTACCCCTTGATTCTCGCCTACCTGTTTTTTTTGAATCAAATAAATTATTTAATATACAGGGCTGTTTTCAGGAAGTTTCAGGTGCGGGTTCTGATCCAGCATCACGATACATCATGGCTACAGGATATGTGGGCAAGGGCAATGGAAGATGCAGGGGGGATTCTGCTTAATTTCCATTGGTCAAATTACCCAACCATCATGACTCCGAGTCATCTTTTCTCTTATCACGTCTTCTTCTTGTGGGGTGAGGCAATTTGTTCCGTTGTCCAGGAAGGAGGGCATAATTGTAAATACATCCTGCCCTCCGGGCTATCGATTGTTGACGATGGCGATGAGGCAGGGATTGAATCGTTCCCCCGTGAGGTTAGCTTTGTCATTGCCCTTTTTGACTCATCGGCGGCCTATAATATTCACCAGACAAAGGAGACATTATCGATCTTTTATCTGCGTATCCTTGAGTTGTTGGAAAAACGGCCATCCTGGGGTCTCATTGTCAAAAGCAAGAATTGGGATGTAGATGGTTTAGAAAGTCTTCCGGCCGGCGATCTGATCGTGCAAAAATTGAAACATTTAATGGGGGCTGGCAGGGCGCTGGTATTGTCGCCATCGTCTTCTCCCGTTACGGCCGCATCCCAGGCCAATCTGTCTGTATGTTATGGTTTGAATTCCGCGGGGATCGTCGCTGCTGTGCATGGACAAAAAGCTATCCACTGGGATTGTTCAGGGTGGCATAATCATCCTTTTTATAAAGACAGGGAACAAAAGTTTATCTTTCGGGACCTTGATGAAATTGAGGCGGTGATTATAAGGGCCAGTAAAGGAGACGCCACTATAGGAGATTTTTCACGATGGAGAAAGTCGTATAATTATTTCGATGATTTCAATGCATCACACCGGGTTGGGTCTTTTATCCAGGATTTTATAAATGAGATGGATTCACATCATAATGTCGATGTAGCGTTACAGGCGGCCGTTGATAAATACATGAAAGAAAATCAAGTCACGGAAAAGGAAAAATGGCATTAACTGTGACTACCATACAAAAGATGCGACGTATCTTGACCAGGAAGGAAAAACAGATATTTTTATGTATTATCGGGTTGTCTGTTCTTCTCTCGTTATCAGAGATATTCAGTATCGGTATTCTCGTTCCCATTATCAATCTATTTCTGAATCCAGAGGCTATTACTGATTCTGCGAAACTGCGGACCATGTATACATGGAGCGGAGCTGCAAGCCCGTTAAGCTTTTTGACACTGCTCGTAGTTGCTGCTATCTCTTTATTTTTGGGGAAGTCCATCTTTGGGGTAGTGGTGCTCTACTGGCAGCAAAAGTATGTGGCCGCGGTCAACCGCCGGTTAGCGAGTGATATTCTACAGGAGTACCTGCACCGCCCTTACGAATTCCATCTCCTCAATAATTCGGCGACTCTGTTTAAAAATGTCAACGTGGAAGTTGGGCAATTTGTTTCTTACTTCTTGAATCCAGTCATCGCAATTCTATCGGAAGGTATTATCTTGGGCGGCGTACTGTTTGTGGCCGTTTATTTGTATCCGTGGGCAACGGTTATAGCGGTTACGGGTATTGGTGTTGTCGCGATCGGATTGAATCAGCTTTTTAAAAGCCGCATGGCGCGTTATGCCGATGAAAGGAGCATTTATTCGGAACAATTTTATAAGACGGTCATGGAATCACTTCAGTCAGTCAAAGAGATAAAGATATTTAATGTGCAGGACTATTTCTCAAACAAGTTTTTACATTCATTTGGTCGATATCTTAATAGTTTTGTAAAATCAAGTGTTGTCAGCAGCTTGCCGCGGTACTACCTGGAAGCGCTTTTGTTCTCGACTATTTTGTGTATGCTCCTGATCAGTGTACGCACGGAAATGAACTATAAGGAAATTATTCCCATGATTGCCATTTTGGGAGTAGTGGCAATACGATTGATGCCTTCCATCAGTAAGATTGTATCAAGCTTCAATTCAATGCACTATGCATCTAACTCGCTGGATATGGTATTCGCTATTATAGGTGAGGTGGCGGGCAATCAGCATAAGGGCGCAGCGGCGCCGGTTACTGCACCTCGTCATGATGCCTCTCCGATAAGACTCGATGAAGTCTCTTTTATTTACGAAGCGGGGGGAAAAGATATTCTGAAGGATTTCAGCCTGACAATCGCCCCTCATGCTATTACCGCATTTGTGGGGGAAACGGGTACCGGTAAAAGCACATTGATAGACATTGTCATGGGGCTTCTTTTACCCCAAAAGGGGAATGTGTATTATGGTAACGTAAAAATCGATGCGGAGAACGTTGACACCTATCGTATCAAGATCGGTTACGTGCCCCAGACCATCACCCTCATTGACGAAACTATTGCCGCAAATATTGCCTTTGGCGTGCCCCTGTCCAGCATGGAAGATGAGAAACTTCGTCATGCAGTCGAGTGGGCGCAATTGTTTGAATTTATCGAAGAATTGCCCGACGGTATGCAGACGGTTGTTGGGGAACGCGGGGTGCGTCTTTCGGGGGGACAAAGGCAGCGCATTGGTATTGCCCGTGCACTTTACCGCGATCCGGAAATCCTGGTATTTGATGAAGCGACCTCCGCACTCGATATTCACACGGAAGAAAAGGTATATCAGGCAATAAAAGGACTAAAAAAAACGGTTATTATGGTGACCCATCGGCCGACTACGATTGCCTTCGCCGATATGATCTATGTGCTGGAAGCAGGATCGATAAGCGAGGAAGGGACATACGCAGAGTTATGTGAAAAGTCGCAATACTTCAAAAATCTTTCAAATACGGATCATGAGTGAAGGACATAAATATGTTTGATTTTTCATTAAAAACAAAAGTGAAGTTTGGGTGTGGGGTGAGGAGATACATCCTCGATATTTTAAAAACTGAAAACTGGAATAATGTCGGTCTCATTTATGATCATAATTTGATTAAAAATCAGGATATCGATGCGTTGATTCATTCCCTTGATACGGCTGTCCGATTGATCAAGGCAGAATGTACCATATCTGAACCCACATATGATTCATTGGATTATGTCAGAGGACAACTTAACGATCTTGATCTTCAGGTGATCATCGGTATCGGTGGCGGGAGCGCACTGGATATGGCAAAGGCAATGGCTGTATTGGTGCACAACAAGAAACCGGCTATTGACTACCGGGGTTTTGATAAAATGACAGAACTGGTATTGCCGATCATTGCAGTGCCGACAACAGCGGGTACCGGCAGTGAAGTAACTCCCAATGCTTCTTTTATTGACAGTCAGGCAAAGAAAAAGCTGGGGATCAACGGCGAAGCAGTGCGGCCCACCTATGCGTTTTTAGATCCGGAACTAACCCTTTCTTGTCCCAAAGGGCCGAGCATTTCCGCTGGTGTTGACAGTATGGTTCACGCGGTGGAAGCCTTTGCTGCAAAAACAACTAATCGTATGGCACGGTATTTTGCTGTTGAAGGCTTTCAGCGAGTTTTTTCCGCCCTACCGCAGTTGGTGGATGACTTGACCAATATCAATTTACGCGAGGAGGTCATGTATGGGGCGTTTTTATCTGGAATAGCCTTAATGCACTCCGGAACAGGCCCTGCCGCCGCCATGTCCTACCCAATGAGTGTCCATTACCATGTGCCACATGGCCTTGGTGGAGGAATTTTTCTGCCGCATGTGATAGCGCACAATATTAAGGCTGGATATCCTGACTATGCGAAATTCTATAATCCGGACAACCTTGAAACGAATCACGCACTGGAATCTTTTGTGAGCAAACTGCATGAATGCTGGAAAAAGCTTGAGATTCCCGAAAATTTGGTCTCCTGCGGCGTAAAACGGGAAGATATTTCATTTATTATGAATGAAACGATGCAACTCAAAGGGGCGCTGGATCAAAACCCAGTTCCTTTCTATGAAAATGAAATTGTCGATACGCTTAATCTATTGATTGGCGCCAACCATGATTAAGCGCCATTGGTATGTACGCGATCTTTTTGGCCGAATTAATCAAACAAACGCGAGAAATTGAATATTTTAGGATTACAACATGGATTTAAAGATAAAATTCAGCGGCAAGGCGCACGACTACACCCAGGAAGAAATCGATACAGTCGTACACGCCATGAAAACAGCGGAGCCTTTTACCCAGGGGGCTTATCAAAAGGCATTTGAACAGAAATTTTGCGACTATATCGGGGCTAAACATGCCTTCGCCGTAAACAACGCTACGGCTGCTTTGGAACTGTCTGCCCAGCTCTGCCAGTTTCAACCCGGAGACGAGGTTATCATCCCTTCCCATACCTTTACCTCCAGCGCGTATCCTTTCGCCAAGAAAGGCGCGAAAATCGTCTGGGCGGATATCGACCTTCAAACCCGCGTAGTGACGGCTGATACCTTGGCCAAAAAGATAACCCCCAAAACCAGAGCCATCGTCGTCGTCCATCTTTACGGTTATGCTGCGGACATGCCGGCCATCGTCAATTTGGCCAATAAACACAAGATTGTTCTCATAGAAGATGCCGCCCAGTCCATGGGGACATCGGTAGATGGTAAAAAATCCGGAACCTTTGGGGACATCGGTATATTCTCATTGCATTCACACAAAAATATCACCACACTCGGCGAAGGCGGCATCATAGTTGTGAAAAACCCTGAGATGGCCGCAATTATTCCAATGCTGCGACACAATGGCCATTGTGCCTTTCCTTTTGAACGGGATCATTACTGGATTCCGGCTATGGGCAATGTGGATTTACCTGAGTTAAATGGCCAGATTCTGTGGCCCAACAATTACTGCCTGGGCGAAGTCGAGTGTGCGCTGGGGGCAAAACTTCTGGATCGTATTGAGCAGATGAACCTGGAAAAGCGCACCAGGGCCTTGTATTTCATGGGCGCGTTGAACCACTATGAAGCTCTGGAATTCCATTGTGTTGGTTCAGATCGCCATAACTACCATCTTCTGGCTGCCCGTGTAATAAATGATAAACGGGACGAGATCATGAAATTAATGGCTTATGAAAAGGGAATTCAATGCGTAGTCCAGTACTATCCCCTGAACCGCTATCCTCTTTATCAGAAACTGGGGTTCGGGGAGGCTGACTGCCCAAATACAGACTTGTTTTTTGATAATATGATTTCGTTTCCGTTTCACCACTGGATGAGTGACCAGGATTTTGAATACATGCTGCAATCCACTCGAGAAGTCCTTGAGCAGCTTTTATAAACCTAAGAAAGGGTATTGCCCATGACTCCAACCACTACGATTCTGATTACTGCTTACAATGTCGAAAAGTACATTGGGCGGGCTATTCGTTCTGCATTAAACCAAAGTGCAGACAAAGACTCCTATGAAATTGTTGTAATAAATGATTGTAGTACGGATAGGACACGCTTTGCCCTGGAGGTGTTTGAAGATGAAATTCGCCTGTTTAACAATGAGAAGAGGATCGGACTACCCGCCTCGTTGAACAGAGGCGTTAGGAAGGCCAGAGGACAGTTTATTGTGCGGATAGACGGCGACGATTATGTACACAATGAATTTATAAAAATCCTCGAATTACATTTAGGATTGAACGAGGGAATGCATGCAATAGCTTGTGATTACCTGCTGGTTGATGATAGTGAGGTAACGTTGGGCCAAAAAAACTGTATGAAAGAGCCTATAGCATGTGGGATCATGTTTCGCATTGAACAGTTAATCGATATTGGCCTTTACGACGAAGATTTCCTGTGCCGTGAAGATGAAGATCTGCGTTTACGGTTCCTAAAGAAATATAGCATTGATCGGGTGAAGCTTCCCCTCTACCGCTACCGCAGGCATGAGAATAACATGACGAACGATGCGAAGAAATTGGAAATATTTGATCAGAAACTTAATGAGAAATATTTGAAAGAATAGTTGGCAAAGTAAAAAATGAAAAGGATCGTCGCTGTTATTCAGGCCCGCATAGACTCAAGCCGCCTTCCCGGCAAAATGATGCTTTCCTTGCATGGTCACCCCATCATCGAATGGGTTGTTCGCCGGGTCGCCTCGTCCGGAAGGTTGGATGATGTAGTGGTCGCGATCCCGGATACCCGCAATGATGACATTCTGGAGCAGTTTATAAGAGCGAATTTGCTAACAAAAGTGTATCGGGGATCGGAGCAGGACGTGTTAAAGCGCTTTGTGGGGGCTGCCAAATTAGCCCAGGCCAGTCATGTGGTTCGTGTCTGTGCAGACAATCCGCTTGTCAGCGGAGAAGCGATCGATAACCTGGTTCAGTTTTTCGCCGAGCACCCCTGCGACTATGCCTACAACCAGGGTGATGGTGGACGGACAAACGCCTACCCTGACGGGCTTGGGGCGGAAATGGTACCATTTGCCCTCCTCGAATGGCTGGATCGACATGCGACCGATGCACGCCATCGTGAGCACTGTCTAACCTACATTGTTGATAATCCTGATCAGTTTTCAATCAAAACTTTTGATCCGCCGGATCAACGCCTTGCCTGCCCCTGGCTGAAGCTTGATATGGATAAATTGGAAGATTACTGCCGTCTGGCCCTTAATCGGTTTTCCATCACCAGTACTCCATATGATATCGTTCAGACTTTTTCGGAGGAACAATGAAATTACTGGATGTGTTCAGCCAATTCATACCGTGCGATACAGCGATAAAGTTGCCATATATTATTGCTGAGGCCGGCGTCAATCACGAAGGAAGCATGGAATTAGCCAAACGGCTGATCGAAGAGGCAAAAGATGGCGGCGCGGACGCGATCAAGTTCCAGACCTATAAGGCTGAGACAATCGCATCGAAAGATTCACCATCTTACTGGGATTTGAATAAAGAACCCACGGACAGCCAATACCAACTGTTCAAAAAGTACGACAGGTTCTGGAAGAACGAATTTGAGGCGCTCAGGCGGCATTGCGACGTTGTGGGCATTGAGTTCATGAGTACTCCGTTCGACGTTGAATCGGCTCATTTCCTCAATGATCTGATGGATGTGTTCAAGATTTCATCGTCAGATTTGAACAACAAACCGTTTATTGAATACCTGTGCGGATTCGGCAAGCCCATCCTCCTTTCCACGGGCGCCGCCTACCTGTGGGAGATTGAGCAGTCCGTGGGATGGATCGAAGCAAAGGGGAATGTCCTTGCCTTGCTCCATTGTGTGCTCAATTACCCGACTGATGATGTCAACTCCAACCTGGCGATGATTCTCGATCTGCGCCGGAAATTTCCGGATAACTTGATCGGCTACTCCGATCACACCCTGCCCAAGGACATGAAAACGCTGGAAGTGGCCACGCTGCTGGGGGCGCGCATTATCGAGAAGCACTTCACTCACGACAAATCCTTGCCTGGAAATGACCATTACCACGCCATGGACAAGGGTGATCTGATGCATTTTCATGCCCGTTTGGACACACTCTTCCCCTTACTGGGTGATCACCGCAAGCACCCGCTGGCAAGCGAAGAAATTGCCCGTCAAAATGCCCGGCGAAGCTTGGTGGCGGCCCGCTTGATCCCGGCTGGAAAAAAGGTGGAGCCGCAAGATATCACCTGGAAGCGCCCGGGCAGAGGCATCGATCCCCGCGATTACGATCGCCTTATAGGCAGTAAAGCGAAAGTGACCATCGATGAGGACGCCGTTCTACGATGGAGTATGTTTAATGACTGAAATCGTATCGGAAATTGACCGCTTCCTGAAACGCCTTTTCCCGATCACCCGCAGTATAACCGGCCCTGGCAACAGGGAAAGTTTAAGAATCCTTCAAGAGATAGTACCTCTTGAGATTAAGGAATATCCATCCGGCGCGCCAGTTTACGATTGGGTGATCCCGGACGAATGGATCGTTCGCAATGCATGGATCAAGGACGCAAACGGCAGCAAACTGGTAGATTTCCAGGCCAGTAATATACATCTGGTTGGATACAGTGAGCCGATTCACCGAAAGATGGCCTTTGACGAACTAAAGGATCATCTCCACTGTCGGGAAGATCTTCCTGAAGCGATTCCATACCGAACTACCTACTACCAGCGAAACTGGGGTTTCGGAGTTACCAAAGCCCAATATGAGTCGTTGGCACATGCAGAAGAACCGCTCGATGTCTTCGTAGATTCAGAGTTCAAGAAGAATGGCAGCCTGACCATTGGCGAGTTGCTGATTCCCAGTGAGACTGAGGAAGAAATACTTATTTCTACTTATATTTGCCATCCTTCCCTGGCCAACGACAATCTCAGCGGTATGGTGATGACCGCCTTTCTGGCCCGGGAGCTGCTCAATCGGGCGTCTTCCCGATATGGTTACCGAATTGTCTGGGTACCCGAGACGATCGGCGCCATTGCTTATTGCGCCATGAACGAAGCAGCCATGAAGCGCATTCAGCAAGGGTTTGTCGTGACCTGTGTAGGTGGGCCCGGAAAGTACGGCTATAAGCAAAGCTTTGAGCTGACCCATGCCATTAACTCAGCAATAGAGGAAGTTTTTCGCACCGAGGGAATTGACGATTATGTTACTTACCCTTTCGATATTCACGGAAGTGACGAGCGCCAGTATTCGTCCCAGGGCTTCCGGATCAACGTCGCCTCGCTAACCAGAGACAGATACTACGAATATCCATATTACCATACATCTTGGGACGATCTGAGTTTCACTACCGCGAGCGATGTTGCCCGCAGCCTGAAACTACATATGAATGTATTGGAACGATTGAATAAGTGGGAGAATGGGCCACTTTATCGGACTTGCCAACCCTGTTGTGAGGTAATGCTTTCCAGGTACGATCTTTATCCCAAGACCGGTGGGGCAATATTACCAAACTCACGGATTACAGAGCTTGACCTTCGCCTCTGGTTGCTGTTTCTCTGTGACGGCGAGCAACCTCTATATAAGATTGCCCAGCGCCTCGGCGTTCCTTTAGCGCATGTAGAACGGGAAGCGCAAGTCCTTGAACGGAAAGGTTTGTTGCTATGCGACCAGATCTAAACTCCTGCCGACAGTAGTTCCATCTCAGTATTTTTATATCGAAGAGGTATCCGTTATGACCAAACATCTTTTAGAGAAAACAGAATTGAATGACAAATGGGATGAGCTGGTGACAAAATCCGTTAATGGCACTGTTTTTTGCACATCCCAGTATCTTAAAAACATCGAAGCTAACGTAGCTCCTTATTATTATCGGCGAAACCAGGAGCTGAGAGCTGCTGTGCTTCTCATTGAAACTCAGGACCATCTGAATACATATCTGCATGATTTTGTCATTTACAATGGCGTGATTTTTGCGCCGCCACAAAATAAGCAAAACCGGTCACAGGTCATATCAGAGCAATTCGACATATCCACTTTCCTTGCAGAAGAACTGGCGAGGATTTATAAATCCGTTAATATGCAACTTCATCCAACGATTATTGATATAAGGCCATTTCTTTGGTTCAACTATGGGGCAGATGGCCCCAAATATACGGTTGACTTACGTTACACATCCTATTTGAACATAGAAGACTTCTCCAGTGCGGGAAAACTTGAGGATATTTCAACATATATGCAGGCTTCAAATGCCAGACGCCAGGAAATAAGATATGGGATCAGAGATAAAGTGGTGACAAGGGAAGAATTCAATCCTGATCTCTTCGTAGATTTTTATAAGGAAACAATGAAGCGACAAGATATTGCTGTTGAAGAAGCAGTACTCAACCAAATGAATTTATTGATTACAAATCTTTTCAAAGCAAATATCGGCAGAATGTTTGTTTCCTATCTGGCAAATGGTGAGCCGGGAAGTATGGCTTTTTTGGGCACGGACAGTAAAAGAGGATACTACCTATTTGGCGCCAACGATCCAGGGTTAAGAGATTCCCATACAGGCACTGCGGTGCTGTGGGACGCATTTTATATTCTTAGCAGAGAAGGCATAAAGGAAATAGATATGGAAGGGGTAAACAGTCCATACCGTGGTTGGTTCAAACTCAGCTTCGGTGGAGATATGCGGCCATATTATCAAATAGTTTTGTCCAATGGATAAATTATCATTACCAGAAGCACTTATCAACTTCTGGACCGAAGTCGGGCATTCTGCTTATCGTCTCATAGAATGGGATAGCCTTTATGGCGGAAGACCTTTGGTCCACCTGTTTTTGGGTAAAGAGGAGCAAACAAAATGAGTACAATGGCGTCGAATCTCTTTCGTCAAGTAAATTCAACGAATGACAACAGAAGCGTTCAACTCAATAAGGGACATTTTTCTCTGGACACGGATGAGCGAAGCGAAGCGTTCAGCAAAAAACTGGCACAGGGATGGGAAGAAGAGTACACAGGGTACCGCAGGCTCTGGGCAAGTCTTCCTGCGAGTCGAACCGTGCGAGAATATCCGCTGTTGGTCGATCTGGAATTAGCCTCTGTCTGTAATCTGAAGTGCCCGATGTGCTACACCATCACCGCGGAGTTTAAGAAGAAGGTCACGAAGGGTTTCATGGATTTTGATTTATTCAAACGCATTATCGATGAGATTGCCGGAAATGTTTTTGCAGTTCGGCTTAGTTTACGTGGCGAGGCAACCCTGCATAAGCAATTTGTTGAATGCGTAAAATATGCAAAAGCTGCCGGTATCCATGAGGTGTCTACCCTCACCAATGGTTCCAAATTCAATGGAAAATACTTGGAGCAAATTATGGATGCAGGGATTGACTGGATTACCATATCGGTTGATGGCATTGGAGAAACGTACGAAAATATCCGTAGGCCCATTAAGTATTCAGAAATTGTTGATAACATTTCACAAATTAATAAAGTCAAGCAGCGTAAAGGTATGGCCAAGCCAGTTATTAAAGTTCAAGGGATATGGCCGGCAGTGCGTAACGATCCGGAAACATACTACAACACCTTTGCCCCGATTACTGATTTGGTTGCATTCAATCCATTGATTGACTATTTGCGCAAGGATGAAGACATCGTTTACGAAGAAAAGTTTTCTTGTCCGCAGTTGTACCAACGTGTGGTGGTTGGCTCGGACGGTAAAGTGATGATGTGCTCTAACGATGAGGATGGACAAGCCATCATTGGCGATGCCGACAAGCAGAGTATTCATGAAATATGGCATGGCAAAGCTCTTAGCAAGATACGTGAACAACATAGCATGCCGGATGGGTTTAAATGCATGGAGGTTTGTCGTCATTGCTATTATCCAAGAAAGACCGTGCCCAATGAAACCGTAACGGTGAACGGTCGTACCATCAATGTCGAAAACTACGTTAATCGCGCCCAAGAAGTTGGGAAATGAGAACATTGCCTAAAATGGCAGGAGAATTTGTACGACAATGAATATCGCAGCCATCATAGAAGCGAGAATGGGCTCCTCACGCCTACCAGGGAAAACCTTGATGGATGTTGTAGGAGCAACCCTCCTGGGGAGGGTGATCGAGAGAATAAGGTTGGCGCAATCAGTGGAAGAGATTATTGTGGCTACTTCGACGAATGAAGCTGATGATCCTATTGTCTCATTATGTCTGCGAAACGACATTCCCTGCTTCCGGGGAAGTGAGGAAGATGTTTTGGGAAGGGTTTATGAAGCGGCAAAACTCTTTGGTGCTGACATTATCGTGCAGTTAGGAGCAGACTGTCCTTTCTACGACCCGGAATTAATTGATCTGCTCGTTTCTGTCGTGAAATGGGGGGGCTATGCTTACGCCGCAAATGATATGACGTTGACATTTCCGGAGGGGGTAGACGCCCATGTGATAAGTTTTCATGCCTTGGCGGCATCTGCCTTAGAGGCAAAGAATATCCAGGAAAGAGAAGACACCCCACGCTTCATCTGGAATCACCCGTCGCGGTTCCCCATCTTCAATTTAACTGCCCTGCCAGGTTCGGTTCTAAACCGCCCGGAAATCCGCCTTACCGTTGATTATGAGGAGGATTTAAAGTTGACGAGAGATATTTACGGTAAACTCTATAAAGACAACCCCCGCTTCACAACCTTTGACCTTATCCAGTTTTTGGATGAGCACCCTGAGCTAGTCTTTATTAATGCCCACTGCGAACAGAGATCCGCTGCTTATCTACCCGAAGGAGGAAAATAATCAAAAAAGAATCTGTGAAGGCAGGCATCATTGGCTGTGGAGACATTGCCGGGGGGTACGACCAGAAAAAAAGCGAGGACGGTGTGTTCTCTCACGCTGGCGCGTACAGGTCCGATGCACGGCTTGACATCGTTGCGGCATTTGATGTCGATCACAAAAAACTTGAGAATTTTTGCAGTTTCTGGGACATCGGGATTGCATGCCATTCATTGGAAGAAATCCTCAGTCAACAATTAGACATCATTAGCCTTTGCACCCCCGATGATACCCATGAGAGAATGCTCGAAATGATCGTCGCTTCCGGTTGCTGTCAGCATATATGGTGTGAAAAACCTCTGACCACATCTGCGGAGGGAGCAAAGCGGGTCATCAGACAAGCAATAATAAAAGGTGTCAGTCTATGGCTGACAAACCAGCGGCGCTGGGAACCCGCTCATCTGGAATTAAAAAAGGGACTAGCAGCGGGTGTTATTGGTGAGATTGTTCATATTACAGCCTATTATGTTAAGGGCATCACCCATATCGGCTGCACTGCGATTGATACCATAAGATTCTTGTGTGGAGAAGTCGCTTGGGTGGCTGCCCTGCCCCCTTTTCGGGGCGGCAGTTATGGTGAAGACCCGTCTCTTCGCGGTGTGTTGGGATTGGAAAGTGGCGCCACGGCGAGTTTAATCGGATGCGATCTCAGAAAGTATGTCTATAGTCTTTTTGAGATAGACATTGTGGGAACCCACGGCAGGATCAGAATTGAAAATAATGGAGATAAGATAATGGTCTATGGATTGAAGTCGTATATCCATTATCCTGGTTTCATGGAGCTACAGGTATGTGAAAGTATAGACACGCAGATGAAATGGTCCATGAAATACCGGCTTGACAGCATTCTTCAACATGTATTGGCAGAGGTGCATTCGACTGCGGAAGCGGAAGAGGGAATGATGGATCTTATTGTTATTGATGCCTTGAAGAGATCGGCTGCTGAAAACGGAGTAAAATTATTCCTTAAAAAAAATGTCGAGACAACTTAAATCTCTGATTGGTAAATTGTATCGTATGGTGGTGCTGCCTGTTAATGCCATTTATTATGCTTTATTCAAAAAGAAATTCATTGCGACCTTTGATCAGACAAAACTCTGGCAATCAAGGCGAGAAATTGACTGGGAACAGATTTACGCTGTAGAGAAAGACCCATATTATCAACTATTTGATCGTGTCATATTAGAAAAACTGAAAGGACTAAGCGCAGCTACCTACCTTGAAATTGGCTGTTATTATGGATACAGATTAAATAAATTTTCCACAAATATTCCGGAGAAGAGGTTTTTCGGATTGGACATTGGGTTTGATAATCTAACTATGGGGCAAAAAAAGCTCATGTGGGGCAATACTGTTGGGTTGATTAATGGAGATGCCTGCGTTCTTCCATTCAAAGATAGGAGTATAGATGCTATTTATACTGTCGTCTGTCTTACCCACATCGATTATTCTCATATTGGGAGGGCGATTGATGAATTGATTCGGGTTTGCTCAAAGGAATTGTTGTTGGTTGAAGTTGACCACAGGTGCATGAAATTCAGAAAAAAGCTTGATTGCCTTAGCTGGGGTTATGGATATATGCATGCTTATGAAAAGGCTGTAGGTGAGAGGATGAGGACAGTTTCTGTTACACCCATATACGATGCTGATCATCATCCAAGGTACACCGTTTTTCATTTCAGCAGAAGCTAATGAAAGCCAGACTATCGCATAGTAGATGGAAGGTGCTTGCTTTTGCCCGAGAAGCAGGCGGAGCGGCAGCCATCGCACCCGTTTGCAAAGCCATGGCAGAGGAAGGCTGGGAACTGCTTCTCCTCGGTAAAGACCAAGGACTTGATGTATTCAGGAATAAGAAACTTACCTGCATTGATTTTCCTGATTTTGATGCTGCTGCTCTGGAAGACATTATTTGTCATAACCTCGGATCTTATCCTGACATCATACTTACGTCAGCGTCAAGCTTACCCACAGAGATGACATGCAGGTATCTCTGGAGATGGGGGCAAAGACACGGTATTCCCACTGTGGGTATTTTAGATCAGTGGCAGAATTATGCCCTGCGATTCAGCGGACCGGATAAGAGTGATTACCTTGCCTATGTTCCTGATTTTATCTTTGTTATGGATGAGCTCGCGAGGAGGGGAATGATTGGGGATGGTATTCCTCTTGAACGTATAATAATAACAGGCCAACCGGCTTTCGACAATATCAGGGACAACTTCCAGTTGCTCAGAGGGGATGTCGACCGAATAAAGAGACAACTGAATATTGATGGCAATTGCACTGTTACCTATGTTGGTGAGTCATTAAAAGAGGCCTATGGAGATACCCTTGGTTACGATGAACAATCGGTTCTTGAATTCCTCGGGGATGCACTTGATAATTTCTGCTCAGAGAAGCTGAAATTAAAGCTATGTCTGATCGTTAAACTTCATCCCGAAAACAAACGCGAGGAATTCGAATCGGTGATACAGAAATGGCCCTCATTTGAAAAGAGAATCGTTGCTAAAGAGTTGTCTACCCATGAAGTCATATCAATTTCCGACATCGTGGTAGGAATGTCGTCCATTATGCTTGTTGAGTCGATACTTGCTGATAAACCGACTGTTTCCTTGCAACTCAACAGCCTCGTTGACTCACAACTTATGGCAACAAAGACCGGTGCTATCCCTTTTATTGTTAGTCCCGAATCAGGTAGAGAGCTTCTGTATCGCATCATCGCTGACGCTTCTTTTTCGAAACAGTATGTTGAACAACAGAAAACCTGGAATATCCATGAGAATGCAACAGCCAAATGTTTAAGCGAAATACGTAATATTCTTGGGGGTAAAAGAAAAAATGCAGAGGGATGTTTTTCATTATCTTAAAGAGCATCTGAATGTATATTGGCTCAGGCCTGAGAGCGCCCTTTGGGATGCTATTGCTTCATATGAAATAAATAAGCTGGAAATCCCGAGTATAGACGTTGATTTGGGTTCTGGAAACGGAATATTTAGTTTTATTACTGCCGGTGGAGAGTTTTCTGATGCCTTCGACTGGTTTATTCAGGCCGACATAACGGAAAAAGATAAAAATGTGTTTGAATCTTTTGACCCCAATAGATTCAGGAAGGAGTTCATAAAAAAGCAGCCTGATATACCGTATAAAATCGCATTTGACAAAAGTTCTGTTATGCTTGAACAGGCTAAGACCTTGAGATGGTACGAAGAATTCAGAGAAGGCGACATCAACGAAGGATACCCCTTTACAGACGAGTCCATTGAGAGCATCTTCTCCAATATTATCTACTGGACAGCTGATCCGAATCCTTCCATGAAAGAACTGAGGAGGGTACTAAAAAAAGGGGGCAAGGCAATCCTCTGCCTCCCTGACAGAAAATTTGTTGAGTTCTGCCCGTCTTATAAATCCGCTCTCCCCCTCTATCGCTGGCTTTATAAATTGAACAGGGGTAGGGCCTCCTGTATCGCCAAATATTTTACTCTAGCCGAGGTAAAAGGATTGGCAAAAAAGCATGATTTCAGGCTTCTTTACCATAAAACGTATCTAACCAGAGAATTGCTTCTCTTCTGGGATGTGGGTCTCCGTCCGATTATCAGGCAACTTTTGAAGATGGTTAGTTATCTTGACGATAAAGAACGACTCGAAGTGAAGAAAGAATGGTCTTCTCAACTCTTTGATGATCTCTCGCCGGTAGTGGAGAGAGAACTCAATGTGGATGTACCACGGGGATTTCATCTCTGTGTTCTTGAAAAGAAATAGTTATAATTACTGTGGAGGTTAGGAAATATGCTCGCTCTTCTTGGTGGTAAACCAGTTCGGATTAAACCATATCCTGTTCACATTACAACAGGAATAGAGGAAAGAGAGGCTGCAATAAGGGTACTCGATAGTGGTATTCTCTCGGATTTTGAAGGATCGAATAATCAGTGGTTTCTTGGTGGCCCCGAGGTGAAAGCCTTTGAACAGGAGTGGGCGGATTACTTTGATGTTAGGCATGCGATAAGCGTCAACTCAGCCACATCTGGTCTCATGGCGGCTGTTGGGGCCGCTGGTATCGGCCCTGGCGATGAAGTTATCACAACCCCCTGGACAATGGCAGCAACAGCCATTGCGATTGTTGTCTATAACGCTGTTCCGATATTTTGCGATATTGAGCCTGATACCTTATGTATTTCACCGGCCGATTTTGAGAAGAAAATTACCCCGAGAACAAAGGCGGTTATACCCGTCCATATTTATGGTCACCCATGTGAAATGGACGAAATCGTGTCTATAGCTAAAAAGCATTCACTGACTGTAATAGAGGATGCAGCCCAATCGCCGGCGATAACCTATAAAGGGAAAGTAACTGGTACAATTGGCGATATGGGAATATCGAGTCTGAACTGTCATAAAATTATTCAGACGGGCGAGGGCGGATTCATCATGACTGATAATGATGAACTGGCCCGCAGGCTTCAGCTTATCAGGAATCATGCAGAGGCTGTCATTGCAACAGGCATGAAAGTAAACAGTCTTGTGAACATGATAGGGTGGAATTATCGGATGAATGAGATTGAGGCGGCTATTGGGAGAGAACAGCTCAAAAAGTTGAACACTCTTCTTCAGCAGAGAAGGGAGCTAGTTGACTATTTAACTGAAAAACTGATGAAATATGATGGCCTTATCATGCCCGCTATCAGAGAGGAGTGTGGGCATAGCTTTTACCGTTTTCCACTAAGGCTTGATCCTGAAAAAATTCCTGTTCAGGCTCCCCGGATTGTAGATGCTCTTAATGCCGAAGGCATGGATTTTTATGCTGGATACTCACCTCTAAACCTCTTCCCCATTTATCAGCAACAGGTTGGTTTTGGTGGGAAAGGTTGTCCATTTAAATGTCCCTGGTACGAAGGAACACCTGATTACTCTCTTGATGGTCTTCCGAATGTGAGGCACGCAATGCAATGGAGTTTCTCAACGGAGATAATAAGGCCACCACTGACATTTAAAGATATGGATGAAATAGATCAGGCATTTAATAAGGTATGGGATAACCTGAATCGCCTTTGAAACATTATGAATATTGCAATCATCGAGTATGAAAGTAATGTCTATGAAGCGTTACAATTATTCCCACCTGCAGAATCTCTTTATCTCTCAGTTAGCGCTGAAGCCAGTTATCGGTTGCTAAAAGAAAATGTACCATTTATTACAGACGAAGATGTATTGTCGCCGGACGAATTCAAGCAGTTAGGTGATGAAAATTTTATTGTCACGGAAGAATGGGCTCGGAATCTTGAAAACATCCTTCATACTTTATTCCCAAGCTTTACCAATGATGGTTTTTACCCATTCCAATGGCATTTCTACAGACTCAAAATACTGGTTGACGCAGTAAGAATCAGACGGAAAATTATAGATCGAATTATTGAAAAAGAGAAACCATCCATAATTGGCGTTTCTCCGGCAATCTCACCTCAAACAATTCACGATCAGAGCCTTTTTTTTTATAAATTCGACTCACTTTATGGTTTACTGACAGAAAAAATTTGTGAGCATAGAGGGGTAGATATATTTCTTTGGAAAAATAATCCGCCCAAAAATAAGCAAATTGACGGTAAATTATCAAAGATTGCAAATCATTTTAGAGATTTCCGTGGAGTTATTCGTTATGGGTTAAAAAAGGTGAGGCAATTGCTGGCTTTTAACAGCAAAAAGGAGAACATCCTTTTAGGCAGCCTAACTTACGATATTGCTCCGCTAAGTCATATGCTGCTCAGTCATTTCAATTTGTATCATTACCAAGATCCACATCACATAAGATCACTTCAAAAAAATGAAAACATCATCTGTCCGCAACATGATAGTTTAGATTTCTCAGGCTTGTACAAACATTCCGGGGAAATCCAAGTCACTGGAAACAAGATCGAGGATGATATCCTCAAGGCACGAATTGATAGTTATGCAAAGCGATATTTATCCTACCTCTTGCAGGGCTTACATAATTTGAAAAGCGCCGATGCAAAAAAGAATTTCAAGGCATACATACATTCAGCAGGAGCTTCTGACGCTTTTTATGGTTTGCCCGTTAATTATTTTACAAGAAAAAGAAAACCCGTCTTTGTCATGCAGCACGGAGCATATGGGATTGCTTTGAACAGGCACACAGAGTATTGTGAGTTTGGCCACGATGGGATTTTTCTTGCTTGGGGTGACGGCATAAAAGAGATGTACGAGTTCAAAAAAAAAGGTAGATGCGATATAATTTCCACTGGTTCTCATGTGATAGAAGAAATCAGAAAAGGAAGAAAGATACGCCGGAGTATAAATAAAATATGTTATGTTCCTGGGACATACAGAGGCTACACCGCTTATTATCCCAATGGCCAGCCTTGCCTCGATTCAAGGCTCTTTTTATTGGAAATATCATTCCTGTCGGCGTTAAAGCCTTACCAGGATAAATATCAGATAGTATATAAAGTGGCACCAGGCGCAACCCGAGAATCAAAGATATTTGGTAAATCACCCATTTCCGAGTGGCTTAAGGATAATTTGCCACAGGTCACCATTGAGAGCCAGCCGTTGACATCTGTCATTAATGATTTTGATCTGATAATCATCGATTGGCCGACAACAACCCTCATTCAGGCGTGTGCTAGTGGCGCCGAGATATTGGTATATTCCGGAAATAAGTATCATTTTTTATGTGATGAAGCTGTGAGGCTTCTGAATAAAAGAGCGGTGATTGGCTTTAGTGAAGACGTTTTCATACAAAAGATTGATGAAATTCTAAAAAAAGGGGAAATGGTGTCCGATGTCAACAATGACGAGTTTCTAAGAAAGTATGGAATTTATTTCGACGATGGACTTCAACTAAAACGCATGAACGACCACTTTTGTAAAATTGTCCAGTAATGAATTCCTCTCGATTACCGTGGGGAATTTATAATTTATGACATATTAAGGGATGTGACAAACATGATTAGGTTGAAGGGTAAATTAGATAACAGAGAACTTACTGTTGGCTCCTGGATTACTCTGGCCCACCCGGCGATTGCGGAAATTATGGCAAGAGCAGGGTTCGACTGGCTTGTTGTGGATCTTGAACATAGTGTTATTACCATTAGGGAAGCTGAGGAGTTAATACGGGTGATCGATCTGTGTGGTGTTGTACCCTTGGTCCGTCTTTCGGCTAATGATCCCGTCCAGATCAAACGCGTAATGGATGCGGGAGCCCATGGTATTATTGTGCCGATGGTAAACTCGGCAGAAGAAGCGAGAAGGGCAGTTGAAGCCTTGCGCTACCCTCCTGAAGGGAAGCGCGGTGTCGGGTTAGCCCGCGCCCAGGGATATGGAAACAGCTTTGATCGGTACAAAGAATGGCTAAATCAAGAATCAATTGTAATCGTTCAGGTTGAGCACATCAAGGCAGTGGAAAATTTAGATGCCATCCTTTCAGTAGAGGGTGTGGATGGCTTTATCGTAGGCCCTTATGATTTATCCGGATCACTTGGAATACCTGGACAGTTTGGCAATGAATTTATGATTGAGGCGATGAGCAAGATTCAGACCTCCATGAGCAGCTCCTCTAAAATTCCAGGTTATCATGTTGTTGAGCCTGATGTTGATCAATTACAGCAGCGTGTGCGAGAGGGTTATCGGGTTTTAGCATATAGTGTTGATATTCGCATGTTAGATACATGTTGCCGTTCAGCGATAAAGAAGATTAAGATCCAGATATGAGATTAAAACAAAAAGCAATGAATTCAGCAACGCAACTGTTGAAAACGTTAATTCGTGTTCTCGGTGAACGCAGGTCAACATCAATATCTGCACAGTTAGCGGAAGAACTTGCTCCCATAATAAGTCAAAAAACTGATTATGGAACAGTAAATTTCTTTTGCCCAGGGAAAATCCCTGAATGGCGGGCGCGAACTTTACTGGTCAAAGAACCAGAAACCATTGAGTGGATAAATACTTTCAGCGATAAGGATGTATTTTGGGATATTGGTGCAAATGTTGGTGTATACACGTTGTATGCTGCATTGAGAGATATAGATGTTATGTCATTTGAACCATCACCAGGTAATTACTATTTGTTGAACCGAAATATTGAAATCAACAAAATGGGCAATCGGATTTCTGCTTTATGTATTGCCTTTAATGATACCACCCGATTGGATTCCCTCTACATGGCGAACACCAAGCTTGGCGGTGCATTGAATAGTTTCGCTGAGGCCGTTGACTGGAAGGGGCAATCTTTGACTGTCTCTTTCAAACAAGCAATGATTGGATTCAGTATAGATGATTTTGTACGGCAATTTAATCCTGTATTTCCAAACCATATCAAAATAGATGTAGACGGGATTGAAAATAGAATAATCAAAGGAGCTGAGCTCACGCTTTCGGACAAACGGGTTAAATCAGTTCTTGTAGAGCTGGACAGCAGCAGAGATGACTATTGTAAGGATGTAATAGCAGCAATTGAAAAGGCAGGAATGAAATTTAAAAAAAAGCAACACGCACCAATGTTTGACAATGGTGCGTATTCAGACTGTTACAATTATATCTTTATGCGATCGTAATCGCAAATATGGATAAAGGACCAATTTTACATCCTTCCTCCGAGAAGAGCAATAACTCATAGGAGATAATTATGAATATTATCGCCATTATACCAGCCCGCATGGCTTCAAGTCGTTTTCCCGATAAGCCTTTGGTTGAAATTTTGGGGATGCCTATGATCGGTCATGTTTACTGCCGAAGCAAGATATGTAAGTGCCTATCTGATGTTTGGGTGGCTACCTGCGATCAGGTAATCATGGATTACATCGGATCCATTGGCGGGAAGGCAGTCATGACTGCCGACACCCACCAACGAGCCTCTGACCGAGCTGCAGAAGCCCTCCTTAAGATCGAAGAGATGACTGGCAATTTGATCGACTATGTAGCCATGATTCAGGGTGATGAGCCGATGCTGGCTCCGCAGATGATCGATGACCTTGTGGCCCCGGTTTTGCGTGATCCAGGCTTGCAAGTGACCAACCTGATTGAAATGATCCATTCTCAGGAGGATTTCGAGAACGCTAACGTGGTGAAGGTGGTCCTTGACCAATGCGGTTTCGCCCTTTACTTTTCGCGGGAACCCATCCCATCCAGAAAGAAATACGCGGGTGAGATTCCCATGTGGAAACAATTGGGGATCATCCTTTTTAGTCGCAGGGCCCTTCTGGACTATACACAGATGCCCCCGACACAACTTGAAATCATCGAATCTGTGGATATGAACCGGTTATTGGAACACGGCATAAAAATAAAAATGATCCCAACGGTACACAAAACTTGCGGAGTTGACGTACCGGCGGATATTGATACCGTCGAGCCATTGCTTCGAAAGGATACACTAATCGAAAAATACCTCCCAGGAATTAAAAGAACATGAAAGAAGAAGAAATTCGAAAAAGAGACGTTCTGAATCGTTATCTTGAATTGGTTCAGGAAGATTCGATCCGGCTTTTCCAGGATCGCTCTGCCTTCATGAAGATCAACTGCCCAGCTTGCGGAAATACCGAATCAGTAAGCCAGTTCCACAAGATGGGTTTTAGCTATGTCCAGTGTGGGAAATGCGAGACGCTTTTCGTGAGTCCCCGTCCCGCATACCATGACTTGATGAAAATTTACGTTGATTCGCCGTCAACGAGATTTTGGGTAACCGATTTTTTCCTTCCTATGGCCGAGGTACGGCGGGAAAAGATCTTTAAGCCGAGGGCGGAATTCATAGCGGAGAGTTTTCCCGGGATTCGTTCGGGCAGAATGGCCGACATTGGCGGTGGGTTCGGTCTTTTCTTGGAGGAGTTGAAGAATCTTTGGCCTGAGTCGGATATTGTGGCCATAGAGCCATCCTACGACATGGCTAAGATATGCCGGGACAAGAGGCTCAAAGTTCTTGAGTCAACACTCGAAGACGTTGATCCGGAAGAACGATTTGATCTTATGACGGCTTTTGAACTCTTTGAACATCTTCACGACCCTCTTTCCTTCGTTGGGAAAACTTGCAATCTTTTGAATCCAGGTGGTTACCTGTTCCTTACGACGCTGAACGGTCTTGGCTTTGATATCCAGATACTGTGGGAGCAGGCGAAAAGTGTTTTCCCCCCCCATCACCTTAATTTTTTCAACCCACGCTCTATGAAAATACTTCTGGAACGTAATGGATTCGAAATCATTGAGATTGCTACACCCGGCCAACTTGACTGGGACATCATAGAAGGGGCCTATAAACATGACGGGCTGGATCCTGGACGTTTCTTCAAAAACGTTTCTCAATATGGTTCTGCTGAGGCGAAGCGGGATCTACAGCAATGGATTCGGGCAAATCATTTCAGTTCCCATATGCGGGTCATAGCAAAGAAAAGATAATATGGCTTTTCAAAAATTAAGGGTTGGTATCGCTGGTTATGGTGTTGTAGGGCAGAGAAGACGTCAATTCGTAGATCTAAACCCCAATCTAATTACTGTGGCTGTTAGCGATATCAACTTCGATTGTGCAGGGACGGCAGCCGATGGGGTCAAGTTTTATCCCACCTATGAAGGACTATTTAATGAAAAGATCGACGTCCTTTTTGTCAGCCTTCCTAATTATCTTGCTGCCGAGGCTACTATTGCAGGATTGGAAAGAGGTCTCCATGTCTTCTGTGAGAAGCCGCCAGGAAGAATTGTGCAGGATATTCGAGATGTCATAACTGCTGAAAAAAAGCTGCCCCATCTTAAACTGAAGTATGGTTTCAATCATCGCTACCATGAATCGGTGAAGGAGGCGAAGCGGGTTATCGAATCAGGTCAATATGGTGACATTATCAACCTGAGGGGAATTTATGGTAAAAGCAGCATCATCCCCTTCGACAAGGGTTGGCGTGCGGAGCGTAAATATGCAGGAGGCGGAATACTTCTTGATCAGGGAATCCACATGCTTGACATGATCTGCTATTTCGCTGGTGACTTTGAAGAGGTAAAAAGTTTCGTTTCTAATAATTACTGGCATCACGACGTGGAAGATAACGCTTACGCCATCATGAGGAATCGCGAGGGGTGTGTTGCCATGCTACATTCCACAGCTACCCAGTGGCAGCACAAGTTCAGACTTGAGATCACATTGCGCGATGCTCTGATGGAGCTGTCGGGTATTCTTTCCGGTACAAAGAGCTATGGCGATGAACGGCTGAAAATTATCCCTAAAAAGGACGGCTCGTCGGTTGGTTCATTTCTTGAGATAACCAATTCATATCTCAATGATAAATCTTGGCAATGCGAGATCGATGAATTTGCCGATATTATCATCAATGATAAAATGGTGTTGAGCGGTAACAGCGGCGATGCCCTCAAAGTGATGGACTTGGTCTATAGAATCTATTGTGCGGATAGTCTTTGGCAGCAATCTTTCAATATTTAGCGTCCGCAAAAATGTAGGGAGCAGAAATCAAAATGAACAATATTGAGAGGTTATGTAGAAATTCGCAAAGTGGGGGTGAGTTTGCTCATGGTTACTTCAATTACCTGAAGCAGGCATTGGATTCCATTACGCCAGAGTCAATTGACAAACTTGTGGAAGAGTTTGAGAATGCGCGGGAAACCGGCAGTACGATATTCGTTGCCGGAAATGGCGGTTCTGCCACTACGGCAACCTGCATGGCTAATGACATTGGTTTTGATGTTGTTAAAAAGTGCGGTACAGATAAACCGTTCAGGGTATTAGCGTTAACAGATAACACATCTGTGCTCACGGCAATTGCCAATGATGTGGGATATGAAAATGTTTTCCTGAATCAACTGAAGATTCATTATCGTCATGGCGATAAGTTATTGGTCATATCCGCCAGTGGTAATTCTCCTAATGTGGTTGCTGCGGCAGAATGGGTGAAAGAACAACGGGGGCGTGTCATAAGCTTTGTCGGTTTCACGGGTGGCAAGTTGAAGAAAATGTCGGATTTGGTTGTTCATGTGAAATCAGAAGCCGGAGAATATGGACCTGTAGAGGATGCCCATCTTGTACTTAATCACATTCTTGCACACTGGTTTCAGTTTAAATTGAGGCAAGGATGAATCTTGGAGAATATTTATGACAACTAAGATTCTCATCGGACCATCATCTTTTGCCGAAACCGACAAAACTCCCATGAGCCGACTGATAGCCGCTGGTTATGAGGTTGTTAACAATCCTTATAAGCGAAAGCTGACAAAGGAGGAACTCCTCGACCTCGTGGGGAATGACGTTATTGGCCTTATTGCCGGGCTTGAAACTCTGGACCGAGAGGTCTTGGAAATATCAAAGATTCAGGTGGTTTCCCGTGTGGGGGCAGGTCTCTCTAATGTCGATCTTGTAGCCGCCCGTGATCTGGGTGTAAGGGTCTTCAATACACCCGACGCCCCGACCAACGCCGTAGCGGAGCTTACCATTGGCGCTATGTTGAGTCTGCTAAGGATGATTCCACAGATGGATCAGGCGCTCCACAGCGGGCAGTGGCAGAAGAAAATAGGTGTCCAATTACAGGGCAAGACGGTGGCCATCATCGGCTTCGGAAGGATTGGCCGTCGAGTAGCAGAGTTTCTCTCCCCCTTCGGCGTAAAGATTGTGGTTGTCGATCCCTTTGTCGATGAAAGTTTCTGCGCTGGATATCGGAAAGCAACCATCGAGGTGGCGCTATCCCAAGCCGATGTTGTTACCATTCACAGCAGCGGCCAAGACCGCATTATCACTGAGAAGGAATTTGCCCTCATGAAAAAAGGCGCTTACCTGCTCAACGTTGCACGGGGCGGTGTCATCTCAGAAAAAGCACTAATTACCGCTCTCGAAGACGGAACAGTGGCCGGTGCATGGCTCGACACATTTGAGGAAGAACCTTACAAAGGGCCGCTGTGCGGTTACCGGAATGTCATTTTAACACCCCATGTGGGGTCTTATACTGCCGAGTGCCGCCTTCAAATGGAAAACGAAGCCGTAGATAACCTGCTCGATTATTTGGAGAGGATCACAGATAAGAAATCATGAAGATTGATTTTCAAGGCCAAACGGTTCTTATAACAGGCGCGACCCGGGGAATGGGAAAACAGTTCGCAGATGATTTTGCCAATCTCGGCGCCAATCTGATCCTGACCGGGACCGACAAGGATGAGATTGAAACGCTGAACCGAGAAGCAAAACATGAAATGCACGTGACCAGGGAATACTATGCCGCAGATTTTGCCAATGCCGAAAGCACGAAAACTTTTATAGAGGCCATTGAGACTTATCAAAAGATCGACGTCTGTATCAACAATGCGGGTATCAACCGGATCAACTTCATAGACGAGACACTGCTTGAAGATTGGAAGGATATTCTAAACGTAAACCTTGAAGCTCCCTTCATGATCACTCGGACCGTAAGCCGATTTATGAAGAAAAATCGATATGGGCGCATTATCAACATTGCCTCGATATTCGGGGTTATCAGCAAGGCCAAACGCTCTATTTACACAACAACGAAATTCGGCCTCCGTGGGCTTACAGTGTCCTCTGCCATTGAGCTTGCGCCTTATAATGTTCTGGTCAACTCAGTCTCCCCCGGTTTTGTGCTGACAGAACTGACGAAAAGTATCCTGACTGAGGAAGAGATGGAAAATCTTGTCTTGCAAGTTCCCATCGGTCGTTTTGCTGAACCTGACGAGATTTCACGAGTTGTCCTCTTCCTGGCAAGTTCTCTAAATACTTACCTTACAGGACAGAACATCGTTGTAGATGGCGGATTCGTCGATGTCTGATTCTTTGCGTATCAAGTCTCTCTTCCGGAATTATAAAGTTAATTTTATCGGAGATTTCACACAACCGCTTAGAGGACTTGTTGATAAACATGCGTTTTTCATCATCGATGTTATTGTATGGGATATCTATAAAGCAAAACTGAAGGGTTTAATTCCCGACGGTCGTCTTCTCATTATTGAAGCCAATGAAAACAACAAATCTCTCGATAAATGCCGGGAAATTATTGAGACTCTTGTTGATATGCAGGTACGGCGTAACCAAAAGCTCGTCGCTATCGGTGGTGGTGTCATCCAGGATGTGACCGCCTTCAGCGCCTCCATTATATACAGAGGTATCGAGTGGGCCTTTTTTCCTACAACACTACTCGCTCAGGCCGATAGTTGCATAGGAAGCAAGACCTCCATCAATCTCGGTGACAAGAAAAACCTTGTTGGCAATTTCTACCCTCCCTCGGAAGTTTTCATAGATGCTATGTTCCTTGATTCCCTTACCGTCGATGACATCAAATCGGGAATTGGCGAGATCCTACACTACTACCTTTACGCCGCAAATCCTCTTTTCGACGAAATGATCAACGATTACGAAATGATGATCCGAGACCGGAAACTTCTCATTAAGCACATCCGAGAAAGCCTGAAGATCAAAACATCTGTGATTGAAAATGATGAGTTTGATCGCGATGAGCGAAACAAATTTAATTATGGTCACACCTTCGGTCATGCTATTGAATCCGTCACAAATTATGCAATCAAGCATGGGCAGGCCGTAACAGTGGGAATGGACTTGGCAAACTACGTATCCATGAAAATGGGATATATGAGCCCTGGGATTTTCCGTGAATTCCACACAAAACTATTCATAAACTTTCCTGAGTTTGACTGGAATAGAATCGATCTCGACCGCTACTTCGACTTACTTTCAAAGGACAAAAAGAACGTTGGAAGCAATGTCGGATGTATTCTTGCTAAGGTACCTGGCACGCTTTTTAAGCAGCAGTTACCCTTAAATGATCACTTCAGGAAAATGATCCATGAGTATTTCTCCGGGCAAGTGTTGACTGGAAGATGAATGACGCAGTCATTCCCATCAACTGACGAACATCCGAGCTTCCTGATTTGGGATGGTGAGGGTGCGCCTCCCAAAGGAAAATGGATTCCGGTTCTTTGGCGGAGTTATCGTGAGGGTGGCGAGCCGATGCTTTCTATTCCGGTGCTTGTCGAGGAAAACTCCGACACCCTACGTTCACGTTTTCTTGCCTATATTTATGAAATAGGTATTACGCAGATAAAAGGCAAGCGACTGGTCGATCATCTGGAGTTACGCCCCGGGTTCAGTTACTGGTGGATGACATTGATTGCCGGGAAGAGCAACGCATATGAATCACTTCAGATCGTCAATGTTTTGAAAATGTTCGTACTTGAGGATCTGGTCCGTAATCATTTGAGTTCAGCGATCATCTTGGTGAGTGGTGATAAAACCCTGGCGCAAGCGTTCCGCCTCTGGTGTAAGAATGCCGGCTTGTTATTCGAATGGTGGCCATTGCAAGGGCCGACAGAGCCGGAATCACTGATTAAAAGGGCATATCGCTCATTGCCGCAGCCGATGCAGGCGGTCATTTCATTAGCAAACTATATTTGGCAGCATTGGCCACTGAAGCAACAAAATGCGTCTGACATAGCCGAAATCACTTTCGTTGATTATCTGATCCATCTGGATAAAAAATCGTCGTCAACTGGGCAGTTTGCTTCCAATTTTTGGACGGACCTGGTCGGTGTTCTCGACCGTTCAGGATCGAAGGTTAATTGGTTACATCGCTATATTCAGGGCAAAGCAGCAGTATCCGCTGAGCAGGTAAGGGATTTAATCGCTCGCTTCAACCAAAGAGGAACGGGGCGGAATTTTCATGCCTTTTTGGATGGCGCGCTGTGCTTTTCTTTGGTGCTGGCAGCATTGATCGATTATAGCCGCCTCGTTTGGATGAGTCTGAGGCTAAACAAGATAAAGCACCAGTTCTGCCCCACCGAGTCGAGGCTTGATTTATGGCCACTTTTTAGACAGGACTGGCGCACCTCAATGCTTGGTAAGGATGCAATATCGAATTGCATAGAATTAAATCTCTTCGAACGAACCTTCAGGCGCTTGCCGCACCAGAAACTGGGCGTCTATCTCCAGGAAAACCAAGGCTGGGAGATGGCCTTGATCTATGCTTGGCGAGCGGCCGGACATGGGCAACTGATTGGAGTCCCCCACTCGACGGTTAGATTTTGGGACTTGCGCTATTTCTATGATCCTCGGTCTTACCAGCGCACAGGCAGGAATGATTTGCCCCTGCCAGACAAAGTAGCTCTTAATGGCCCGGCAGCCACAGCAGCATACAGACAGGGTGGATATCCTGTAGACCAATTTGCAGAGGTAGAAGCACTTCGCTATATGCACCTTGCGGATACTGCTACTATGCAAACTACCGGAAAGGAGCCATTGCAGGATTCCCTAAGGGTGTTGATTTTTGGGGATTATCTGTCTGCTGTCACCCGTCGACAGATGCAATGGCTGGTTGAAGCGGCTTCTTTACTGCCGCCGGAGACCCGTTATACTGTCATGCCCCATCCCGCTTGTCCTGTACTTCCAAAGGACTATCCATCACTGCAACTTCGCGTGGTCAGTGCACCACTAACGAAAATCCTGGCTGACTGTGATGTGGCCTTTACAAGCAACATAACCTCAGCTGCTGTGGATGCCTATTGTGCCGGTGTGTCAGTAGTTTCCGCGCTGGAAGGAAAGTACCTGAATATGAGCCCCCTGCGCGGCCTGGAAGGTGTCGTCTACGTTACCGGTCCGAAGGAATTGGCAGACGCATTGGGCAATAACCGAAATTGTGAAGTCAAGGTGTCCAAACCCTACTTTTGCCTATGTAAGGAACTTCCGAGGTGGCGGCAGCTAGTGCTCGATAACGGGCAATGCAAAAGAGTCGATCTGATGGAGCATGGCTAAAGAAGGGCGATAATGGGAGGCAATCAAAAAATCTTGTTTCCATGGAAGATATAGATGGACGAAGATGTTTCAAAACGGATTTATTTTGCGGATACTAAAGCAAAAGGTAATGTTATGTCAAATATTGAAACAGATAACCGGGTTCTGATAACCGGAGGAACTGGTTTGCTTGGCCTTGCCATCCAGCAGTCGGCACCAATGGGCATCGAAGGATTATCCGTGTATTTTCCCGAACGTTCTTTGCCGGAACCTTTGCATTTCCCTGTTCGTGCCGCTGACGTGACCGACCGGAGGCAGATGCAATCCGTTTTTGAATGGGCCAAGCCTGATGTGGTGATTCATACAGCCGCTATTGGAAGCGTGGATTTTGCGGAACGGAATCGCGAACAGACGAGAAAAGTCAACGTAGGTGGTACGGAGGTTGTCGCTGAATTGTGCCAGATTTTCAAATCACGACTCATTTATATATCCTCAAATGCCGTATTTGACGGTCGAACCCCTTTGTACTCCGAAACTGCACCGGTCAACCCGATCAACTACTATGGGCAACTTAAGGTCGAAGCCGAAAATATCGTTCGTGAAAGCAGCATCCCTTGGGCCATCGTGCGTCCCATCTTGATGTATGGTTGGCCGTACCATGGCGAACGTGATAATCCAGTTGTGTGGTGGGTACGTTCTCTAGAAAAAGGCAAGCATATAAAAGTAGTAGATAATGTATTTAGCAAACCCCTGCCGGCGAGGTCCTGTGCAGAGGTCATCTGGGAAGTGATTCGCCAACGCCAAACCGGCATATACCATGCGGCGGGGAGTGATCATTTATCCCTTTACGATTTTGCTTTGCAGGTCGCGGAAGTATTTGACTTGGATGCAAGATTAATCACGCCCGTCCCGGATTCTTATTTTCCTGAAATTGCACCTCGTCCTCAAGATACCTCTTTCGATACGACCAAAATGGAAAATGAGCTTGGTCTGGATACGTTAGGCATTAAAGACGGGCTTATTCGCATGAGGGCTGAGAGACCAACGGTCTGTGGTTAGTAGAAAAGTATTAATGATCTCAACAGATTATTATGGAACGGAGAAGTCCATTGCCAGGGCCTTTGAAAGAAATGGCGTCGAAACAATTCTTGTGAATTCGCGGATGAATTCATGGGAAAGAATAATGAGTAAATTGACGAGACTTTTTCCTGGGACAAAAATACTTCTCAACTACTTTATCAAAGCAACTTTAGAAAAAGAGAATGAGAGATATATCTCCATTGCCCGTACCTTGGCGCCTGCTTTTGTTTTTATTGTCAAAGGGGATTCATTGTTCCCGGAAACGCTTAGATATTTTAAAAATAAGCTTAACATTCCATCTGTATCATATCAGTGGGATGATCCATTTCCGTCATTTTCAGGCACTGCCGGCGGTAACGCTTACCGGGATGGTAATTTTCAGCAGGGAATAAGCTATTACGATCATGTCTTCGTTTACGATCGGTATTATGTTGAAAAGATGCTGGAAATGGGTATCAACAGTGTGAGCTATTTGCCGTTGGCTGCCGATGATGAGATATACCGGAAAGCTGATTTGACAAGGGAAGAAAAAGAAAAATACGGGTACGATGTCTGTTTCGTTGGAATGCCTTATGAAAATCGTATCGACATTCTAAATTCCTTAGAAGGATTCAATGTCGGCGTGTTTGGAGATTTATGGGAAAGATACAAAGACAAAATCGATGGTGATTACTTTAAGGGTAAAGCTTCCGGAGATACAGTCCAGAAAATATATGGGGCTTCAAAAATTGTTTTGAATATAAATCATCCTCAGTCAAAGTATGGCGTGAATACCAGAACCTTTGAGATTCCTGCCTGTGAGGCTTTCGGGATCTTTGATCATATTGAAGGTATTGAAGATTTATTCGATATTGGAGAGGAGATAGTTTGCTATAGAAGTACCGACGAGCTCAAGTCACTGATTCGTTATTATCTAGATCACCCTGAAGAAAGAGATGCCATTGTCAGGAAGGGGCACAAAAGAGTTATGCAGGAACATACATGGTTTGACAGGGTAAAAAAAATAATTGAGGTCGTGAATTGATAGACTTCACTTGCTTATCTCCTGCTGAGTATGACTGTATGAATAAGGTATCGTTGGCAATTAATATTTTAAAGGAATAATCTGAAGAAGAATATCGTCCTCTTTCTGGCCTCTTTCTTTATTACCTGCTTGATTCTAGAGGTAATGCTGCGGATAGTTTACGGTAATCAGCCAGTTTTTATCTATCCCCAGGTGATGCATGTTCCCACAAGCTATGGATATAAACTGAAACCGAATCAGTGGGGGACTTATACGCTGGATAAACCTGTCAGTTCCAATTCCTACGGTTTTCGCGACTATGAGTGGAATGTGCCCAAAAAAGTGGGAACTTACCGGATCATGTGTATCGGTGATTCCCTGACTTTTGGAAATGCCGTCCGTGGAGAAGATACCTATCCCAAGGTTCTGGAGAGCAATTTGAAAGTGGTGAATAAGAACTATGAAGTCATTTCAACAGCCGTCGGAGGTTGGGCAACTTTCATAGAATTGGATTTCTTGAAAACAGAGGGAGTTAAATACGAACCCGACATGGTTGTTATCGGGTTTTTTATGAATGATTTTGTCATTAGATCGGATGTCTCTGGGAATCTGACCAAAGACGGCAGATGGGATGCAAGGCCATCATGGATCAAATGGCTGCCTTACAAATACATCTTTCTCATTAAGCGCTCTGCTTTAATCACTTACCTGAGAGATCGAGTTGATGCATTCCAGCAGGGAGGACAAGATCAAAATACCCTTCTGTTCAAGAATCAGATTAACCTGGACAATGATGCAAACATTTGTGCAACATACGAATACATCTGGGAAATCAAGAAGCTATGTGATGAAAGAGGCATTAAATGCGTATTAGCGTCCATTCCGGCCATCAACTATTTCTGGTTTCCCAGGGGCTCAGTCAATTACATCAAACATCTACAGACATTTTGTGCAGCAAATGGAATTGAGTTCATAGATTTGGCAGAAGATTTCTGGAAAGTAAGAGAAACAAACAAATTGTACATGTATCCCTGGGATAATCACCTGAATCCTGCCGGTCATAAACTTGTGGCGGACCAATTATTCTCTCGCCTTAAGCAGTCTCTCGCTTTCTAAATATTATAATAAAGTCCACTTTAAAGATGAAAATGCTATGACCGCTGTCCGCGTCCTCATCCACGAACCATATCCCTTCGGCAAGATTGCCGGCAACCTGCGTACTCAGGGATTTATTATCCAACTTGTTGATAAGCAACGTTTCAACCTGTCTCTCCTCGCTTCTTTCGAGACTGAATTTACAAGACAAATTAGAGATTTGGGCATAGATACTATCATCCTCGCTCCTTCAAAAAGATTGAATCGCTATGGCGGTCAATGCCTGCAGGACAGCCCATGGGAAAGGATGCTTAGCGTTGTTGACCTAATTCGATATAATCTCGAATTATATCGGCTGTTTGTGCAGAAGAAAATAGACGTTGTTTACTGTAACAGCATCAGGAGTATCCTTACCGTCGGTCTGGCGGCAAACCTGGCCGGCATCCCCGTCTTTTTGTACATAAAAGGGGAACTGCAGAATCGCTTTCTTGATCCCCTGGGATTTGTCTTAGCCAGTCGGATGTATTTTTTTTGCAAGGCCAACCGTGATGATAAGTATCCCCTGTTGGTCGCCATCTTCAAGAAAAAGATCGGTATTCTGAAAATCGGCATCGACTTGGATGAGATCCGGAACATTGCCAAAAGCGATAAGACCACTTTAGTACGAGAACTCGAGATCATCAGTAATCACATCAACTGCGTTTATGTGGGGCAGCTTTATCCTCCCAAGGGAGTCCACTTTTTAATTGAAGCCCTGGCCCTCGTCAAAGATGAATTTCCCCAGATAAGACTTTATATTGTGGGCCACCACATCATCGACGCCTATAAGGATTATCATGAAGAATTGAGCAGACTGATTGAGGCAAAAGGTTTAAAAGAGCAGGTCTTTTTTACGGGGTGGCGTCCTGACGCTCTATCCATAGTTTCTCTTATGGATATCCTCATTCACCCGTCCCTAAGTGAGGGTTTTGGCAGATCGGTTCTGGAAGGAATGGCTTTAGGTAAACCGGTCATTGCGTCGCGGGTGGGCGGTTTGCGGGAGCTCATCGAGGAAGGGGTAAATGGAATGTTGGTCACTCCGGGAGATCCGGAATTGATTGCCTCACGGCTGCGCTTATTGATGGACAAGGCCCTGCGGGAACAATTGGGAAATAAAGCACAACAGAGCGTTTTCTCAGGATACGAAATTTCCGGAAAAGTCAAGGAACTCGAACAGATTTGGTCGGATATGGCGGCAAAAAAATGATTTATGTAACCAATGGCAAGATACATAGATAATGTGCGGAATCTGCGGAGAATATAGCCTTACAGGGGAACCGGTGCGGCCGGAATATGTCGATCGCATGATCACGTCACTGAAACACCGGGGGCCGGACGCACGGGGATTGTACTGCGACGGTCCCATCGGTTTGGGTCACGCCCGGCTCTCGATCATTGATCTGTCAGCCAGCGGGAATCAGCCCATGTGGTCTGCCGATGGATCACTCTGCATCGTCTATAACGGTGAGGTTTACAACTATCGGGAAATCAGGGAGGCCCTGATTGCAGAAGACTACGCCTTTGGCGGCGCCTCCGACACAGAAGTCGTAGTCAATGCCATCCACTGCTGGGGGTTGGAGGAGGCCCTCAAGCGCTTCATCGGCATGTTCGCGTTTGCCTTATGGAACAAGGATCGCGGAGAACTTGTTCTTTGTCGCGATCGGGCGGGGATAAAGCCGCTGTACTACTACCAGGCAAGGGGCCGTTTGCTTTTCGGCTCCGAGGTGAAGGCCCTGTCAGCGCACCCCGCATTTGTCAAGGAGCTTGACCTTACTGCCTTGGGGCAGCACTTCATTAACGGCTATATTCTCGCTCCCCGGAGTATATTTAAAGACGTCCACAAATTGTTGCCCGGCCATTATCTGATCATTGACAAGCATGGCCAGGCTACCCTGAAAGAATACTGGCGTCTCGCTGCGGTGCAAAGAAACTCCTATCAGGGGAGTTTTGAAGAGGCGACGGAGCAGTTGGAAGCGCTCCTCTTGGATGCCTTTACTTATCGCCTGGTTTCCGATGTTCCTGTCGGTCTGTTTCTTTCCGGGGGAGTTGATTCGTCCCTTGTGTCTGCCATTCTCAAGAAAAAAGCCAATGTTGACATCCTAAATATCACGATCGGGTTTCAGGAGAAAGCGTACGACGAGTCACCTAAAGCGAAAAATGTCTCGGAATCATTGGGCTTAAAGCATATCGTTCATTATGTTGGTGAAAAAGAAGCCCAGGACTCGCTGATGACATTTTGTGAGATCTATGATGAGCCCTATGGCGACACCTCGGGCATACCTACGTATATTCTCTCCCGTTTGGCCAGGCAGCATGTCAAAGTTGCCCTGTCGGCAGACGGCGGCGACGAACAATTTTATGGGTATGAAAACTATTCATCATACGAAAGCCAGTATCACCGGGTCATGAAATGGCCTTTGAGCATACGTCTGGCTGTGTCCAGGTTCTTGGAACATGGCATTCCATATCGATCGCTCCTTTCAACTAAAGCCGCTTTGTCTCATAATGAATCGTTCTTTCCTCAAGAAATTGGAAGATACGAAAAAATGCTGCGCTTGTTAAAGGTCAGAGACAAAATAGATCTGCTGCGCCTGATGAATGAAAAGGCTTGGTCCCAGGAATCGATCCGGCAGTTTTTTCGTTTCGATCCTGGTGATGTTTTTGCAAACACGGTTCTGGACAGGGATTATCTTGAACACTGCAACGGTGACTTGGCGGATGCAATGATGCGCACTGATTATCAGTCCTTTCTGCGAGATGATATTCTGGTCAAGGTGGATCGGGCGTCTATGGCTGTTTCCCTGGAATGTAGGGACCCATTTCTGGATCATCGTATCGCTGAGTTTGCCTTCAGCCTTCCTCTTCATTATGTTTATGGCGATGGGGAACATAAGAAAATATTGAAAAAAATTCTGAGAAAGTGGGTCAGCGAAGACATTATCTCGTCTCCCAAAAGGGGTTTCATGATTCCTCTTTATTACTGGCTGAGAGGAGTGTGGAAGCCGTTTGTGTTGGAATATCTGTCGCCTGCTAAAATCAGGAAAATTGGTATTCTCGATGAAAAAAAAGTGGCTGGGGAACTCAATAACTTCTACCGGTATCAAGGGTGTCGGGCGGAAAAAATCTGGATGATGATGAATTTCCAAATGTGGGCGGAGAGGTGGTACTGTGCCTGATTACGTCAGCCTTGATCTAATCAAAAAGAGGAACATTGGTTCCGGCAAGGCTCTCCGAGGCTATGTATTGATGATGCTGGTTCGCCCGACGGGGGTATACCTGGCCTGGGTGGCGTTGCGACTGCATCTGACTCCGCGGCAGGTGACATACGCGTCGATTGTGTTCGCCTGGATTATCATTATGGCAGCCGCGTTTGGTGGAACGTACGGGCCCCTCATATCGCTCATCATGGTGCTCATGTGGGAAGCCGTCGACGTAACGGATGGAAGCATGGCGCGTGCACTCGGGAAGCGGGACAACTTCGGAGGGTTTCTCGATTACACAGCCGGAGTCATCATAATCGCATTCCTGCCTTTTGCCCTCGGGATTGGTGTATTCTTATGGCCGGATGGAAGCCTCAATGCAGCCGCGGCCAAGATAGGTTTCACCTTGTCGATATCCCCTGTCTTAGGGCTTGTTTCAGGCGCCGGCATCTCCATCGTCTCGCTGTTAATGCGCCTTGTGAACCGCGTGCTGTTTGTTCGATTCGGAGATTCATTTTCGCAGTGGGATGAAAAGGAAAACACAGGAAAACTCTCATTCAATGAGTTGATCAGTCTGTTAGTGAGGAACCTCGAAACAACGGGCGGACTGCAGGCGCTGGTTTTTCTGCTTGCTGCCGTGACCGGGAATATCGAAGTTACGCTGTTCGGATTTCTCATTTTCTACGTGATGTTATTAATAATGTTTGCCCGACAGACATATAAAACCTACGGGAGTTGCGAGGACTATTATGTCGTGGAAGTGAGGCGACGTGAGGAGATGGAACGGACGAGCAAGATAACGCCTTGATGATGGATTCAAAATTTAAATCAAGTTGCCGATACTGCCTGCATGAAGCTGATATAATTAAGTTTTAGAAAGGATTCAATGTTGTGAAAGTTAATAAAAAGGAGATTCTTTGCACTCTTGGTCCCGCTTCCCTGAATGATTATACTTTAGCGCGTCTTACTGAACTTGGCGTCGATCTGTTAAGGATTAACCTCTCCCATACTAAACTTGGCGACTTGGTAAAAGTAATTCATTACATCCAGGAGCGGACAGCTCTACCTATATGCCTGGATACCGAAGGCGCACAAATAAGAACAGGGGATATGTCGGGATCGAGCATGTATTTGAAAGAAAATGACGTCGTTTGTGTTACCAACAGTGATGTACGACATGATGTTCAGCAACTCAACTTTTATCCCGAAGATGTTATCCCGATTTTTGAAGAGGGTGACTTAATCAGCATTGACTTCAATTCCGTTCTTGCCCAGGTTATTCAAAACTCTCATCAGGGCCTTAAACTCAAGATCCTGGTAGGCGGTAATGTTGGTCCGAATAAGGCCGTCACCATCCTAAATCGTGACATCAGATTGCCCGTGCTTACAGAGAAAGATATTCAAGCTCTGAAAATCGGTACATCCATGAATATTGCTCATGTAGCACTGTCCTTTGCCAATCGGGGGTCAGATGTGGATGTGATTCGTACCCACACGTCTGATTGTACCCGTATCATTTCAAAAATTGAATCGGTTGCCGGATTCCGGAACCTGGAAGAAATTTCCGGGAAATCAGATGCCCTGCTTATCGATCGTGGTGATCTGTCTCGACAAGTGCCCATTGAGCTGATTCCACGAATGCAAAAGGATATCATTAGCAAGGCCAGGCAAGCGGGAGTCAAGGTTTATGTGGCAACAAACCTGTTGGAATCTATGGTTAAATCACCAAATCCCACCCGTGCGGAAGTCAACGATATCTTTAACACATTATGCGATGGGGCTGATGGTTTGGTCCTTGCTGCGGAAACGGCAATTGGTGCTTATCCGGTGCATTGTGTCATGATGGTATCGAAAATGATCAGGCAATTTGATGATTATTCGATCAATGTCCCGTTTAAGGAGTTAGATGGCAAGGGTTCTTTCCTTTTGATCGAACCTCATGGCGGCGCCCTTGTCAACGGCTGGAAGGAGATGTCGAAAGGTGATGATCTGAGTAAATATCGGTGCCTGAATGTTGATTTGTCAGTTCTGATGAGTGCAGAACAAATAGCATTGGGCACATTTTCGCCCCTGACCGGATTTATGAATCAAGAAGAAATGGAATCGGTGCTGAAAGAATATCGCCTCCCCAATGGCGTGGTTTGGCCGCTTCCCGTTGTCCTGCAGACATCAGGCAAAGCAGCAGGAAGTATCAGCCTGGGAGAGACGATTGCCCTGAAACTGGAAGGAACGAACCAGGTATATGCACTTATGCAGGTTCATCAGATCTTCAAGCCGGATCTGGAGAAAATGGCACAGGATGCCTTTGGCACAAAGGACAATAAGCATCCGGGTGTTCATCAGTTGTATAAGCGGGGCGAATTTTTTCTTGGCGGCCCTGTAGAACTGATCCGGCGATTGCCATCACCCTATAAGCATTATGAGCTCACTCCCAGACAAGTAAGGACAATTTTTGAGCACAGGGGGTGGAGTAAAGTCGTTGGATTTCATACTCGGAACGTCATTCACTGTGCACACGAGCATATTCAAATGCTGGCTCTCGAACAAACCCATAGCGATGGCCTCTTCGTTCACCCTGTTGCAGGTCCCAAGAAAAAGGGCGACTATCATTTCGAAGTTATTATGAAGAGTTATGAATTAATGATGAATCATTACTATCCCTCAGGAAAAGTAATGATAGGAGCTTTTCAGAACTATTCACGATATGCAGGTCCGCGGGAGGCTGTTTTTACGGCCCTTTGCAGGAAAAATTTTGGTTGTAGCCACTTCATCGTAGGTAGGGATCATACGGGCGTGGGCGATTATTACAAGCCGGGGGATGTGGAAAGGCTTTTTAACCAGCTCGGCGATATCGGGATTGTTCCTCTGTTCTTCGGTGAACAGCATTACTGTGAGAAATGCGAAAAGTATGTAGACCATTGCGCGCATGGCAGCAGTCATCTCCTGAGTATCAGCGGCACGGCCGGACGAAAGATGCTTACGAAAGGGAAGCAGCCCCCGGAATGGTTTATGCGCAAAGAAATTTCGGAGATGATTACCCAGGAAGTCGTCGAAGGGAAAGAAATATTTGTAGCATGAGAAAAGGGCTTGTATTTTGGTTCACTGGTCTTTCCGGTTCAGGGAAGACTACCGTGGCGAATGCTCTTAAATCGTTGCTGGAATCATCGGGGGAAAGGGTTCTTATCCTGGACGGCGATGATGTCCGGAATAGGCTTCATGTCCAGCTCGGGTTTACTGAGGCGGATATAAAAAAAAATAATAAACTGATTGCAGATCTGTGCCTAAAATCAAGAATTTATTATGATATAACCCTTGTGCCCATCATTTCGCCTTATCGGATATCTCGTAAAGAAGCGCGTTTACTTTTAGGGTCGAATTTTTTTGAGATATATTTTTCTGCCAACCTGGAAGCTGTCATGCAACGTGATGTCAAGGGGTTATATGAAATGGCGCGGCAAAATAAAATTAATAATCTCATAGGATTTTCTCCCAGCAACATATATGAGCCACCGGAATCGCCTGATTTGGCGATTGATTCGAGTATCGAGAGTGTAGAATATTCGGTGAATTCTTTGTATAATTATATACTTCAAAAGATACAAAGCTATGCAAGTAATTCTGTGCGTTAATTAGTGCATAGACATCTGTTGCCGGCATAATTCCCCCCCCATGAAAAATAAAGGACTAAGGAAGCAATAAAGCATGTGCGGCATTGTAGGCGCCTTTTCAGCTTCTCCAAGGAACAGGGAGGTATTATCATCATCTGCGACCATGATGATCGATACTTTGAAGCATCGCGGGCCTGATGATCAAGGCATCTGGAATGATCCGTCCGGATTTGTTTCTTTGGGGCATTGCCGCCTGGCCATTATCGATTTATCTATCGAAGGCCGTCAACCGATGGTTTCAAAATGCGGGCGGTATGTAATCGTTTTTAACGGTGAGATATACAATTACTTAGAACTGAGCGAGATGCTCCAGAGAGAAGGCGTATCATTTCGCGGCCATTCGGATACGGAGGTGTTCTTGGAAGCGGTCAGCCGATGGGGGCTGGAGAAATCGCTGCACAATTCCGCCGGCATGTTTGCTTTTGCCCTCTGGGATCAACATAAACACATTTTGATTCTGGCAAGAGACCGGGCCGGCAAGAAACCTCTTTACTATTATCGGCATGCCCAGGGGTTGTATTTTGCTTCCGAGATAAAGGCTTTTAAGGTCCTGCGAGACATTCCATTGTCTATGGCGCCTGACTCTATATACCAGTACCTGACCTTTGGTTACGTTCCCTCGCCTCGGACGGTTTACAAGGGTTTAATGGAAGTTCCCGCCGGATATTATATGACTTTCGACAAGGATTTAGCCACTAAAACCGAATCCTACTGGACATTAGCATCGGAAGGAGCAGGACGACGGGAGGTTTCCTTTGAGCAGGCCGTTGATGAAGCGGAGGCGCTGCTCAAGGAGGCAGTAAAAATCCGCTTGCGAGCCGATGTGCCAGTGGGCTGTTTTCTGTCGGGTGGGGTTGATAGTGGTCTCCTGACCGCTTTTGCCGCCATGCAGATGACTCAGAAACTGCAAACATTTACGGTATCACTCGAAGATGGGGTATTTGATGAAAGCCCGGGGGCGGCCATTGTTGCTCGGCAATATGGCACGGAACATCATGTGTTGACAATAAGGACGGACGTCAAGACGCTATTGCCTAAGCTGGTGATGGCCTATGACCAGCCTTTCGCCGACGCCTCTGCCATCCCGTCGCTGTGCATCTCCGAGGAAGCGAGGAAATATGTCAAAGTGGTTATCAATGGCGAGGGTGGAGACGAACTGTTCGGCGGTTACCGGCGTCATCTGGCCATGATGCTTTACGACCGATATCACGTTTGCATTAACATGACTCCCAACGCTGTTTTTGACTTCATCAATTATATCCTCCCGCAGCCACGGGGTTTCCGGTCTAACTACTCGTTTCTGCATCGATATCTTAGGGGCTTGGGCAAAAATCATTTTGATCGTTACATCGCCTGGTGCGTCGATGGTTTTGACGAGAAGGAGAAGAAATCGCTCTACCGGGTTCTTCCGTGCGATCGGTTGCCATCCGGGGGGCTTCTGGCTGACAAAGCCCGTCATTATAGAAAAGAAGATCCCTTCGATCAGTTTATGGCCTGGGATTTCTTCCTGAATATGCATGATGACATGCTCGTGAAGATGGACATTGCTACCATGACCTATGCGTTGGAAGGCCGCAATCCCTTTCTTGATCACCGGTTGATTGAATGGGCATTCCATTTGCCCAAGCGTATCCTTTTGAAAAATTTTAATACAAAACCGATTTTGAGGGCCTTGGCCAAGAGATACCTGCCGGAGAGTGTGGCGATGGGGCCGAAACGTGGTTTTGAAATTCCATTGATCCGCTGGTTGCGGGGAGATTTACGAGATATGGTTCACGATGTCTGCTTTTCACAGCGCAGTATCATCCTTGATTTGTTCAACAGGTCGTATGTAGAGGAGTTGCTGGCAGAAAAGTTGCCGATGGATCCGGATCGCTGGTCGAAGCGGGTGTGGACATTATTTATGCTGGCTATGTGGGGAGATATGAATGAAGATCGCATTTTTCTGTCCTGATGACCTTTCGACGGTCATCTTTGCCAAGAGTTTTCTAAAGTATCTCAAGGGCATGGATCATATCGAGGGGTATACTATAAGCCCGGTTTTGATGAATTACATTGACCAGCTTGGTAATCTCAATATCAAGCATTTCCCGGTAAAGATGGAACGATATATCAGTCCTGTTTCAGATATGATGTGTTTCCTTACGTTATATAGAATCTGCCGCCGGGAAAAATTTGATGTCGTCATAAATTTTACCACAAAACCTAATGTACTGGGGGCAATCGGGGCAAGCATGGCAGGTGTCGGGAAAGTGGTCTGCGCGGTACGGGGGCTGGGAGGTTCATTCCTTCCCCAAATAACCCTGACAGGCCGCCTACTGCGAAATATTGTCAAAACTTTATACCGCTTAGCCTGCCGAATGAGCAATATAGTCTGGTTTACGAATCAGGGAGACAAAGATTTTTTTCTTGAAAACAGACTGGTTAAAGAAGAAAAAACAGTTAAAACGACCAATGCCCTTGATATTGCCGAATATTCATTAGATATGATCAAGGATAACGATCTGAAAAAGCTGAAGCAGGAATTTTTCCTGAAGGATCACGACAAGATAGTCGTGATGGTAGGGCGGATGATCTGGTCAAAGGGAATAAAAGAATTTGTTGAGGCGGCGGAATTAATAAGAGATGAAAGGCCTGATTTAAAATTTATTTTGGTTGCCCCCGGTGAGAAAGGTCATCCTGATGAGGTGCAAGGGTCTTTTATTACGGAAAGAGAGACTCTGGACAACTTTATATGGTTGGGATTCAGAAACGACGTCAAGAACATTTACGCTTTAAGCGATCTTGCCGTATTGCCATCCTATTACAATGAGGGAGGCTATCCGCGAGCGCTGCTCGAACCCATGGCCTTTGGCAAACCGGTAATCACGACAAATCTTCCCCAATGCCGGGGGCCGGTTGAAGAGGGGAAAAACGGCTATATCGTCCCTCCCCGAGACTCCCGAGCCCTTGCCGATGCCATTCTGCGTATTTTTCAGAATGACAGTGAGAGAAAAAAAATGGGTGCTTGTTCCAGGATGAAGATTGAAGAAACATTTGACGACCGGTTGGTTGTAAAGAAAATCCTTGCGGCAGTTGGGGTAATTTAAAAAAGTGTACTCAGTTATTTAACCATCACAAATAATCTTTTATGAATACAAATTATCACCTGATTACTGAACATCCGGGGCTTAACGCAACCGCTGAGCAAATTGAACGACTTTATCACCGCTATCGCTTCGCCGCTGATTATGCGATGAATAACAGGGTGCTCGAGGTTGCTTGCGGAAGCGGCATCGGGTTGGGCTACTTGGCGGAGAAAGCACGAAAAGTGGTCGGTCTGGACATTGACGCCCAGAATGTGAAGGCAGTGTGCCAATTATATGGGATCCAATCCCCAAGAACTGTGACTTATGACGAAGGCCAGCCCAATAATAAAGGCAAGAAGATTGAAGTCTGTTTAATGGATGCTCATCAATTGGATTTCCCAGACAAGACTTTCGAGCTGGCGCTTTTGTATGAGGCGCTATACTACCTGAAAGATCCTGACGCTTTTTTCTCCGAAGCCGCCAGAATATTGAATGACAAAGGAATATTGATAATATGCACCGTCAATAAGGATTGGTCCGATTTTCATCCATCGCCCTATACTTACCGGTATTTTTCCGTTCCGGAGTTGTATTCCACTCTTAACAAGCATTTTTCAAAAGTGGATTTATTCGGTGCATTTCCTGTCGATGCAACTGGTATCAAAAATTGGGTTTTTTCCCGGATTAAACACGTTGCGGTTAACTTGGACCTGATCCCGGGCAGCCTTGCCGCAAGGGCATATCTGAAGCGAATATTTTTAGGACCTCTGAAGCCACTGCCCGGTAAGATTTATGAAGATATGGTTACTTATGAGCCCTCCATGCCGATTCCATATGATAAGCCTAACCGGGATTATAAGATTATCTATGCTGTTGCGAGGAAGGGGCAGCGGTGATAAAGAAATCTTTCGACATTCTTGCTGCAGCGGTTGGCATTGCTGTCCTAAGTCCGATTCTCCTTTTGATAGCTTACAGGATCAAAGGTGAGGATAGTGGGCCGATTTTTTATCGGGGGGCGCGGATCGGGCTTCACGGGCGCCCCTTTCGCATTTATAAGTTCCGGACCATGGTGATGGATGCGGAGCGGCTGGGGGCGTCTTCTACATCTGATGACGATCCGAGGATTACCAAGATTGGTAAAGCATTGCGAAAATACAAGCTTGATGAGCTGCCCCAACTGATTAATGTGTTGGTAGGAAGCATGAGCATTGTCGGGCCGCGCCCGGAGGTTAAGCGCTATACGGATATGTACACCCAGGAAGAGAAGGCCATCTTGACGGTCAAACCGGGGATTACCGATTGGGCGTCCATCTGGAATGCCGACGAGGGTGCTGCCTTGGCCGGGATGGCAGATCCCGAGAAGGCCTATGAAGAGCTCATCAGACCGACAAAGTTGAAATTGCAGTTGAAATATGTATATGAACAATCCTTTTTTACGGATTTGAAGATTATCCTCTTAACATTGATGGCCATTATCAATCCCGGCAGCAAAGCCGTCGAAGATATAAGAGAGCTAAAAATCTGATGAATATGTCGTAAGAAGTAATTGGAGAATTCCAAATACGAGAGCTTTGCATAACCGCAGAAAAATGGTTCGTAAGCAGCGAATCAAATGTTTTTCGCCGGTCCGTGATTTAATTTAAGATCAGGTAATCACTCATAATTATATGTATACCAACGAGAAGCG
>Ga0074199_1000131_pt1 | contig 155292 bp, 150 predicted proteins | sample EPASupsiteSAE347_FD_64528 | JGI IMG/M metagenome (GOLD analysis project Ga0074199, IMG submission 64528) | Bioremediated contaminated groundwater from EPA Superfund site, New Mexico - Sample SAE3-47 | ecosystem: Environmental > Aquatic > Deep subsurface > Groundwater > Contaminated ... | reverse complement strand
GCACTTCAACCTGTTTCTAAAAGAATGCGAGTGGCGATTTAACAATCCAGATCCTAAACTGCAGGTTTCATTACTAAAAGATCTAGTTAAAGGATGTCTGAGCTAATTATCTAGGACAGCCCCTATTTTTTTACCCTGGCTGCCTGCACGTAGATACTCTCCTTCATTGAAAGCGGGTTTTTATCGTTTGTCCGTTCAAGCTCGGTTTCAAATTGCGCCAGAAACTTCTTTTTGGCGCTGCTTTGCGGATGTTCCGGAAGGCAGCGTTTAAAGAGATTAGACTGGGGGAGGATAGATTATGCGGTACACTCCTTGCGCAAATGTGCGCTTACCTCCGCAATGTAGCTCGGACCCCAGTATCAACAGCGGTACATACGGTTCAAAATTGCCGCATAAATAGAGTTTACCAATACCACCGCCTAAAATCTTTACACCTGATTGAGATTTAGTCTCGAATTTCCATCTAGTATCATAATGCCAATGATCGCATGGACGTAGGTGCAGCCCGGAACCGCTTATCTCGTAGCATATATTTTTGTCGAATAGCAGCTTGAAACGGTTTAACAATAGCTCTAAAAACTCTGTTGGTTCAAGGAATTTTCGTAAATCACATTTGGTATGTTTGACAGGGAGCGGAGTAATAAATTCAATGCAGAGTTCACCTGTAACCGGTAGTCCGGCATAGCGTTCAGCTAGCATCCGATAGCTGCGCTGTTCCGGGGCTGAACAGTCAAGTAGTCGCAGGTTTTTTCCCCCTTTGGGGGCATCCATATAATGCTGCAGCGCTCTTCGCCATGCCGTGACATAACTCAAGGAATGTCTACAAAAGAGCACCTCAATACATATTTGTTCGTTTTCACGGTAACCGCGATACTGCCTGGGATTACATAGATGAAAAATGATGTTGTGGTCCTCAGGGCCGAAGGATTCTGTTACATCCTTTACCACTGACTGAAACCTGCGTACTGGGGGCGTATTATAACCCGGCACCATCCTGATGCAGAGCAAGGTTATCCGCAGGCGGTACCAGGAAAGATTTTCAAACGGATGTGTAGTAGAGTTTGCCATGCAGCAGTTCCTGTAAAAAAGTCAAAACCGCGTGTGCGTCGGCCATGGGAGCGCCCCAGAAACCATACTCCGGCAGGCTGCCCCCGTACCAGCCACCGGCAAACTCATTATCAAGGGCAACCACGACAGCCCCCTTGCCGAAGAAGTTGACTTCCTGCGGTGAGATGACCAGCAGATTCTCATATCCAATGCCGCCAAGTTCCGGCGCAAGGCGGTCGGCAACGGCGGCGGTACGGCTGTGGGGAAGCCGTACCACGGTGAGTCTGCCTTCACAGAGCTGCTCAAGGCTGCGGATGGCCTGTTCAGCCTGCTGTTCCTGCTCCGGCGTAATACCTTGGGCTGTCCGGTCTGCGGTGCGTATGGCGACAATCTCATCCATTGTCGCCCCAACCTCAAGCATCCCCTTGATATGGCCCCGGTCGTTGGCGGCAACCAGCTCCATCCGGCGAGTCCATGCCTCCGGCGGCAACCCCAGAAGCTTAAACACCTGATGCAGGGCGGTGGGCCTACCTGCCCCGGCCAGCGGGCCGTGGTGGTCGATCTGAATGACACCTCCCTCTCCCTGAGGGAGAGGGTCGGGGTGAGGGTGGTGTTCTATCCCCATATCATCCGTAAGCTCCACCAGCACCGGCGTCTTTCCCTCTTGCAGGGCATCGGTTATCTCAACACGATAATCAGACGCACTGGCACCCCAGGAAAGCCCCTTGTCTATGAAACAGTCAGGCGCATAGGCCTGGAGCAGCTCACGGATGGTGAGCATCTCCAGATCATGACCGCCGAGGAGGAAGAGGGGGGTCATTTCTTTTTACCTGCTTTTTCAAAAGCTGCGGCCATCGCCCCCGACATTTTAGGGCCTTCTGCTAAAACCGTAGAGGAAGAAGCTACGGATCTATCATCTGTATGCTGCACTGCAAGATCAATGTAGGTAAGCGCAGGAAGTTTATTGTTTGTTATGGGCGTTAGCTGTTGTTGTGAATGTGCTCTTCGATTCTTATCAGTCTTGTCATTCTCAACAAACCACTTAAATGTTTCATCTTCAATGTCTTTAAGATTACCATTGTCTTTTACCTGAGGTGTATGCACATCATAATCAATCTTTGATGGATCACCAAGCAACTGGATTGTTTTAATAATTGAATCATCGGCTGTTTTTAAGAATGTGTCTGCAAAAACATAAAAATCTTGTGAGTCTATACTCGGGCATTCAGGTTTATTTTCAAAATTATGGCTATCAGGCATCTGGACAATGAGTTTGTCGTTTTTCCAGGTTATGCCATAACGGGGAGCAGATAGGCCTGAAAATGAATATCTATTTTCTCTATCAACCGAAAGCAAAGCAGCAGGTTCAATTTTCACCTGTCCCAAACCAAGTGATTTTCCCATCCCCAGCTTATGTCGATACGCAGCATTGGCATCAGGTTGAATTGCAAAACAAAGGAGAGCGCGCTCCCAATCGGAAAGGTTAACAAAATCAATATGAAACCAGAACTCTAGCCCTTGCTTTATCGGTGTAACCTTGACCTTTTGAGTAAGATTGCTATCTGTGTGGTTTGTTAACCAAAATCCTGTCTTTTTAGCTTTCTCTGTTGAACTTGCAGCATCTACTAGAGGTCTCTCCTGCCTGCGAAGGTATTCCTTACGCCCCTGTGGGATGTGGCTGGAACAACTGAGCTCTCTTTTGTCTATATGCCCAAAACCACTCTTGCTTTTGAAGTAAAGAGTTGGGCTGGGTAACTTGGGTGAGCCCAGGATTTTCAGTATTTGTGGTTCATTTTTATATAGATAGAAATCTGAAGCATGTTTCCTGTCAAGAAGTCCAAATGAACAGCGAACTTTCCCTTTGAAAGCAAGAGATTTTGCCTTGTTGTCATTCGTATTCTGAACAAATCCAAATAAGGTTTCAGCCGGTGTTATTGCAGTGCGTTTTTTGTTAAATGGCAGTAACTCTTCAGGGAAATATTCACCAACGTTACCTGAGGGTATTCGCCAAATTGATGAAAATGACACTTTAGTGACTGACTCGCCTTTATCATCAACATCAAAATAAACAAGATCGCCCTCTTTCAGGGTTAGATAATATTTCTCCGGTTTGTCCGTTTCTAAACTTCTCTGGGTACCCAACGGATGGAATGGCAACAGGGCAAGCTCTGAAACAGAGTTGCCATCCTTGTCTTTTTTTATTTCACCAGAATCATCAAGTTGTTCTCTGGTCCGCTCTTTTGCCATCGCATTAAATGTTTTTATGGCTTCATCATTGATTGGAATTGCAAGTTCATCTTTTCTTTTCTCAATATCCTCAGGAAAAGGGATGAACAGCTCATGTTTTTTTGTAGGAGGCATTTGTTCACTTCTGATTTCGCGATCATTAAGGATTCTCATAAATCCGCGGCAGTATTCTGCCTTCTGTTCACTTGGCAATCCCCGCCATTTATTTTCAGTTAATAGTTTTGATGCTGATTCTTTTTGTCCAATTACAAAGTTTTTATTAGGTTCTCTAATATTTCTATAATTTCTTTGCTTGTCTTTTGGCAATTTCTTGAAATCATTTTCTGGAATAATTTCATTAGAATCAGTCTTTAAGCAGTACATTTCCCCTTTTTTTGATGGATAGCGAAGAGAATCCGATGCGGAGATACCGTCAACAGACCAAATACGAGACGGAAGATAGCAATAACCGTTAATAGGCGTATTTCTGTCGATATATGACTTCATTCGCGGGTTTTTTCTGAACAAATCAATGAAACGCTTGTTTTTTTCAGGAATGACATAGCTTCTTTTCTTGTTATCCAACTCCAGCGAAGGCATTGCCAACGGAAGAAGGTGAAGTCTGTTGTCCTTCTTTACAATCAGTCCGATAGCAGACAGGACATCTTTGCTGCCCATTAACACACGGCTTGAGAGTGGTCTCTCTGAATCAAGCACACGCAGCGCCGAATTGCTTGCTGCTTCTACGAGACTTGAAAACATCCCTCGTAGACTGCTGGCAGGAATAGCTGGACGCCCTTCCTGTAACTCAAAAGGCAAAATAAGTTTTGGCTGATTTTTGCCCGTATCCTTCTGACTTGCTCCAATCACAACAGGGCCCTCTATGGTCAGTCTGCATACTAACCTGCCGCTGTGCAGCCCCTTACCGTATGACTCGTGGCTGTGCCCTCCCCAGTTTCCGGATCTGGCCTCCTCAACCGACAGTTCGTGCTTTTTCTCAGCATCAGTCCGAATATTTATTGGCACAAAGTGATAGGGGTTATGGAACTTACTCATCTGGTCACCTCTTTGATTTCTGTGATTTTCTGTTCAAGTGCCAGTACCTGTTCAGCAAAATCACCCCAAGGTGATTCAGGATATCTCTTATTTCCCCATGTAAGCGTCCCAGTACACCCGCCATACCCCTTTGAAGAGCCAAACCCGAAGGAAATATCACCCTCGCACAGGTCACGCAGCACCAGCGCCAGCAGTCCAACTCCCCAGGGTTCGATCCGCTTCGTATCAATCTTGATTGCACCGCGGTATGTAGGCATTAGCACAGATTCCGCATCAAACTTGGCTCCAACCTTTACGCCGCCGGTAAAACGGTCAACGGCAATGAAATCCTGAGTGAAGCTGTTCCAGACAGCTTGACCCAGAGTAAATGGTTCGATTTCGACAAGACTTTTCCACCCCGGCGAGCCAAATAGTTGGCAGGCCAGACAGAGCCTGTTTTTACCGGAAGCCTTCCTGATCGGTTTGCAGGCTAATAAAGGATCATCCACCCGGCAGGCCCATCCCCCCATGGTGCGGATGATTTTCTCGGCCTGGGCACGGAAGGCCCCCCTGAACGATGATTCCGGTAAGGCTGGCTTTCCTTCCTTGTCAAGCCTCGGCCGGTGATCAGCAGTCTTCCGTGCTGGATCGGCCTTTCCGTCGTTGGTCCGGCTCGGGTCATTCACCAGGAACGAACCATCAAAGGCAAGGGTTACGTCAATTCTCAGGGGGGGCGACTCTGCGCTAAGTCCCGGTGTATTGAGTGATTCTACCTTGTCTCCATAGGTTGCGATGATCGCCGCACCGGCTTGAGTGCAGCCTTCATCCCACCACTTTTTTACTCCTGCCTGGGTCAGTTGCCGTACTTCTGACAACTTCCAGGAAAAACGACCGTTACTGTCAGCCGTACCGCTTCCCATGGTAAGAGGGTCATCGGTATTTGGATTGCAGCTCTGACTGAGAGCGTACAGCAGATACTCCGCTTCTGCCTTGGTCATGTCACGACCGACAATGGAAAGGCTGAATGAAACTCCGGCGGGAACAAATTCTTCATGAAATAACCGCTTTTCCCGGGCAGAGCCTGTCTGCCGATTGATGGTGACCGAGACATTGACACCTGTCTGGCGAGAGGGGCACCAGTAGGAGGGGCGTTTGAGCTCATCGTCGCCAAAGACACGTTCACCGGCAAGCATGGCGTCGTGGAACTCTGCCTTTCCCCCTATGGCATCTTTCTTTTTGGAATCATCACTGCCGAATATATCCTTCAGAACATCTTTGTTAGCTCCCGCTTTTGTCAGCCAAGCTCTCAAATTTCCTTTGATGGTGGAGCCAGGGATATACGGTTTGTCTCTGTAGTCAGTAATAACCTCATTGATCTCGATATCTTTATTCTTGTCGTTTACCAATTCACCCGGTCTGGTTGTGGTGTCGCCGTTACCGATATGCAGCGGTGTGGTAGTGGTAAGAATACCGGTGATAAGCCAGCTTTCGAGGCCAGCACCCTGTAGTGTCATTGCTTTGCCTCCTTCAGCGATCTGCGGTCATGCAACGACTTGGTCAAGTGAATCTCGCCGAAGCCGTTCTCCGGGACAAACGGGCAGTTTTTCCAGTGACTTCCCTTCAGGCCGTCCCGCATGTAGTGTGTGTCAACCCAACCAGGAAGCTCCAGACCATGGGCGAGCCACTGACGAATCTTTTCTTCCGCATCACCGGTTCCGGCAGGCTTCAGTACAAAAACACTACCGGCATCGGTCAAAATCCAGGGGTAGTAGTCTTCGTTGCTACGGAACCGCTTGTGCAGGTAATAGCCACCGGCCAGAGACTGACGGGCAAAGTAGTTGTCAAGAACAAGCGTTCCGTCCGACAGTTTGCTCCAGACATCCTTATAGACCTGTTCGAGCTGATCTTTCCCCGTAGTCTCGTCCAGCAGCCCCGGCTCTATGAGCAGCGCCGGTGTCTGAAGGGTGATGATATAGCAATCATGCCCTTTCACCATTGCCGGAGTGGTGTCGAGGGTGGCGGCTGAAATCGCCACCTGAGCACTAGTCTTGGTCTTGCTCCAGCCGTGGAGGCCATGCAGGAATAGGTCAATAAGTTGCGACTTGACGGCAGCTTGGTCGGCGGCAGGAATCCTGCTCAGATCAACGGTTGCCAGCCATTCCAGGCCATCGGGTACGATGCTTTCATAAGCAAAGAGTTCTTTGTCGGCAGCCTTGCGTTTATTCGGATCATGGGCGTTACGAACCCGCAGTTCTTTTCTGACATGGGGCCAGCCATACCATTTGTAGACATCGGCAGATTCTTTCCAGTCAATGGAAAATTCTGGAGCAGCCCCGGCAATAGGCCTGGCCTTCTTATCCATGGCTACGTCCGTCAGTGCTCCATTTTTATCCTTGACCAGGGACAGGGGGAAAACCTCCGGCCGTTGCCCTCCCCGTACTGCTGGAAAGGCATGGGTGATACGGATTCCGGCAAAATTCCGAGTAAGCTCCTTGCGTGTGTCATCGAAATCAGACGTTATCTCCTTGTTCGGCCCTGCTCCGGTCAGCTTGCCCCAGGTGGAGGCAAGCGCTCCTTTGATGACATTGCCGGGAATGATGGTTTCAGAATCGAACAGGTTTTCTTTGAACTGGCGGCTACCCAGGCAGAACGGTGCTTCCGGTCTGATGCCGATGGTGAAGCAGTCGCTGGAAATGGTTGGCCCGACATCCACGGTGGATACAAGCGGCTTCCGGGTTACCGTTACTTCCCGCAGCCGACCGAAACCGACGGACCGTTCCGCGCCAAAGCTGAGATTCCACTTAAGCCCGGCCAGGATTTGTTTGCGAAACATTTCCGCGTTTTTCTCTTCTCCATACAGGCTAATGGTGCCGCGAAAGGTAACGGCCTCTCCGGGGGCAAAAGGGGCATCTATAACCAGATAAGCTCCGGTATCAACCGCACCACGGTCAGCATCCATCCTGATACGGTATAGGACCTGGTTTCCCGTACCGTCTGTGGTGACGAAGTCACTGAACTGCATCACGCCCCGGAACGGCTGCACATCTCCCTTGTTTTCTCTGTTCCCCGATACAAAGCCGAGTGGTTGGGCATACTCATTATTTTTATCTGTAAAGGTAATGTCGAGCATGTTGCTGAGTTGGTTCCATGCTTGCCTCAGGCGTCCCTTAACGAGAGTTCCGGGTAGGTACCAGTTGTCGTTACTGTCCTTTACCATGGCAGCATCGACTCCGTAGGCTGGCGCTGCGGAGGATTGCGTCAGGACTGGTCCGGTCAGTGTAAGAACAACATCGAATTCAATACGTATATGGGCAGCCATTATTCCCCCCTTGATGCAGCAACATAGTCCCATAATTCTGCAATCTGCAACCAGCGGGCCTTATCGCCATGGAAAAAAATTTCAAGATCGTTGAGCGCCGTAGTGGTTATTGCTTCACAGGCATCCAGCAGTTTATCGCAATGTTTTTTCGCTTCCACTGTGTTATCCGCCACCAAGCTCTTAACCAGACCGTGAATCCGGCCGCGGGAAACCTTTTCGTCCGTCTTGATGACCGCCATGGCATCACTGATTTTTCCCATGTCAGCGCCGGCAATCAGGAGTGCGCCATGATGGGTCGTTTTCGGGCAGATCGACTGCCGGTACTCCGCCGGGTCGCCATGAATTGCGTCGAATGACTCCATGACCTGAAACGCAAAATAGTTGCCTTTGTGGTGGGATAGTTTGCCCGTGCCGCAGACGGGGCATAGTTCCGGTTGCGTGGGGGAATCCGTCACTTTCCCGCAGCCGTCGGCATCACAGAACCAGAACGGGAACCGTTCGGCCCATTCCTGGTCTGGCGGGTAAAATTCATCCTTACCCACCGATTTAGCGATCTCCGCCAGATCGTGAGCCAGTGTCTTAACCTGATGAATCGGCGCGTTGTGGTGGCAGAAGACCATACCTACTGAATGGGTAAGGTTTTGTGTGATTTCTTTTCCGGCACTGTTTATATAGGTGAAATTCCACGCTGCCGAATTTTCAAAGAACAGACGGAGAGTCTCCCATCCCTGCCAGGCCGGCACCACCAGCATGAATTCATCACCGCCCCAGAGCAGGGTTTCAATGCGTAGCTTGTCGTTGTTTTTCCAGCTATCGTCATGCTGCATTCGGGCCAGCAGTTCCATCATAAAGGCAGAACGATAGGCTTTCAGTTTCTTATCGAACTCCATCTGGGTCTTTTGGGCCTCTTTGTCGAACTCCTGTTGAAGTTTGCCAAAACTGTTACCATCGGCATAAATGACGGCAATCTTGTTATGCAGATTTTTGAAGTCTTTGTTGCTGGAGAGTTGGTCCAGGTGCTCGGTGAAGGTTATCCTATGTTCAGTTTTTAGTAGCCATGCGGCAGTTACTTCGGCTTCTTTGCTCATGGCAACTGCGGTGTTTTTTAGAAATACGGGCAGCCCCCGGTAAAATTCACCCAGCTTGCTGTCAATGCCAAACTGACGCCGTTGATGGACGGAGACGCTGACTCTCTTCATCTCCTTACTGACGTGGCTCTTATCCTTGGATTGGGGTCTGACCAGATCGACGGTGCAGGGGAGAGTAACTTCACTGACCTTTACAGGGATCGCCAGGCTGGGGCTTTGCATCTGTCGCCAACGATTGCGGGCCAGTAGTTCCTCTTTTTTTATCGTAAATTCTGTGTCAGCGCCAGCTTCAATCACGTCTACAACAAAGGTTGCGTGATGGTAGACGCTAACAGGCTCCTTTAGATTCTTGTCAATATTCTTACGTACATCTTCTCCGGTAGTGCCTGTTTTAGGCACGAACTCAAACAGCCCAGAGGATGCACCGGTTGATATGGCAACGACTGAACTCGGTTCCGACAGATCTTCTAGTTCTTTTTGCACATGAGAAACTGCTTCTAGCAGAAGCAATCCACCCCCACGAACCGTACTCAGGTCCTGTGTGTCATAGACGAAATTACCCAGGTTAACTGCTTCAACCCTCAAAAAATATTTTTGCTCTTCCGGGTTCATTTATCCTCCTTTGTAGCCCAGTAGTTAATCCCCATGCCAAGAACTAATGCTAAAACTAGCGAAATGATCACCCATAGCCATCCCTGAGTATTTCTAAATGCAAAGTTTTTGCTTAAATCAATCGTCTTTACAAAATCATCGCTTATTCCCCAAAAAGCCAACACGATGGCAATCGGAATGCCAATGGAAGCAACCTGTGTCAGATTAAGCATCGTCCTGTTCATCGTATTTGACTCCTGCATCTCAATAAACTCGTACAATTCTTTTATCTCTGCTTTCAGTTCCTGCATCTGCTCTTTCAGCCGCATGTTCTTTACCGCCATATCATACATCTCGATCCCCTGCTCTTGGGGGGTTACTTCATCAAACCAGAGGCGGTTGACAAACCCGATGTAGTCACCGTGAAGTGTACGGACTTTCTTAGAGATTTCCTTGAATTTTTGTGGTCTGCTTTTGTCGTTCAAATCATCAATCAGTCCACTTATATCGCTGATCCGGTTTGAAAAGACGATCATTGATGCCCGTTGCGCCAAAAGGAGTTCAGCCATCTGCCGATAGTGACGGCGCATATGTTCTCTCATGAATGGCGGAGCATCAGGTGTAGTCAGACACATCAAGCTGTAGCGACTGATGCCGTAGAGCGTACCCCATTTTACCCAACGGCGGTATGTTACAGCGGTAAGTAAATCACGTTTCATGACCTCGTCTTGACAACTGCAGCTCTGTCCATCAATAAAGACAAAGCGATGCCATTCATCCGATGTTTCAAACCTGTATCCACCTTCAGATAGAGTTGGTCGCACACCACCCATCTGGTAATCTCCTACGGATTTTAGATGCGGCGTACTGGTTAGATCATGGATCATCGTTTGATTAGCGTACCAGCAGATAGTAAACATACGATCATCAATAACCGGCTGGATATAGAGCTTTTGAAGGAGTTTTACTCCTAAAAGCACTGTGATATGTTTTCCAAGATTTAAGGATTGTTCGTTCCCCTTAAGCCAGAAATCAGTGATTTCAAATCGCTCACTGACTTTCTGGCCGCTGATATCTAGTGTCACAGCATCCGCGAGAAAACTCTTTTTAGGTATATCCATCGAAGGTTGTTCAATAAACTGTGGATAGACACGGCGTCCATAATCGTTGATTCGCTGGATATCTTCAAACCTGCTATAGCAGTAATTGTGTAGCTCGAATCCTAGTATGGCTACGCCGGTTTTAAAGAGTCGTAACGTGATACCCCTGATTGAAAGACGATAGGGATAAAGGTGTCCCTCACGTTTGCCATCTTTATTAAATTTGGCAATATCAATCTGGAATGTTGAGGGAGCTTTCAATCGGTAGCGGAAAAAAGTAGATACCGCCTTAGAGTCATCTGCAAATTTCTTTTCTGGTTTATTCTCATAAGCAGAAAAGTTAAAAAGTGCTTTGCGTACATATTCATAGAAGTAGGAGTATTCATCGTAATTGAGACAGCACTCAGCAGCAGGGTTCGTTACCTTCGGCTCGTTAATACGGCATTCAAAAACCTTGAAGGTTTCATTTTCCCAGAATTCAGATTCTAATCCATCGAACAGCATCTGGGGCCGTTTCTGAATGTCTATGGATGAAGCATCGTCGTATGCTGAAAGAATGAACGGGAAGAGAAAAATATGCTGCGAGATCGGCTGGATATGATTTTTTAACCCCTCAAACAGCATTTCTTTATTAATTCGTGCTGTTGACTCAAAAAAACCACTGTCTGGAAGATTGCCACCTTTCTGGTACGACGAATCTTTCAGATTGTTGTCAATCTTGTAGTACTCGTAAATGCAGTTGATCAGTTTTCCCTGCCCTGTGACGAATAGCCCATTGGGGGGCAATAAGATAACGATTGTGTGATAGCGTCCCCAGATACGCTCAATTATCAGGTCTGTCCTTCCGGTCTTTGATTCGATCCACGCGACGCCAGGGAGAGGTTCGCTCAAGTTTTGCAAGTCTTCTTCAAAAGCCTTTATCTCTTCAGGGTTTGTCAGATCGGCAGGTCGTATATCCTTGAGCTCTTTTTCAATCTCTTCAAATGATACGTTGGCCTGAACCCTTGTTCGAATTTGCCCAAAAATGTCGTTTTTCGTTTGCGCCTTGTTCTGCGTCATAAACTTTTTCCTCCTATCCACCGCTCCAGTATCCGGGAAAGATTGCGTAAATCGAACCCCTCACATACCCGTACCCCAAACTCCTCCGCCCGTCTCTTCTGAATCTCCGGAATAGTTCGGTACGTAACCAACATCGCCTGTGCCTCAGTTCCGCCAAGATAATCCCGGAGCGTATCCAGCTTGTAGAGCACTGAAGCGGCATCGGAATCAGGATTGCCGCTGGCATCAAATTTCCTGGTTTTACACTCGATTATGTACAACCTGTTGTTGGCAAGGAAGACAACATCCAGTTCATTCTTTACCGGACTTTTATGTGCGTCCCACTCAATAAGCACGTTTCTTGCCAGATCCTGGATAATGGGGATTCCTGCCCGCAGGTTGTAGAGTTCACTAAAGAGATGTTCTTCAAGCCAACCGCCATTGGTATAGAAACGGGATTGTTCATCAGCAAATCTAAGCCTATAGCTACTGTCCACCTTCAACAGACCATTGGAAGAGAAGAGGCGCAACAATTCTTGCATCACAGAATCTTGCAGCAGATCAGTATCAAGCTTTGGCGAGACCAGCCTGGCTTCGCTTGCTGCTGCCAACCAGTTGAGAATGCTAAGCGGCCTTGCAAAGCGGCCAACCTCTTTGACAAGCGTGGCCGTTAATGTACGAAGCTGTTCAGGGATTCCTTCCTTGCGGCTACTGACCAGACGCATGCCGTGGGCTGTAAGAAATGCTGGCAGCTTGATCCGGTCGGCAAGGTCAAATGACTCCCGCTCGCGTGGGTGGAGCCAGACAACATGGTCGCGCGTTGGATGGACGTAGTAGACCGGCTTTTCCAGAGTGCGGAATACTTCATAAGCAGCCAGACTCATCGGCCTGGTGCCGCCGCTGACATTCAGGACAAGCTCTTCGTTGGTATGGCCTGTAACAAACTCCAATACCCGTTCACGAATGTGCGCAATATCCCAACCATCCTGTATGTTCCAGAGAGAAACCGCTACTCCGGACTGTTTCAGAAGAAACTCAAGCCGTCCGGTTTGTTCTGTTGTGTCAGGAGAGCAGAGCAGGCAAACACTACAAGGTCTGAAACGGGGATCAAGAGCCGGTGTTATGTTCGGGATAAGATCGTCGCTGACCAGAAAAAGGTGGGTATGTATCTTGATGTGATCAGACATACTCCATGGTTCCTGGCGCTGGTTTGTCTCGTACCTCACTAAGATAACTGAGCATATTTCCCTCTTCTTTTGCAGGCCTGACAGACTGAGCTTAGTCGCCAATAGTTGATCCAATTACCTCTGGTCAAGTATCTCCGAAAGAATACAGCACCCCAAGAGTGATAACAAGCTCTCTGGATTCACAATATAACTACTGGCAATTATCAGCAGCATCAGCTGCAAGCTTGCATTTAAAAGCAATCCATACACAGCTTAATCAGCAGACTACCATTCCTTACCCTAATGTTCCTCAACGTAATAGCTCTATATGGAAGGCTTATTTAAGTCTCTTTGTGGTTGGCACAAAAAATGGAACCAATAATCCAGATGCGCCGGAAACTATCACAACCATTCGGGTCGGGTTTCAGCAGACTCGGATAATAAGGGGGGGCATGTCATGTCCAAAACCAAGAAGCATAACAAAACTGAAGGCTGCGTTCTTTTCATTATCCCGAGAGCGTATGAGAAGATAGACCCGGTGAGCGACAGGTTATATGAATCTCACGCCCTTACCTCCGTTATTCACTGCCACCCCAATGTTCTTGATAATAACAAGATGATTGAAGATCGGATGGCAAGGTATGGAAAAATCCTGTGCGCTGTTTATCCCGACGACAATCTTATTTGTGACGAGTGGTTTTTTGAAGAAATGACAAAAAACAAGGGCAGTCTGGAAGAACTTCTTGAGCTTATAAAGAATCGTGGAATCCCTCTTTTGCCATTATCAATGGAGTGGGGTGGGGCATTTGATGACACTATTATGTTTGAAAATCCGGGCAAGGCATACAGGGAGATTATGGGCGTAATCAACAAAACATCCGCTCATAAGCCCGAACACCGTTAACTCAAATTAGCAGCGTGCAGGAGCCATCAGATCATGAAAAACCTACTGCTGATTACCCTTGTGTTCGGACTGATATTGGCATGCCTGGTTGGATTACATCAAAAACAGTCATGGCAGTCGTCGGCTTACTCAGTATCTTACGCAGCGCAGGGAAGTTACAAGAGCCTGAAAGCCTCATCTTCAAAGGGGCCGCAGTCCGCTAAACAGGCTGAAATCAGGCAATACAGCGCCAAAGTGGTATCCGTAATGACACAACGGGGAGTTGTGCTGTTTTTTGCCGGAACCGTTTTTTTCCTGATAGTAGTAAGGATGTTCATGGGGTTTAAGGCATTAAGCTTCATCAGCACATTGGAGCATGAACTTGTCCACGGCATAGTTGCAGTAATCTTCGGAGGAAGTTTCAACGAGATGAAGGTAACAGCCGGGAATGGCGGCTTTGCCCAGGTGACCAAAAGTAATTTTCTGGTGAACATAGCCCCCTATTGCCTGCCGCTTTTCTGTGTTGTGTCTCTCTGCCTGATCCCATTCCTGCAGCACAATGCAAGGATAGCGGGGGTCATTGTTGCCGGTCTTGCATATGGCAGCTACCTCCGGGGCAATTTCCCGAACATCGGAATACAGACAGATATAAAAAACAGCGGAGGCAAGCTGGTAGCCTATCCGGTGATTATTGCATCCAATACAGTATTGCTTGTCGGCATGGTTATGATGCTGGCTCGGATAACATGTTGAGAGAAAGAGGGATCCTCATGCAAAGGAAATCAAGAGAACGAATTATAATCCTGCTTCCCTCTTCAGCAGGCAGCAGATTTGTCGAGGATGGACTCCGGGAGGCAGCGGAAGAGTGGGGGCTTTTTTTCATCTATTGTACCTTTGACAAATGCACAACGGCAGAGGCTACAGAGTACTGTGAAAGCCTATTGAAAAAGGAAAATCTGCTCTGTGTTGTTTTTCCATCATTTAACTCGGAAGTTTTCTGCTGGCACGGTGCGGTACAAGACTGGCTCTTCTTCGGTGAAAACGCCAGACATCTCCACGAGTCGCCTGATCCTGATATGGTTGGAGGATACCAGTTCCTACAGATGCTGGAGAAGGCGGGAAATTTGCCGTTGGTGCCTATGGCAATGCACTACGGTGGGCCGTTTGATTTCGAGATTACCTTTTACGGTAAACCCGAGGATTTTATTATTGGTATTTTAAATAATATCAATGTTTTATAATCTTTGGTGGGCGATCATCATACCTGGTCTAACAAGAGCTAAAACCTGCATTGATTCCATCTGTTTGATCAATACGACCGCAACAAATAAACTATCAGCCACAATAAAGAAATTTTTGCCGCACGCATGCTGCTCGTTTGCAGCCTGCAAAAAACAACCCGCCAGCAATAAAACTCAAAACCAGTAAAACCAGTGGCTTACAAAAGCATCATAAGTTGGCACAGTTCATGACTATACAAAGTTCATGGAGGCCTTCTCATGTAAGCAAATACAGGCAGCTTCAGAATCATAGCAAACTACAAAGGAGCAATCATGAACAGATTAAGCATACTAATCGCTATAACACTGAGTCTGATCAGCATTTCATCGTTGTATGCAGCACCAAACCAGGTCAGCCCTGTTGGCTATACCATTCAGGCAGGGGCGTTTCAGGAACTGGCAAGGGCAGAACGATTCTCGGAGAAGCTTCGGGGGCTCAAGCTCGATGCCGCCTATTTCAAGAAAGAAAACGGACTGTTCGCTGTGATATTTGGCAACTTCCCCACATGGGACGCTGCATCGCAAAACGCAAGGAGCCTAAAGGCAGAAAAACTGATTGAGGAGTATTACATCGTAAAACCGAGGCAACTACCGGAAGGTTTTGAAAACCGCTCAAGTGTCACATTGTCGCCAAAGCCGCACGATACAGACAGGGGAAAGCTTGCCGCCCTGACAGCCGAGAGATTTGCGGGGATTAAGTACAAGTACGGCGGTAACAATGTGGCAGAGGGGCTTGATTGCTCAGCATTCGTTAAATCTGTCTACTACCTGATTGGCGTGGATATTCCACGTACAAGCCAGGAGCAGTTCAATGCCGGTTCATCGATTGGAAAAAATGAGTTGAAAGACGGCGATCTTATTTTCTTTGGAAAGGGTCCAAACCAGATCAGCCATGTCGGCATGTATATCGGCAATGGGAAATTTATACATGCCCCCAGACGCGGGGAACCTATCCAGATAACTCCGGTGGATAACGAGAAATATGTCCAGAAATACGTAGGTAGCCGTCGATTCCTGTAATCAGAAGGGGGGGGATATGAATACAAGACAGTTTGTTGTCTATATAGCCTTACTTGCTTTTGCTGCTCCTGCCATGTCAGCAGACACCATACCAACTGCTGAGTGTGTGGATATGATCCAGGAGACCGGAGCAAAAGATGAAGGAAGAGGGGCCGTTTTTGACCGATACGGTGATCTTCTCGCAGGGCAGGGTAAAGCAGAGGCTGCACTGCGTGCATACGAAAAAGCCCTGCTGGATGGTGGCATTGATGGGGTAGGCACAACAGAAAAGCTGGCTTTGTTGCAGGAAAAACTTGGCAAGAGCGATGAGGCGATTGTTTCATGGCAACACTTATTAATGTTAAAGCCGGAGCATCCTGCAGCAATTGATCGTCTGGCGCGATTGTACATGCTGCGTACCAGCTATAAACAGGCCCTGCCGCTCCTTCAAAAGCTGCATGAACAGCAGCCGGATGAGGCTTGCTACGCTGCTATGCTGGGGAGGGTGTATTTGCATGAGCGGCTTATCGAACCTGCAGAGGCAGCATTTACGGCTGCGTACAAGATAGATCCAACTGACCGGGATGTTGTGGCTAACCTTGGGGCTTTGTACCGGTATCGAGGTGAACAGGAAGAGGCAGCTAAGCTTTACAAGGATTATTTGATTTTTGATGACAGTGACAGAGAGATGAGACGTCTGTTTGTGAGTCAGCTTATCAAGCTTAAGCGTGTGGATACGGATATGCTGGCAATGTTGGAACTTGAAGCACGGGATGAGCCTTCTGCGGCTACTTTCTATAGACTTGGGGTGGGCTATACGCTGAAAGGGATGCAAGAACTGGCAGTGCAGACTTTTGAAAAAGCGCTCGCACTGGAACCGACCCATGACAAGACGCTGACAGCGCTGGGCAGGCATTATTTTCTGAAGGGCGATTACCGTGTGGCAAAGGATTATTTTACCCGTGTGTCGCAGGAAGGAAGCGAAGGTGACGATGCGGATGAATATCTCAGAAGAATACGTTTGCTTACCACATCAGTAGATAAAAAAGCCGTCAAGCTCTCTAAAAAATCTTTCAAAGGAAAGAAAACGTCCAAGTCGGCTCACAAAAGAACTGGCCAGCGGTCTGGGAAAAAAGGAGCTAAAAAATGATTTTTCTAAAACGCATACTGTTTCCCTTTGCTCTTTTACTGCTCCTGTGGGGTGGTGCTCTGTTTTACCATTACAGCCAAACTCAAGCTGAATGGGCATCAGAGATTACCGGCTTTCCTGCAATTGATTCAAATTTTTTGCTGGAAGAGGCCAGACAGGGCAAACCCTACAGTCAATGGGCATATGCAGAGATGATTGAGATGAAGCTTGTTCCCAATGGGACTCAAAAACAGGCCCACGAATGGTATCAAAAAGCAGCCGCACAAGGTTTTCGCCCAGCGCGGGTCTCGCTGGGACTTGTAAAGCCGACAATTGGTGATTTCACCATGAATAGTGATTCTGATGCACGTATGCTGCATCTAAGGGCTGTCGGTGGCGACCCAAAAGCCTGTAAAAAACTTGATGAATGGTACCTGGAGCGAGAGGAGTTCAAGCAGTCCAGTTACTGGTCTGTTCTGGCAGTTTCTAAAAAATTAAGTCGTGATCCTTTTGAAAATTACGTTGCAGCAGAAGCATTGTTTTCTCGTGGTGGTAAAGATGAGCAGCGTAAAGCTATTGAAATCATGCGCACCGTTTCCGAGCGCGAACCAAGGTATTATGGATATTACTTGGCACAAATGCTTGAATCTGCCCAAGTTGGGCTACGCAACCCTTGGGAGGCAGAACGCTGGTACCGCAAGTCGGCTGAAGCTGGCAATCCTCAAGCTCAGGTGCGCATGGGGATCATGTATTACGAGGGGGACCTGATTGGCCTGAAATCAAATTATGAAGCACTGCGCTGGTTCAAAAAGGCTGTAGAACCACGAAAAAATTGGCATGGCTATAGTGTTATTCCTGGCGAATCACGCCTTGCAGTTTTGTATTACCTGAGTATGGGTGTGGACGGATTAAATGGCGATTTGGAATCAAACGTTTTGACAAGTGAACTTGAGTTGCTGATGAACAAAAACTATGACCTGCAGAAAGCCTTTTATGCAACGGCACTAGGAATCCGGAATACGGAAACAGCTTTTGTTCAGAAAGAAGTAAAGAGGGCTGCCCACGCTGGAAAAGAATACTGCGACAAGAAGGATGGTGAATGCCAGGCAATGACAGCATGGTTTCAACTACTGGCTGGTGAAAGTGCCGATATTATTGTCAATAAAGATAAGTTTGTAAAAATAAACAGCTCAAGCAGCCTCTTCCATCTGGCTCATGCCTATCTGGTAAATGCTAAAATTGATGAAGCAACAAAATATTACTACCAGGGCCTGGAGAAAGCCACTTGTCATGATATCTGCCGCCTGGATGAGGAATTGGATCTGCTATCCTGGCACTTCGCCAGCAAACATTCACTCTTTGCGGCAACAAGGATCACTATAAATGCCGACACCAAGCTGACAAAAGAAGAAGACATCTTGCGATATGAAGATATCAAGGGCCTGAAAGCCCAGATGATACGGGACAAGATGATCAAGGAACAGAAACCGTAACCCACTACAGGAGATACAATGAAATTACTTCAATTGAACAGACGGATGTCAGCAGTTCTACTGTCGACAATCCTGTGGCTTGCTGCAACATCCGCTCACCTTACATTTGCGGACACGGGTATATCTCAACCAAAAACAGCAACAGCGCAGGACGAAGTGCGCGTTGTCGCACTGCCCGGAATTATCGACGACAATCTTGCAGAGACCCTGGCGGTTTTCCTACGCAGTTGTCAAATTAGCACCGTAAAAGCAACCGCCTTACAACAAGCGTGCGCGGCAGCCCTGACAGTACCCCCGAACAATAGCGCATCTGCACTGATTTTTTTTGATTCCTATTTTGTTGCAAAGCCGCTTACCGGTTCTGACGGTTCGCCGGATGTGCTGGCTACCAGCTATTACGAGCCGCTTCTGGAAGCCTCTTCCACCCCGTGGGGAGAGTTCACCACTCCGATCTATGCAAGACCGGATATTCCCAGAGGAACGGTATTTTTAACCAGGGAGCAGATCGAAAAGGGAGGACCGGAAGTGGAGCGCTATCTGAAGGACAAGGTGATTGCTTACACAAATAAATGGGATGCTTTCATTCTCAGTATTCAGGGGTCGGGCAGACTGAAAATGCTGCCCGACGGTGCAGTAAAGCGGGTTGTATTCAGCATGCGTAATGGACATCCCTACAAAAGCATCGGGCGCATGCTGTTTGAATCGGGAAAGATACAAAAAATGAATCTGGATGCCATTAAGGCGTATGTTAGCAGCCACCCCGAAGAATCTGACGGCATTTACCGGTATAATCCGGCCTATGTTTTCTACCATTTTGAAGAGGTGCCTCCCGGCGTCAGCGGCCCTCCGGGCAAACTCAGCCTCCAGCTTGGATTGACGCCGCTTCGCTCCGCTGCTGTTGACCCGACCTTGATCACACTCGGGGCCCCTCTATTTGTGACGGCGCACTACGGTCAGCCTAATCAGTCTAAGTCAATTGCCAGGCTCATGGTTGCGCAGGATATTGGCAGTGCCATTGTCGGGGCACACGTGGATATCTTTTCCGGCTCAGGCACAGAAAGCGAACAGAAGGCAGCGATGATGCTCGATAAATCTGCCCGTGTCTGGCAACTCATACCAAAGCTCCCAATGGTGTCACCACATTAAGTTTATTACGAAAATCATGTTGTGCATCAATAACAAAGAGTTGAGAAGGTCGCGCTGGTTATGCTGTTCCTTATCAGGGCTTTGAAAAACGTAAGAGGAGTCTTATATGAATTCTTTTGTTTACATCACGACGCTCAGCTTGCTGTTGTTATTTGTTACCACAGCAGGAGCTGCACAGCCTGAGACATCTGAACTATATCAAAGGTTACATGAGCTTCGGCAAAACCCAACTGCCTGCGGTATTTCAAAACCAGCAGCTCTGCACGTGAATCCTAAACTTGAGGAGGCAGCACGGCATCGCTTTGAAGGAAAGACGCTGAGTGAAGCGTTGAATATTGCTGGCTACGGTGAGCCATATGCAAAGGTGCTGGTAGTTGGTGGAGGCACGATAAACCAGGTTATTGAACGCCTTCAGCAACGACACTGCGAGGATATTGCCAACCCTGAATACGCTGAAATCGGCGCTGTTTGGGCAAAAAAACGTTGGTGGATTGTGTTGGCCTTTGGTCAAGAGCAAGCTGCTCCCGCTAATGCTGTCAAACGCATAGCGTCACAGCCAGATGCCACACCAGTTAATCCATCTGTCTTTCTGGCGCTGGTAAACAAAGCCCGGACAGAGGCCCGCCGGTGTGGCAGCAGATCATTCAATGCGGTTCATCCCTTGCAATGGCAGAGTAAGCTGGCTGCTGCTGCGGCAGTGCATGCCAGGGATATTTCATCAAAAGGTGAGTTCAGTCATACCGGTAGTGATGGCAGCCAGGTGTCTGATCGTGTCCGGCGTGAAGGATATGATTACCGGGCTGTAGGAGAAAATATCGCCATGAATCCGATGGGGATCGCCGCAACAGTTGAGAGTTGGCTGAACAGTCCCGGCCACTGTGCCAATATCATGAATCCTGATTTTACTGAACTTGGTGCTGCAATAGAAGGAAGCTACAGCGTGATGGTGTTTGGCAGATGATAGCGATGGTTAAGTCGATAGCAATTGTCAGCATGTAGATCCCTCTTTCTTGCCACCGCAGAAAGCTTGGAATATCAAGGGGAAATGTACCATGGAAACCAAAGAATACATGATTAAATGTGGCAAAGAATATCTTGCTTGCTCGGTTGACTATCACAGGGTGGATCAAAAACCCACGGTAATTTCCCTTCATGGCGGTGGCCTATCATCAAGGGAAAACATTTCCTATTTATCAGACATCTTTGTTGAGCATGGTGAAAGCCTGGTACGTTTTGATTTTTCAGGACAGGGCGACAGTACTGGAAACATCAACCAATCAAGTCTACGGAAAAGATATGATGAAGCCGCTAGCATTATCGATCATTTTAAAATGGAACGCCCTTTAACCATAATAGGAACAAGTATGGGCGGCTATATTGCCAGCAAGCTGGTTGAAAAATACCCTGTGGAGAAACTTATTCTGTTTTGTCCGGCTGCATACACTGTCGATGCGTGGGAAGTTGATTTTGGCAATGGATTCACGGAAATAATTCGCAGAAAAGATTCGTATCTAAAGACAGATATCGGAAAATGTTTTGAAAGATTTTTTGGAAAGGCCTTGTTGTTCATTGGGTCTGAAGATGAAGTTATTCCGCAAGAAGTTTTGTCAACATATCAAAAGCATTTGAATTGTGAAGGCAAATATAATGAGGTTCTTATTGATAACTGCCCGCACACAATACATAGGTGGTCTGAAAACAAGGAAGATGTGCGGGAATTTATCAAGACAAGTATTAAAAAAATGCTGGCCGCCTGAAGTAAAGAGCGTTTGCACAACTTCCAGAAGTTGAAATTGAGGAAAACAGCCGTTTTTAGAGGGCAACAGACTCCTTTACGAACAACGAATAAAATATGGCAGGAAGCCTTTTATGGAAAAAGTCAAAACGATATCAGCTAAACCGTCTGATTTTGAATCAAGAATCATATTTCTAGCAACAAGAGCGGCAAGAATGCAGATGTCAATATCAGATGAAGTTATTGAATTTATAGCTGCTAAATCATGCAGCCATCATGCAATGGAAGGAGTGTTAATCTTTCTGAATGCACATCAACGGTTGAGTGACACCTTAATTACTCCTGAAATTGCGGCTAAATTATTGGAGAGCACATCAATTGATTTTGAATCGACAAAAACAGGAGTGCATTGAGTTTGATAGAGATGGATTTTGATGTCTGTTTGATAGGGACGAGAAGGGTGGTGCGCTATGCAAGCTGTTTCATGGCGAATATGTACAGACAGTAATCCAGATTTGTCAGTACCGGCGGGTGTTCAGGCATCAGTACAGTACAGCCTGATACCAAATACGCACTGCTTCCCACCGGCAACGGCTGGAAGCAGGTTTTTGCTCTACCCACCACCAAGCTGCGCGATGACGGTATCTGCTTTGATACCCGGGTCTCCGGCAGAATGCTCTGGCTTGAGCTGGAATCAGGCGCTGTCTGGGGCATCTTCTTCCGCAGCAATGGCTCGTTTATAAGCTACCGTGACTTGGAACGGATCTGCCGGCGGTTGGACGAGGCCAGGTTCGAGCAGACAGCACGGGTGCTGTCTCATCTGGCTATGATGTTCGGCTGGATCAGCGCTGGTAGTGCCAGTTCATTTGATCAAATCCGCATTGAGATTGCCGAAAACATCGTAAAAGAGGCCATTCTTGCTGATAAGGGCTGGAACCATCAATACCTGCTGACTGATGAGTCGGTTCGCAGGCTTTCGCAGCTATACCTCAGGCAATTCCATCAAGGCATGCAGGCCTTCTGCCAAACACTGGATCAGGAAATCCTGCAACTGGTGCAGCTTGATGCTGCAAGCGGGCAATTCCCACCTCACTATTACAACTATCTCAAGCATCCCCTTGAAAAGGTCTGCCGCAACCGAAGACAGGCGTTGCAAGTCTATCCGTTGCTGATCAGCGCCTTTTGCGCTGAAGATCCAGACCACACGGCCCAGCGTCTGCAGCATGGGGTTGATCTGGGTAATCCACTTCCTACTGCTGTTGCTGATTATTTCCGCTGTTCCAAGACCACCGCGAAATTTCTTGCTGAAAAAGACCTGAACCTGATTGGGGATGTATGGCTGTGCCATCTTGGGAAGCTTCCCAAGATGCTTGATCTGATCAGGCCCGACTTCTGGCCAAAGTTGAGGGAGGACTGGGAGTTGTTCAACAACTGGGTGCTGCCGATCTACGATGCCCTTGATGAACAGTGGAACCGCAAACGCTCGCCGGTGCTTCAAAATGGTCTCAATGATCTGGTCAAGGAGGGTTGTCAGCGCATACCAGCCCGTTTGGAGAAGTACGGTGTCACCATGACCGACATCAGTAACCTGCATGACTTTGAAAAAGCCTATTACGAATGGGCCGCACAGGTTGATATGCAGGCAAGCGATGCAATAGCCGCCCTGCAGCAGGTAACCATTCTGCGTCTTGCCGCACTGTCACGTCACTGGCACCAGTGGCAGATACAGGCGCTGGATGCATCACTGGCAGAGGGGAGTGCCGATGGCATGGAGCATTGGCCTACCTTTATTGATAGCCCCTGGCCCTGTAACGGCCTTGTAGTGGTACCACTCACCACCCCGTGGCACCTGAAGGATGAAGGCAGCAAGATGCAGCATTGCGTGGGTGGATACGCCAGCAGTTGTCTGTTTTACGGAGCTCACATCTTCTCCATCCGCAACAGGGCAAACGGCCAATCCTTATCAACCTTTGAGATCAGGCTGACTGATAGTGTTGCTGATCCTGACCCATTCTATCTCATGCAGCACCAAGGGCCACATAACACAGATCCACCAGAAAACTGCACAGCCGTACTGGATGCCTTTCTGTGGCATCTGGCGGTTAGCGTAAGCAGTGAGCGGCTGCGTGACATCCGCTGGCAGCAGTATAAGCGGCGTGAAAATTCATACAAATTTCGTATATTAGTCGAATCACCGGCCTGGTCACACCGGATGATTGATGGTTTCAGGGAGTTGCTACAGGAATGCCCGGTACTTGCTGGGCAGTGGTTATAAAGCATAGTCAGATTGCAAGGGAGGGATCATCATGGACTATTTTAGGAAACCGGCAGGTTGGTATCTCGGCATAAGTCTTGTCATGCTGATAATCAGTTTTATGGTTATATGTAAAGCTTTCCCCTACACCGGGGATCTGCCTGAGAATGCCCCGCCACTAGTGTATACTGTTACCCTGATTGTGGCAATGCTTGCTGTCGTTATCGTGCGATACAGCCGGTATCTCAGCCTGTCCGCTGTGCGTTGGAGTCTTGTTGCTGCCGCAGTTGTTTTTGCCATGCTGCCCAGTTTCTTTCCCAAGATGGCACTCTATGCCGTAACAGCCGACAGCGACCTGCTGGCAGGCCTGCTGTTGCTAAGTGGCTGGGTACTCCGTGGTGGTGATAACAAAACCAGCTTGAGAGACAAAACCCTGTTGATGACAAGCAGCATAGTGGTTACAGGGATGTCTGTCAGCCATGGCAATCTGGGGCTGGTACTGGTCTGTATCCTCCTTGCGGTATTATTGCTGGGTCTCCAGCAACAGCGGTTGGCAGGGCTCCTGCTACTGGGCAGCACGATAGCATTTTTGACCGTGGCAATCGCTGCCAAGCCGTACCGTCTTCACTATGTACAGCGGATTCTGACCCACAGTGAACCTGGCTCACCGCACTACTTAGCACTTCAGGCCCTACAGTCCGGCGGACTGACCGGCAGTACACCAACCATACCCACCACAGAAAGCGCTGCGCAGGTCTGTATTGATACAGCCCCGCCTTTTGAACAACTGCTCTGCCAGAGCAACAATAGCGAATTCGTCTTTGCTGTGATTGGGGCCTGGTATGGCTTAACCGGCATAGCGCTGCTTTTAGTCAGTTTTCTCCTGCTGGCAGTGCTGATTATCCGCTCTGTGCGCAAGACAGAACAGCAAACCGCGTCCCTATTATTGGGCATTTGGGGTGGGGCGGTAATCCTGCTGGCAGGGCTGCATATGCTTTACACTATCGGTCTGTTTTTTTGGCCGATTCCGTTGCCGTTTTTCAATGGATCGCTGCCGGTTATCCTGATCATTTGCATTGCTGTGGGAATTATGGGGCATATTCAACAGAAACATGCCTAATTGACCTGCCGAAGTGCATTCATGCACCTTGGATAAGATTCTGGTTTACGGAGGTTACACCATGAAAACCGTTATTCTCTGGCTCGGGTTTCTGGGCTGTCTGCTGGCAGGTATGTTGCAAAGCGATATTTCTATAGGGGTAGTACTCCAACCAGTTGCTGCTGTCATGGTCTTGCTGCCGGTAGCGCTGTACCTTCTTGTCATTCAGGGGGCTTCCGTCACCGCGTTTGTGGACAGAGTTGCGGCCAACCGCTGTACAGCCGATGATAGGCACTGCCTTGATACTGCGGCATCACTTGGTTTCCTGTTTGGGGTTGTCGGTATGATTGTCGGCTTCATCAAGGTCATGGCCAATCTGTCAAATACGGCCGGTCTTGGTGCCGGAATCGCGGTATCGGTTATATCGGCACTGTATGGCGCGATCCCTGCCATCCTCCTGCTTCCTTGCTATCCCAAGACGGACAATCCCCCCAAAACAGCAGGTAAGGCCGCCGGGTACCTGATGATCTGCCTTGCGGTTGCCTGTGGGGGAAATCTGATGACGGTGTTGTATTGTTTGAAAGCCTGAGAGAGCAGCATACCTTTATACAGCCGGCTGCTTATTCGGCGGAATGAAACCGGCAAACCTGCGAGATAATCCCTGGTATTCGTTCCGTTGCTGCTCTTTGTCCGTCTTATAGTACCAAGCTGTGTACTACATACTTAAAGGATAGAGCCACCATGGATCATGTCCCTGCAATCAGTAGTGATGAAACCGGCGCTCTCTGTGAACAGGGACGGCTGCTGCTGGAACTTGGCCGTTATACTGATCTGCTGCAGCTGCTGACGCCGCAGCTTGACAGCATGGATGACTCTGAAATCGGCTACCGGCTCTGCTTTATTGCTCTCCAACGCCTGAACCGTCATGAAGATTCGCTGCTGCTGGCAGAACGTGGTCTGGCACGGCACCCAGATGACACCTACCTGCAGCTGTACCGTGCAAGCGCCTTCAGTTTTATGGGCAAGCATGACAGGACACTTGAGCAGGTTGAGCGGGTACTGTCAGTTGATCCAGAACTGGCGGATGCGCATTACAGCAAGGCAGGTGCCTTGCACCGGATGAAACGATATACAGAGGCCAAGGAATCGATTGAGACGGCGCTTGCCCTTGATCCCGAAAACCCCGATTATCTGACCATGCTGGTGCTGATCGAACACTGGCTTGACAACAGGCAGCGCTCTGCCGAACTTCTGGATGCCGTACTGCGTGACTACCCGCAGCATGCTGAGGCACTGGCAGTAAAAGCGGAGACGGCACGAGGTTTTTTCAACCGGATACGTCTGCTGCGTACCGTACTTGCCCAGGACCCCACCAGTGCCAACAAACAGGCTGCCTATACCCTGTATGCCCGGCAACTCCCCCGCGATCTGGCCCTCTGGCTGCTGTTAATGCTCGTTGTGGGTGGCAGCGGCTTCATGCGGCCCCATCCGGCCTCCCTCTGGCTCTTAGAGGCAGCTATCCCGCTTACGCTTGTTTCCGGTTTGTTCATACTGCGGCGCACCTACTATCACCTGGCCGGGTTTGTGGTTGCCTTTGCCACGGTTTTTTGCACGGTGCGTTATTGGGATAATAACTTCAGCATCGGTAACATCCCGCTGGGCCTGCTGCTGGGGGCGGTTGCAAGCGTAGTGATTGCCGTATTCCGGATCAAGCTGTTTGACGGTGTGGAAGACCTGAATACAAAGCGTCAACAGCTCCAGTTTGCCCGCCAGAATGGCCGCAGCAGCGAACTGCTGCAGGAATGGCTGCCGCCAAAGGTAGTGGTGGCCGTACTGGCCCTGGCCGGTCTGCCTACCCTGTTTCTGTACGGCATGCTCTACAATCCACCACCGCACCTGCTGCTGGTCATGTTCAGCGCCCTGCTGCTGTACCGCTGGGCAGGGGTGCTTTCATTCGGCAAGGCATTGGTTGCCTGTTTCAAACTGGCTGCCTGGACAGCCCTGCCGCTGCTGTTTTTTTCCATCATCGGTCACCAGGAGCGTGCCAAGGCTCCGCTGCTGCTGATGACACTGTACTCGTTTGCCCTCTACCGTTCCTGGCGGCAGTACAGGCTGGCCAATCAGAATGACTGAGCACTCAATGGAAGATAGTCTGACAACAGACCAGACCGACGTCCTGCTGCAAAAACTGCGGCTGCTGTACGATCTGGGGCGTTATCGTGAACTGCTTGATCTGGCGCAGCCCTATCTGGCGGACCAATCCAGCCTGTCGACGGTATTCCTGTTAGCTGCAGAATCAGCCGTACAGTTGGAGGACTATGCCAGGGCGCAGACCATTCTGCATACCGGGCTGGCAAACCATCCGCTGGACACGTCATTGCTGGCGATGCAGATCGTCCTGCTGAACCGGCTGGGACTGTACCGTGAAGCCCTTGATTGTGCCGACACGGTATTAACGATTAATCCGGAGCATGATGGCGTCTGGTATCTTCAGTCGGTGGTTCAGTACAACATTCACGATCTGAAAGCTGCCGAGCAGTCAGTCCTGAAGGCTCGCGCCCTTGATCCGCTGGATATTGACTATCATGCGCATCATGCCCAGATTCTCTGGTTCATGGACAAAAATGACCAGGCTCTACAGATGGTGCAGGAAGGGCTGGCACAGCAGCCTGACCATGAAGAACTGCTGTATCTGCATGCCTTGATGGAAAAAAATCGCTCCAGGGCTGCTAACATCCTGCAACGGCTGCTGGGTAGTAGCCCTACCAGCAGAGAGGCGCAACAGCAGTACCGCGCACTCACCAGCCAGTTTCGGCGCAGTTGCCTGATAGCCGGACTAATCACGCTGGCTCACGCCATGTTTCGTTATCTGCTGGCAGCTGGATGGTTTTCCCATCTGCCCAAGCTGGTTGCAGAAGAAGGCATGCTGTACCTTGCCGGGCTTGCCGGATTGTCCTTTGCCAAAGACAGCATGCGTAACAGGCGGTTGTTGTATCTGTATGTGGCATGCAATCTGGAAATGGTCTGGCTGCACGACAACCTGAAAGGCGAGAACTGGCTGCTGGGGCTTGCCATCGGCATTGCCGCCGCGTTGTTGATTAGCCTGCTGTTTACCTGGGCACTCTTCTTCTACCGTGCCATGTTTGATTGGAGTGCCAGCCGTATGCAGGGATTATGGCACGGCTACCGGACTGCGGCTTCCAGTGGCCTCAAGACTGCCTGGATCAAGGAACAGCTACGCAACCCGCACCTACCGTTTACCATCGGCGGTGGTCTGGTACCAGCTGGTGTTTCGCTGCTTGATCCCTCAGGTGAGTTCTATGCCAATGCCTTATTCTGCTGGTTCGGTCTGCTGCTGGTGTTACTGCCGCTTGTACGGGGTGCTGCATTTAGCACCGCCTTTGCCGTTGTCATTGTCTGCCTGCTGGCCTACATTCCTGTGATTGATCTGCTGCGCTGGTTGCCAGAACTGCTGCCGTTTCCGCCGCTTCTGGCACTGCTGGCCGTTGTTGGCGGCAGTCTGACAACCGCTTTTGGTCTGCGAGTACTAGTGGCAGATACTGATTAATGAAGTGCTGACGGTGCAGTCTGCTTTGCTGCATAACGTGATTGAAGATACGACGGTGACCTGCTGGCATGGGTCAGCATGAAGGTGATTTCAAAAAGATAACCAGCACGGATCCAAACATGACAAAGCTGAAATGTCGATAGTGTGGGACACGCTATGTCCATACCGAACGGAATTCAATGATGATTAAAGAGCCACCACATGAGCATTCTGAGAAAAATCTACAAGGCCAGATTCCCCAGGAGGGGAGAGTATTACATTTCTGTTGAGATGCTTGTATGGTTTGGCTTGCTGGTGTGGCTGCTGTATGTACTCAAAGCTGACCCTACTCCTCCGCGAATGAGTCAGTGGGAGCAAAATCAGCGCAAGGAGAAGGTGCTTCGGGATAAACAGTTAATTGACCAGGCTGTGCAGACGACGGTGTATCCTACCCCGGACAAAAGGAATCCGTAACCGATACGGGTGAAAGCACTCAACAGCCGCCGCAACCTGACTGCGGGTACAAACCATAATATTCCGCAATTACCTAAATGAGACCATGAGCAAACTCGTCGAATGCATAATCACTGACTGCGACCCCGATCATCCGGGGCTGCTACTGCGCTACACGGATCAAAAACCGGGATTGCTTTTCGGAGATCTGTGCGCCCTGCTACTCGGTACCGGGTTTGCTGGCCTGGGAATTATCTTTATCAGTCAAGGGGAGGGACCGTCATCCCTGTTCGCAATTCTCATCAATCTTCTCATCGGCGGGCTCATTATCTTTGGCGCCTGGGGCAGCATCAGGTCACGCCGCAAGGGGCTTGATATCTGGTACCAGGTCAGTGTTGCCGACGGTGTGGCGACCTTTTCCTGTAGTGAGGATAACGAGCCGGTGAGATTGACGCTGTCGAAGATCGGGAGAATCTGGATTGAGCGGAACAGCGTAAACGGGATTATCAGAGAAGTGTATCTGGTGGCCTATTACGACGGCACAGAGCGGCGTATATCAAGCCTGCTCACCCTGAACAACCTGATCGGCAGCGACAATATATCGCAGTTTTCCAGCCAGATAGTTGATTGTCTCAACAGCAAACGACATACTGCCAAGAACGAAAAACGGAAAATACATGACGCGGCCAGACATGAGACAATTCAGTGTGGCTACCGTTACGATTACGCAGTCAACACCCCGCAATCTTCCCGAAACCGATCCGTACTCGCGCCGGCAAAGACCATCTGGATCTGGTCCACCACTTTTGCCCTGGTCATTTATCTTGTCTGTGTATCTCCATTTTCCCCGATGACGTTCGCGGAGCAACCTAGGCTGGATCTGGTCGTGGTGGTTCTCGTACTGACGCTTATCTTTTCCTGGGCTACTGGCAAGCTCGGCTCATGTCATTGTCGGGTACGTTCCTATTTTCGCATCACGCTCACAATTTTGGTCGGTTGTATACTGCATCTGCCGGTCTACCTTGCCCGGGAGAAACTCGGCATCGGCTGGCTGATCTACCCCGAGCCGTTCATCAGTATCCCAGTGATGTCCTGGCTCGTATTTCGCGGTTTTACCGGCTGTGATTGCGGGGCGCAGGACTCCATTCCAGCTGCAGATGCCCCCTGAAGAAGGAATGCACGACCATTTTATGCCATTATTGGAAATAGTCTGTCTAACCGATTATATTGACGACAGGCACCGGAGGATGAATCGATGGATGAACTGACGCTACTCAAGGCGGCCTACAGTGCCACACCAGATAACCGCGATCTTGCCCGTCTGTACGCCACCAAACTGGCCGAAGCCGGACGCTGGCCCGAGGTCTGCACAGTACTGGAACCGCTCTGCGATCAACAAGAGAACTGGCTGCTGCTGGAACTTGGTATTGCAAACCTTGAGTCAGGTAACCCGTATTTAGCAGTTTGGTATCTTGAGAATCTGACCGCAGCAAAGGATCTGCCCGATGCCATGCTGATAAAGCTCTACCCGGCCCTGATCCGTGCCTTGCTTGAGGATAGTCGGGCAGAAGAGGCTGAAGATACACTTTCTGACCTGCTGGAAAAATTGCCAGGCTACGACCCGGAACCGATGCTTGATCTGTTTGCCCGTCACGGACATCGTCCACGGATCAAAATAAAACAGCGCAATGCCGATCGATTGGAAGAACTGTCCGACTTTGCGCCACTGTTGCCCGGTGAACGGAGCATCACCTTCAACGATGTGGGGGGGATGGAAGAGCTGAAAAAGACCGCTCTGATGAAGATTATCCAGCCGTTCAAGAACCCGGAGCTGTTCAAAAAGTACCGTGCCAGCGCCGGGGGCGGTATTCTGCTCTACGGCCCCCCCGGCTGCGGCAAGACCTGGTTTGCCCGTGCCATTGCCGGAGAGTGCCAGGCCGCCTTTTTCTGCATCGGCCTGCATGATATCCTCAATATGTACGTGGGCAACAGTGAGCGAAATGTCTTCCGGTTGTTTGAGGCTGCCCGCAGGCACCGTCCGGCCATCATCTTTATTGATGAGGTGGATGCCCTGGGGCGCAAGCGTGACCTCTCTCGCAATGCTGCCATTACCGGCACCATCAACGCCTTTCTCAACCAGATGGATGGCGCTGATACCGACAACCGCGAACTGTTGGTCATAGGCGCCACCAACGCTCCCTGGGATGTGGACAGCGCCTTCAAGCGACCGGGAAGGTTTGATCAGCTGATCTTTGTACCACCGCCCGACAAGACCGGACGAGAGGCGGTACTGCGGCTGGCCTTCAAAGACCGCCCCCACAGCGGGCTGGATTTTGGCTGGCTGGCAGACCAGACGGGTCAGTTCTCCGGTGCTGACCTGACTGCCCTGGCCGATACTGCGGCTGATCAAGTTCTGCGTGAGGTGCTGGAAAGCGGAGCAGAACGGGATATCACCATGCAGGATGTCAAGGCTGCTCTGGCTGGCATTAAGCCAACTACCCGTGAATGGGCCGAGGCTGCCAAGAACTATGTGGAGTTTGCCAATGAAGGCGGACAGTACGATGAGATCAAGCAGTGGTTGGAGCAAGGCGGGGCAAAAAAGAAGGCGTTTGGTTTTTTGTAAGATATGTGACAAGTCTGCGCTGGCAACCAAGCAAACGGAACAACAGCAGGTTCAACTAAACCAGCAGCTAGGGGGGAGGCAGCGTGAAATCTGCACGGTTTAAAGGGGCCTTAGTTGGCCTTGCCATTGGCGATGCCCTGGGTGCAACGGTAGAGTTTATGAAGCCGGAACAGATCAGGGCACGGTATGGTGAGCTGCGGGATATCATTGGTAGCGGGTGGCTTAAGCTCAAAGCCGGTGATGTTACCGATGATACGCAGATGACCCTCTGTGTTGCCCGCTCTCTGGTTGCATGTCGCGGATACAACCCTACAGATATGGCAGACCGTCTGCTGGCTTGGTACCGCTCTGACTCGCAGGGGACAGGTAAAGCCTGCCGCAGCGGTCTGGATCGCTACGAGTCAACCGGAGAGACCGAACGACCAGTTGATGAAAAAGCAGCTGGTAACGGAGCACTGATGCGTATCTTGCCGATCATCCTGTATTTTGCACAACAACCGGAGCTTCTCAGGCAGCCTCTGTTCCATCATGCCCACCTGACCCATAACAGTCAGGTTTCAGATGCTGCCTGTCGCTGTTATGCAGAACTTTTGCTTAGGACGCTATCTGGGGCTTGCCTTGATGAACTCCAGGCTGTTGCTGACAATTACAGATGGCGGCCGGAAGAGTACGATGGCAAGTCCAGCGGATACGTTGTTGAAACCTTAAACACGGTGCTGCACTGTTTTTTTACCACAACCAGCTTTGAAGAGGCGCTAATCAAATGCGTTAACCTGGGTGGCGATGCCGATAGCACCAGTGCCATACTGGGCGGACTTGCCGGAGCTTTCTACGGGTACGAAGCAGTACCGGAGCGCTGGAAGCATCAGTTGGACAGACAGGTACATGATGAACTATTGGGGCTTGAAGAAAGCTTTGCCAGCCGGATGATTGGAGTATCAGATTGAAACAGGCACAACAAAAACCATCGCGGTTTTTCTCTTGTGTACGCCAGTGGATGCTGATCTGGTTTGTGCCGGTCTATCTTGGTGTCATTCTGGCGCTTGGGTGGTTTGATCAATGGGAGGCCGCCAACTTCTGCCAGTGGTTTTTGCTCATCTGCCTGGCAGTCTGGGATCTGTTTGAACGCCTAAGATGCGGTTCTATCCCTACCGGCAAGAGAAGCCACTTCTCGCCCAGTCTGCTTGATCGCCTTACTTTCATGGAATGCGGTTTGACACTGTGGCTCGGCTGTCTGTTACCGGTGCCGGTATGGATAATTGCGCTTGGGGTGGGGATCGGTTTTTACCACTTGAATTGACAGGCAACTATCCGCCTATTTATATCGAACGCAATCACACTGCGCTGCACATTGTTCTCCAAAGTGGAGTTTTTATGAATACCCTTGATTATAATCCTCGTTCAGATGGAGAGCCGCCGTGGTGGTATGTTTTTTTTGGAGCGCTGATGCTGGGGTTTTCAGGCTATCTTTATCACTACTTCATAGATTTTGAGGCAAATGCCGGGTCAAGAACGATAAACTGGTTTGTTGCCCTTGCCTATGAGATTGGCGGAAAATGGTTTGTTATCGGCTCTTTTGCAGCCTGCGGCATTGGCCTGTTTTGCCTTGGCTATGCTGAATACCGAAGGCGCAAACCAAAGCAATCCTGATCAGCAACAGTTTTTCGCCACGGTCTCAAGGTAAGGCAGTTTTTCCTTCATCAATTTCTGCGGGCTGTCCGTCTAACCATTTCAGGAGGAATGACTCATGACAATATGGTCACAGGAAAACTACATCAAAGCGCTGCTATTTGCCGCCAACGCACACAACAGCCAGAAGGTTCCTGGAACAGAACTGCCTTACCTTACCCACCTGACAATGGTTAGCATGGAGGTTATGGCGGCACTGGCAGCTGAAGATGGTCTGGATGGTAATCTCGCAATCCAGTGTGCCTTGTTGCATGATGTACTGGAGGATACTGTTCTTGAGTGCGAACGGCTGAAAGATACCTTTGGCGAGGCTGTGGTAGGTGGTGTACAGGCACTAACCAAGAACGACAGTCTCCCCAAAAACGATAAAATGGCAGACAGCCTTGCCCGTATCAGGCAGCAACCAAGAGAGGTCTGGATGGTGAAGCTGGCTGACCGCATCACCAATCTGCAGCCTCCACCAAAACACTGGACGCTTGAAAAGATGCAGAGCTACCAGCAGGAAGCCCGGCAGATATACGAAGCGTTGCATGAGGGCAGTCCTACCTTGGCAGCACGTCTGAAGCAGAAGATAGAAGAGTACAACAGATATTATCAGGTTGCTTAACAGGTACGTTCAGATGTCAGATGAAATCATAGATACCGCCACGAGGCCATGGGCAGGCAGGTTCAGCAAACCGATAACGCGCCGCCGGTTTGTGCTGGGCGATATCCATGGTTGCTTACAAACCCTGCGCAGAATGGTGGAGGATGTGCTGAGGCTTGGGGAGTATGACATCCTCTATCTGCTGGGTGATTATATTGATCGCGGGCCTGACAGCAAAGGGGTGCTGGATTACCTGATGCAGCTCTGGATGAAGACTGATATCTCTATCCAACCTCTGCTGGGCAACCATGAAAAAATGCTGTTGAATGCTGTTGCACGTGGCGAGGAGGCCTGGCAGTTCTGGTTTGGCAATGGCGGTTGGGCAACTCTGCAGCAGTTTGGTGTGAAGAAACCAACAGACATTCCCCAAGACTACATCAAATTCCTGTCAGTGCTGCCGAAGATACTCACTACCGATGATTACGTGCTGGTACATGCCGGGCTCCATTTTGGCTTGCCTGACCCGATTAACGACACCCCTGACTTTTTCAAGCTTTGGGATCGGAATTACACAGTGGTACCGGAATTGATTGGTAACCGAACCCTGGTCGTCGGCCATACAATGACGGATATCCATATCATTCGAAACTCTCTTGCAACCCATCATATAAAGCTTGATAACGGCTGCTGCGATAAGGGGCATATCGGATTTGGCAGCTTGGTGGCGCTGGATCTGGATAGCCGTGAGATTATTGAGGTGAGAAACTGTGAGGAGTAGATGTCATTTTGTTTAGAGCAGTGACGTTACCCCCAAATAGTCCCCCGAAAAACGTTTCACTATGAAAATACGGAATCATTGAAGAATTTGAGTGTTAAGTATACATTCTCTTATATTAGTACCTCAATTTTTTCGACAAAAATGGCTATTGAAATATTAAGTAATTGAAATTGCTGAAATAATTGTCTTGCTAATATTCCTTAGCACGCAAATTGCATTGTCAATAGAATTAATAACTTAGGCAACTGTTTGATTTTGATTAAATTGTAGGCAAATCTGCCTGCCGAACCCCCTCAGGGGGTGGTACTCCCAGAATCATCATCGCTATATCAACCTCATCTGCCTGGCCCACCAAAATCTATCAAAGGGGGCGGTGAGCCCCTCACGGGGCGTACCTGTAGCGGCAGCGAAAGGGCACCTTAGGGGTGGTGTGCCTAACAATCCCGGGACCGCCAGCCAGGCCCCGGGAACATATCCCAGGCCTTAGCCAATCAGAAACCTGCCTTATCATCCTAAGCCTCAGCCAGCCAGAGGCCTGTTACATTACCCCTAGGATCAATGAACCCATACCCAGGGATCGACAAGCCCACACCTGGAACCACCTCCACGGGACCGACGATCACATCCTCAGGTACAGCATGCCCAGAGACGTGCCAATGCCTCCACGTGACCAGCAGGCCTCACCCACGTGGATTGTCCCCGGTGATGACACACAGAAACCTTGGACCGCTTTCAGGGTAAGGCCCCCTAGGCTTCAGCCAGACAGAGACCTGTCGAGGTTACCCAGGGGTGTACCCGGCGGCGACTTGCCTAATGTGCAACTCACTGGTTTTATGTTAAAATCTTCGATTTAAAGCCCCCAGTTGGACGTCTTTTTTGACATCCGAATGGGTTTTTTTGTGCCCAGTCACCCTCGTGGACAGGTACAGGAACATATATTCATAGGGCATGTGTGTGATGACAGTGCGCCCGTGGACAGGTTGTTGAACATAGTAAATAGGAGAATATTGGGGGTGGAGGAGGAAACTTTGATTAACACCAGTCGAGCATCACCTGTGCTGCACCATGTGCAGCATCTAGCCATAATGGAACTGCATGGTGTGCAGCAGATCGGGCTGATGTGCTGCACACCATGCGGCATGTACGGCAGGGCGGGGGCAAGCATCTGTTGACGTCATTTTGGGACATCATCGTGAATGTATAGGTACCCAAAAGAAAGGAGGTGACTACTTCGTATGGTGAATAGAAAACGGAACGGTAAAAGCAGGTACACAATCTCGCTGAACGCAGCAAATCCGGTCGAAAAAAAGATTATCGAGTACTTGCTGGTCAGCAAAAATGCTGCTGGCGAAATCAAGCTGGCACTGGCTGAGAAGATTTTTCGGCATGAGGCTCAGAGCGAGCTAGAACAACAGCATAATGGCAAAGATGCCAACCCAGTAAAAAGGATTGCACGGTCGGTTGACTTTGAAGAAATAGGTGATTTTGGTGGGGCTCTTTAGGCCCAGAAAGGGAGAAAAATGTTGATAAGTATTGATGTTGGGTTTTCCGGTACAAAATTTTGTTCCGAACGTTCAGGTGAGTTGGTCTGCGGCTTAATTCCCACGGCAGTTGCTCAGCCATCGACTTCGGGTATTCGCGGGGTTGGCGTTGAGCAGCAATTTATTCAGTTTGCAGATGGTACGGCACTGGCTGTTGGTGATGATGCTTTTGATTCAGCCCACCAGGTGGAGAATCAGAGCTTGGCATGGCTTATTGAGATGATGCCTGCACTAGTAATTACAGCCATCTTAAAGGCAGGTTTTTTGAGCAACCAGATCGATCGGTTGGCTGTAGGACTGCCTATTCAATTCTGGAAAGACTCGGCAGCTGAGGTGAAGGCGCGGCTCGCCAACATTTCGTTGGCTACAGGCAACTATACCTATGATGTGCTGGTCTACGCACAAGGAGCCGGGGCTTTTTATTACTATTTGCAGTCTATGTCGCCACCTGCCAATGCCTCAGGGCTGCTGATCGATGTTGGAGGCAATACTGTGCAGGTACTGGGCTTTCGCAAGCTGAAAATAAAAGCCTCGTTCTGCAAACAGTATAATCACCTTGGGATGTTGGTGCCGGCAAAAATATTGGCACAGAAAATCTGTGCTGATCACATAACATCAATGTCAACAATTAAAGCCATGAAGGTTTTAAGCAGTGGTACGTTCAGTATGGATAATGATTATAAGGCGTTGTCGCAGCAGTTGATTGAAGATCATATGCGCCTCTTAGCCAATACGCTGGAGGCTGACTTTGGGGATCAAATGGCAGAACTTCAACACGTTGTTCTTGCCGGTGGTGGGGCCTATCACCTGGCCAAGCACCTACCAAGTGCCTGGCACCAGAAGACACTGATCTTTAGAGATCCAGAATACGCCAATGCTATCGGCTATTACCTGCAGTCCAAGTAATCGGCCGTGTCATTTCATGCCTCTTATGAAGACTTTTTGAATGTGTTGATGCCGTTTTTTCAGTATTGGACGGTGTTTTGAGCATGATTATAACAGGAAAAAATAATTGTTTATTGTTAACAGCTTATGACAAACCTCCAAATTTTGACGATAGATCAGTTTGCTGAACAGATGCAGATCAGTCGATCTACTGCCTACTCGTGGGTAGCTGATGGCGTGCTGGGAACGTTTCTGATCCGGCACAAGTCAGTGGTTCGGATTATCTGGTCTGACAAGCTGCTGGAGCATCTTCAATATATCTGTAGTCAACAACCCGAAGCACCGAAGTCGGTGTTACGGCGGAAGGGTACCGGTGGGCGCAACAAAATCGCGCTCGATGCCAGTTATCTTGAGGGCAGTTGCAGGCCAGGGGATGGTGCAGTATAATTCCTTCCGGACAAACTCACAGGGGAGGAGGTGACAACGAAAGAGAGGTTTTTATGGCAGGCATAAGCGCTGCTTTGGATCTACAGGTCTTTGAAAATACGCCAAGGAATGAAGGCCGGATTGCCCGTAAATCAGGCAGCCGGAAGCTGTATCTGGATTTTTTCTATCATGGCATACGGATTGAGCGCAGTACCGGCTGGGACGATACACCTGAAAACCGCCGTCGCGCGGAAAAGGTCTTGGAACAGATTTTGGCAATGAAAAAAGAAGGAACGCTGGAATTTGCAAAACTTTTCCCTGGTGCAAGCGAAGAGGAGAAGGAATTCCATACCCGGATCGAGAAGGGTGAATATGCTCCTACTCCGAAAGCAGTTACCTTCGGAGCCTATGTCGCAAAGTGGTACGGAAAAGTCTGGAGTAATTACCACCCAAACAAACAGCAGGATTTCAAGTCGGTAATTGAGTACCGGCTGCTGCCGTTTTTCCGGAATATGACCTTCCAGCAGATCACCGGCGTAACTTTGCAAGAGTTCGTTGCCAACCTAAAGCACTTGGATGGTCCCAAAGTTGGTCAACCGTTGGCACGCTCCACTATGGTCAACACCCTGCAGATTTTCAGGACTATCTGGGAAGATGCGGTGGTGGAACACCGCTGGCTTATCTTTGATCCGCTGAAAGGGCTGAAAAAACACCTGCCCAAGAAAGGCAAGAAGAAGGTGCAGGTGTTCCGGTTCGAGGAGTGGCAACAGTTGCTGGCTGCTATGGATGAGTACTACCACCCGGTTGCAACATTGATGGTGATGACCGGCATGATTGCATCCGAGATTGCAGCCATCAAGCCGCAGCATATCCGTGACGGGTATCTGTACATTGAAGAGTCTATTGTCAGAGATACCGAAAAGGATACCCTCAAGAACGGCTATCGGGAACGCCGGATTCCTATCACCGCTGCAATAGCTCAAGTGCTTGACCAAGCCAGCCAGCAGGCAAAAGGTGAATACCTGTTTACCATGAAAAATGGGCAGACATTTGCTGCTGAACTTTTCCAGCGGCGAGTCTGGACCGCGGCGATGAAGCAGTGCGGCATCCGGTATCGCAAACCCTACACCACCCGGCACACCTTTGCTGCCTGGGCGCTGGCCATCAGACTTGATCAAAACCGGCTGGTGGGCTTGATGGGGCATGCCAGTAAGCAGATGGTCTACGAAGTCTATGGCCAGTATGTTGAGGGATTGGAAAAAGACCGCATGGCAATTCTGCGGTACTTTGGCCGGGACTTCCTGAAAGGTCGGGGGTAAGAGGCTGAAAAGGAAAAGCCCCGGCCGCCTGCGAAAGTTCCTGAGAAAGCCGGGGCTTTATGTCCTAAAACCATTGAAATGGTTTATGTTTTTTGGAGCGGGAAACGGGATTCGAAAATGCAAAGTAATTTTAGTGTGTTAGGCTTGTTGTTGAAATATTAAATAGTTGGCTTTTGTTCCGCCGGTAGTTAATCCAGTTAAGTCCAGTCAATTCCATATTGTTTTAACCAGATAAGGGGCAAGGTGGGGGCAGGTTTAAACCAAAGGAGCCAACGTATAGTTTTTTGTTTGAGTCCGCTGATACAGCCAACGGACGGAGTCTTGCATGAATCTGCTGGGAAATTTGCATAAGTACTTTGTCTGCGATCAACTTATGCGCGGCCTGACCAAAGCTGTCTAAAAATCCACTTTCTGCTGTAACAGAACGCCATTTGCAGTATACTGCCGCCTATGAGCAAATCCCCTCGACATACCCCTGTCACAGCACCTGCCACCACCGACGCAATCCTTGAAAGTATCTCCGATGGCGTTTTTACCGTTGATCCTGGGTGGAGGATCACCTCATTTAACCGGGCTGCTGAAGAGATTACCGGTATTTCACGCAGAGATGCCATTGGACGCCTCTGTTCCGAGGTGTTTCGCTCCAATATGTGTGAGACTGACTGTGCCCTGCGTAAAACCCTGAAAAACGGCAAGCCGATCATCGGTCGTTCCGGCTATATCATTGATGAAGAGGGTAACCGGATTCCGATCAGCCTTTCCACAGCGGTACTGAAGGACAATAGCGGTAAGGTGGTGGGTGGGGCAGAGACGTTCCGGGACCTGAGCGAGGTTGAGACCCTGCGCCATGAGCTTGAGGGCCGTTTTCATGTGGGGGATCTTGTCAGCCGCAGTCCGCTGATGCAGCGTCTGTTTGAAGTAATCCCTACCATTGCGGTCAGCCCCAGTACGGTGCTGCTGAACGGCGAGACCGGCACCGGCAAAGAGCTGATGGCGCGGACCATCCATAGTCTGAGCAAACACAGTAACGGGCCGTTTGTGGCGCTTAATTGCGGTGCTCTGCCGGATACTCTGCTGGAGTCGGAGCTTTTCGGTTATAAGGCCGGGGCCTTTACCGGAGCCACCAAGGACAAGCCGGGCCGTTTTGCCCTGGCCAAAGGCGGTACCCTGTTTCTTGATGAGATCGGCGAGGTCAGCCCGGCGTTACAGGTCCGCCTTCTGCGGGTCCTGCAGGAACATTGTTTTGAGCCGTTGGGTGGCACAAGCTCCGTTCCCACCGATGCCCGGATCATTGTTGCCACGAACCGGGATCTGGCGGAGTTGACCCGTAACGGGTCCTTTCGTGAGGATCTGTACTACCGGGTGAATGTGGTGCGGATTGAGTTGCCACCATTGCGGCGGCGCAAAGAAGATATCCCGCTGTTGGTTGAGCAGTTCATTGCCAAGTTTAACCACTTGCACCATGCCACCGTACGCAGCATGGCGCCTGAGGCACTTTCTCTGCTGATGGCCCATGATTGGCCCGGTAATGTTCGGGAGCTGGAAAACGTGATTGAGCGAGCCTTTGTACTCTGCCCTGACGGTACGATTGAGATTCCCCACCTGCCCGATGAATTGACCCTTCATGGCAGCCGTTCTGCCGGTCCGGTCTCACTGCAGGATGCCCGCTCCCAGATGGAGGCTCAGGCGATCCAAACTTCCCTTGAACAGAACGGTTTTAATCGTCTGGCCACAGCAAAGGCCTTGGGCATGCATAAAACCACCCTGTTTCGCAAGATCAGACAGCTCGGCATTGCACTTCCCGAGCAGGATGGACGATCAAGGCGATAGAGTCCTGCTATTGCAACTAAACCCACCAAATAGAGTAGCCTAATCACTACCCAAAGTCCTGCAAAACAACCCTTCTCTCAAATTAAATCACGTAATACCGAATGGTTGCGCATTTAAAGATCATTGGCATGGTCGCTGCATAGTGTAAACGCCATGTAATGCACTACCAGCCTGGAGCTCCACGGTAATGAGAACAGCCTTTTCTCTCTGGAACGAACGAATCGCACCGGTATTTGATGTTGCCAGACATCTCTGGATTGTTGACGCAGAAGATGGCCGGATAATTGGCCAGACAGGCCGTCGTTTTTCCACTGATGATCCGCAGGAGCGGGCCATGCGATTAAGTACGCTGCAGGTTGAACAACTGGTCTGCGGTGCCATTACCCGCAGTGCCTATGAAGCACTGGTGGAGCGGGGTATTCGGGTGGTCTCATTTATTGCCGGAGATCTTGATCAGGTTATACATGCCTGTCTGTCTGACCAGCTGAAGGATGGAGAGCTGAACATGCCGGGCTGTCACCGGGGTAAGCGGCACGGCGCACGACGCTATCCTGGCAGAAATGCGTGCGTCATGATGTCAGAAGGTACAAAGGAGTAATACAGATGCCAAACAGAAATGGACAAGGACCAATGGGAGCCGGTTCAGGAACCGGACGTGGACGTGGATTGTGTAACAAGAACAATCAAGCCGGTATGCTCAACCATGAACAGACGCAAAATCAGGTAGCCGCTGAGCAGCAACAGTCCGCCGCGAACTGCAGGGGGCCACGCAACTGTGGCACCGGCAAGGGGCGCCAGGGTGGCGCATGCAGTAACGGACGTGGCCAACGCTAGAGTTTTCCCGATCATGCAGGCCTATCACACCTGTGAAGGCTGAGCAGTGCGGGGGCGCCGGTGTCTTGCCGGAGGGAGAGGCACCGGCGTATTTTTAAGTCAGGAGAAGCTATGAATACCATTGCATTTACCACCGCTGGACAGGAGCTGGCTGCTGCACTTGACCCGCGTTTCGGGCGCGCAGCTAACTTCCTGATCTATGATACAGCCCAGAAGTCTACCCGAATTATTAAAAATCAGCAGGGACGCAGCGCAGCCCAGGGGGCAGGGATACAGGCTGCAGAAACTATTGTGCGTGCCGGTGTTGATACGCTGGTAACCGGGCATTGCGGCCCCAAGGCGTTCAAGGTGCTGGCTGCAGCCGACGTACAGGTATTTAACTGCAATGCTGCAACCGTTGACGAGGCCCTGCATGAGCTACTGGCCGGCAGACTGACTGCTGCAGAAAACTCTGATGTTGAAGGACACTGGTAATGGCAGCGGCACGCAAACAAAACTCATACAGAATCGCCGTTGCATCTGGCAAGGGGGGCACCGGCAAGACCACCGTGGCCCTGAACCTGGCAGTCATGTTCGGAGAACCGGTGCAGCTGGCCGATTGCGATGTGGAGGAGCCCAACGACAATCTGTTCCTGCGCTGCGAGCAGTTGACCCCGCACGAGGTCACCATGCTGGTGCCGGAAGTGGACCCGCAACGCTGCAACGGCTGTGGCGCCTGTGGTGAACTGTGCCAGTTTCGCGGGATTGTTTCTCTGGGAAGCAGGGCGCTGGTCTTTCCGGAACTCTGCCATGGCTGCGGTGGCTGCGCCCTGGTCTGCCCAACCGGCGCCCTTACTGAACGCCGCCATCGGATCGGCACCATCTCGGTTGGACAATCAGGCCTGATCAGGCAGATTGAAGGCAGGCTGGAGGTTGGTGTCTCGCTGGTCCCACCGGTGATCCGTGGGGTGCGGGATCAGTTGCTGGACGATGTTCCAGCCATCCTTGATGCCCCCCCGGGCACATCCTGCCCGGTGGTTGCCACTCTGCGTGAATCTGACTATCTGGTGCTGGTGACCGACCCGACCCCTTTTGGCCTGCATGACCTGAAACTGGCCGTAGCTCTGGCCAAAGAGCTTAGACTGCCCTGTGGCGTGGTGGTAAATCGGGTTGGTGAAGATCTGGTTGGTCTGCATAGATACTGCCAGGACGAAAACCTGCCGATTCTACTTTCCCTGCCGGATGACCGGCAGATTGCCGAAGTCACCTCACGGGGAGATCTGGTTGCCCTGGCACTGCCTGAGTATGGCCTGATGTTTTCAGAATTGGCGACAAAGCTTAAGCACAATCTGACTCATCCGGGAGGCACACCATGAGCAAGGATCATATCCGTGAACTGGTGGTGCTGTCCGGTAAAGGCGGCACCGGAAAGACCAGTGTTACTGCCTCGTTTGCCCTGTTGGCAAACAAGGCGGTGCTGGCTGATTGTGATGTGGATGCAGCCGACCTGCATCTGCTGCTTACCCCGATGGTTGAACAACGCCATGCCTTCATGAGTGGCCACGAAGCGGTCATCCGGCAGCAGGACTGTACCGGTTGCGGCATCTGCATGGATAGCTGTCGCTTTGACGCTATCCGCAAGGATGGGACAGTCTGCAGGATTGATCCGGTTGCCTGTGAAGGATGCAGTGTCTGCTACCGTCTCTGCCCTGACAAGGCGATTGATTTTCCTGAACGGGTTTGTGGAGAATGGATGGTCTCCGGCACCCGCTGCGGCCCAATGGTCCATGCCCAGCTGGGTGTTGCTGCCGAAAACTCGGGCAAGCTGGTAACCACCGTACGGGAACAGGCCTGGGCAGTTGCCGTAGACAAGCGGATTCCACTGATCATCTCAGACGGTCCTCCCGGCATCGGCTGTCCGGTTATCGCCTCCTTAAGTGGTGTGTCACTGGCACTGGTGGTGACTGAGCCAACCGTATCCGGCCTGCACGACCTGCAACGGGTATTGGCCTTGGCCCGGCATTTTTCTGTCCCTGCCGCTGTCTGTGTCAATAAGTGGGACATTAACCCACAGCAGACTGAAAAAATTGAAGCAGCCGCACGATCTGCCGGTGCAGCGGTAACCGGACGGATCCGTTACGACCGCTCGGTAACCCAGGCACAACTGCAACAAAAAGCAGCCGTAGAACTTGATTCAGGGGCTGGTGATGATATTCGCGTTATTTGGAAGCAGGTAACAGAGTTGCTTTAGAGACTTTATTTTTCTTCAGGAGGCATCAGTATGGACGCTGCACAACAGGAAAACAGTTCGCAGGAACAGACCTGCCCACCTTCAGCATGTGAATCATGCTCATCCAGCAGTTGCTCGGCAACCAGTAAAAAACTGACGGAAAGCGAGCAGGAATTTGAAGATCGGCGCCGTCTGGCCTCGCGGCTCTGCAGGATAAAACACAAGATTGTGGTGATGTCCGGTAAAGGCGGTGTTGGCAAAAGCACAGTAGCGGTTAACCTGGCCATTGGACTGCATCTGGCCGGCAAGAAGGTCGGGCTGTTGGATGTAGATATCCACGGTCCCAGTGTACCCACCATGCTTGGCCTGGAAAAGAGTCAGGTGCTGGAAGGCAATGGTGAACTGGTTCCGGTTGATCTGAACGGTATGAAGGTCATCTCGCTGGGGTTCTTTTTGAAAGAGCAGGATGAAGCGGTGATCTGGCGTGGTCCGATGAAGACCGGAGTGATTACCCAGTTTATCCGCGATGTGGCTTGGGGCGATCTGGATTACCTGATTGTGGACTCTCCTCCTGGTACCGGTGATGAACCGCTTTCAGTCTGTCAGACCCTGGAAGGTGCAGACGGCGCAGTGATCGTCACTACCCCGCAAAAGGTGGCTGCGGTGGATGTCCGTAAGTCAATCAATTTTTGTCACCAGCTTAAACTGCCGGTGTTGGGGGTGATTGAAAACATGAACGGCTTTGTCTGCCCCAAATGCGGGGAGCTTACCGCGGTCTTCCAGTCCGGTGGCGGCAGGCTGATGGCCGAAGATATGGGGGTGCCGTTTATCGGCTCAGTACCGATAGATCCACAGATCGCTGAGGCTGGTGACAGTGGAGTAGCGTTTTTGCAACGGTATTCAGAATCAACCACCGCAACGCTATTCCAGTCCCTGCTGGTGCCGGTTATGCAGCAGGTAGAAAACGCAGAAGCCTGATGAACATCGTACTGACACCAGACACAACCGTCCTTGAGCTTGCAGAATACTACCCGGAAACTGAAGCGGTCTTCGACCGCTACAGAAAACGGATAGGGGTCTGCATCTGCTGTGAATGCCTGTTTTGCAGCGTAAAAGAAGTGGCACGACGGTACGAACTGGATCTTGATGAGCTTATGGCCAGACTGAGCAATGCCATGGAATCAACCACTGGAGAGGACTAAATGCATCTTCGCGACCAATCCCTTTTACGCCAATCCTGTTATCTGAACGGCCAGTGGCTTGCTGCTGACAGCGGCAAGACCATTGATATCACCAATCCCGCCACTGGTGAGGTTTTAGGGACTATCCCTAAAATGGGTACCGCTGAAACCCGCCGTGCCATTGAAGCAGCTAATGCTGCCTGGCCAGCCTGGCGAGCCAAGACTGCCAAAGAACGGGCTGTTATTTTGCGGCGCTGGTTTGAGCTGATGCTGGAAAATCAGGAAGACCTAGCCATTATCATGACTGCAGAACAGGGCAAACCGCTGGCTGAATCCCGTGGCGAGATCGCCTACGCCGCCTCCTTTATCGAGTGGTTTGCAGAAGAAGGCAAACGCCTGTACGGCGACACCATCCCGGCCCATGGCCGTGACAAACGGATTGTGGTCATCAAAGAGCCAATCGGTGTCTGTGCTGCCATTACCCCCTGGAACTTCCCTTCTGCCATGATTACCCGCAAAGCAGGTCCTGCTCTGGCTGCCGGCTGCACCATGGTGGTCAAGCCAGCCACTGCCACTCCTTTCTCGGCCTTAGCACTGGCTGAACTGGGCGAGCGGGCCGGTATTCCTGCCGGGGTGTTCAGTGTCATCACCGGTTCATCCAGTGAGATCGGCACTGAGATGACCTCCAATTCGATTATCCGTAAACTGACCTTCACCGGCTCCACCGAGATCGGAAAACAGCTGACCGAGCAGTGTGCTGCCACCATGAAGAAGGTTTCCATGGAACTGGGAGGCAATGCTCCGTTTATTGTGTTTGATGATGCAGATCTTGATGCTGCTGTAGAAGGGGCCATCGCCTCCAAATACCGCAACACCGGCCAGACCTGTGTCTGTACCAACCGTTTGCTGGTACAGGCCGGTGTCTATGACACCTTTGCAGAAAAACTGGCCACTGCCGTTGCCAAGATGCGGGTGGGTGATGGCCTGAAGGAAGATGTCCAGCAGGGACCACTGATTGATGAAGCATCTGTCCAAAAGGTTGAAGAACATATTCATGATGCTGTCAGCAAAGGAGCCCGCATAGCATTAGGTGGCAAGCGGCATGAACGGGGCGGCACATTCTTCCAACCCACCATCCTCTGTGATGTTACCCCCCAGATGCTGGTGGCACGGGAAGAGACCTTTGGGCCGGTGGCACCGATCTTCAAATTCAGCACCGATGCAGAAGCGATCCAGATGGCCAATGACACCGAGTTCGGTCTGGCCTCCTACTTCTACACCCGTGACATCGGCCGGGTCTGGCGGGTAGCAGAGGCGCTGGAGTACGGCATGGTGGGGATCAACACCGGCCTGGTGTCAACCGAGATCGCCCCCTTTGGCGGGGTCAAGGAGTCCGGTATCGGCAGGGAAGGCTCCAAGTACGGCATCGAGGAGTTCTGTGAAGTGAAGTACCTCTGTATGGGCGGGATATAACGAGGAGTTCGTATGAAGAATGAACTGAGTGTGGTGTCATGGGTGCAGCTGCCGCAGAATCAGCAACTGTTGAGTGGTGGAAGCTGGCAGGAACGCTGTTACCCGTTTCGAGGCGTATTGCCGGAAAAACGGGCTGAAAATACTGTGGAGCTGAGAAGAGTACTTGATGATTGCTGGCTGGCCTTGCAGGAATTTGAACATGAATTTGAGCGCCCGATATCAAGTCAGGCAGGTAAATCAAAGGGAGAACTATCATGAGAGTTGCAATACCGGTAACAGAGGGGAAATTGGCAGCCCATTTTGGCCATTGTGAGACATTTGCACTGCTTGATATTGAGCTGCAGCAGCGTCAACTGTCTGATCGACAGGATGTGGCAGCACCTCCCCATGAACCGGGGCTATTACCCCGCTGGCTGGCTGATCAGGGAGTAGAGATGATCATTGCCGGAGGCATGGGGCAGCGCGCCCAGGATTTGTTTATCAAGAACGGTATCACCGTCTATGTCGGCGCACCTGTAGCTACACCGGAGGTCCTGCTACAGAATTTCATGTTCGGCTCTCTAGCGCTAGGTGACAACTGCTGCGATCATTAACCAACCACTACTGAACAGGGGCCATCCATGGATGCGGTAAAAAAGTTGATGGTAATTGACGATGAGCCTGCCATTCGCGAAGGGGTTCGCAGGATTCTGGAGTCAGAATCATTTCAGGTGGAGACCTTTGCCAATGGCCATGCTGCCCTGGAACGGATCAAAAAGGAACCATTTGATCTGGTGGTCACGGATCTGAAGATGCCGGGTATAAGCGGCATGGAGGTACTGAAGGCGATCAAGGAGATCCAGCCGGATCTGCCGGTGATCTTCATTACCGGCTACTCATCGGTAGACAGTGCGGTAGAGGTAATGAAGCTTGGGGCGGTGGATTACATTGCCAAACCGTTTACCCCGGAAGAGATGTTGAACACCATCAGGCTGGCTCTGGAACAGCGAGTTGTTGATCTGGAAGATCTCTACCTACTTAAAGAATTACGGGATGGCGAAGGGTTTGACCGCTTCGTGGGCAAGAGCCATGAGATGGTCAAGGTCTATCGTCGGATCATGCAGGTTGCTCCCACTGACAGCACCGTACTGATCACCGGCGAATCCGGCACCGGCAAAGAGCTGGTGGCACGTGCCATCCACAAGCACAGTCAACGGCGGGATCACGCCTTTGTGGCGGTGGATTGCACCTCGCTGGTGGAAAGCCTGCTTGAATCAGAGCTGTTCGGTCATGTCAAAGGATCATTTACCGGTGCGATGCACACCAAGACCGGCCTGTTCAAGGTGGCGGAAGGCGGCACCCTGTTTCTGGATGAAGTCTCCAACCTGAGTCTGACCACCCAGGCCAAACTGCTGCGGGTACTGCAGGAACGTGAGGTCACCCCGATCGGCGGCACCCAGCCAACCCCGATCAATATCAGACTGGTTGCAGCCACCAACCGCAGCCTGCGTGAGATGGTGGCAGAAGGCACCTTTCGGGAAGACCTGTTCTTCCGTTTGAATATTATCCCGATGGACCTGCCGCCATTGCGGGATCGTATCGGTGACATACCGCTGCTGGTGGGGCATACCGTACGCACGGTGGCCGAAGAAGTGGGTAAGGATATCAAGGGGGTGACTGCCGGGGCGATGCAGGTGCTGCAGAGTTACAGCTTCCCCGGCAATGTGCGGGAGCTTGAAAACATCATTGAACGGGCGGTGGTGCTGGCTGAAGACAGCCTGATCACTCCGGATGATCTGGAGCTGAACCATGCCGCAAGCCCGACCGTACTGCTGGATTATACGGCGGTTCCGCTGAGTGTGGAAGAGCTGAAAGAGACCAAGCGCCACCTGAGGGAACAGGCGGTGGAAGATATTGAAAAGGCCTTTGTAGTAAATGCCCTGCAACGAAACCGGGGCAATATCACCCGCGCCGCCGAAGAGACCGGCATGCTGCGCCCCAACTTCCAGGCCATGATGAAGAAGCTTGGCATATCGGCCAGGGATTATGTTGAAGCCTGATCAACTGTTAAGACAATTGCTACCACGCCGCTTCTCGCTGATTCAAAAGTTGACGATCCTGACCGGCACCGTGGTGGTGCTGTTCATGACCTTGTTTGCCTGGGTTAATATCAATAACCTGCAAAAACTGCTGGTCAATAACACTGTCCGGGATCTTGACAACCTGGCATCCACCATTATCAGGATGACCCACCATCAGATGCTGGTGGACAATCGTGTCGTTGCCTACCAGATGATCAATGAAATGGCCAACCGTCCAGGGATTGAGCGGATCAGAATGATTAACCGTGATGGCGTTATCGTTCATTCAACTGCCACTAATGAAATCGGACAGCTGCTTGATCAGAAAGCAGCCCAGTGTAATCTTTGCCATAAGCCAGGCCAACAGCTGATCCGTCCGCCACTGCTTGATCGAAGTCGTTTCTTTACCCTGCCCAATGGCAAACAGGTGATGGGATTGGCCAAGGCGGTGTACAACGAACAGAGCTGTTCCACAGCCGCCTGCCATGCCCATGCCGGTTCCACCAAGATACTGGGGGTGGTTGACATCATTGTATCTCTGGATGTCCTCAAGGCAGATCTTGCCTCCTATCGCAACCGGATCATTCTGCTGACGGTGCTGCTGATCATCCTGCTGGGGGCCTCACTGACCTTTTTTACCCTGCATCTGGTTAATCGGCCGGTCAATGAGCTGCTTCGCCACACCGCCAGGCTGGCCCAGGGACAGCTGGACTGCGAAATGACGCCTACTTCCAATGATGAACTGGGGGAGTTGATGCGTGCCTTTCAGCTGATGACCAGTAATCTCCGTCAGGCCCGCAATGACCTGGAAGAATGGGGGCGTACCCTTGAAGAAAAGGTAAAGGACCGTTCAGAACAACTGCAGCGGATGCAGATGCAGCTGGTGCACACGGAGAAACTGGCATCATTGGGAGAACTGGTGGCCGGTATTGCCCATGAGATCAACAACCCGCTGTCCGGTATCCTGATCTTCAGTTCCTTGGCAGCCAAGGATAATCGGCTTGATCCGGCGTTAAAGGGCGATCTGGAGACCATCAGCAGCGAAGCCCAGCGCTGCGCCGGGATTGTCAAGGGGTTGCTGGAATTTGCCCGGGACTACCAACCTAAGATGACGGTCTGTGACATCAATCAGGTGGTGATTGACTCCCTGCGGCTGGTTGAATGTCAGTCTGTCTTCCAGAATGTCGCTATCCTGCGCCAACTGGCCAACGACCTGCCGCAGATCATGGCTGACCAGAACCAGCTCAAGCAGGTCTTCATCAATATCTTCATTAATGCTGGCCAGGCGATGCAGGATCTCAAACGGGGCGAACTGAAGATCATCACAGCCAGAGCAGGTGATCCGGCAGGCGACGTTCTAGTGAAAATCTCCGATTCAGGTTACGGGGTGCCTGAAGAACAGCTGGGAAAACTGTTTGATCCCTTCTTTACCACCAAAGGCACCGGTGGCACCGGTCTGGGACTGTCGGTCTCCTACGGCATCATTCAGGCCCATGGCGGCATCATCACCGCTGAAAGTAGCATCGGTGTTGGTACGACCTTCAGCATCAGCCTGCCTGCTTATACGCCACAGCTGTCGGCTGTATAACAGCGAAAAGGGGTTATGATGACGAAAATAGTCAGACCAATGACTTGAGATGCGGTCAAAGCCTTACAAACTTCTTGTTGCAGCACCATTCTCAAGGAAAGGAGATTAGCTATGGAAACCGGACAGGGCTGCGTCAAGCCGGCAGCAGGTCCACTGGCAGCGGTATCGCCACTACCAACCGCAGCGCAACCAGTAAAGGAGGAGCAAACCATGACTGTTGCACGTGTGGGGCATCCGGCCCCTGATTTTGAAGCAAACGTTTATCTGAATGGTGGTTTTCAAACCATGAAGCTCTCTGATTCAAAAGGAAAGTGGATCGTCCTCTGCTTCTATCCGGGCGACTTCACTTTTGTCTGACCGACCGAACTGACGGCGGTCGCCGTCAAGGCAGCAGAATTGAAGGAGCTGGGTGTAGAGGTGTTTGCAGCAAGTACCGACAGTCGCTTTGTCCATAAGATCTGGCAGGCTGAAGAACTGTCCAAAATGGTGCCCGGTGGAGTGCCGTTCCCCATGATATCGGATGCCAGCGGACTGATCGGTCAGGCCTACGGCGTCTTTGAACCGGCAGCTGGGGTTGATATCCGTGGCAGGTTCATCATTGACCCTGATTTCAACATCAGAGCCATGGAAGTACTGACCCCTGAGGTTGGTCGTAATGTCAGTGAACTGATCCGTCAGGTTAAGGCATTCCAGCACGTTCGTGCCACCGGAGAAGTAACGCCATCCGGTTGGCAGCCGGGGCGGCCGACTCTGAAACCAGGACCTGACCTAGCTGGTAATGTCTGGAAAGAATGGAAGCCTGACATGGCGTTCTGATATAAAAACAGCATCAGGCTAGACAGAACATATGCCTAGCCTGATGTTGTTTTTGTTTTATCTGGCGGTGCATAGCTTGAGTATACAACAAACAGTTGTTTGCCTGTTAAATAAAATACAATAAAATTATATTGTTATGACTTGCTGTGGCTCTCGTCCAATCATGCTGCTGCATAGTTAATCCATACAGTTGTAGCCACCTGACTTTCAGAATATACTGCCCCTTGCAAAAAATAGCTCATTAATTACTGTGTGTTAAAGTGTATTTAGGCTTGTGTGCAAAGATTGGCATCCTCTGTGCTTTGTATCAAACATCGTTTATCGATCATACGCAGTACCCTGGGAGGATGCCATGAAAACGAAAATTGCCAACCTTTTGATCCCGATGCTCGGCGGCAGCGCTACTTCAGCTTTTGCTTCAGATGCTGCATTACAGGATGGCGGCGGACCGCTGATCTGGTTTTTTATCGGCTTTGGCGTACTGGTACTGATGGTGCAGGCCGTTCCAGCTCTGGTACTGCTCTACTCAATGATCAAGGCTGTATTCAGTCCGTCTGAAAGCAGTACCGCAGCATCAGTAACCGGTCACAAATAAATCTGATTCATACCACACCACCTGTCATGAAGGAGAACGTAGCCATGAAATCTGTTCGTACTGCCCTTACCACCCTTGCATTGTCTTTTGTTGGCATGAGTAGTGCCTTTGCTTCTGCAGATCACGCCAACCATGTTGATACCAGCCTGACCTATAACAGCGGCATCCTGGTCCTGGCCTTTGCCGGCTTTCTGGCCTTGGTGGTGGTTGTGCAGACCATCCCGGCAGTTATCAGCCTCTACAACATGATCAAAAAGACTGCAGAAGAAAGCAGCAGACAGCAGCAGGCTGTACGGGCCAATGCACGAGACTGATAGACATAGCGATGGGGGCGGGTCACCGACTCGCCCCGCTGTCTCTGATGACCCGCCGGTAACGGACTCTGCCGTTTGCTCGTTGCCCAATCAGACCGATCCTGTAGCCTTTAAGCAGGCCATGGACCTGATCCGCAGGCGCAGAAAATACTTCTTTGCCACCATCATCCTCTATATGCCGTTGATGTGGGTTGCAAACAGGATTTCCCCCACGTTCCGCAGCATGGCCATCACCTTCGGCATCTGGGTGGTCGTGCTGTTTATTACTGCTCTATACTCCGCCCTGGCACGCTGTCCGCGCTGTGGCCATTACTTTCATATGAACGGCATGTCGCTGCTGTATCTGCGGCGGTGCCTGCACTGTCAGAATCATATAAACGCTGCATAGAGGAGATTGAATATGTTTGGATTTGGAATGCCTGAACTAGTGGTGATACTGGGAATTGTGGTGGTGGTGTTTGGTGCAGGCAAGCTGCCGGAGATCGGCGCTGCCATGGGTAAGAGCATCAAGAACTTCAAAACTGCGACTGAAGGAACCGGCGAGATTGAATTAAAGCCTGGGAAGGATGTTTAGAAACCACCGCAGCAGTGGTGAGAGAATCACCGCTGCTGCTTGCCTTCAAGCCTGCCTGCCCAGATCGGGACGGGCTTTTCTTGCCAGATTACGGTGCCGCTGCTTGATACGCTTGATGGTCAGTAGATCGTTTTCATGGAAGCCAAACTGGTACAGCGCTTCTTTCAATTCTGTGTAGGTCATGGTTTGATGCCGGTAAGAATGAATAGAGCTGCTTCCGTCGGACTGCTACTGTCAGATAGGTGCTCTCCATCGATCCCCAGATAGTATTCCCCGGAAGTTCTAAACACGCTTTGCGCTGTTTCTTCAATGGCAGACAGATCAGTGTGTTTCAATTTACGTACATATGATTCGTTGTTAGTATATCGTTCTTTGAAAAAGCCTGAAGCCGGGTTAAGCAGCATGGCAATCATCCTGCCACCCGGCCTGAGTACCTGAGCGGTCCGTTCAAGTGCCTTACGATAGTCATCTATAAATTGTAGTGAAGCGATATACAGCACCACATCAAACGATGCATCGGTAAACGGCATCTCCTCTGCAGAAGCAGCCACTGCCCGGATAGCGTCTCCAGCGCAGGCCAAAGCCTCACGGGAAACATCCAACCCCACCACCAGAAACCCCTGCTCTGTCAGACGACGTTCCATAATAGCCGGACCGCAACCGACACTTAGAATTTCATCTCCCGGCTTCAGATGCTGCAGGAGGTAGTCCAGCTCAGCCTCAAAGACCTTTTGCCAGAACTCACTCCTGCAGGATTCAAGATAGCGTGCTGATTCGTCAGCAGACTTCACACGCAAATCCTCGGTTACTGCTGGGCAATCTTGGTACAGATCTCAACCAGCTCATCTGTTTCCGGGAAACGGCGCTGTTCCAGGCGGGAGAATACCGGCACTTCATCAACAAAAACGGCAAACTCACTCTTCTGTGGCCCAACTTCAATTTCTACATCAGCGTTTTCTAGCTGTTCTTGCAGTTCAGCAGCGAGACCCGCTGCTCTGGGCTGATGCCCTCAAGATGCACAATACTGAATTTTAATCTTCATGGGGTACTGCTCCTTTCGTGAGTTGGTTGTGCTACTGCAATCCATCAAGATACCGTTCGGCATCCAGTGCAGCCATACAGCCGCTACCAGCCGAGGTGATTGCCTGACGGTAGATATGGTCCTGGCAATCACCGGCAGCAAAGACGCCCGGCACGCTGGTCTGGGTGGCAAAGCCCTCAGAACCACCTTTGGTCTTGAGATATCCGTTCTGCATCTCAAGCTGCCCCTCAAAAATACCGGTATTTGGCGAATGCCCGATGGCAATAAAGAGCCCTTCCAGTTTGATCTCTTTGGTAGAACCGTCCCGCACATCCTTGATTCTGATACCGGTTACTCCGTTATTGTTGCCAAGCACTTCATCCAGCACATGAAACCATTCAATCGTGACTTTACCTTCAGCAGCCTTGGACTTGATCTTGTCAGACAGGATTTTTTCAGAACGAAACTGGTCGCGGCGATGCACCACCGTGACATGAGAAGCGATATTACTAAGATAGAGCGCTTCTTCTACAGCGGTGTTGCCACCACCAATTACAGCCACCGGCAGGTTGCGGTAGAAGAACCCGTCACAGGTTGCACAGGCCGAAACTCCTTTGCCTTTAAAGGCTTCTTCAGAGGGTAGCCCAAGATATTGAGCCGATGCCCCGGTCGCAATGATCAGAGCGTCGCAGGTATAGGTCGCACTATCTCCCTTGAGTACAAAGGGGCGCTGCTGCAGGTTGGTTTCTACTATCTGATCGTAGATTATCCTGGTATTAAAGCGCTCGGCATGCTGGCGCATCCGCTCCATCAGATCAGGACCTTCCACACCGGTATGATCACCGGGCCAGTTGTCCACCTCGGTTGTGGTGGTGAGCTGTCCCCCCGGCTGCAGACCGGCAATCAGAACTGGACTCAGGTTTGCCCGTGCTGCGTAGACTGCAGCAGTGTACCCGGCAGGGCCGGAACCAAGAATAATCAGGCGATGGTGCTCTGGTGCGCTCATCAAATACTTCCTTTCAACTAAAAAGTGACAACCTTGTCGGAATCGACAACCAGGTCATAGAGTTCTTGCATGGTGGAGGTGGAGCAGATATCACTGCCAGCCAGATCACGCAGTTTCATACAGGAACCACAGGATAGAATCGTTCCACCCTGCTGGATAAGGTTGGTAGCCTGTCCCTTGACATCAAAACGGGGGTCATCGAGCCGCACTGTTTCAACACCATCTGCCGTAAGAAAGACAATGACTTCATCGCCCTTTTGGCATGAAAAGTTGGCGAACCGCAGTGCCGTAAAGACCTGCTCTGCGTTGGACTGTGTAATGACAACGGCTAATTTCATGACATTCCCTCCTTGGGTGGCATGGGCTCAGTGATTTTCCCCGTTTTCTGAACTACGCATGCAGCATTGCACTTTTGGTCCTTTACTTTCCGGCTGTTCGTTACGCAACAGAGTCAAGACCCCTTCAACCAGTTCAGGGCGACAGACATAGTAGCAACGCTGTGATCCGTCCTGGGCAAAGTCAACAATCCGGGCGTTGCGTAATACGGTGAGGTGTTGAGATATATTGGCCTGTGATGCGGGCAGAAGATCATGGATGTCAGTCACGCATTTGGTACCTTTCAGCAGTTCAATCACGATCTGTAAACGGGTGGGATGACCGAGAGCTTTCAGAATAGTAACCCAATAGTTTTCAATAACTGCTGACATGACAGCCCCTTAAATGATATTCGAATATCCTAATATCATATCTTAAAAAAAATGTCACCACCATACTTACACACAACGATATACTACTTTTCCTGCCCGATTCTCCGCTCCAGTATTGCAAGCGTTTCTTCCTCTTCTCTGATCTGAGCCATGCTTAACGACCAGATGTGGTAGCTTTCAAGGCTTAAGATCGTCATGCCGGTGGCCAGCACGGCCCAGAAGTTCTCCGGTAGCACTCCTGAAAAAAAGTAGAAGGCATAGAAGCAGATCAGGTAGCCGATATGGCTGAATGAGACCATCTTGGGGGAACCGTTGGTGATTCTGCCCAGCACCAGCAGGATGGCGGAAAAGGCGTAGACCACCAGCAAGGCACTGATCATGTTGCTGGATGGTGGGGTGCCCAGCATTTTTTTTACTTGAGGGGTCAGGGGCGGAAAGATCCGGTCACTGAGCATGGCCGGTATACTGGTACAGGCAAAAGCAGCAATAGCCCACAGTCCCTGATGGGAACGGGTACGCAACCTGCGTATTGATTCCAGCAGTGCTGTGCGCTGTTCTACCGGAGACAGCACCTTGCCGGTTTCCTGGTTGGACATGGGAATAGTTACCTTCTCCACTTACGGCTTGTTGCTACAGGCTGATTGACGTCCCGTCTTCATCAGCTACCCATTGTCAGCACCGTCTTTTTCCTTGCTGCAATTACGGCAGCGCGCAAGCGCTTCACGGGTGTCATTCAGACGTGCGACAATCCTTTGATAATTGCGGGCCAGAATGGACAGTTCACCGTAGCCTGATTCCAGCTGTTGTTCAAAATCACACGTTTTTTCGTCACTGGTTATAGCAAGCAGTTTTTTCAAGGGGACAAAGAATGAACGGTTCAAAAGGGCTGCAACACCACCCACTGTCAGAACCAAAGTCATAAGTGTAAACACTATCATACGATAGCGCATCAGGGCGAGTGAATTTTGAAGTGGTCCTTGATCAAGCCCGATATCAAGCATGCCGAGGACTTTTTGTGTAGGAGAGTGGTAGTGACAGGAGGTGGTTGAGCAGGAAGGTTCATTGTAGATCGGTTGCGTCATGGCTAGGACCTGCACGCCACGCTCATTGGTAAAGCGGCGGGTCTGTTTTACCGCAGCCAGTTGTTCCGCCGGTTTCTCTCCGCTGTGGCAACCACTGCAGCCTTCAACCTTCTTGTTGACCTGCTGGCCGATCTCAGTCTGGTTGCGAGAAAAAGTGATGAATCCTTCATGGTTGAATACCCGCAGATGTTCAACCCCCTGGTGCTGGCCAATGTTGGCAATGATACTGCCCAGGTGTTGCCGGTCATTGTGCAGCATGGCATAGCGAGTGGAAAGGACAACGGTGTTTGCAATGTTACGTCCGCTTTGCGCTGCGTCATCAATCATATCCTGCTTCATGATCGAGTAGAGGCTTAAGCAGCAGATGGCCACAAAGCCGGTAACGGCAAGACCAACCGGAACGATTGTTCGGGTAGCGATACTCTGGAGCATTGGGCACCTCCGTAGATAGCGCCTTACGTTAAAGCGGTAAGCTTAAAAAGGGCCGACAGAGGGGTGCGCCTCCCTCTGCCGGCCATAACATTTCAGGAGCTCTTATGGCACTTCAGGCAGTCACCCTTGACTGAGAAGGCCGATTTACCGTCGTGGCAGGCGCCGCATGACGCACCACTTTCCATCTGCTTCATGGTGATTCGTTTACCGTTACCGTAGGGATACAACTTAGTGTGACAGTCATTGCACTGGTAGGCAGCGGTGTGAAACTCATGGCTGAAATGGCCTATGATTGTTCCTTTTTTATTTTTAAAGGTCATTTTGGGTGGCAGTTTAAATCCGGTGTGACACTTGGCACAGTCGCCCTTGACCGAGAAGGCTACCTTGCCGTCATGACAGGCACCGCAGGACTGACCTTTTTCCATATCAGCCATACTGACCCGCTTGTTCTTCTTCATATCCGGCTTCACAATGGTGTTGTGGCAATCTTTGCAACTATAGGCCGAGGTATGGAAGGCATGGCTGAAGGTTGCCTTGGGTACCGGCGCTGTTTTGTAGGTCAGCTCCGGGCTCTTGTGGCATTTGCTGCATTTGTCCACACCAAAGGCCTTTTTACCGTTGTGACAGAAACCACAGGATTTACCCTTTTCCATCTCTGCCATGCTGACCGTGGGGTTTTTGCCGGTCTTGTACAGCTTGGTGTGGCAGGTCGCACAATCCTTTACCTTGGCCAGGTGCTTGGCATGGCTGAAAGGGGTAGGGCCGGTCTCTTTTACCTGATAAACAATCTCTTTTACCTGGTGACATTTACTGCACTCATGGGCATCAAATGCCTGCTTGCCGTTATGACAGGCCCCGCAGGATTGACCTTTGTACATATCTGCCATGGTGTAATGCTTCTTACTCTTGTTGCCGGTGTGACAGGTGGCACAGCTGAAGGCAGCATTACCGCGAGCAGACTTCTTTGCAAGGTGCTTGCTATGGCTGAATACCACCTTGCCAGCACCTTTGGTGTCGTAATTGATCTCTTTCAAATCTATCGCACCTGTATGGGTGGCCATCAGACCGACCAGTCCTGCCAATGCGAGTGTTAGGGCGCGTTTCATGACGATCTCCTGAATCCCTCTGCCTGCTTGGTATCAGGCAGAGGGATGGTCGGTTGTATTACTTGCAGCTTCGGCCTCGGCAATGGCTGCCGGTGTGGGTTCAAGCACCGCATAGTCGCTGTAGCGGGTCTTCCATTTGAACAGGATCGGCCAGCGATAGAGGATTGCACGGTAGGTAACGATATAGACCGAGTAGACCGTCACCGTGATGATGATCTCGCGGATTGGCGGAATATGCACATGTCCCTGCTGCCAGTTAAAGGTGAACATGTAGACATTCAGGCGGTTCAGCACGACACCGATGATGGTGGTCCAGGCTCCCAGTCTTACCAGGGTAACACTGTTGTTTCTGATACCTGCAACCAGCAGGATCATTGACAGGATAACGCCGAAGCCGATCTCGAACATCCACCAGGCACCCCAGCCGGTCCCCAGGTAGGCCCACTTGTTGTCATGGGCAATGCCGATCAGACGAATGGTCAGGTAGGTGATCAGGCCCATGGAGGCACCTTTGGCCAGGGCGATCTGCAGCTTGCTCAGGCTGTTTTTAAAGGTTCCGTCACAACGCCAGCCCATGGTCTTTACTGCAATGGTACTGACCACGATGACCATACAAAGGCCGCCAGGCAGTGAGGAGACAAAGAAGTAGAGCCACTGGAAGGACGCTGAATACCAGAGTGGGTGAACCTTGCCCGGTGCATAGGTGGAAAGCGCGCCCAGAGCGCCCTGGTGCAGGGTTGAGAGAATGATACCGGCTACGGCCAGACCCAGGGCCATCTTTTTTACAAAGGTCTTGCCGGCTGGCCAGCCCATCCATTCAAAGAAGGCGGTGGATGTTTCTGCAGCCTGTACGGACAGGTAGGTGGCAACGTGCCAGGCCACCAGGAACAGTACCGCTTCAGGACCCCAGGAAACCACCATCGGGTAGGGCAGGCGCCAGGGTTGCCCAAGGTCAACCATCAGGAACATGACCGCAAAGAAGTAGCCCAGAATGCCGTTCAGGATTCCCAGCCGTTCAATCGGTTCAAAGTCGTGCCGTCCAAATACCTCAACCGCTGAACCCAGCTGGAAGCCGGATGAGGAAAGCGGCACCATGCCGAACAGACCAAAGGCCAGAAACAGACCCCAGGCGTTGTCATACGGGTCACCTACGGCCCAGGAAAGACCGAAGATATAACGACCGATCAAAACCGGAAAGCCGATCAGGAAGATCACGGCAAAGATCCAGTTCAGCGGATTGCTCATGGCCTGAGAAAGGTACTGCTGTGGTGTCAGACCAAGGAAGATCTTTTCCATCAGGGTCCAGGGACGACCCTTATCATTATCCTTGCGCAGACTGTCAATGATCTGCGTGTTGGGATTACGGCTCAGAAACTGTTTCATTGGTGATCTCCCTCCTCATGGTCATGGTGGCCATCCTTGTTCTTGGTTGCCAGCAGGTGAACGCCGGTGAACAGGGCCGGCCAGATGGAAAGTACCATCGGTACGAATCCCAGGAAGTCTTTGACGTTGGAGATGATCGGCTCGTTCTGGATATGGCCGTCAAATCCGACCTTGTCGAAATCAACACTGCTCAGGTACATCCAGCTGGTGCCACCAACAGCCTTTTCACCATACAACTTGTCCACATATTTGCCGGGATTGGCCTGAATCCGGTCATGGCCCAACTTGATCAGGTCTGCCCTGCGGCCAAAGGTCATGACCTGCTGTGGGCAGATCTCGACACATGCCGGTGGTTTGCCGTCTTTCAGGCGGGTGTCGTAGCAGAAGATACATTTCTTGACCAACGGGTTCAGCGGGCTTGAGTAGCTGTAGGCCGGGATATTGAAGGGACAGGCGATCATGCAGTTCCGGCAGCCGACGCAGACCTTGGCGTTGTAGATAACCGCGCCTTCCTTGGTCTTGGTGTAGGCATTAACAAAGCAGGAGCTGAGGCAAGCCGGTTCAGTACAGTGGTTGCACTGAATCTTACGATAGAGGGTGTCCTTGTCGGCCACCTTGTATTCGTTAACAACGGTATAGGCTTTTTCTGTTGTGCGACGCTTATCTTTGAATACGGACATATCATCAAATGCCTGGTCCGGTTCCGGCAGTTTCTGTTCGTTATTGCAGGCAGCCTCGCAGCTACGACAGCCAACACAACGGGTCAGGTCAACCAACACCCCCATTGCGTCCGGGTATCCTTCAAATGAACCGGCTGCCATCGCCTTTCCACTGGCAACAGATACTGTTGCAGCGGTTACACCACAGGCCAGACACCCTTTCAGAAAATCTCGACGTTCAATCATGGTACACGTTCTCCTTCCCGTGGATATCGGTTCAGTGGTGTGCTGCCTTAGGCTTGGCAGGTGCCTTGGGGGCATATTTGCCGGACTTGAAGATGGCATCTCCTCCATCATTGCGCTTGTGGCAGTCCTGACAGCCGGTGGGGCCGTTCATCTTCTGGTGGCAGCCCAGGCAGCTAATGTGGTAGGCAGCCTTCAAACCGGGCTTGTCGCGGTGGTACACCGGTGGTTGCTGATCACGCTGCTGTTTAAGTGCTTCGGGGGTAAATGGATCTGCAACGTGGCAGCCTTTGCAACTGACCACGGGCTGAGCACCACTGTTTTTGTGACAGCGGGCACAGTTGGGGTCGGTGACTTGGGCACCGGTGGTGTGGTGGTGACAGAGACCGCAGTCTTTCAGCTTGTTGATATGTGCTGCGTGGTTAAAACTGACCGGTGCGTAGTACTTCTGAATTGAACCGATGCTGACCTTGTCCGGGATACCGGCGCCAAAGCAGACGTTGGACACCAGCATCACCAGGATGCCTGTTATTCCCAGGATCATCTTTTGTTTTACTGCATGCATAGCCCTCTCCTTGTAAAAGATGGCCGGTATCTTTTGTTGCAGATACCGGTAGTTAGTGCAGAAACCGGATGCTCCTAGTGGGCTGCTTCCTGTGGGCTGCTCTTGCCGCTCATCATGTAGCGGTAGAACATCGGAAAACCGACAAAGAATGCGACGCAGATCAGGTATTCAACCGTTTTGATGTACTGGTAAAAATCCACCAGCGTGTAAACCGACTTGACATGTCCAATTGCACTGAATAACTCCATGACCTCTCCTCCTTTTATCTGTGCCGATTGATGATCGGCTGTATTTGTTCTGCCGTTATGAGTTTTTCATGGTCTCAAAGGCACAGGCCACGGCCTGTCGCAGCTCTTCGCGGTCTGCCGGGTCAATCGGCTTCAGGGAGTGGTAAAAGATCCCTTCCTTGCGCATCTTGCGAATCACCGGCAACGAGGTTTCGTCTGAGACAAGAATAATGGTCAGATCACGACTGCACTTCTTCAACAGCGGGATCAGTTCAGCTGCTGCCAGTTCATCAAACTCACTGCTTAACAGCACCACCTGGGCAGACTTTTTCAAAATGCCGTGCAGTACGTTGGCGGCAGAGGTGGTTACCATTACGTTATAGCCGGCCTCAATGCAGAGGTCGGCCAGCACCTTGCGGGATTCAACATTTTCATCTGCTATCAGAACACCTTGCATAGCGGTTACCTCTGTCCTTTAGGGAAAAGCTACTTCTGGCCTTTTCCCTTGAAAGGGGAGAAGGTGGCCTCAGCCGGGTTGCTGGAGAACAGCCCTTTCATCATTGATGCAAACATCACGATGGCCGGTGCTGCCTGGAACAGGACGACCATGACGCCAAAACCGATGAAGAACCAGACCAGCATGCCATTGCCACCCTGCTCTAAACCGGTTGTTGCGGCAAATGATGCTGTTGCGCTTCCAGTGAGTATCGGGACCAGTATTTTCAATGCCGTTTTCATGATCTACCCCGAACTGATTCTGAGAATTATTAAAATACACTTACAATAGAGCACGCATCGTGCCAGTATTGGATCGAGCGCTCAGTTGGCTTACAATATGCTGATATGGTTGGGTAATTATTCGGATGGCAAGTATTCAGAACGTGGTTTTGATTTGTGTATACTGTATACAGCATTGATACATTATAGTAGGTATATGGCCGTTGTTTGCTCTGGCTGCCTGTTCAACCATCTATTATTGTTATATAATACGGATGTGTATGAATTTTTTATACGAAGGGTGGGGTGTATGAAACAGGTGAAGGCTCAAACAGGCTACAGTTGGAATACGAAAAAGCCTCCCCCCGCGAAAACAGGGAGAGGCTTGACAGCTAAGGGGGATGGCAGATGTTACGGTCTGACAGCAACCACCTTTTTCAGTGAAACCATATCCACCACCGGCAAGACCGGTATCTGCGTGACACCATAATCCCGGGCCAGGTTAATATCATCAGGTACTGCCCTAAGCAGCTTCTCAGCCACCAGCTGGTCTGCCTGACGATAACGCAGTTTAACCTCAATTGTTACCTTTTGGCTTCCCCCAGGCACCTGTACGCCAAACCAGGCATCCTTAAATCCTTTGGGTGGAATAGTTTCGTGATTTGAGAAGGCTGTAACTACCCAGGGATCTATAGCAAAGTGCATGTCGCTACCCATGCCGTCAGAATTGAATTTACGCGCATTTGACGGCAGCGATCCGTCCTTGTTCAGGCTGCCGCTCGCTATGACTACCTTGCCTTTCTCATCGGTTGCGCGGACTTCAAGCCACATCTGGCGAACATTGGTCAGTGATGTCGGTAGATTGTGTCCGGCACGGATATTCTTGACCCTCACCTTTATCTCTGCCAGTCGCCCGTTTCGATAATCGGGGGTTATTTCAAGTTCTGCTGCCTTCTGAAGGCGCTTGACCGCCATCTCATACTGTTTCATCAAACGTTCAGCCTGATGCTTGTCACCTGTTTTTTTAGCCGCCTCGGCTGACAGGAAGTAGAGCAGGTAGTTGGCGCCGTTAAAGTAGTGACGATACTCCTTGCGCTGGGGTTTGGTCATACTGTCAGCTGCTTTAACAAAGCTGTCGTGGCCGACCATGTGACAATCCTGGCAATGGATATCCTTCTGGGCATAGGGGCTGTGTTTCCATTCAAGGTAGGTTGCCTCCAGAGGATAATGCTTGTCGTAGTGGTATACCTGATGACACGAGGCACACAGATCCCCCTTGGCATGGAAGTCGGTCTGTTTGCAGTCATGGAAGCCGCCTCCGCATTCTTCAGGCGGCTTATGGGGGCCACGTTTGACCAGAACCGGGCTGCCCTTGCCATCCTCGCCGGGGCGTAAAACCAGAGAGCCATTTTCAGGCTCTTTACTGGGGGTCTTGCAGTGATTCAGAGCACTGACTGAGTGGCAGACATCACAGGAAACTCCTGCCTTGGCAACAGGAGACAACCCCTTGAGACCTGGACCGCTTACCTCACCGGTAACGGTTGCTGCCGGTGTATGGCAGCTGGAGCAGTGGCGTCCAATCGGCGCTCCCACTGCCTTAACCGCTTTGTTCATTTCCCCCTGATAAACCGGATCAACAAAGGCCAGGCTATGCAGTGAGCCATGCCATTCTTCATACTGCTGCTGGTGACAGCCAGCACAGGTTTCTGGCTCAGTGAAATCGGCCTTTGTCTTCTCATATACCATGAGAGACGGGTAAAATTTGAACAGATCCCGATCGACCTGAAAGACGCTTGAAGAAGAAGGTGAAGCGGCAAGTGCCACTGCGCAGGCGATGATGATCATCATCGCAGCTACGCAGGCTAGTAGCAGGTGACGTCGCATGAGACATTCCTCCTTTGACAGATATTATGAACGCAGGGTGGCGACAATTCTGTGGGGCACCATCAGCAGGCCCAGGGCATCGTAAATGCTCCTGACAACAATGTCTGCGTGCAGGATGGCACTTGCTGCGCTTCCTTCTCCTTCCATAACCGCAATGCCAAGACGGGCTGCCTTCAGCATCAGCCGGTCATTGGCTCCATTGCCCATAGCGACCACCGTATCTGCTCCCAGCTCCTGTATATATGCCTCTTTCTGTTCTGCTTCGTTGCCGCTTGCAATGATATGCAGTTTGCAGGGCAGCCCTTCAAGCTCTTGTGTGACCGTGCCGCCGGTATCTGCGGTAAGCACATGGACCGTGATTTTTTCAGCCAGCTCAGCAAGTGTCTTGTCAAGGTTGGACAGTAGCTGGCCGTCACGGGCAATGGTGCCGTTATAGTCTAAGACCAGATGGTGCAGTTCTATGGTGCCTGTTCCGGGAATAGTGAGTACCATGGCATAGGTTCCTTTTAGGGGGCAATCTGTTGTACCGTTTCAGTAATTTCCCTGATACCGCAGGATTCGCTGAAGCAACCGGCTCCGGCATACAGGTCAAAGTTACGCAGCTGTCCGATCAGTTTCTTGAGTTCAGCTTCGTATGCAAGCACGCCGGGCCTTTCAACAAGGGTAAGGATTTCCGAAAGCAGGCTGTCCGGCAGCTCGGCATCCTGATTTTGCTCAACAGCAACCTGACGTAACTCTTCAAGTAATGTCATGGACTGCCCCTCCTTTAAATGGAACATGAATATATTTTAATGCCAAGCAGTATGCCAAAGTACTCGGCTGCAGTAAAGCTGGAACAGCACGAGGAGGCTGGAATCTGCCAGGCCTCCTCGTGTCTCGGGTATCTTTGACTGCAATGTTTGCGTTGGAGGCTGGCCTTGCCGTTCTTGTCGCTCAATCATCAGATCAGGCAGAGTGTTGAGAGGATGTGACTTGCGGATTCATCTGCTGCACTGACCACACAGATCCCTGATCTCAACATTGATTCCTTAATTTCCTGTTCAGGCATATGAGTGCAGACAAGCTGCTTAACATTCAGAGAAATCAGCCATGCGGCCAAGAGCGGCTGTTTACTGGCATCCCAGACTCCCATGTTGACATTGCTGGTGTTTCCACTTCTATTGTCGTATTCCAGCAAGAAAAAGATCCGCTCAAACCCTTTGCCTTCATAGGTGAGCGAGCCATAGTAAGGTATAGCGGTTTTAATTATGGTCATGGCTTGGTTGTTTTGATCTGTTCTGTGAGGCAGACTACTTAAAAAAGGGTCTTGAGCAGGGTGTCTTTTGAGTCAGACACCCTGCTCAACGAGGCAGTTTCAGTTTCTTATCAATGTGCAGTTTCCTGTGTGCTGTTTTTGCCGCTCATCATATACCTGTAAAACATTGGAAAGCCGACAAAGAAGGCAACGCAGATCAGGTACTCAACGGTTTTGATGTACTGGTAAAAATCAACCAGGGTGTAGACTGATTTAACATGGCCTATGGTATCGAAAAGTGCTGACATGATGGTGTCCTCCGTATTGGTTAACTACCTGTTGGATGAAGTTGAACTGGCTTCCTTGTTCTTGACTGCTTCAGCAGCCCCCTTGATCATGCCATACAGGCTGATCAGGGCCGGGATGGTCTGGACAACCACCACCAGGGCCAGGAATCCGGCAAAGGCCAGGACTAGGATGCCGCTGTTATAGGTCAGGCTGGTGTCGACGACATCTCCATGACCAGCAGAGGCCAGGGCGGTTGCTAGGCTTGCAAACAGCAAGGTTACGGTGTTGATGATGGTTGCGGTCGGTTTCATGGCAGTTCTCCTTGTTCGTTAGCAGTAACAACGCTTTGGTTGGTGTAGGGCGCAGTTGATAACCTGTTTCAGTTCCTCTCTGTCTTCCGGTAGTACCGGCCGCAACAGATGGTAGAAAATTCCTTCATTGCGCATCTTGCGTATCACCGGCAGTGATACCTCATTTGAAACCAGGATGATGGTCAGGTTTCGGCAACATTTTTTAAAGAGCGGGATCAGGTCTGTTGCGGCAAGTTCATCAAAGCTGCTACCCAACAGAATCACCTGCGCCGTTTTTTTCAAGATTCCCTGCAGCACTCCGGCTGCGGTGGTGGTGACTGTCACACTGTAGCCTGCCTCCATGCAGAGATCTGTCATCACCTTACGGGATTCAGGATGTTCCTCAGCAATCAAGATACGACTCATGGCTGACTCCTTAGTGCTTACTGGCGGTTACTTCTTTGTCTGAATGGGCAAATAGGCCTTTCAGCATAGAGGCAAACAGAATCATGGCCGGCACTGCCTGCAACATGATTACCATGACGCCAAACCCTATGAATCCCCAGATCAGCAAGCCGTTATCTTCAGCTCCTGCAACGGTTGTTGCGGCAAAGGCTGCCGCTGCACCTGCGCCGCTTAATGCTATGATCATTTTGATGATTGTTGCTTTCATGACATCCTCCTTTTGCTGCATCAGTTTCTGCTTGTGCTTCTAATAAGCACAGACAGTGCCAACAGCTGAAACATGCTGACTATTGCTGTAAAATTATGATATTGTTACGTTTATTTTAGGCTGGTATGTGGATCAAGGGGGATGAAGACTCTGTTGGGGAGTATTGCTTTGCTATGCACCAACCCGGCAAAGTGGCGTCACAAATGTTCCAACATATTGATAACACTAAAATATATTGTACTGATGAAAAGATGTCTGCTGTATGAGGGAATCATGCAGGGGGATATGCATTGGTGGTAGTCTGCAGATCAAGCGGAACCGGGCTCATGAATCGGCAGACAAACCGCAATGGTCGTGCCTTCGTCTGAGGATGAGGCTATGGAAACAAATCCACCATGCTGCTGCAGGGTGCCGAAGGCCATTGAAAGCCCCAGACCAGTGCCTTGCCCCACCTCTTTGGTGGTAAAAAACGGATCAAATATTTTCTGGCGGATCTCTTCTGGAATACCGCTACCTTGATCCGTCACCATCAAACGGGCAAAAGGCCCACGGTGGGACGAGTTGTGGAGCCGCAACAGCTCCTGATCAGGAATCAGCACCTTCTTGGTCGCAACCGTAATGGTTCCACCAGCAGGCATGGCATCACGGGCATTGGTCAGGAGGTTAAACAAGACCTGCTGCAGCAGGGTACTGTCAGCCGTAATATGCAGTTCTTCAACGCAGGGGATAAACTCAAGCTGAATCGTCTTGGGTAACAATTTTCGGCCCAGCAGCAAGGCATCCGTCAGCATTCGGTTCAGTTCCAGTGGTTTCATTCGCATAAACTGCTTACGACTGAACGCCAGCATGCTGCGGGTCAAGTTTGAGCCCCGTTCTACTGCTGTAATCATCTCCTGCAGGCTAGTATACACCGGATCAGCGGCATTAAATCGATCCATGGCCAGGCGGGTGTTGTTTGAGACGATCTGCAGTATATTATTGAAGTCATGGGCAATACCTCCGGAAAGCTGACCAACAGCTTCCATCTTCTGAGCCTGCCGCAACTGCTCTTCAATCTGCAGTTTCTCGGTAATATCCATAAAACTGCAAACCATCCCGACCGCCTGCTGGCCATCCCGCATCGGCAGAACACTGTAGGATACCGGGAAAGAACTGCCATCCCTGCGCCAAAACAGCTCGTTCTCAATCACGTTGACCACTCCGGTTTCACTCATCCGGTGGGCCGTACACTCCTCAGCCGGATAGTGGCTGCCATCTGGTCTGGTGTGGTGCATCAGGTTATGCATCTGCTGCCCTAACAGCTGTTCCGGATTGTCGAACCCGAGCATCCGGGCACAGGCCTTGTTGGCCATGGTGCAGCAACCATGGTGATCTGTGCCGTAGATCCCCTCCTGGGTTGAGTCCAACAATAACTGGATTTTGTACAGATGTTCCTGCTGCCTGGCATCACTGGCAAGCTGCTGTTTACGCTTGATGGCAAAAAGCAGACAGACAGCACTCATTGCGATAAAGAGAAGCAATCCGACCGGTACCAGAGAACTCAGCAAATGTGCATGCAATTGTCCCAAAAACTGGTCATCGGATCGTACGCCGATCTGGGTCAGGAAGGTCTTGTGAGCATGCTCATCCACTTCAAAGAGAAACAACATGCTGCTGATATAGATCAACGAAGCCGGGATAAAACGGTTTAAAAACAGCCTGACCAAGGACGGAAGCACTTTCATTATCACTCTAACCTTAATGTATATTAATTCTATATCTTGACTTATAACTCGAATACCGTATAAGGGCCATTGTTAAATTCGTTTAATTATTTTAGATATTTATATGAATATACATATATTTTGACCCCTGTCATGGGGCTATTCCACGAAGGAGGACGTGTATGAAATTGCAGAAGTTTATGGCACGGATGGCACTATTGCTGGGGCTCTCCCTGGCGACAAGCGCAATCGCTGGTAACCACGCCGAATATGTTGGTGCTGGCCCTTTCAAAACTGGTCCTGAAGTAACCCAAAAGTGTATGGAGTGTCATGAGGCTGAGACCAAATCATTCATGAAATCAGTGCACTGGACTTGGGCCAAGAAGCAGAAGGTAAATGGCAAAGAGATGGAGTACGGAAAAAAGAATGCGCTTAACAACTTCTGTGTTGCTGTCCCTTCCAACTGGCCACGCTGTACCAGTTGTCATGCCGGTTATGGGTGGAAAGACGACAAATTTGACTTCAGCAAGGCTGAAAATGTCGACTGCCTGGTCTGCCACGACAGCACCGGTACCTACAAAAAACCGCCTGCAGGAGCCGGCAATCCAGATCCAAAGGTTGATCTGGTGAAGGTCGCACAGGCCGTTGGCAAGCCTACCCGTCAGGCATGTGGTACCTGTCACTTCTACGGTGGCGGTGGTGATCGGGTGAAACATGGCGATTTGGATTCAAGTCTGGTCAAGCCTACCGCTGACATTGATGTACATATGGGGGGCAAGGCACAAATGACCTGCCAATCCTGCCATCAGGGTGGCAAGGATCACGCCATCAAAGGCGAGGCCATTTCGGTTTCCGTTGGTACCGGCAAGCGTATTTTGGGTTGCACCGACTGTCATAAGGAAAACATTCATAAGAATGCCTTCCTGAACAAGCATGCCAAGAAGGTTGCTTGCCAGACCTGCCATATCCCCACCTTTGCGAAGGCTAAGGCAACCAAGGTTTGGTGGGATTGGTCGACTGCCGGCAAAAATCTGAAGCCTGAAGAGATCAAGCATGACCAATACGGTGAGCATCTGTATGCCAAGATGAAAGGCGACTTTAAGTGGGAGAAAGATGTGGTCCCCACCTATTACTGGTACAACGGAACCGTTGACCGCGTTTTGCTTGGAGACAAGATAGATCCTTCAAAAGTGGTTAAGCTATCAGCAGCTAAAGGCAATCGCAATGACTCCAGTGCGAAGATTATGCCGTTCAAAGTGATGCGCGGCAAGCAGCCCTATGATAGTGTTAATAACACTGTTGCGGTAGTAAACACCTTTGGTCCGCCAACCAGCGAAACCGCCTATTGGGTCAAATATGACTGGAACAAGGCGATTGAGGCCGGTATGAAGGCTGCCGGTCAGCCGTACAGTGGCAAGTATGGCTTTGTCGAGACTTCCATGGTTTGGGCAGTCAACCACATGGTGGCCCCTAAAGATAAGGCGCTTAAGTGCAACGACTGCCATGGTGATAAAGGACGTCTTGATTGGAAGGCGCTTGGCTACAAAGGTGATCCTAAAAATCCAGCTAATCGTTAAGTGTAAATAGATAGTATTAGCAATCAGGCTCGCAGGGTTATCTGCGGGCCTGATTGTATATTCAAAGAGCGAGACAGAAAGCCTGAAGAAACACGATAACTAAGGAAACAGAAACAACAGCAAGCATCCCTTGAAAACAGGCATCAAGGGATGCTGACGTGCCATTCGATCAAACGGCCTGAAAGTCCATTTTATTGGGGTGTTACAACACAGAATGCAGCCATTTTATCCATTTACAACACACAATAAACGAATTAGTGGGATTGGTTTTTATCAAACAATAACTCTTCGTCTGGCACATACTCCATAATCTTCTCAACCGGACACCTGAAATATCGACATAACTTATCGATATTGTCGCTGGTGGTGTTATACCCCCGGACCGATGAAATTCTTGATAAAGTGCTCTTATTGATACCCGTCTGGGCAACCAGTTCATCCAGATTGATCTTCCTACCTTCGAGAAAAGCCTTTTCAGCCATCATTTCCTTTAGTTTAAACCGGATCATACATCTACCCCCCCTGTATTGTATGGTTCAACATACCATCAAAAGCTACATACAGCAATAAATTGCTTGTTGTGATTAAATGTTGCATATATTGCTTGACATGCAATAAGTTTTTCTGTATGACTGCATTATGCTTTGAAAAGAAATTTGCAGGAGGGTGGCATGTGTCAAATAAGCCAGCTTAAATATCAACAGGGTATTGTTTTTACCGGAACCTATAGGCTCAGAAAACCAGTTAAGGCCATCAGCAGGAGTAACACCCCCTATATGGCATGCACTCTTGAAGATGCAACCGGAAGCCTGAAGGTCTACTTATGGGGGGAGGAGAGCACCTGCGCAGTATCTGACATGGACCTTGTAACAGCCACCTTCAGACTCCGCAGATTCAACAGTGGATGGATTGCAGACCTGCTGCATGTTGAGCAGTTTACAGGTACACCTGAAAATCCTCTTGACTTGATCCCTGATAGTTTCTGTCCAAAACCAGAACTGCTTGTAGAATTACGAAATCTTATTGATTCCCTCAGCCATGATGGAATCAGGCAGTTTGTTTTTTCAGTGCTGTCCGATGACGAAATACTGTTACCTTTTGTACGATTACCTGCAAGTAGGAACCATCATCACGCACAACCAAGTGAACTACTAAAACACAGTCTTAGCAGCGTAGAAAAGGTTGCCGCTGTTGTTGGGAAAGACTATGACAAAGTTGAACTGGCAATTGTCGGAACACTTTTCCACGATGTAGCCAAGATTCGCACGATAGCCGCTGAAGGGAAATTAACACCAACTGGATATCTGATTGGGCATGATTTTATGACTCTTGAGGTATTGGCCCCTCACTTAAAAACACTTGATAAGACATATCCTGATGTTGCCAACGCACTACGATATATCTGGTCGTGGAAGATCAACACCAATAAAAGTTCAATCCCCTGTACTGCTCTTGCAGAAATAGTAGCAGGAATTGATAGATTTGATGTGGCCTTACAGGTTGATGAAGAAGCCTTTCAGGACAAACCTTACTGGCAAAATTCAACGAAATACAAAGGCACATCATTTCGGTGGCGGCCTTCAATGCAGGCCAGGAGGACCGCAGCATGAGGGTTGCCACCTCATTAAAGCTGAAAATAGACAGATGGAAAAATGAAGCATGCAATATTTTTTCTGCTTGACGGCAAAAATAGTAGGCGTATATTCAAAACATTATTACCTGATATTGAAGAGTTTGGCCTTGCCATACAGCTGCAATATCGGCAACCTCGCCCCTTAAGGCAGGCTTCGGTGTTGATCCAACAGGTTCGGCACCTAACCAAGATGGTCATGAAGTGCTACAGTCACTTGTTACCTTGACTTGGCAGTCAAGGTCAGTAGACTAACAACAATGGATTCGTGTGCCCATGGCCGCGGGTCTTTTTTTATGGCTGCAAAGCCGCAATTAGTCTGTTACACATCCAGTAAGCAGCACTCAATATTCGGTTCAATACCCAATACCGGCCACGGCCGGTATTGGGCTGACGTTAACGTCAGTGCTTCACCCAGAACTGAATCACACCTAAACAGTCATGCACGGCAACAGATGGCAGCACAAAAGAAGGATCAAGGCTAGCCCTGATCTTGTCTTTTGTTCTGGCTACTTTCCGTAATTGGCTGAATTACCATTACCAGCGCGTCGTACCAGCTCTGGCTTCCAGCCAGACAGGGACGTTGCGCTGCCTTCCAGGCGCCAACGTTACGGCAAGAGCCGTAAATGTTGGCGGCATCAACCATCTATCATCCTATCACTTTTATTTCGCAACGCGAAATGCGAGAAAGTGATAGGATGAAACGATCCAAAGATACCATAGACATATGGTGTCTTTGCAAAGTGACGGCCCTGTTTTGAAGCGTTTTTTTGCTTCAAGGCAGGGCCGCTGCCGTTGATCGCCATCAGCGCGAAACAACGATATAACCAATCGGGGGTGCCGCCCCCCGACAGCGTTCGGCATTATCGAACGTTCAGGCACGCAGTCTGTGCCTGTCGCCTACCGATCAAATCCACCCCAAACCCCATTTCTCCCTCCCAAGTCTGCTGCCTGGGTTAGCCCGGCAGTAGCCGCCACTAAATGCCCGTAACCGGGTAGACACATGGTACGCCATGTACTTCGTAGTGGTCTGACTCTCATCGGATGGTACGTCCACCGATCGGGATAGGGCATCAGGCAATCTGATGTGGCATGCTTACACTCAATTCAAATTTGGCCCCACGGACTGGGCCGGAAAGGGAGTGAGAATATGGCAAAATCATTGGTATCGCAGGCGCTGGAAACGATCGGAAAGCGTTGGGATGTGGCATCCACGACACGTAATGGCCAACTGCAGCACACAACTGCCTTCGCGCAGTTCTGTGCTGACACGTACGGCCTTGACCGTATCAGTGGACTTAAGCCGCACATGGTAGAGGCATATGTAAAGGCCATGCAGGCAAGGGGTGTAGGGAACGGCTCAATAGCCAACCACCTGATAGCTGTAAGGAAACTCGCGTATGCCATAGGCAAGGCAAATATAGTGGCTCGGGATAACAAAGCATACACCGAAAGCCGTATTTGGATGAACCCCAAGCTGCAAAACAATGAAAAGGTAGCGGAGATTCGGGCTACCCTGCAGGAGCGAGCAGAAAATGGTGACCGCACTGCCATGATGATGTATGCCGCTGCCGCCTTAAGGGATACATTTGGCCTGCGGGCCAAGGAATCCCTCATGACCAGCAAAGTCATTGATGGGCGCCTGAAAGTAGAAGGCACCAAAAATGGCAGAGCACGTAGTCTTGAGGTGAGAACTGCGGAGCAGCGTGCAGCACTTGAACTTGTACAGAAAACTGCTGATGCTCTTGGGTCCCAAACCGGTCGAATCATTCCGCCTGAAATGGAGCTGAAAAAGGCGATGAATATCCAGCGGACGCGATGGGAGAGGCTGGGTGGTACTAAGAAAAACAATGCACATATGCATGTATCACGGCACGCATACGCCCAGAGGCGCCTCGTTGAAGGGGCAACCCGCAAGCAGATCGCCGAAGAGCTTGGGCACGGTCGTAAAGAGGTAGTCGGGCACTACGCCCACAAATAGAGGTCAACTCGCCGGAGGTCGCGACCGGAGGTTTCGTAAAGTTTAGCGATTAAAAGCCCCCTGCCGGTGCGTCTTTATGACGTACGGTAGGGGGCTTTTTTTGTGTCCGCACAACTCGTGGACAGCCTCAGGAACATAGAGATACAGGCGTTTTAAACTCCATATCTTTGAGGTCTGAAGCATTGAACAGTTTACTGAATATACAGCAGGTAGATAGGTCACAGGCAACAATGGATTGCCAATGGTCCAAGGGATTGACCTGTGGAGAAGCAACCATGACGTCCCTTACTAATACAGAACTGTTGACAGTGGAGGAATTTGCCAAACGTTTACGAGTTGGGCGATCCACCGTATTTGACTGGATCGCCAAAAAGAAAATGGTTCAAGGGGTGCATTACTTCAGAATAAACAAAACTATCCGCATTCCCTGGACCCTGGAATTGCTCGCCTCACTGTCAACGGAAACCGATGAGCCGGAAAAAGACCGAACCTACAAGAGCAAGCAAATCATCAATCTGGACTATTGATAATCTTCCCCAATGGGGATAGTCTCCGTGCTGGACTAACTACCGGCGAAAGGAGGCTGACGGAAAGAAGGTGTAGTGTGAATAAGGTAACAAGTGCCGTATCAATGAACGAACCCCAACCGAGGGGAGGCGCTATCAAACGGCGCAAGATTTCGGAAAAGCTGTATGTGGACTTTTACTATTTCGGTGTCCGTATCACCAAGTCAACCGGCCTGGATGATACACCTCAGAACCGGGATAAAGTCCGCCTGTTCCTTGACAAAGCAATGCAGAAAATCGAATCCCGAACCTTCAGGTTCGCTGAGGCATTTCCCGGTGCTACCCGCAAAGAAAAGAAGTTTTTTACTGAGCTGGAAGGGCAGCAGTTTAGCCCTGAACCGCAGCATGTCAACTTCGGGGAGTATGCCAGGGAGTGGATGAAGAGGGTCATTCCTACCTTTGAATCCCCGACCAAACGCAATGATTACCTTTCGGCCCTTAATTCCAGAATCCTGCCGTACTTCAAGAAAAAGAACTTCTACCAGATTACCAGCATGGAACTACAGGAGTTTGCCAATTCGCTGAAGAAGCAGACTGGCAAGGACAAGGGCAAGCCCCTGGCTCGGCAACGTATTCAGAATATCCTGATTCCGTTTCGTAGGATTTGGGAGGATGCTGCCGACCAGCACCGCTGGAACCTGCGGAACCCATTCGAGACCATCAGCAGGCACCTGCCGACAAAATCACGCAGAAGGAACGGCAAAGTGTACCGATTTGACGAATGGCAGCAGTTCCTGGATCATGCCCCGGCATTCTATCGGCCGCACCTGGAATTTCTGGTCATGACCGGACTTTCAGCAAGTGAGTTGGCTGGACTTCGGAAAGAGGATGTATCGGATAAGGCAATCACCCTGAACCGCTCCATCGTGTTAGGCAAGGAGAAAGAACGGCTCAAGAATGATTACCGGTTTCGGCGCATTCCGATGACCGACGCTCTCAGGTTGCAGCTGTATCGGATGGCCTGCTTGGCTCCAAATTCTCCCTATCTGTTCCCAATGGAGGATGGCAGACCATTCAACGGCAATTCATTCAGGAAGATTGTCTGGAACAAGGCTCTTGAAGGATCACAGGTTGCCTACAAGACACCGTACAGCACCCGTCATACCTTCTGTGCCTGGGCATTGACCATTGGCATGAACCCTATGAAGCTGGTTAACCTGATGGGGCATTCCTCAAAGCAGATGGTGTATCAGGTATATGGTGAATACGTGGAAGACCTGGAAGATGATGTGGAGGATATTGTTAACTATTTTGGGAGAGATTTTCTGATAAGACCCGGAAAAAAGTTGACCCCGTTACTGTGTGATGGGGACAGTTTCGGGGTCAGTTCTGCTCTGATTCAAATAACCAGCTGAATCGATTGTGTTATTTTGGAGCGGGAAACGGGATTCGAACCCGCGGCCTTCAGCTTGGGAAGCTGACACTCTACCACTGAGTTATTCCCGCTCAATGGAGCACCTTTTATAGCGAAAGGTGCTCCGCCTTGTCAATCTCTAGATTTATGCGCATTCAGAGTAGCCGCAGACATGGCAGACCATGCAGCCGCCTTCGTGCTCTACAATGCCGCCGCACTCAGGGCAGGCGCCACGCTCATGCTGGGCTGCTTCTGCGTTCAGGTCGTAGCCGTTTTCAAGCATGTGGGCCTGAATTGCCTTGGCTACAGCGTCGGCGCAGGAGAGTACCCGGTTCTCGCCATAGCCGGAAGGGCAGTGGCAGGAGATGCCGAGCAGTTGCTTGATGACCTGGCGGGCCTGGATGCCGCTGCGCCATGCCAGGGAGACCATCCGTCCAATCGCCTCTGATTGGGAGGCTGCGCAACCACCGGCCTTGCCCATGGTGGTGAACAGTTCAAACAGGCCGTTCTTGTCTTCGTTGACGGTTATGTAGAGCGGACCGCAGCCGGTTTGCATCTGGTAGGTCCAGCCTTTAAGAGCCTTGGGACGTTCACGCTTGATGGCGTGTTTGTCATCTTCCAGTGCCAGTGACGAAACAACGGCTTTTTCTTCCTTTTTGGTGGTGGAGAGGACCTGCTCGTCGCGGGAACCGTCACGGTAGATGGTGACCCCTTTGCAGCCGGTCTTGTAGGCCAGCATGTAGACGTTTTCAACATCCTCAATGGTGGCGGTATTGGGGAAGTTGACCGTCTTGGATACGGCGTTGTCCGTGTGGTACTGGAAGGCTGCCTGCATCTGGATATGGTCTTCAGGGGTGATGTCATGGGCAGTGACAAAGACTCGGCGGACGTCAGCAGGAACCTCGTCAAGATCATGTACCGTGCCATGTTCCGCAATTTTCTCCATCAGTTCTGCAGAATAGAAACCGCGTTCTTTGGCCAGTTTTTCAAAGGTGGGGTTGACCTCCACCAGTTTGGTGCCGTCCATGACATTTTTGACATAGGAGATGGCAAAGAGTGGCTCTACGCCGGAAGAGGCGTTGGCGATCATGGAGATGGTGCCGGTGGGGGCTATGGTGGTGACCGTGGCGTTCCGTTGCGGCAGGGCACCTTTTTTATCAAAGGTTGAACCAACGAAGTTAGGGAATGAGCCGCGTTGCTGGCCCAGATCACGTGAGGCGGCATGGCCTTCATCATTGATGAACTGCATGACTTTTTTGCCCAGTTTTACCGCTTCAGCAGAGTTGTAGGGGACTCCCAGCAGGATCAGCATGTCTGCCCAGCCCATGACCCCCAGACCGATCTTGCGGTTTGAGTGGGTCATGTCGTGAATCTGCTGCAGCGGGTATTTGTTGGCCTCGATTACGTTGTCCAGAAAATGGACAGCATCATGGATAACTTCTTTAAGGCGGCTCCAGTCAATGGCCCCCTCGCTGACAAAACGTCCCAGGTTGATCGAGCCAAGGTTGCAGGATTCATAGGGCAGCAGCGGCTGCTCACCGCAGGGGTTGGTTGATTCGATCTCGCCGACATGGGGGGTCGGGTTATCGCGATTCAGGCGATCCAGGAAAATGATGCCAGGTTCGCCGTTTTCCCAGGCTTGGTTGACGATCCGCTGGAACACCTTGCGTGCATTCAGGGTGCCCATCTTGCTTTTGTCGCGGGGATTGAGCAGGTCATACTCTTCATCCCGTTCAACCGCCTCCATGAACTTTTCGGTCAGGCCGACCGAGATATTGAAGTTGTTGAACAGCTTCTGATCGGCCTTGCACATGATGAAATCCATGATGTTGGGGTGATCAACCCGCAGGATACCCATGTTGGCGCCACGGCGGGTGCCGCCCTGCTTGATGGTTTCAGTGGCAGTGTCAAAGACCCGCATAAAGGAGATCGGGCCGCTGGAGACACCGGTGGTGGTCTTGACCAGATCGTTGGCCGGACGCAGACGGGAGAAGGAGAAGCCGGTGCCGCCGCCGGATTTGTGGATCATGGCGGTAAACTTGACCGCATCAAAGATCTCTTCAATCGAGTCGCCCACCGGAAGCACGAAACAGGCGGAAAGCTGCCCCAGTTCACGGCCTGCGTTCATCAGGGTCGGGGAGTTGGGCAGAAAGTCAAAACTGACAATCATCTCATAGAAACGGTCTGCAAGTTTTTTGACATCAGCCTTTTTATCAAACTTTTTGTCCGGCTCGGCAATGGTCTCTGCAACCCTGCGAAACATATCAGACGGGGTCTCAAGCGGTTTGCCGCTGGGGTCCCGTTTGAGGTAGCGTTTTTCAAGGACGGTAAGGGCGTTGGGGGTGAGCGCAGGTTGACCGGCAGCAGACGCTTGTGCGGGCATGGTTGTGTTCTCCTTGTCAGATGGTTCCTATATGCTTTATAACGTGGTACAGGGAAGTGCTGATGAAGGTGATGCTGGCTGTTACGGGCTGATCACAACATTTTGTGCTGACGTGGCGATAGAACCACAACATATATGTGCTGTCAACAGCAAATGTTAAGATATGTTTGGTGTGATCAGCAAAGTTTTTGAATACAGGAAGGTTTTTGAAAATTACGCTCTCTGGATACTATGCTATGAACATTATTCGCATATTTAATAATTTGAATGTTTTGCCGGTACAACCCACCGGCCTGAAAAGTTGCCGCGTACCCCCTGCGTCTCTACTCCGTGCTGTGCTGCTTGCTGCTCTGGTCATGACTCAGACCGGCTGCCAGCAGCTGTTTCATGCCCAGGACGCCCCGCTCAAGGGGCAGACGGTAACCGTCTCCATGACGGTCCCGCAGCCGCCGCCCCCTGCAGCGAAACCGTTGCAGCAGGGGACTGAGCCGCCGGCGCAGCAGAAAGCAGCACAACAGAGGCCGCTTGACAGCCGTCTGCTGCCAAGCGAAACTGCTGTCAACAGCGATCCGCTGTCCGTCAAACCACAGCCCGATGCCCCCAAGGCTGATCTGTCAAAGCCGGTTCGCAGTGCGATGGAAAAGGCTGATACCGTGCTGGTCAACAAGACCGTTGCAGAAGATCTGGTGCTGCGTGGCACGGTGCTGATCAGAGGGGCGCTGGTAATTGCACCCCAGGCAACCTTGCGTATTGACCCCGGCACCCAGATCAGATTTGCTCCCGGGCCCGGTTCTGCAGAACTTGCACGTCTGGTGGTGCAGGGGCGGATTGTGGCCAACGGCACGGTGCAGCAGCCGGTTGTCTTCGCACCTGCCCTGAGTGATCCGCTGGCCGGTGACTGGGGCGGGGTGGTGCTGTTAAACAGCGAGAAAAAAAACAGCTTTGACCATTGCCGTATTGAAGGGGCCCAGACCGGTATTGAGGCCTATTCTTCCCGCTTCTCGGGCCGCGGGATAATGGTTTTCAAATCCCGGACCGGCATTGCCCTGTATGATTCCGAAGCCGGTTTGCAGGGCTGTACCATCAGCCGCTGCGACAGGGGCTGCAGGCTAGCCGACAGTGAGCTTGATCTGCGTGACAGTACCGTGCGGGAGAATCGCCAAGGGATTGCAGCACAGCATTCGTCATTTACCCTGTCCAGCGTCAAGGTGCTGAGTAACTCCCAGGAAGGGGTCAGTGCGGATCAGTGCCGCTTTCGTCTGACCAGCAGCCTGTTTGCCGAGAACCGGAGCGGAGTGAGGTTGACCGGGGGAGACGGCCAGCTCTTTCTCTGCCGCTTCTCCCAGAACCGTGAAAGCGGAGCTGAACTGGTGGGGGTGAAAATACGCATCAACAACTCATCCTTCATACAGAACAGCGGGGTTGGTCTCCTGCTTGAAAACGCCCGCGGCAGTGTTACCGGGTCTGTGTTTGGCGATAACAGGGGCGGCAATCTGCACAACCGTGGCAGCGAGCCGTTTGCGGCCCTGCTTAATTGGTGGGGCAGTGCCGATGAAACGCAGATTACAGCCGGTATCCTTGACCCGGAGCGGAAGCAGGATGCTGCCTTGGTCCTGTTTGTTCCCTTTCTGAAAGAACGTCCGGTAACGGCCCCTTAGCCGGTCTGCACTATGTCTATCTACCTTGATAATGCAGCCACCAGTTTTCCCAAGCCTGAACAGGTCTATCAGGCAGCCCTGCAGGCGATGCAACAGGTCGGGGCGTCACCCGGCAGGGGCGGCTACGGCCGGTCATTGGATGCCTCCCGTCTGGTGCTGGATACCCGCGAGGCTGCTGCACGGCTTTTCAACTGTGCTGATTCCTCCCGCATCGTGTTTACCGGCAACGCCACCATGGCCCTGAATCTGGCAACCGTGGGAACCCTGCTGCCGGGTGACCATGTGATTACCAGTGCCATGGAGCATAACTCCCTGCTGCGTCCGCTGTTTCAACTTGAAAAACAGGGGGTTGAACTGACGGTTCTGCCGGCTGATGAGCAGGGACTAGTGGATCCTGAACAGATCAGGCAGGCGCTGCGCAAGAATACCAGGATGATTGCGCTGTCCCATGTCTCCAATGTCACCGGCGGGATTCAGGATATTCAGCAGACCGCCGGTATTGCCCGTGAAGCTGGTGCAATGATGTTGCTTGATGCAGCCCAGTCTGCCGGCGCCCTGCCGATCGATATGCAGGTCATGGGAATTGACCTGTTGGCGGTGCCGGGCCATAAAGGACTGCTTGGACCGCAGGGGACCGGTTTGCTGGCCGTTGCCCCCGGTGTGCAACTGCGGCCGATCATCGCCGGGGGGACCGGCAGCAGTTCTGACCAGGATCACCAGCCGGACAGTTTTCCTGAAGGGTTTGAGGCCGGCACCCATAATCTACCCGGAATTGCCGGATTGGGAGCCGGTCTGACATTTCTGCTTGAAACCGGTGTTGCCAAGGTCGGACAGCATGAACAGCTGCTGGCGGAACATCTGCGGCAACGTCTTGACGGCCTGGCCGGCTGCAGGCTGTTCGGGCCGCTGCAGCCGGAACGACGCTCCGGTCTGCTTTCACTGACGGTTGAGGGATGGGATCCCGCACTTCTGGCCTTTTACCTTGATCGCGAGTATGGTATTGCGGTTCGGGCCGGTCTGCATTGCGCCCCCCGTGCCCACCGTGCGATCGGCAGCTACCCGACCGGAACCCTGCGCATAAGTCCGGGCTGGTTTAATACCCTTGCTGATATTGATATCTGCTGTGATGCTCTTATCTCGATTACCCAGAAAGGCGATTCATGAAATTCTTTATTCTCGACACCAACGTACTCCTCCATGACCCACAGGCACTGTTCAAGTTCGAAGATAACACCATCATCATTCCGATTACGGTGATTGAAGAGATAGACCGTTTCAAGAAAGACATGAATGAAACCGGGCGCAATGCCCGTTCCATCTCGCGGGTTCTGGATATGCTGCGGGAAAAGGGGTCGCTTTCCAGCGGTGTCAGCCTGCCGGGCGGCGGTCTGCTGCGGGTGGAGCTGTGCGAAGAACAGGCTCTGAACCGGATGCCCAAGGATCTGCGGGACGATAAGGGGGATAACCGGATTCTGGCGGTGGCCCAGGTCACCCACGAGCGTTTTCCCGATGAACCGGTCGTCTTTGTAACCAAGGATACCAACCTGCGGATCAAGGCTGATGCCATCGGCCTGGTGGCAGAGGATTATGAATCTGACAAGGTTGATATCCAGGAGCTGTATGCCGGTGCCCGCACCATCGAGATGGGGCCTGATTCCATTGACCGCTTCTACGGTCAGGGCTGGCTTGAGGCCCCGGAGGGGTTGCTGCCCAATGAGTATGCCACCCTGATCGACACCAGCAACCCCTCCCATACGGCGCTCTGCCGTTTTGACCTGGCCACCGGCAAGGTGGTGCCGGTCCGCAAGGTGCCCAAGGAGGGGGTCTGGAGCATCCATGCCCGCAACCGTGAGCAGCAGTTTGCCCTGGATGCCCTGGTGGATGACAATATCAAGCTGGTCAGCCTGGTGGGCAAGGCCGGTACCGGCAAGACCCTGATGGCCATTGCCGCAGGCCTGCAGAAGGTGGCTGAGGAGAATGTCTACAACCGCCTGCTGGTCTCCCGGCCGGTCTTCCCGATGGGCAAGGACCTGGGTTTTCTGCCCGGCGATATTGAAGAGAAGCTGACCCCCTGGATGCAGCCGATCTTTGACAACGTTGAGCTGCTGATCTCCGGCCATGAGTCTGAAAAACGCCACAGCAACAAAGGCTACAAGGAGCTGATGGCCATGGGCCTGCTTGATATTGAACCACTGACCTACATCCGTGGCCGTTCCATCCCCAACCAGTACCTGATCGTGGATGAGGCCCAGAACCTGACCCCCCATGAGATCAAGACCATTGTGACCCGGGCCGGGGAGGGGACCAAGATCATCCTGACCGGTGACCCGTACCAGATTGACAACCCCTATGTGGATTCCTCCAGTAACGGCCTGTCCTACCTGGTGGAACGCTTTAAGAACGAGCGGATCTCAGCCCATGTGACTCTGACCCGTGGTGAACGGTCAGAGCTGGCAGAGTTGGCAGCCAACCTGCTGTAGAAACGTGTTTTTTAGCAGCCCGGTGCTGGTCTGCGACCTTGCGGAAATGTCATGTTTCCTGAATCGGAAAGAACTTGAGCTGATATGGTACTGTTAGCCATTGAAACATCCTGTGATGAGACGGCCGCCGCAGTAGTTCGCGACGGCCGTCTGGTCCTGTCCAGCGTAGTCTCATCCCAGGTGGCGGTGCATGCCGAGTATGGCGGCGTAGTGCCGGAGATCGCCTCCCGCAAACATCTGGAGATGATCACGCCGGTTGTACGGCAGGCCCTTGATGAGGCCGGTGTTGCGCTGGCCGCGATTGAAGGGATTGCCGTGACCCGCGGTCCCGGGCTGCTGGGGGCATTGCTGGTGGGGGTCTCAATGGCAAAATCCCTGGCCCTGGCCTGCAAGATCCCCCTGGTGGGGGTGCATCATATTGAAGGGCACCTGCTGGCCGGTTTTCTGGAACAGCCGGTTGCGTTTCCGTTTCTTGCGCTGGTGGTGTCCGGTGGCCATACCCACCTCTACCGGGTGGATGGTATCGGCCGTTATCGTATCCTGGGCCGCACCATTGATGATGCAGTTGGCGAGGCCTTTGACAAGACCGCAACCCTGCTGGGGCTTGGTTACCCGGGGGGAGCCGTGATTGACCGTCTGGCGCAACTAGGTGGCCCGTCAGCGGTTAAATTTCCCCGTCCGCTGCTACATGACGGCTCACTTAATTTCAGTTTCAGCGGGCTTAAGACCGCCGTGCTGACCCATCTGAAGAAACAGCCCCATCTTCCGGAAGGTACTGAACTGCATGATCTCTGCGCCTCGTTTCAGGCGGCGGTCTGCGAGGTGCTGGTAAAGAAGACCGAGGCCGCCCTGAAGCAGGAAGGGCTGCAACGCCTGGTGGTGGGCGGTGGCGTGGCCTGTAACAGCGGCCTGCGTCATGCCATGCAGCAGCTGGCAACCCGGCGCGGGATTGAACTGCAGATACCGCCCCCTGTGTTGTGCGGTGACAATGCTGCCATGCTGGCTGTGGCCGGCGATGCCTACCTCTCGGCCGGGTGTCAGGATTCCCTTGCCCTGGATGCGGTGGCCACCTGGCCCCTTGATCAGGTGGCACGTTGGGGGCAACTGCCATGAACCAGTCTTTTCCCCGTCCCCGTAAGGCCCTGGGCCAGAACTTTCTGAGTGACCATAACATCATCAGGAAGATCCTGACTGCCGCAGAACTGCAGCCGACGGACCGGGTGCTGGAAGTGGGGCCGGGCAGGGGGGCGCTGACGGAACTGCTGGCCGGACAGGCCGGGCATCTGCTGGCTGTGGAGTTTGATCGTGATCTTGCTGCATTGCTGCGTGAGCGGTTTGCCGGACAACAACAGGTCACGATCCATGAGCAGGATATCCTGAAGGTCGATTTTGAACAGGTGTTGGGCAGCGACCGCTACAAGGTGGTGGCTAACCTGCCGTACAATATTTCAACCCCGGTGCTGTTCAGATTTCTTGAAGAACGTCAGCGTTTTTCCCGCCTGGTGGTCATGCTGCAGAAAGAGGTGGGTGAGCGTCTGGCAGCGCAGCCTGACTGCAGCGATTACGGCATACTGACGGTGCTGTTCCGCCAATGGTTTGAGGTGAAGCGCGAGTTTCTGGTGCCGCCGGGCTGTTTTTTCCCGCCGCCCAAGGTGGATTCAGTGGTGATCAGTCTGACCCCGCTGGCGGTGTCACGGGTAGACGTGGGTAATCAGGCCCTGTTTGAACGGCTGGTCAAGGCTGCTTTCGGCATGCGGCGCAAGACACTCTGGAACTGCCTCAAAAGCGGCGGCCTGGCAGAACCGGAGCAGCTAGAACAACTGCTGCCGGACTGCTCTATTGATGGCCGCCGCCGTGGTGAAACCCTGACTATTGAAGAGTTTGCCCTGCTGTCACGGTCCCTGTCAAACCAGCTCGGGATATAAAAAAGGCCGCCTGCTTTTCAGCGGCGGCCTTGTGTCAATGGAGCAGATGGGGTTATTTCTTTTTTGCCCGGGGAGCTGCAGCAGCTTTTGGGGCCTTTGCCGGAGCAGCCTTTTTAGGTACCTCCGCAACTGCTTTCTTGGCTGCCAGATTGGCCATGCGGGTTGCACGACCCTTGGCCAGCTTTTCACCCAGATTGTTGTTAATAGCCGACTGGCGCCGGGCTTCTGAGTAGTTTTTGGCAGCCAGCGGGGTGCCGCTGGCGATACCGAACTGTTTGCGATACTCGCTGGCCTTCAGGCTGTGGGCCTGCTTCAGGTGGCGGGAAAGGGTCTTGAAACCGCCCTTGCCGCAGATCAGGCAGATGATCTGGTCCTTCTGAATTGACTTTTTAGGAGCGATGGCCGGTGCAGCCTCTTTAGCAACGCCCTCTTCTGCAGCCGGGAGATCGGAATCAAGATTTTTGAGCGCGGCATAGACCTTTTGAATCTCTTGTAACAGTTCGTCAGAACTCATTTCAACTGTTGCAGCGTGAGATGATACAATGTTTGCCGTTAATTCAACCAGTATTGATGACATGTTTCCTCCATATATGCTATGCCAGTATTAATAACTGTTTTCATCTAGCAGTATACATTCATTAAATCAAGCGGTTTCTTTTGTTTTAGAGCCGGACCTGAAAAAAAGTTTGACCGTGCTAACATCCTTCTGGTACTACAAAAAACTTTCAACATGCCGACTTTGTCTGAGGTGACGTGAATATGCCGTATATCGTGATTGAAGAAGAACGTTGCAAGGGGTGCGGGCTCTGTACCATCGCCTGCCCCAAAAAACTGGTGCAATTAAGCAGTCAGCCCAATGCCCTGGGCTACACCCTGGCAGTATTCAGTAACCCTGAAAACTGCACCGGCTGTTGTCTCTGCGCCGAGATGTGCCCGGATGTTGCCATAACCGTGTTTAAGGAAGATAAACAATGAATGCGTTGAAACGGAAATTCGTCAAAGGCAATGAAGCGGTTGCCATGGCTGCCATCGAGGCGGGTGTACAGTGTTATTTCGGCTACCCGATCACCCCCCAGAGCGATATTCCTGAGTACCTTTCCCGTGAACTGCCCAAGGCCGGTGGTACCTTCATTCAGGTGGAGAGTGAGATCGGCGCCATCAACATGGTGCTGGGGGCCTCGGCCTGCGGCGTCCGTGCCATGACCTCCTCCTCCGGCCCAGGTATCTCACTCAAGCAGGAAGGGATCTCCTACATGGCCGGTTCCGAGCTGCCCGGCGTGATTGTTGATATCATGCGCTCCGGCCCGGGGCTGGGCGGTATTGATGCCTCCCAGGCAGACTACCATCAGGCCACCAAAGGGGGCGGGCATGGCGGCTACCGCATTATTGTGCTGGCTCCCAACTCCGGCCAGGAGATGTACGACCTGACCATGCTGGCCTTTGACCTGTCCGATCAGTACCGGATGCCGGCCATGGTGCTGGCTGATTCGGTGCTGGGGCAGATGAAGGAGTCGATTGTCCCCCATCCCCGGCCGAAGGCCGACCTGCCTGCCAAGGAGTGGGCCGTGCGCGGCACCGGCGGTGGTCAGCAGCATGTGGTCAAGTCGCTCTATCTGGGTGATGGCGAGATGGAGAAATTCCATTGGAAGATGCATGCCCGCTATCAGGAACTGGCGGACAAGGAGTCTCGCTGGGAAGCGTTTGCAACTGATGATGCCGAGCTGATCGTGACCGCCTTTGGCTGTACCTCCCGTATTGCCCGTACTGCCGTTGAAATGGCCCGTGCAGAAGGGATCAAGGTTGGCCTGATGCGACCGATCACCCTGTTCCCCTTTCCGAAAAAGGCCTATGCCGAGCTCTCAACCCGTTGTAAGCGTTGGCTGACCATGGAACTTTCCACCGGTCAGATGGTGGATGATGTGCGCCTGTCTGTTGCACGGGATGCCGAGGTGGAGTTCTATGGACGCCCGCCAGGTGCCGGCTCGTTGCCCACCCCGGAAGAGTTGTTTAGCCAGATCAAGAAATTCTGTTAAGGACGCATCTATATGAAGCAGGTATTTTCCAAACCGGTAAGTTTGAAGGATGTTCAGACCCATTTTTGCCCCGGCTGTCACCACGGTTCAATCCACCGTCTGGTGGCTGAGGCGATGGACAGCTTCGGTATTGCCGACAAGACCATCGGCTGTGCCTCGGTGGGCTGCTCGGTGTTCCTGTACGGCTACTTTAATATTGATGTGGTGGAATCTCCCCATGGTCGCGCTCCGGCAGTTGCCACCGGTGTCAAGCGGGCCCGGCCCGACCGGATCGTGTTCACCTACCAGGGGGACGGCGACCTGGCTGCCATCGGTACCTCCGAGATCATCCATGCTGCCAATCGTGGCGAGAAGATCACGGTGATCTTTGTCAACAACACCACCTACGGCATGACCGGCGGTCAGATGGCCCCCACCACCATGCCGGGCCAGAAGACCTCGACCTCACCCAATGGCAGGGATGTGGCCAATGATGGCAAACCGTTCAAGATGGCGGAGCTGCTTTCCAATCTGGATGGTGTGGCTTATTCCGCCAGGGTTGCCCTGAATAGTCCCAAAAATGTGCTGCAGGCCAAGAAGATCATCAAAAACGCCTTTCAATATCAGGTGGAAGGCAAGGGTTTTGCCTTTATTGAGGCGCTGGCCGCCTGTCCCACCAACTGGGGCATGAATCCGCTGGCAGCCAATGAGCGGGTGGGCAGTGAAATGATTCCCTACTTCCCGCTGGGTGTCTTTAAAAATAACGAAAACCTGTAACTGGAGCAACTTCTATGCGTTATGACGTCTTTTTTGCTGGGTACGGTGGCCAGGGTGTGTTGCTGGCCGGTAACCTGCTTTCCTATGCAGCCATTCGAGAAGGCAAAAATGTCTCTTTTTTCCCGGCTTACGGCGTGGAAAAAAGGGGTGGGGCAGCCATGTGTACTGTGGTGTTTGCCGATGGCGAGACCGGCTCACCGGTGGTTGGCGAACCTTCTGTCTCCGTGATCCTGAATCAGCTTTCCTTTGAAAAATATGCCGCAAAGGTCAAGCAGGGCGGGATCTGTCTGGTAAACAGTTCTCTGGTTGAACTGGGCGGGGAGGCGTGTGAGGGACGGGAGCTGCTTGCCGTGCCGATGAACCAGATTGCGATTGAACTGGGCGATGTGCGGATGGTCAACATGGTGGCCTGCGGTGCCTATGCCGCTGCAACCGGTGCCCTTGCCCTGGAATCACTGCGGGAAGCGCTGCAGGATGCCCTGCCGGAACGTAACCACAAACTGATTCCGGCCAACATCAAGGCGATTGAGGCGGGGGCTGCTGCAGTTTTTTCTGCACGAAAAGCTTGACTCGCAGCTGATAGTTTGCTATTTAACTTTTCTCTTTTTTAGGGGTGTCGCCAAGCGGTAAGGCACCGGATTTTGATTCCGGCATTCCTAGGTTCGAATCCTGGCACCCCTGCCATAGAAATTAAGCACCTGCGAGCAATCGCAGGTGCTTTTTTCTTTTTCCGGCATGCTTTCTGATCTTATGCGAATAAGGAAACCACAAGGGCCACCTCGGGTAGGCCTTGTTATTGTGCTGTTCAAGTCGGATGGAAACGTGTAGGTTGCTCTAATTAAATTCAACTACGGCAGTTAAAGGACTACCTCCATGGCTCTAACTAGAAATCTTGCAGAGCTGGCCGAGTATCTTGGGGGGAGTGTAACTGGTGACCCTTCATTGGTTATTTCCGGCCTGGGAACCCTGGATAATGCAGGGGATGGCCAGATTACCTTTCTCGCCAATGAGAAGTATGCATCAAAGGTCGTGACAACCAGGGCCTCTGCAATCGTATTCCATACCTCATCCGATACCTGTGGCCGAAACGGCATCATGGTAGCCGATCCCTATCTTGCCTTTGCCAAACTCCTGACCCTCTTTACCAGCCGTACACGGGTTGCGCGCGGGATCATGTCCGGTGCCCATGTCGGTAACGATGTGGTGATCGGTGAGGATGTCAGCATTTATCCCGGTGCCTGTGTTGGAGACCGCGTTCAACTGGGCAAGCGGGTCACCCTGCATGCCAATGTTACCTTGTATGAAGGGGCGGTACTGGGGGATGATGTCACCCTGCATGCCGGCGTATCGGTACGTGAAGGCTGCCGGATCGGTAATCGCGTCACCATTCACAACGGAAGCGTTATTGGTGGTGACGGTTTTGGTTATGTCCCTGATGGAGAAGGCTGGTTTAAGATTCCCCAGGTTGGCATTGTTATCATTGATGACGATGTGGAGATCGGTGTCAATTGTTCCATTGACCGGGCAGCTCTGGATGTTACCCGTATCGGCAGGGGCACCAAGATTGATAATCTTGTTCAGATTGCACACAATTGCCAGATCGGCCCGGACTGTATGATTGTTGCTCAAACCGGGATTGCGGGGAGCACCACGCTTGGAAAACATGTCACCCTCGGGGGGCAGGTAGCTATCGTTGATCACCTTACGATTGGTGACAATGCCATGATATCAGGGCAGTCAGGCGTGTTTAATAATGTCGAGGCAGGCGCCGTGCTCAGCGGCACGCCGGCAATTGCACATCAGGCACGGCTGAAATCGGCAGCCGTGTTTCCGCACCTGCCTGAAATGAAGAAAAAGCTGATTAAGTTGGAAAAAAGGATGTTGATGGTTGAAGAACAGCAGTAGCCTCCCGTTTTGAAACCTCGCCGTAGTGTTTGGTCGGCGGTTGTCACCTATCTGCCGGGGATAGACAAAAATCAGGTACCTGCTCACAGCAGGTGCCTTTTTTGTTTACGCACAACATCCTTGACGATATTCTACGCCAATGATTTGTATCCGTCCCATGGCTGAGGCTGACCTTACTGCAGTGTTGTGCATTGAACAGTCCTGTTTCCCCCGTGCCTGGACCAGAGCGCATTTCCATGCAGAGATCGGTTCGGAACATGCCACGCCGGTGGTTGCCGAGCTTGATGGCCGGGTGGCCGGTTATCTCTGTCTGACCGTGTTGCTGGATGAGGCGGAGATTCTGGATGTTGCGGTTGATCCTGCCTTGCAGCGTAGCGGCATAGGCGCTGCCCTGCTGACCTGGGCCTGTGACGAGGCGGTTAGGCAAGGGGCAACGTTGCTGCGGCTTGAGGTGCGGGTCACCAGTGTCCCGGCCATTGCCCTCTATGAACGGTTCGGATTTGTCAAAAGCGGTGTGAGGAAGGCATATTACGAACAGGGTATTGATGCCCTGTTGATGGATAAAAACCTCGTTGAGGAGGATGTGAATGCAGTTTAAGGCAATGATTCTGGATAATGCCGAGGTGTCTCCCGGCTACTGGCGGATGCGGATGACTGCACCGCCGGAGATGCTTGCAGCCAGACCGGGCCAGTTTGTGATGGTACGGGTCAATCCGTCCATCGATCCGTTGATCCGGCGTCCCTTTGGGGTGTTTGATGTGGGAACACTGCAGCCTGCCTATACCGGCGCAGCCTCCCAGCCCTACCTGGAAATCCTCTACCGGGTGGTGGGCAAGGGGACCGGCATGCTGTCCACCCTGCATGATAATGATATTCTGGATATCCTCGGCCCGCTGGGGACCGGCTTTGAGAATGGCCCGGCCGGTGAAGAGAAGCTGATCGTTGGCGGCGGTGTCGGCCTGGCCCCGCTCTATCTGCTGGCCAAGGAGCTGGTCAAGGATTCGCCGGTGCGCCTGTTTGCCGGTGGCCGTACCAGGGATGATGTGCTGTGTATCACCGAATTTGAGCGCTTAGGGGTTGAGTGTTACACCGCAACCGAAGACGGTTCACTGGGTGAGTGTGGTCTGGTTACCAAGGTGCTGGAGCAACGCCTTGATGCCACAGGTAACCAGGGACAGATCTTTGCCTGTGGTCCCCACGGTATGCTGAAGGCGGTGGCAGCTATTGGAGCAAAGCGGAGTGTAAAAACCCAGGTCTCGCTGGAAGGATACATGGCCTGTGGCATGGGAGCCTGCCTGGGCTGTGTCTGCCAGGGGGCTGAGCATAGCACCGAGAACCCGGATTACCGTTGTGTCTGTACTGAAGGCCCGGTCTTTGAGGCGGCTGAACTGAAATGGGAGGGGAACTGACATGAGACCTGCTATGTCTGTTGAGATCGGCAGCCTCAAGCTGCGTAACCCGGTCATGACCGCCTCCGGCACCTTTGGCTACGGTGAAGAGTTCAGCCAGTATGTTGATCTGGAAAAGATCGGCGCCTTTGTCACCAAGGGGTTGTCCCTGAAGCCCCGTGCCGGTAATCCCACCCCGCGGATTGTAGAGACTCCCGGCGGCATGTTGAACGCCATTGGCCTGCAGAATGTGGGGATTGATGCCTTTATCCAGAAAAAGGTGCCGTTCCTGCGTTCCGTTAATACCCCGGCCATCGCCAATTTCTTCGGTTATACGCCGGATGAGTATGCCGAGTTGGCTGCCCGTCTGGATGCGATTCCCGAGGTTGCCGCCCTTGAGGTAAATATCTCATGCCCCAATGTCAAACAGGGCGGGATCGTGTTTGGTACCGATCCGGGCTGTGCTGCCAGTGTGGTTGCGGCCTGTCGCGCTGCCACGCAAAAGACCCTGATTGTCAAGCTCTCTCCCAATGTGACCGATATTGTAGAAATGGCCCAGGCCTGTGAAGGGGCCGGGGCCGATGCCCTGTCGGTAATTAATACCCTGACCGGTATGGCAATTGATCTGGAACGTCGCAGGCCGGTGTTGGCCAATGTTACCGGCGGTCTGTCCGGTCCGGCCATCAAGCCGGTTGCCCTGCGGATGGTCTGGCAGGTGGCCAGGGCGGTCAAGCTGCCGGTGATCGGTATCGGTGGAATCATGTCGGCAACCGATGCCCTTGAGTTCATCCTGGCCGGTGCAACCGCAGTGCAGGTGGGTACTGCCAGCTTTGTCAACCCTGCCGCAGCCCAGGAGATTGCTGAAGGAATGGAACAGTGGCTGGCAGAGCGGGGGATTGCTGATATCAGGAGTCTGATCGGCGCACTGGAGGGGTAGCATGGCAGCTGCAGCAACACAACAGCTTAATCAGGGGATGCTTTCACTGGTGGACCTGAATTTTATTTTGGTCAACAAGCTGGTGGTGCTGTTGGTGGTGATCCTGTTTTTTACCACGGTGACGGTGGTGCGCCGCGTACAGGGCCGACCGCTTTCTTCCCAGGCTCCAACCGCGCTCAAGCTCTCTTTACTGGGGTTGGTGCTGCTCTACTTTGAGGCCACCCTGACCGGGTACCCAAACTATAGTCTTATCCTTGCACGACTGCAGAGCGTGATAGTCCTGATCTGTCTGGCCAAGCTGGTGATCTACGTGCTGGTGGATATGGTGCTTAGTCTGCGGCGGCATGGTGATGTGCCGATGCTGCTGCGGGATGCCATCCGTCTGGCAGTCTATCTGGCGGCAGGGATCGCCTCGTTGCGGCTGGTGTTTCAGGTGGATCTGTCTGCCGTTATCACCACCACCACGGTGTTGACTGCAGCCATTGCCTTTGCCATGCAGACCACGCTTTCCAATGCCTTTTACGGTTTTACAGTCCAGATTGACTCCTTAATGGCACGGGGTAGCTGGATATCCATTCCTGAAAAGAACCTGTTTGGTGAGATCGTCAATGTCGGCTTCCGCTACATCACCCTGCGTACCCTGGATAACAATCTGGTGCTGGTGCCCAATACCGTGGTGGTCCAGAGCGTGGTCACCACACACGGGTCTCCTCAGGAGGCTGCCCGGGAACGGGCCGCCCTGACCCTGACCATTGGCCTGCCCTATGAACTGCCTCCAGAACAGGCCAAGGCGCTGCTGTTGCAGGTTTTACAGGAGGATACACTGGTGCTTGATGAACCGGCACCGGCCGTCCGGCTCCAGAACATGACCGATAGCAGCATCGTCTACCTGCTCAAGTTCTGGCTGGCAGATCCGGCACAGCGCAACCAGGCCCTGTCGGAACTGCAGACCAAGGCCTGGTATGCGGTTCATCGCGCCGGCTGGAGCTTTCCCTTCCCCCATCGTCAACTGGTCACCGGAACGCTCAAGGAATCGTTTCCCAATCAACGGGATGAGATTCTGGCAGGGATACGCCAGTCCCACCTGTTTGATGTGCTGACTGCTGATGAGGTCTCTCATCTGGTTGAAGCTGCCCGGATGCAACCCTTTTCACCCGGTGAGACCGCGGTCAGACAGGGGGATGCGGGCAGTTCGCTTTTTTTCGTGCTGCGTGGCGAGATGGCGGTTGAGGTTGACGGGGCTGAGGTGGCCTGTCTTGGCCAGGGCAGGATGTTCGGCGAGATGTCGCTTCTGACCGGCGAACCTCGCCGGGCCACGGTCAGGGCGCGCAGCGAGGCGATCCTGGCAGAACTTTCCAAACCGGCCATCGCCGACCTGATGGATAGCAACGACAAGCTGATGGAGCGGCTGGGCGAGGCGTTGTCGCGGCATACGGCCAGCAACCAGCAACTGCAGGAACGGCAGCTGGATTCCGTTGTTGATGAACGCAGCCCGGTTGATTACCTGAAGCGGTTGAGGGATTTCTTTGGAAAGGGGTAGGCCATGCTGGCAGTCGAGGAGTTGCTGAAGCGTTATTGTTGTCCTGAAACCGTTGAGATCCTGATGATCCATGGCAGGATGGTGGCCGGCAAGGCCCTTTCCGCCTGTGCTGCCGTCAATGCAGACCCTGATACCCGCCGCCTGGTCATAGAGGCCGCCTATCTGCATGATATCGGTGTCTGCAGGGTCGATGCACCGGATATTGCCTGTCATGGCAAAGAACCGTACATCCGGCACGGTCTGCTGGGGCGTGAGCTGCTCGATGCAGAAGGCTTGCCGCTGCACGCCCTGATCTGTGAGCGTCATACCGGGGTAGGGCTTACGATCACTGACATAACCAGCCAGAATCTGCCGCTGCCGCAGCGGGATATGACCCCGGAAACCCTGGCGGAGCGGATCATCTGTTATGCTGATCTCTTTTTTTCAAAGCATCCGGAACGGCTTGAAAAGGAAAAGTCAGTGGAAAAGATCAGAAAAAACCTGGCAAAATTCGGTGATGATAAGGTTGCCATCTTTGATGCCTGGCAGCGGGAGTTCAGCGCCGGTTCGTGACGCATCGGCAGGTTGGTGAAGGACTACTGCGGAGCCTGTCCGCTGCGTTGCGCGGTAGTCACCCCTTCACCGCACTATTTCGTTATGCCTCAGGCGTTGTACGCTCTGCGTCGTGCAGTCATGCTGCCCCCATGGCAGCGTTAACCGTTTGCTAACGCGGCAGTACCGCCTCAAATACTGACCCGTTTTTTTCAAACCGCACCAGCGCCGGTCTGATCTCAAGCACCTTTGCCCCTGCAACAACAGTACCTTCTCCAACCAGCACATCATTGATCACCGCCCTGCGCATTTTTCGGCTGTCCTGCCAGGCGATACCGGTCAGTTTTACCCCTTCAGGAACACCGGAAACGATTGTTTCTGTGCTGCGGGAAGGCTGCGCTGCCTGGCTGGGAGCAGCTGCAGGCGGGCTTGCTGCGGGGCGGTGTCTCCGGCTCGGCGAACGTTCTTCATCATCATTGGCCTGGGGCGGCGCGGGTAGTAGCGCAGGGGCCTGAATGGCCGGGGCCGGGGGGGCTGGCGACGGGACTGCAGCCGCGGCAGGCGCGGGTTGCGGTGCTGGCGGTGCCTGCTGTGGCGGCAGAGGCGGTTCAGCAGGCATGTTGACAGGCGCTGCTGCGGTCAGGGCCGCCTTGGGTTCTGAAGCAGGTTTTGACGGGCCATAGAGCAGCCAGCCCACTACCGCAAGCAGCACAGCGCCGGAACAGCCCAGCCAGATGACCCGCTTGTTCGCACCGGCCCAGCTGCGGGTTGTCCGGTGCGCAATCAGGGCCTCGCGTCCTGTGATTGTCTGATCAGCTGCTCTGCTCTTTTCGTCTTGTGCCTTGCGCAGTGCCTCAAGAATATTGCTCATGGATCGGTTTTCTCTGCTTTCTTCAGGACTGGAGCCTTAAAGTCGGGTGCCTTGCGGTACAGGAGCAGCAATGTCTGACCACCGGCAACCCCGTCTGCTTCAACTCCTTGTGATTGTTGGAAGAGCTTGACCGCTTCCCTCACCGCCTCCTCCGTGATGACCGGCTGGTTTGGCGGCCAGGTCCTGGCTGAGACGAGCAGGCGTGCCAGCAGCTCACGCTGGGTGTGGTTGGGCAGGTACGGGACCGGTATCGACAGCCCCAGCAGGTTTTTCCAGGGGATCAGTGCACGACCGGTCCAGACCTGTTCAAGCGCAGCTGTCGAGACCCTTGTCAGGCTGCCTGACTCAGTGGCAACCAGGGCCTGTTCACTGCTTAGACCCCCAAACACCAGGTAGCGTTTCTGGTTGTTTGGCAGGGACAGTTCCAGAATCGCGGGATAACCGATCCGCGACAGCCCCCCCAGATTCCCGGTGTAGCGAAAGAGGTCAAGGCGCGCCTGTTTGAGTGACCGTTCAAGGGAGCTGTCAGGGAGTACCGATGCGGGCGGCACAATATTCCAGGCCTTCAGCACGGTCTGATAGGCCTCTAGGCTGCTGCGGCCTTCGTCAAGCCGTTGCAGGAGCAGGGCCAGCGGTGTGGCGGCCTGTTGCAGGGGGGTTGCCGCAACCGGGGGGGCTGGGGCCGGGCGGCGATAGACCATGCCGGCCAGCACAGCAGCACCCAGCAGGAGTGCGGTAACGGCCGCCGCCAGCATCCGGCTGCGCCGCCGGGTACGCCGTCCTTCGGCAGGGGCCACTTCGCAGACAGCCTGCCGGGCCTGACCGGCCTCAATCTGGCGGCTCTCTGCGGTATAGCCGATCAGGAGACAGCGATCGGCAACAGCGTTTACCAGGCGGGGCAGTCCACCGGCAAAGCGGTGAATCGTCTGCACCGCGCCGGTGCTGAAGCGTATCATCTCCGGGGTGCCGCCAGCCACCCTCAGGCGGTGGGCGATGTAGTCGCGTGTATCTGCTGCATCCATGGGGGTCAGATGATAGCGCACGGTAATCCGCTGATTCAGCTGGCGAAGTTCGGAGCGGGACAAGAGCGTTTCCAGTTCCGGCTGGCCGACCAGGATGATCTGGATCAGCTTCTCCGTGGCGGTCTCAAGGTTCGACAGCAGCCGGACCTGTTCCAGCACCGCCGGCTCCATATCCTGGGCCTCATCAATAACCAGTACCACGGTCTTGTGTGCCGCTTTCTGCTGCAGCAGAAACTGATTCAGCGTCTCCACCAGTTCAGCCGGTTCTTCACCGTTATCAGAGATACCGAATTCCCGGTTGATCGTCTTCAAGAGGCCGAGTGAAGAGAGCATCGGGTTCAGGATCAGGGCCGTGGCGTGGGTTTCAGGGGTAAGCCGGGTCAGCAGGGTGCGGATGACCGTGGTTTTTCCTGCTCCTACTTCACCGGTTAACGCGATAAAGCCGGCCTTCTGGTCAATGCCGTACAGCAGGTGGGCAAACGCCTCCTGATGGGCCTTGCCCAGGAAGATGAAATCCGGGTTCGGGGTAAGGGTAAAGGGGCGTTCTTTCAGTCCGAAATAGGTACAGTACATGATGTCGTTTATACTGTAAAACGACAGTAAATACAATGTCTGAGGCTGTTTAAAAGCTGGTTGTACAGCGGGATGATAAAAAATGCCGCCTTCGGGAGAAGGCGGCCAGGCAGTACCGGTTGCCGTACTGCAGCAAAGGAGGAGAGATGCGTGTACAAACAAACCGCCGGTCAGGCGTTGCACCTGACCGACGGTGTTGCTGTCAGACTACTGATGTGCTACCCGGGTGTCTTTCGCTGCGCCGCTGCCGTGGCAGGAAGCGCAGTTGTTGGCAAATTGTGCAACATTGATATGGCCGGCCAGCGTATTGGTGCTGTCATGGCAGGTTCCGCAGGCACTGGCGGTCGGGTTGGTCCGCCAGTTGGCGCCGTTTGCGTTGCCGGTTTCAACGTGGCAGGACTGGCAGTTTTTAATGATGCCGGGGAAGGCTGCCGTGCTGTAATCATGGCTGACGTTGACCACGTATTTCCCGCCCGCCAGCACGCTGGGCAGGTTTTTGCCCATGTGCAGCTTATGAATCATGTACTCAAGTGCAACAGGCTCACCCGTGCCCGGATCCTTACTCGGATCATGGCAGGCTACACACACCTGAATGTCAAAGGCGGCATGCAGTTTTTGATTGGCATGGCACTTGGCGCAATCGTTCATTTTGACGATGTCGCGGGTTTCGGTTACTGCGCCACCGGCTGGTACAAAGTCATACCAGGCGTTAAAGCCGGGTGCGCCGGTTGCCGGTGCGGTCTCGGGGGCGACATAGGCCTTGCTGAAGGTCATTGCCACGCGATGGGTCTTGGTTGGCTCATAGGTGATCTTTCCGGCGGGATAGTAGAGCGGATTTGCAAAGAGCCACTCGGCGTTACCGGTATTGCTGTTGTAGATGGAACCGGCCGGTGTACCAACGTTGTGGGCGTGGTTGACGTTCCTGATATCGCCTTCCGGCTCAGCGCCGTTCAGTTTGAAGGTGTAGCTGAAGGTGCCGTCGGTATTGGCGACCAGCGTGCCGTAGTTACGGTCGTTCGGTGTTACGGAGGTGCTGTAGGACTCCCCTTTGGTCTGCAGTACCGGTGCATTGGTGGAACCGTTGTAGGTCTTGGTGTTGTATTGGTTGGTGTAGCCGACCCATCTCAGGGTGCCGTCCGTACCCTTGACCAGTTTGTCAAGAATGAAGGTCGGTCTGGTGAATTTGGTCAATGAGGTAACGGCAACACCATTGTCGGTGACCCTGAAGTTCGCGGTCACCTTGCCGTCTGCGGCAACCGTCACGCCAAGAATCTGTGCACTCATGGTGCGCAGGGTTGCATCCTGATTTGAGGTCACTTTTGCCTTGTGGGCTGCCACATGGTCAATAGCTGTTCCCGGATCATGGCAGGTTTTGCAGTTTGCATCACTGCTCTGGGCAATGTGGCCAACACCGGTGGCGAAGTTGATGCCGTCATGACAGGAGCCGCAGGCCAGACGGCTCGGGGCGGTCTTCCAGTTGTCACCCTGGGGAGCTGCAGCCGAATTTTCGTGGCACTTGGTGCAGTTCAGCACGGTCTGGGGATATTTCTTCAGTCTGTATTGGAACTCTGCGGAATCGGCATAGTTATAGCCGGCACCGGATTTGGTGAGTGCCTTTGAGTTGCCGGCATGGATCTTGTGAATAAAGACCGGGAAGTCGCCCTGTACTTCGCCGTCAAGCAGATACCCGCTTGCTGCGGTGGCAAAGACGCCGCTTACTGAGGCGACATTGGTGCGGCCGAATTTGCGCTGGTCGTTGTGGCAGAGTACGCAGGTACGGGTATCAATCCGGCCACCGTGGGGGGTGGTGGTGCCGATCTGATCGTGGCATTCGTTGCACTTGGCGGTCAGAGTGATATCACGCTGGGCATTGGCACTGGTCACTGCCTTGCCGGTGGCAGGAATAAAGTCGTAGACGAGGTTGACTGCTTTGGCCACGTTGACGGCGGCAGTCGGCGAGGTGCTGCCGTCGGCGGTGTTTCTGCCGGTGCCACGTGCTGCGCCATACACCTGAATTACCAGGCGGTGGGTCAGGTTCGGGTTATAGGTCAGGTCACCCAGGTCTGCAGCAGAGTTCGGAGCGGTCAGGGTCAGCCCGGCAACCACGTCCTTGACCTTGGTTATATCGCGGTAGAAGGTGTACTGATAGGTGCCGTCACCATTGTCAACCAGTGTGCCGTTCGTGTCGCTGGTGGGGCGGGTGGCGGTAACCGGTACAATGGTCTTGTCGGTTGCGCTTTTGTAGGTCGGCACGGTGGTGACGAGATAGCTGACCCATTTGCTGGGACTGCCGTTTGTTCCGGGAACCAGTTTGGACAGATAGAAGGCCAGGTTTGGATAGCTGGGTACGGTGGCCGTGGCGCTTTGGGACGTAAATCCAAGTCCCTTCAGCGGGTTGCCGTTGGCGTCGGTAATCCTGAACTTGACAACCGGCGGACTGTTGATGGCTGGCGTACCGATAATCTCACCTTGCAGGGAAAGACCGGCCCATTCTGTCGTGGTTAAGGTGGAGGCGTCAACTACCGTCGCGGTGGGATTGGAAGGGGTACCGCCACCTCCGCCTGATCCGCTACATCCGCTAAACAGGGATGCAGCTGCCGCCATTACCAGTAAACTTTTTAAAAACCTGATCTGCATGCAATACTCTCCTTTCGTTGCTGGTGCCTTCATCGTGTGAAGTCTGTCTCTGCTCAGGTGCGTAGCTGCACTTTCATTAAGCAAATGACCTAGCAACGCCTGTGCCACTAATAAAAGCTTAGTGATATCAATTGGTAATGTGCTTTATGGACGGTCCGGTGCTGAAGAAATGTGAGCTATCCGGCGAAAGATAGGTGCCCGATTTGTTAATTGTTGTTTTAACATGCTGATATGTTTTGATTAATGTGTGAATTGCGGTTTTGTTCAAAATCTGGCGATGGGGGCAGGGCGGCTTGCCGTCCGGTCAGGCCGCGGAGGAAAAAGCAGTGAAGTGCATCAATACTGCGGTGTCAGGAATCCTTTTGAATATGGTAACGCTCCATCTTGCTGTAGAGTGTGCCGCGGGCAATGCCAAGGGCCTCGGCAGCGTGGCTGAGGTGCCAGTGCTTTTCTTCAAGCACGGTCCGGATCAAAGACTCCTCAACCGAGGCCAGTGAGCTGTCATGCAGCGTCAGTGAGAAATCATGTTCCGACTCGTTGTGCAGTTCGTCCGGCAGATGCTCCGGCAGAATCTGACGACCCTGGCAGAAAATAACCGCCCGTTCAATAGCGTTTGCCAGTTGACGCACATTGCCGGGCCAGTGATAGTTACATAACCGGGCCAGGGCAGGCCTGCTGAAGCCGGAAATCGTTTTGGCTGATTTGCGCTGATACAGTTCAAGAAAGAACTGTGCCAGCAGCGGGATGTCCGATTTACGTTCTCTGAGCGCCGGAGCTGCCAGAGAGACAACATTGATCCGGTAATACAGGTCCTCGCGAAACGTTTTTTCTTTGACCGCCGTTGACATATCCTGATTGGTGGCACAGATTACCCTGACATCCACATTGATCGTCTCTGTGCCGCCCACCCGTTGAAAACTGCCCATCTCAAGCACCCTCAACAGCGCCACCTGCGTCTGAACCGGAATATCCCCGATCTCATCCAGGAAGATGGTTCCCTTGGAGGCGTATTCAAAAAAACCGGTTTTCTGTGTTGCTGCACCGGTAAAGGCACCTTTTTCATGGCCGAACAGGGCGCTGCTGATCAGGGATTCGGTCAATGCAGCGCAGTTGACGCGCACGAACGGTTTGTCGCAGCGCCGGCTCCTGGCGTGGATCGCCTCGGCAATCAGTTCCTTGCCGGTGCCGCTTTCACCGCAGATCAAGACCGTTGCCTCGCTTTGGGCCACCTGTTGGATCTTTTCAAAGAGCTTGAACATGATCGGATCTTTGCCGACCATGTTTTCAAAGCGGTAGTCGTCACCGGCAGGCGGCAGGGTGTCCTGCAGCAGTTGGCGGTGCTGCAGGATTTTTCCCAGTTGCAGCCGTACCATGGCGATATCAAGCGGCTTCAGGATGTAGTCGTAGGCACCTGCCTTCATCGCCTTCACCGCCTTGTCGGCGGAGTCAACGCCGGTCAGCATCAGGACAAAGGTGTCGGGCCAGCAGCGCTTGATCTCTTCCAGCAGATGCAGGCCATCCATGCGCGGCATCAACAGGTCGGTCAAGACGATCTGGATGGGGCAGTCCTGCAGGATACGCAAGGCCTCTTCGCCGCTGGTTGCGGTAATAATGCTGAAACGGTCATCGTCTTCCATCCCGCGGGAAAAGAGCCGTCCATAGGCCGGTTCGTCATCCACATACAGGACTCGGCATTTTTGGGGGGTCATGATGGTTCCACCTCGCTCGACGTTTGTTTGGCCGACTTTCCGGCAGCTTCGGAAATCAGCTTTTGCAACTCCTCCGCCTTCCACGGTTTGTGCAGCACGGCCAGCAGCCTGCCCTGTTCCAGCGCGTCCTGCACCACTTCAAGGTCTGCAAAGCCGGACAACAGTATCCCGGTTAAAGCAGGCCATTCCGTGGCAACTTTTTTCAGAAAATCGATCCCGTTCATGCCCGGCAGGCGGTAATCTGAAATGACCACCTGTACCGGTTGCGTATGCATCAAAAACCGTAATCCTTCCTCTGCTGATAAAGCCGGATGCAGTTCCACATCCAGGTCGCACAGCTGTCTGCGGATGACATTCAGGATATTGACCTCGTCATCCACACAGAGAATGCGGATCGGCTCAGACATGGTTTTCCTCCCCTTGGGGGGCTTGCTCCAGCGGCAGCCGCAGGGTAAACACCGTTCCGCTGCCCGGCTGGCTTGTAACCGTTATCTCGCCGTGATGTTTCTTGATGATTTCGTAGGCGATTGACAAGCCGAGACCGGTCCCTACACCGGACCCCTTGGTGGTAAAAAACGGCTCAAACAGGTGCTGAAGGTTCTGGGGGGGAACACCACAGCCGGTGTCGCCTATGGCGACAAAGACATTCTTCCGGTCCGACCAGGTGCGGATGGTGATCTCGCCCCAGTTTTCAATGGCCTGTGAGGCGTTGATCAACAGATTCATGAAGACCTGATTCAGTTGCTGGGGATAGCAGACCAGACGGGGAATATCACCGTACTCCTTTTTGATATCGGCCTTGTAACGCAGTTCATTCCGCACGATATTCAGTGTGCTTTCCAGACAGTCGTGGATGTCGGCCAGACGGGCCTCCTTCTCGTCAAGACGTGAAAACCCTTTCAGGTTCAGCACAATCCGGTTGACCCGCTCGGCCCCTTCAAGTGATTCATCAAGCACGGCGTTAAACTCATTCAGTACGTAATCCACCTTCAGGGCCTGGCGACGCTCTGCAGTATGGCGCAGCTGTTCGGGAGACAGCAAGGATGACAGCAGCGTGTCCTGCTCGGCCAGAAAGGTTGCAAGCTTGCCCCAGTAGTTTTTCAGAACCTCCAGGTTGCCATAGACGAAGCCGATCGGATTGTTAATGTCGTGGGCCACGCTGGCTGCCAGTTGTCCGATGCAGGCCATCCGGTCCTGTTGCAGGATGGTTGCCTGCTGGGCCTGGAGGTTTTTGCAGGCCTCCTCCAGTTCGGTGCGGCTGGCTTCAAGGTGCCGGTTCAGTTGATTCAACTGAGTGGTTCGGTCCAGTACCCGCTGTTCCAGCTGCTCGTTCAGGGTGACCAGGTTCGCCTCGGCCCGCTGCCGTTCAACAACCTCCGTCTCAAGTTGTCTGTTGGTTTCAGCCCGCTGTTCCAGTTCCCGGTTAAGTTGTTCCCGGCTCTCCCTGAGCCGTCGATCCACCTGGCCCAGCAAACGGTAGGAGTAGGTGAACAATCCGGTGCATACCAACAGGCTGAAGGCAAGGATCTGTGTTATGAAGAGGCGAAATGAGGCTATGCTGTCGGTCAGGTCAGTGATCAGGATAAACCGGCCGACCTCTTTTTGAACGATGTCCTGCAACGGAAACGAACGTGCCCCGTAGGTTCTATTTTTGATCCTGATCTGCTGTGTTTGTTTCTCTTCCCCTTTGCCCGTTTCAAGCAACGCTGCAATAGCAGTGGGTGGGAGGGTGACCGTCTGATCACTCAAGACCCGCTCTTGAAGAAGATTCCAGTCTGCTGGACGTCCCAATAGCTTCATACCGTGCTCCCAGGACTCCCGGTCAAGCTGCCTTTTATCCAGGGCCACGGCAAAGTCAATCAGGGTGACTGCTCGCAGCTCCTGCAGGATATGGTCATACTCCTGACCCAGTTCAATATAGCCGATCAGTTTACCATTCACCTTCCAAGGGTACACAACCCGCAGGGTAAAGGTGCCGTTTCGGCCCAGTTCAAGTCCTGAAACGGTTTCACCCCGCGCCATTGCCTGCTGACGGGTAAATCGCATCGGCGAAGCGCTGGTATCTTGCGGGTCATAGACCCGCAGGACAATCGCCCCGCTTGGGTCATAAAAATAAAAATGGGTGATCTGCTGCTGGCTGAAGAGCCGTTTGAGTATGGGATAGCCATGCCGCAGGAGGGCCTGGCGGTCTTTGTTGCGCATGGCATCCTGAAACTGTTGCTGTTCAGCGATGAAGGCAATCGAAGAGGTCATGAAACGTGTACGGTCGCCGATCAGGCTTTTCAGGATATGCTGGACCCGTTTGTAGCGGTGTGCAATACCCCGCTCATAATCATCCATCCTGATTCTGTAGCTGGTATAGATAAAGGAGATGGTGAGGATGATAAAGGTGAGTGACAGCGGTACCAGCACCTGCCGTCTGATATTGCGTTTCAGCATGCCGTTCCTTTCTGAAACCGGACGGATTCCAATTCCATGGCAAGGTGCTGTCTTCGTGTAACCGGCCAGCTGTTGTGTGGACAGTCACGTCTGCAGAAAAAAGCCGTCCCCCGGAGGGGACGGCACAGTACCTGGGCGGTACACCATTACATGAAGGGCGTGGTCTGTTCCCGGAGGCCTGGGCCTCCGGGAACTTCTACATAACTACGGACGGCTTGCCACAACACCGGCTGCATCGGCACCAAACCAGGCACGTGCGTTCGGATAGCCGGCCGGGATAGTGATGGTGTTGTTGAACGCACCGTTGTCCATCCAGTCGATCGAGTCGAAGATCAGGCGCTTGGCATAGACGCTGTTGTGTGCAAAGGCGCCTTTCTCTTCTGTCGACAGTTGTGCATTCTGGAATGCGCCATAGGCGTTGTCAGCAACCGTGGCGTAGTTGGTGCTGGTAATGGCGACATTCAGGTAGTTGGTGATGGTGTTGGCAACATAGGCCTTCAGGACTTCACCGGCCTCGTTGTAGCCAAGGCGCAGCAGTTCCAGATTGGCAGGTGTTGTAAAGGCAGCCGAGTGACACTTGAGGCAGACAGCCTGGGTTGGCAGGGCCGTAATGGCGCCGGCAGTGTTTTTGGTGGCTGCCGAGAATTTATGGCTGTTTGCGTTATCTGCGGCACTCATGTGGCAGGTTACGCAGGGGCCGTTGGAACCGGTACCCGGAGCGGCAGAGGTGCCGATCGTGTTGTGAATGAAACCGGTGGCATTGCCATAGGATTTGCCGCTGAACTCGTAACCGGTGTGGGCGGAGGAGCTGAACAGCACGCCGGCAGCCGGGGCATGGTGTCCCTGGAACCTGGTGCTCTTGGCAGACTGGGTGTTGCCGCGACCGGCATGGCAGGTGATGCAGAGGTTTGATGCGCCCATGCTGTTGAACTGCACATTGGCGCCGTTGTAGGTATAGGTTGCCTTGACTGCGGCAACGTTACGGATCCGGTTTTTGAAGTTGTAGTCAGTGTGGCAGGCCTTGCAGGTCAGCACTTCGCGGCTGCCGTCGCCGGCGGTGGCCCAGGTGCTGGTGGGCATGGTAAAGCCGTTGCTGACAAATTTGATAAAGCCGGTTGAGGTGTGGCAGGGGGTACATTCGCCGGTGCCATAGAATTTGAAGTCATAGTGTGCCCAACCTTCGGCGCTGACTTCACCGTGGCCGGATGTGGCCCAGTCGGTGTGCTCCTGACTAACTTTAGGTTGATGGGAGTCGTGGCAGCTGCTGCAGGAGTTCTGATAGTTAGTGCTGACGTATTGCGCATTGTGCGCAGGGCCGTTGTAGACAGAAGAAGCAGGATAGACTGCGTAATGTTCACTATTTAAATAGTTTTTGTGGCAGCTGAAACATTGTCCGGCTGCATCGGGGTTGGCATACTGGATCGGCCCGACGCCGTTGTGTTGTGAGCCGCCGCCGTGGCAGTCCTGACAACCCACGGTATGGAAGTTGTTGGTGAAGTGCAGGGACTGGTTGTACTTGGCGTAAATGGTTGTTGATGGTTCAATTGAGTCAACCGCCTGTGCGTGGCACTGGGCGCATGACGCTTCGTCCACCTTGACGGGGCCGCTGACAGCAGAACCCTCTTTGGACGTGGAGCCGCAACCGTACATAAGTACCGACATGGGCAGCAGACAAAACAGCATGATTACTAATCTTCGCATCTGCATACGTAGTTCCTCCTTGATGATGTAATGACGTTAATACGTTCCCGGCAAGTGGCATTTGACGCATACCTTGCCGTTGGTCCTGTCTTTGAAGTTACCGGCCTTCCAGTTGCGGGGATGGGGCCGCGTCTTGCCGCTGCTGTGGCACTTGATGCAGACATCGCCGGATGGGTGGCAGGTCTGGCAGGACTGCAGGTTTCTGCGGGCCTCGGTTGAGTGATCAATGGACCAGTTTGAAGCGGCATAGATCTGGTTGTTGGGTCCGGCAGGGTTGTGCGATTTAATCCGCAGTGAACCCTTGGGGAAGCGGGCATGGCAATCGGAGCAGAACTTCTGGTTGTGGCAGCGGATGCAGCTCTGCTGGTTGTCCTTGGCCTTGATCGGGTGAATACTGATAAAGTCGCTCCGGTGGTTTTTAGGCATGTAGTTGCGTTTGAAGTTCGGCGTACGCAACGCTGCGTCAACGCCGCCACCGGTGTGACAGTCGTTACAGAATGATTGCGAGTGGCACTCGATACAGTTGGTGCCGGCCTTGCCGGCCAACGCACGGTGTTCACCCATCCAGTCGGTGTTCTGGTGGTGCCTGCCAGCCCAGTCGTTGTCATGGGTCAGGGGGATGCCCTGTTCTTTGTGACAGGAGTTGCAATCTTTCAGTTCCATCTTGGCAAAGTCCTTGTGCGACATTTTTTCCGCACGGGACTGCTGCTGATTGAATATCAGCAGGCCGTAGATGAGCAGTGCACAGATGAAAAAAACTTTCTTCACAAAAATCCCCCCTTCCTAGAAGTCGTAGTTGAATGCAACCCGACCTGACCAGTCGTGTCTGAAGTGGCCAACGTTGATATTGTCCTGTACCCGGGCGTCAACAGACATGGTCTTGTTCAGCCTGTAGCGAGTACCCAGCCAGTAGCTCTGGGCATTGGTGTCGCCGGTCATGCTGTCCTTCTTGTAGACATCGTAGGCCATGCCGCCAGCCAGTTGCAGGTTGGGGGTCATGTCATACTGGGCATCAACGGTGAAACCGTCCAGATCGCCAGCATAGCCGTGACGACGGTCATAGCCGAAGTCCAGCATCAGGGTTTCAATCGGTCTGATCTTCAGACCCGCCTCAAAGACGTGGCCTTCGGTGTTCTCGCCAAAGTCCTGATATTTGTAGGCACCCCGTACGGCAAACATATGGTTGATGGTGTAATCGGCCCGAAATGAACCTTCTTGGTAGCGGTCAACGGCAAATACCGAGTAAATCGAGGTATAGTCAAAGGTTGGGTAGCTTTGAAACCACTCTCCGGTCAGTACCAGGTTTTCATTGACGAAGTATTTTGCTCCAGCCAGAATTTCATCAAAATTTTCGCTGGCCATGTCAAAACGGGTGTTGCCGTACAGCTTGAGTCCGCCGAACAGATAGTGGCGGAACATGGCGCCGATCTGCTCCCTGGCGATGCCGTCATTGTCGCGTTTAACAAAGTAGCTGATTTCGGCATCGGTGGCAGGGTAGCCGGTCAGGTAGGCCGCTGCGCCAAAAACGGTATCGCCGGCATGGGTCAGTTCGCCGTCAATGCCGTAATAGACGTTGCGCCCCCCCATGACCGAGAAGGCAACCGGTCCGACGTTTTTCAGATCGACCATACCGCCGTCGATCAAGGCACTGCCGGCAGCATAGTTGACGAACTGGCGTCCGGCCCTGATATCTACCTTGTTAAACAGGTCGCGGTAATCGGCGTACAGGTAAAACAGGCGTTCACCGAAGCCTTCACCATTCATGACATCCTGGGAAATCCGTCCATAGCCGTGCAACGAGAGTTTTTTGTCCGGATCAATGTCGCTCAGTGAAAATTGAAGATACTGGGCAAATTCTGCCTGTTTCTTGTCGTTGAAGATGTTGTTGAACCATAAATACTGGGTTGATGTCCGTCCATGGAGTTCCAGAGCCCATGACGTGCTGACAGGCATCAGGAGGGCGGCTCCAAGCAGTGGGTACAGCAATCGCTTAGGCATCCGTACCATCAAATTAACCTCCTTTCTGCAGGGTGTGAAGTGTATCGTGATTTCTGCCTGTACAGCAGGCAGGGACGATAGGCTGCATTAGCAAACACGCGATATGTTTGAACAAATATGCGAGTCAGAAAGTGATGCACGTACAGGGGCACGGTTTCCCATGCCCCTGCAGTCAGGTGCTGAACGAGTTGTAACTACCTCCTGTGAATTGTTGCTGCGTCAACCGTCTTGCCGGCGCTGTGACATGCTGCGCAGGTTTCTGCATTTGCCACAGAGCGCAACTGGCCGGCCAGGGTGGTGCCGCCCATGGAGACGCTATGGGCGCCTGCATTGGCACTGCCGTGGCAGGTAATGCAGGTGGAAGTAAAGGCAGGCAGCATTACGTCAGTGGTGTTCGGTACGGTCTTGGTGAAGAGGCCGCCGGCATCCTTGGTGTTCTGCGTGCTGTTCAGGGTGTTGGCCGGATTGCCGCTGTAGGTACCTGCCACGTGGCAGGACTCGCAGTTCTTCAGGACGCCCGGGAAGGTGACCTTGCTCCAGTCGTAGTAGTAGACACCACTGGTACCGCGGTCACGGACAAAACGGTACGGTGCGCCGTCGGCTGCGCGCTTGGAACCGGCATGGATGCCGTGAATCAGATCCTTGAAGTTGTTGGAGGCCTCAGGCCAGCCGCTTGGATCGGTGGTGCTGTAGCCGGCTGCTGCCAGTTTGGCTGCTTCAGTAGCACTCAGGTTAGCAACGTTCGCGCCGCGTCCACTGGAGGAGAGGTTGGGGTTGTGGCACATGACGCAGACCTGCATTTCATAAACACGGTTGCCGCCATGGCCTTCAAACCACTCATGGCACTTGGCGCACTTGGCACTGTCAACCACGGTGCGGCGTACAGCGTCGCCGGTGACAGCCTTGACCACGGAGACGGTATGACGGGCGGTTGCGGTGGCAATACCGTTGGTACCGGCAGCCTGGGTAAAGTAGCCTTGCAGTGCAACGGCACGCAGGGTGGCGCCGACCGGGAAGCGTGCTGCATTGGAGGCGCCGTTGATGGTGGCGGTGTAGTAACCGCTGGCATCAGGACCGGTCAGGGTACCCTGGGCGCCGCTGATCAGGTTGGCAATTGAGACCGAAGCCGGTTGTGCTGCTGCTTTGCCCAGGTTGTTATAGTCAACCGGTGTAATGCCGTCCTGTGGCAGGGCATAGCTGACCAGGAAGCTGGGGCCGCCGGTGAAGCCGGTCAGTGGCAGGGAGATGGCGGCGCCGTCCTTGAGGATGCGGAAGGTAACCACCGGCTGATTGTCGGTGCTGACGGATACGTTCTTGATTTCGTAGGTGAAGTTCACCAGGCCGGCCTTCAGCATGGTCTTGTTCGGGGTGTTGTTTTCAGAAGCATGCATTTCAGTGATGTTGGCTGCAGTGTGACAGGTGGAGCAGTTGGCATCAGTGGTCTGGATGATGTGGACAGCACCGCCGGCCTTGGAGTTTGCACCGGTGGCAAAATCGATGTTGTCATGGCAGGAACCGCAGGCTGCACGGCTCGGTTTTGCCTTCCAGTTGTCGCCCTGGGGTGCGGCGTCGGACTTGACGTGGCACTTGAGGCAGTTGTTCTGACCATCGATCATGGAGTAGCCGATATCATTGTACTTGACGCCGGCATAGTCGTAGCCGGTCTTGGTCAGGCGGCTGCCCATATGAATCTTGTGGACCATGATGGCAAAGTCACCCTGCACTTCGCCGTCGGCTATGTAGGCAGCACTGGGAAACACACCATTGACTGAGGCGACATTGGTGCGGCCGATCCTGCGCTGGTCGGTGTGGCAGACCACGCAGTATCTGGTGTCAACACGGCCACCGCCGTGGAAGGCAAGTTTCTCATGGCACTCGTTACACTTGGCGATCAGGGTGATCTCACGCTGGGTGTCGGTGGCACTGACCGCCTTGCCGGTGGACGGGATGAAGTCATAGATGATGTTTGCCGGGTTTTTCAGGGCGACGGTCGTACCGGGGATGGAACCGGAGATCTGAATGGCCAGACGGTGGGTCAGAGTCGGCTGATAGGTAACACCGCCAGTCTGGGTCGGGTCGGTGATATCCTTGGCAAAGGTGTAGGTGTAGGAACCGTCACCGTTGTCCACCAGGCCTGCGGCCACGTTTTCTGTGGTCGGGCGGCTGGTGGCCGTAACCAGATAGTTGACCCACTGATCAGGGGCATTGTTGGTGCCGGGGACCAGTTTGGCAATGGTAAAACGCATGTAGTTTAGGCTGGTAGGGGTTGTTGATGATTTGGCGCCTAAACCTTTGATCGGGTTACCGGCAGCGGTCAACAGCTTGAAGGTGACAACCGGCGGGCTGTTGATGGTGACCTTGATATTGGTTGCCTGCAGTGATACGGCTGACAGGGTCTCGTTGCTCATGGTCGCGGCATCAACAACCGGCTGGCTCGGTGCAGGGGTGGAACCGCCACCGCCGCCGCCGGAACAGCCGGTAAACAACGAAGCTGCGAACAGCAGCAGGCATCCTGCGGTACTGATCATGTTTCGTTTCAGCATGTTTTCCTCCTCATTAAATGGTGGTTGTTTCTACGACACGTAACGGTGCTACAAATGCGGCTGACGGGTAGATGCTGTCGAGTGTTTCACCTCCTAAAATTACTGGATTTGATTTTGGCACTTCCTCAATTGCAACCGACTTCAAGATGGTCTGGCAGACAAAATCGATATATTCGCTGACGTTGTTAGCCGGTTCCAGGGCAAGATCCTGCATGATCTGCCTGGTCATGAAGAAGTAGTTAACCATCCCCACCAGTGACAGTGTGACATGGCGCGGATTTGTTGTCGGGGCGATAACCCCGGCCTGGATGCCGGCATTGATCATGGCAACACATTTATCCGAGGCTTCCTTGATGCAGGGTTGGATGATTGTTTTGTAGGCCGGTGAAGGGTTGGTGAGTTCCCTGAAATACAGTATGAGCATGCAGGGGTTTGCATGATGGAAGGAGGCGATCAGATGACAGACGGTACAGATCTTCTTGCGGATATCACCTTCGGTGCTGAATGCAGAGACGACCTGCTGTTGATAGGCCTGAAACAGTGAGGCGACCACGGTGTTGTACAGGTTTTCCTTGTTCTTGAAGTGGTACGATATCAGGGCGCTGTTGACGTTCGCTGCCGCGGCGATGTCGCGGATCGAGATGGCATGCAGGCAGCGGGTTGACAACAGCTGCAGGGTAGCTGCAATAATCCGCTCAGCAGTTGAAGCGGTATCCTCGTCGTGTGTCTGCCGGTGGTGTTGTCTGCCGGTGGTGGAGTGGCTTCTGGCCATGTCGATTATTTCCGTTCAGTCTGTGCAGGAGTTTGATTAAATAATATTAATTAGTTGATTCGCGAAGTTATGCGATTTGGTTAATCAGTTGAGCAACAACTATGCCGCTTGGGGTAAGTGTCTTGATTTACAGATTTAAAATTCTGTTTGGCAGGGTTTGGTCAGCAGGTTAGGCTGTTCAAATTCGGGCGGCCGTTCTAATCTGTTCAATATTCGACATATGTTGGGCGGAGATCTTGTTGAGTGGGTATTTGGATAATAATTTAAGGTTGATACAGGTTATGGTGGGTGTGTTCAAATACCGACACCGGGTGACGGACGTTTGGTGTATCGGTACCAGATACGGTGGGTTAGCTTTGTTGCAGGTTGTCTGTTCAGTCTGCGGCAGTGTGGTGGGGCAGGCCTCAGGCCGGCTTGGTGAGATGGTATTTTTCCATTTTTCCGTAGAGGGTCCCGCGTGCAATATCCAGCAGTTCGGCTGCCTTTTTCAGGTTCCAGTTGGATTCTTCCAACACCTTTTTGATCAGGGCGCTTTCGGCGTCAGCCAGGGTCGATGTGGCAAGGTTCAGGGTGAGACCTCCGGAATGGCTGTCCGAGGTCCTGATCTGGGCCGGCAGGCTGTCCTTGTCAAGCACCCGGCCACGGCTGAAGATGACTGCATGCTCAATGATATTGGCAAGTTCTCGGCAGTTGCCCGGCCAGTCATAGTTGCAGAGCAGGGCCATGGCGTCACGGGTGACACCATCGAGCTGTTTGTTGTTCAGGTTGCAATAACGCTCCAGGAAATAGCGTACCAGCAGGGGAATGTCTGATCGCCGGTCCCGTAGGGGAGGGGCCTGCAGAGAGACTACGTTGAGGCGATAATACAGGTCTTCACGAAACTGCTTTTCCCGGGCGGCAGCGGCCAGATCCCGGTTGGTGGCGCAGATCAGGCGCACATCGGCCTTGATGGTTTCCGTGCCGCCAACCCGCTGAAAGGTGCCCAGCTCCAGGATACGCAGGAGTGAAACCTGGGTGGTGGGCGAAATGTCGCCGATCTCATCCAGAAACAGGGTGCCTCCGGAGGCCTGCTCAAAGAGCCCTTTTTTTCTGGCCACGGCACCGGTAAAGGCACCCTTTTCATGGCCAAAGAGTTCACTGCTGATCAGTCCTTCTGTCAGGGCAGCACAGTTGACCTGGATAAACGGCTTGTCCTTGCGGGTGCTCTTGGCGTGGATGGCAGAGGCGATCAGCTCTTTGCCGGTACCGCTTTCACCGGTAATCAGTACGGTGGCGCTGGTCTGGGCAACCTGGCTGATCATTTCATAGATCTCAAACATCTTGCGGTCCTGGCCGATCAGGTTTTCAAAGCAGTACTGTTCTCCGTCCCGGCATTCCGGACAGAGACCGGCCAGTATGGCGGCCTTATGGGACAGTATGGTCTCAATCGCCCGCTCAACCATTTCAAAATCAAAGGGCTTCAGCAGGTAGTCATAGGCCCCGGCCTTCATCGCCTTGACGACTTGCGAGGTGCTGTCATCACTGGTCAGGATCAGGATAAAGATCTGGGGATACAGGCTCTTGATTTCACTTAAGAGTTCAATGCCGTCCATGAGCGGCATGCTCAGGTCGGTAATGACAATGTCGGCCGGAGTCTGCTGCAGACGCGCCAGCGCTTCAGGGCCGCTCCCAGCGGTCTCAACCTGAAAGCGGGGGTCAGCACCGATCCGTTTACTGAAAATACGGCAATAGGCAGGTTCATCATCGACAAACAGGATACGGGTGGCTACCGTCATCTGGGAGTTCTTTCTGTGGCAGTGCCGGCCTTGTACTGGACGGCTGCGGTTTGAATCAGATTCTTCAGGTCGCTCCGTTGCCAGGGCTTGGGTAGAAAACCAAATATTTCACCCTGTTGCAATGCATGGCTGACTGCGCCTGGCTCGATAAAACCGGACAGCATGATCCTGATGATCTGCGGCCATTTGCTACGGACTTCACTCAAAAAGTCAAGCCCGTTTTTTTCCGGCATCTGGTAGTCGGAGATGACAATCATGACCGGTTCCCGTTCCAGTATGGACAGGGCCTCTGCGGCTGAACCGGCAGTCAGCAGGGTTATCCCTTCATTATGACAGAACCGCGCCAGTGTTTTAAGGATATGCTCCTCATCATCAACACAGAGTAGTCGCAGCGTGTCAGGCATTGCCGACCTCGGGCCTTATTGGCAGTGTAATAGTAAAGGTTGTTCCTTGACCCGGCCGGCTCTGCACGCTGATCTTTCCTTGATGCAGTTTGATGATGTCAGCAACAATGCTGAGTCCCAGGCCGGTCCCTTTACCAGCTTCCTTGGTGGTAAAAAACGGTTCAAATATCTGTGGCTGCAGATTCTCCGGGATTCCGCACCCGGTATCAGTGATAGAGATATGCACATAGTCTGCATCAGACCAACTTTTAAGTGTTACGTCACCACGCTTGTCAATGGCATGGGCAGCATTGACCAGCAGATTCATGAAGGCCTGATTCAGCTGCTGCGGGCAGCAGAAAATCTTTGAAATCTCGCCAAACTGCCGATGTACCTGCGCTTTATGCCGTAATTCATGCTGGGTGATCTTGATGGAATTTTCCAGGCACTCATTGATATCAGCCAGCTTGAAGGCAAAGTCATCAACACGGGAGAAGTTGCGCAGGTTTTTGACAATGTCGCTGACCCGGGTTGCCCCCTCCAGAGACTCTGCAATCAACGCTCCAAAATCATCGAGAATGTACTCAATTCCCAACTGATTCCAGTCTTCCTGTAATTTTTTTAGTTCTTCAGGGGAGGCCGAGGCCTGGATTATGGCCTGCTGCTCTTCAATAAACGCCTGAAGCCGGGTCAGATAGATTCGCAGTTCTTCCAGGTTGTTGGTTACAAAACCGATCGGATTGTTGATATCATGGGCCACCCCGGCAGCCAGGAGACCGATACTGGCCATTTTATCCTGATGCAGGATGATCGCCTGTCGTGAGGTCAGCTCTGCATAGGCCTTTTCCAGTTCATGCCGCCCCTGTTCAAGTTCTCTGGTTGCTGTTTCAAGGTGCCTGGTCCGCTCCGCAATCCGTTCTTCCAGATGTGCATTTAGGTGAACCAGATCCTCCTCTGCTTTCTGGCGTTCAGCAATCTCGGATTCGAGCAGGGTATTGGCTTCAGATGTCTTGATCACCTCCTCTGATAACTTTTGCCGGGTTTCCTCGATGGTCTGCTCAACACGCCCCAGGATCTTCCAGGCAAACATGAACAGGATGATTGATATGCCGCAGCTGAAACAGAGCGAATAGACGATAAAGTGGTGAAAACTTCGTGTCTGATTGGTGATGTCGTATAACAGAACGAAATTTCCGATCTCGCGGCCGCTTGATTCGTGAAAGGGAAAGGTTTTGAAGGCGTAATGTCTGTTGTCAAGCGCTGCGCTGTTCCAGGCCTTTTTGCGGGAAAACTTCTTTGTTTCCTCTGCAAGCAAGTGATCCAATGCCGGTGGAATACCTGGAATCGACTGGGCAATAATGACTTTATCCGGATAACGCTCCCAGTCGACTCTTCTTCCCACCCAGGCATACCCGGTTGCCATGGCCTTTTTGTCCAGCAGCTCCTTGTTGAGTACGACCAGATAGTCAATGTTGTTGATGATTGAAAGATCGTCAAGGATGTCGTTGACCTCTGTTCCGAGTTCCAGAAAGCCGATCAGGCCGTTCCGATCATGCCAGGGGATGACCAGCCGCAGGGTCAGGGTGCCGAAGGGGCCCATCTCCAGGGCATCGGCCGCATCACCGGTCTCCACGGCACGCTGCATGGAATCCCGGTTGACCAGGTCTCCGTAGCGGTCCGGCTGGTGAACCCGCAAAAAGTTTTTTGAGTCGGGAGTGTGAAAATAGAAATGAGTGACATCGTTGGTTGCCAGTTTGCGCTGGTAGGGCAGGGCAGCGGCGTAGAGGGCGGAGCGGTTCCGGCTGCGCATGGCCTGCTTCAGCGCAGGGTCCTTGAGTATGACCTCGGCAGCCGCCGTCATCAGCCTGGTCCTGGCTGTCAGCATCCCTTTAAAGATGGAGATGGTTTCACCATGTTCCCGCTCCAGCTCATTGGCAATCCCGGCGCCCCGGATGGCAAAGGCGCTGTAGAGGAAACTGCAAAGCAGTACCAGAAAGGTCAGTGACAACGGAATCAGTATCCGGCTGCGAATGTTTGCGGCATGGCTCATATGGTTTCACCCGTTATCTCAATGCCCGGTCAAGGTGCTCGCTTTGGCGGTTCCCTGCGGGCATTGCTGAGCTGAAATCGAAATTTGATCCCCCATGGAATGTATCCGGTTTTTTACCTTTTCTACGACTTTGCACATTGATCCTGGATGTTGTCAATAGGCAGTTGCAGGAAGCTGCTGATCGCTGCTGATCGCTGCTGCTGCGTTCTCGCTATGGACAGCAGCAGGTCAGCTGAAGTATATGAGTAGGTACGAACGATGAGGAGGCAGGCATGATCAAAAGCATGACCGGGTATGGCAAAGGCGAATCAACGGATCATCAGGGCCGTTGTCTGGTTGAGATAAAGACCGTCAATAACCGCTACGGGGAGGTGTCGGTCAAGATGCCGCGCAGTTTTCTGGCCTATGAACATGAGGTGCGTAAGGCGGTTGGCGGCTATGTCAAGCGCGGTAAGGCCGATCTGTTTGTACAGTGGGAGCCTGCTGCGGGCGAGGTGGTGGTGCCGCCGTTGAACCACGCTGTTGCCAAAGGGTATCATCAGGCCTTTCAGGATCTTGCCCATGAGTTGCATGTGTCGGCAGAGATTCCGCTGTCCTTGATACTGGCTCAGCGCAACGTGCTGCAGGAGTCGGCCAGTGAGGACCAGGGGGATCTGCTGCCGCTGGTGCTGCAGGCAGCGGGGCAGGCCCTTGCCGGTCTGGACAGGATGCGGCTGCGCGAAGGCGAGGCACTGCAGGCTGACCTGAAGGCGCGCCGTACTGAACTGGCAGCCCTGGTTGCCCAGGTGCGGGAACGTGCCCCCCGGGTGGTTGAGGAGTATCAGCAGAAGCTGCAGCAGCGGCTGGAGAAGTTGCTGGGCGGGGCAGAGCTTGATCCGCAGCGGCTGGCCCAGGAGGTTGCCCTGCTGGCTGACCGGTGTGATATTACGGAAGAACTGGTGCGTCTGGAGAGCCACTTTGTCCAGTTTGATGAGACCCTGCTGCTGAAGGAACCGGTTGGGCGCAAGCTGGATTTCCTGATGCAGGAGATCAACCGTGAGGTGAATACCATCGGTTCCAAGGCGAATGATTCCGCCATTACCTCGCTGGTGGTGCAGATGAAGGCGGAGTTGGAGAAGATGCGGGAACAGGTCCAGAACATAGAGTAGAAACGATCTTTTTCCGTTCTGGACACAGCCATCCTCAAAATAATCTTGTGCGGCGTACTGGGGTGTACGCCTCCGCGATATTTATCGGCTGTCTGCACCAGAACGAAAAAATCTGCGTTTCCTGATTCGGATGTTACGAGGTGAATATGCAGCAAGAGGGACTTCTCATTGTTATTTCAGCACCGTCCGGGGCCGGCAAGACAACCCTCTGTAACGGGCTGGTCAGCCGTTTTCCTGCGCTGAAGGAGTCGGTCAGTTACACGACCCGGCAACCCAGGCCGGGGGAGCAGGATGGGGTTGATTACCATTTTGTCTCGATTGAGCGTTTCAAGCAGATGATTGCTGAAAACGGTTTTGCCGAGTGGGCCGAGGTGCATGGTAATTTTTACGGCACCGCCATTGCGACGCTGGAACAGGCCAGGATTGACGGCATTGATATCCTGCTCGACATTGACTGCCAGGGGGCGCGTATCCTCAAGGACCGCGGTATTAACGGTCTGTTTGTCTTTGTGTTGCCCCCCAGCATGGCAGAGTTGCGCCGCCGGCTTGAATCCCGCTCTTCCGACGCCAAAGAGGTAATCGAACGCCGGATCGAGCGGGCAACCGAGGAGATCCGTGAGGCGCGCTGGTATGACTATATCGTGGTAAACGACCGGCTTGATGAGGCCCACGAGGCCTTGGCGTCACTGGTGACTGCCGCACGCCATACCACGGCACGTATGTTGGGGCAGGTGTCGAAAATGTTTGATATTTGAGCGGCTATAGGTATAATCACCGCTCCATTATTCGTTTGTGGACAAAAGGAGATAGAGACGATGGCACGGGTTACTGTTGAAGATTGCCTTGAAAAAGTGGATAACCGCTTCATGCTGGTCATGATGGCCTCCAAACGGGTCAAGCAGCTCTACAAGGGGGCTAAGCCGCTGATTGACCCCAAGAACAACCGCCATGTGGTTACCTCGCTGCGCGAAATTGCTGCCGGTAAGTTGTCGGCTGAGCTGAGCAGCAAGCGTTCTGCATGATTGGATCAACTCTGGAGGCCTGCCGCTTGGTAGCGCCTCCATTTTTGCACCTTCCCCCGGTGTTTGTGACACTGGTCACCCGATAGCACGTACCCCTGCATGATACGCCTGAACGATATCCTTGATACGGTTGTAACCTATAACCCGTCTGCTGATCTGAATCTGATCAGGAAGGCCTACGTGTACTGTGCCAAGGTGCATCAGGGCCAGACCCGCCTTTCCGGTGAACCGTATATCATTCATCCCCTGGAAGTTGCCGGACTGCTTGCCGGTTTAAAGCTGGATGTGCCCAGCATTGTGACCGGTTTCCTCCATGATACCATCGAAGATACCCTGACCACCTCGGAAGAGCTGGCCGAGATGTTCGGCAAGGAAGTCGCCGAACTGGTTGACGGGGTAACCAAGATCAGCAAGATCCATTTCAAGACCAAGGAAGAGAATCAGGCCGAAAACTTCCGCAAGATGCTGATCGCCATGGCCAATGATATCAGGGTGATCCTGGTGAAGCTGGCTGACCGGCTGCATAACATGCGGACCCTGCAGTTTCAGCCTGATACCAAGCAGCGCTCCATCTCCCGCGAGACCATGGATATCTACGCGCCGATCGCGCACCGTCTGGGGATCTCCTGGATCAAGACCGAGCTTGAGGATCTGTCGTTCAGGTACCTGCAACCGGATGTCTATTTTGACCTGGCAACCAAGATCCAGCGCAAGAAGCAGGAGCGGGAGTCATTCATCCATGAGATTCAGGAGGCCATCCGGCAGAAACTTGTCGAACACCAGATTGTGGGTGAGGTCTCGGGCCGCAGCAAACACCTCTATTCAATCTACCGTAAGATGGAAAAGCGGAAGGTGGATTTTGAGGAGATCTATGACCTGACCGCCTTGCGGATTCTGGTGGATGATATCAAGAGCTGCTATGAGGTGCTGGGGCTGATTCACTCTTCCTGGCGGCCGATTCCCGGGCGGTTTAAAGACTATATCGCCATGCCCAAGGGGAATATGTACCAGTCGCTGCATACCACCGTGATCGGCCCCCATGGCGACCGGATGGAGGTGCAGATCCGCACCCATGAGATGCACCGGGTGGCAGAGGCAGGGATTGCGGCCCACTGGAAGTACAAGGAAGGCAAGGGCTACGACGAAAAAGAGGTCAAACGCTTTGCCTGGCTGCGCCAGCTGTTGGAGTGGCAGCAGGAGTTACAGGACTCCCGGGAGTTCATGGACTCGGTCAAGGTCGAGCTGTTTCCCGAGGAGGTCTATGTCTTTACCCCCAAAGGGGATGTGAAGGGCTTCCCCAAGGGCTCCACCCCGATCGACTTTGCCTACGCCGTGCACACCGATGTGGGACACCGCTGCGTGGGGGCCAAGGTCAACGGCAAGCTGGTACCGCTTAAACATGAACTGCAGAACGGCGATATTGTCGAGGTGATCACCTCGCCCCACCACACACCCAGCAAAGACTGGCTCAAGATCGTCCGTTCTTCCCGCGCCCGTAACAAGATCCGGGCCTGGATCAAGATTGAGGAGCGCAAGCGCAGTATCGTGCTGGGTCGTGAGCTCTGTGAAAAGGAGTTCCGCAAATATTCCCTGAACCTCCAGAAGGTGATCAAGGGGGGGGAACTCAGGAAGATTGCCAACGAGTATGGTTTCAACAGTGAAGATGATCTGCTGGCGGCCATGGGATATGGCAAGGTTTCAGCAGGGCAGGTGATCGGCAAGCTGATTCCTGAAGAGCGGCTGCAGGTCCGTCAGGATCAGAAAGAATCCCGCATAACCAGTGTCATCAATAAGTTGAAGGGCCGTTCCTCCAGTGCTGTTGAGGTCGGCGGCATGGAGGATATCATGATCCGCTATGCCAAATGCTGCAACCCGTTGCCCGGCGATGAGATTGTCGGGTTTATCACCCGCGGGCAGGGGGTTACCATTCATACCGCCGACTGCCCCTTTGTTGCCGAGAGTGACCCGGAACGACGGATTGATGTGACCTGGGCCAAGGGGAAGAGTGCTGCACTGCCGGTCAGGCTGCGGGTCTTCTGTATGGATGAAAAGGGGATTCTGGCCAATATGACGCTGGCAATCACCAATGCCGAAGCCAATATTGTCAGTGCCCAGATCAAGAGTACCGTCGATAAGCGCGGAGAGAACATCTTTGAGTTGAACGTGACCGACCTGACTCACCTGAACAAGGTTGTGAATGCCTTGATGAAGGTGAAGGGGGTTATGAAGGTGGAGCGGGTAAAAAGCTAGGAAAAAACTGCTGCGGAGGCCGTCTACGGCGTTGCGCGGTGCTCATAACCTCGCCTACCTGTCTGGTATGTCTCGGCCATTGCGCTCCGTGCACCTGGTATCCGGCCTTCCTCGCGACGTTTTTATTCTAATTTGCGCTTAGGATGTGGTGAGTAGTTCGTCCACTCCTGATTGGGAGGATATATGAAAAGTATTGTAACTGACAAGGCACCGGCTGCGATCGGTCCGTATTCCCAGGCTGTGGTGGCAGGAGGGCTGCTGTTCTGTTCCGGCCAGATTCCGCTTGATCCGGTATCGGGTGAGATGGTCACCGGTACGGTTGAACAGGAGACCGGGCGGGTGATGGAGAATCTGCGGGGGGTGCTTGAGGCTGCTGGCAGCGGTTTTGACCGTGTGGTGAAAACGACAATCTATTTAACGGATATGGCTGATTTCCCGCTTGTCAACCAGGTCTACGGCCAATACTTTCCGGGAGTCAAGCCGGCTCGGGCCACGGTTGCCGTTGCGGCCCTGCCACGTGGGGCTCGGGTTGAAGTAGAGGCGGTCGCAATCGCACAAAACTAAACAAGCCGTGTGCAAGCGGGTGCACACGGCTGTTTAATGTAGGTGTTACCGGAAAGGCTACAGAGCCTTGGTAACGGAGCCGGAACGGATGCAGCGTGTGCAGACCTTGATGGTTGACACACTGCCGTTGGCTGCCTTGGCCTTTACCTTCTGCAGGTTAGGGTACCAGGTGGTACGGGTCTTGTTGTTGGCATGGCTCACATTGTTGCCGGTGCTGGGGCCTTTACCGCAAATTTCACATTTTCTGGACATGGATCTTACCTCCCGTGCTAACTGAACAAATTCTTTTATCAGAATCGTTTCTCAGGTGCAAGGAAAAATACTGACATGAAAATCTTTAAGGCCCTCCTGTCATTGCTCATGCTGGCACTGCTGATTGTGACAGCGCTTTTTATCGATTTTACCTATAAGACATTTTCTGCCCGTCCGCGTCTGGTGCAGGCCGATGCGATCGTTGTGCTGGCCGGCGGTAAAGGCAGGGTTGATGAGGGGGTCCGGCTTTTCAGGGAACGTCGCGCCACCTGGCTCTTTCTGGTGGGGGTGGACCCGACAGTAAGGAAATCCGACCTGTATCGCCCCAAGCCCGGTGACCCGTCTGCCGATAATGTGGTTCTGGAAAAACTGTCGCGGAATACGCTGGAAAATGCCATTTACGGTCGGGATATCCTGGTGGAACACAAGGTCCGCTCGGTGCTGTTGATCACCTCTCGCTATCACCTGAAGCGTTCGGCCATACTCTTTCGTAACGCCCTTCCCCCTGAAGTTGCGGTGTACCCCTATCCGGTTGACAGCAGCAATGTCAAGGAGGAGTGGTGGCATCATTTGGGCACCTTCCGGCTGCTGTTTTCCGAGTTCTATAAATATTGTATTTTTCGTGTTTTTTTCCTGTTCTCACCGGGAGAGTTGCGACCGGTCAGCCTCTAGCTTTTTTTGTCCAAACCTGTTACATAAAACCGTTCAACTCTCCGCCTGAAAGGAATGTCCATGCGTTACCTGAGTACCCGTGGCGGCATTGCGCCGGTACGTTTTAAAGATGCGGTTATGATGGGATTGGCCGACGACGGCGGCCTTTTGCTGCCGGAGTCGATTCCTGCCTTTTCCGCTGCAGAGCTGGAATCCTGGCGCTCTCTGAGCTATCCGCAGCTTGCCTTCAAGATTATTTCACGTTTTATTGATGACATACCGGCCAGTGACCTGCAGGTCCTGATAGACCGCTCCTACGCCACCTTCAACCACCCGGAGGTGACGCCGGTCGTGCAGAAGGACGGCGTCTATATCCTGGAGCTGTTCCATGGCGTCACCCTGGCCTTCAAAGATGTTGCCCTGCAGTTTCTGGGCAACCTGTTTGAGTATATCCTGCAAGAGCGGCATGAGCACCTGACCATTGTGGGGGCAACCTCCGGTGACACCGGCAGTGCAGCCATTCATGGCGTACGGGGCAAGGCCGGCATCAGCATCTTTATCCTGCATCCCCATGGCAAGACCTCGCCGGTACAGGCCCTGCAAATGACGTCGGTGCTGGATGAAAATGTTCACAATATTGCCGTGGACGGGACCTTCGATGACTGTCAGGATATTGTCAAGGAGCTGATGGGCGACCTGGAGTTTAAGCAGAAATACTCGCTTGGGGCGGTGAATTCAATCAACTGGGCCCGGGTGCTGGCCCAGGTGGTGTATTATATCTACGCCTGGCTGCGGGTGGCAAAGCAGGGGCAGAAGGTGGTCTTCTCGGTTCCCACCGGAAATTTCGGCGATATCTTTGCCGGCTATGTGGCACAGCAGATGGGGCTGCCGGTTGAAAAACTGCTGCTGGCCACCAATGAGAACAATATCCTGACCCGTTTCATCAATCAGGGGGATTATTCGGTCGGTACGGTGGTGCAAACCCTGTCGCCATCCATGGATATTCAGGTCGCCTCCAACTTTGAGCGCTATCTCTTTTATCTCTTCAAGCAGGATGCCGCCCGGGTTTCTGCCGCCTTTGCCCAGCTCAAGACCGAGGGAAAAATCAGCTTCAGCCAGCAAGAGCTGCAGCAGGTCCGTCAGGATTTCCGGTCTGCCTCGGTTGATCGTCAGGCGACCCTGGAGACCATCAGACAGTTTAAGCATGATACCGGCTATCTATTGGATCCTCACACCGCAGTAGGGGTGCGGGCGGCACAGGAACTGGTTGCGGATGATACGCCGGTGGTCTGTCTGTCCACGGCCCATCCGGCAAAGTTCGGTGAAGCCGTGGTTGAGGCCACCGGTGAAGCGGTTCCGGTTCCGCCGGCCATTGCCCGACTGGAGGGGCTGCCGACCCGTTGTGTGCGGATGCAGGCAGATGCCGGACAGGTGCGTGAATTCATTATTTCTACAGTGGGGTAGCTGCTGTGCGTATAGAGTGTCCCAACTGCAAGGCAAGCGGAACCATTAATGACCTTGAGATCCCTGATGATGGGATGATGCTCGCCTGTCCGCGTTGTAAGGAGAGTTTTCGGGTTGAGAAGCCGCGTAAAAAGGCGACCTCTGCCTTTGCCACCAATACCTGCCCTTCATGCGGCTACAGCACGTTCTGCGAAGAGGTCTTTGACGAGTGTCCCCACTGTGGGCTGGATGTTAAGACCGTGACTGCCAAAAAACGGGAGGAAGAGGCGCTCAAGCGGGAACAGGAGCTGCTGAACCGGAACGGTCGCCCTGATACGGTAGTCGCCGTGCCGTTGCCGGCTGTCGGTAAGGCACCGGCTGCACCGGCTGTGAAGGAAAAAACTGCCATCAGCCTGGCCGGCTTTGCCAATGGTTTTGATCCGGTCGCTGCCGTGGGCTGGGGGGTGGCGGTCTGGGCAGCCGTTTTCCTGCTGGTGGGGGGCTGGGAGGTGATCGGTTACCTTGGTACCGATATTCAGGCGCAGCTGTCGGAACAGTCTGTTGAGCCGGTTTCGGCCTGGCAGGTCTTCTGGGGCTATGGCTTTCTGCCCTGGGTTAAGCTGCTCTACGGCCTGGCTGTCCTGCCTGCAGCGTTTGGTTTCCTGCAGCGTGCAGCATGGGGCATGCAGGGGGTACAGCAGGTTGTCACGGCCACTCTGGTGCTGGTACCAGTGTATGAAGTGGGGCTGTACGTCGTCTGGATCGTGAAGTCGATTGCCCCTCCCTGGTGGGCCTATCTTGTGGAAGGTTTCAGTGCCTTACTGGTTTCAGCCCTCTGGATGGTGCCGCTGTATTTTCTGTTGCTGTACCTCAAGGCAGATACTTTTAAACGGGTGTACCAGCAGGGCTAGTCGGTTTTGACGGTCCCCTCGCTTGTGGCGGCGCTGCCCCCCGGTTTTCTCCGGCGCGGGCGGCGTTTCTTTTTTTCTCCTTCCGGGGGAGAGGCTGCAGCTGCTTTGCGTGGCGTGCTTTTCTGATCTTTGTGCTTGTGCCGTTGCCCGTGGGGCTGCTTGGTTGAGGCAACCGGCGCCGGACGATGCTTCGGCCGCTTGTAGTCGTGAATGAAAAGGTCGTCTTCAGCCCATTCTACAGCCACCTTGTGTCTGATATACTCCTCAATCGCCTCGATATAAAAGGCCCCGTCTTCATCGGCCAGCGAGATCGCCTTGCCTTCAGCGCCAGCCCGTGCGGTCCGGCCGATCCGGTGGACGTAGTCCTCGGCATCCTGTGGCAGGTCGTAGTTGATGACATGAGAAACGCCGTCAATATGCAGCCCGCGTGAGGCAACATCCGTAGCAATCAGGATCGCCAGCTCCCCCCGTTTGAACTGTTCAAGGATATTCATCCGCTTGCGTTGATCAACATCTCCGGAAATAACCCGGCAGGGAAACTCGTTTGCATTCAGCCGGTCCTGCAACCGTTCTGCCTCCCGTTTGGTATTGACAAAGAGCATGGTCCGGGCCATCCCTTCACGCCGCAGCAGGCCAAGCAGCAAGGGAAACTTTTCCTTGTTGGAAACATGATAGAGCAGCTGCTCAACCCGCTCGGCCGTCATCTTTTCCGGGGTGACCGAGACCTTCTGCGGCACATTCATGAATTCATAGGAAAGTTCCATCACCCGCTGATTCAGGGTGGCTGAAAACATCAGATTCTGGCGTTGATCAAAGGGGGGCAGCCGACGCAGGATATAGCGCAGGTCCGGGATGAAGCCCATGTCGAACATCCGGTCCGCCTCGTCAATCACCAGCATCTCAATATGTTTCAGGGAATAGACCTTTTGCTTCAGGTAGTCGATCAGGCGCCCCGGCGTGCCGATAACGATGTCTGCACCGTCTTTCAGGGCGTTTTTCTGCTTCATGTAATCAACGCCGCCATAAATGGCCTGGATGTTAAAGCCGCAGTGGCTGCCCAGCAACTGGGCGTCTTTTTCAATCTGGACAACCAGCTCACGGGTCGGTGCCAGGATCAGGGCCCGCGGGCGCGGCAGACTGCCGGCGGCAGCTTCAGATTGTGAAGCAAGCAGTTTGGTGAAGAGGGTGATCAGGAAGGCAGCGGTCTTGCCGGTGCCGGTCTGCGCCTGTCCGGCAACATCCTTGCCGCTTAGTGACAGGGGGAGCGTTTGGGCCTGAATCGGCGTACAGGCACTGAACCCGGCCTGATGGATCCCCTGCAGCACCTGCGCGGGGAGCGAAAGATCACTGAATTTCATAGAGTAGTTTCCGGTTGATAGATAAGATAGAAAGTCCTGACTGCTATACACCGGATCGTTGATACAAGCAACTTTATACGCATCCGGCCCTGCAGGTAAATCCAGAAATACTTTGACAAAATAAGCAGCGCTTCAGTAGTATGTGTAAACTTTATTCATGGATTGGACAGGCATGCAGGCTGCGTTAGAACTGATTGGTGAAGATCTCAAACAGGTCGAGGAACAGTTCAGAAAAGATCTTGAGTCTGATGTTCCGCTTATCCGCAAGGTTGGCGAATATGTGCTTGCCAGTGGCGGAAAGCGTATCCGTCCTGCCATGCTGCTACTGGCCGCCCGTTTGTGTGAGTACCAAGGCAATCAGGCCATCCCTCTGGCAAGCGTAGTTGAGTTTATCCACACCGCCACCCTGCTGCATGACGACGTTGTTGACAGTGCCACCCTGCGCCGTGGACTTGCCTCCGCCAATACCCTCTGGGGTAATGAGGCCTCGGTTCTGATCGGCGACTTCCTTTTCTCCAAATCGTTTTCCCTGATGGTCGCTGCCGGCAGTCTTGATGTGCTGCGGGTCATGTCCAAGGCCACCACCGTTATTGCCGAAGGGGAGGTGCTGCAGCTGCTGTATACCGGCGAGGTGGAACTCACCGAGCAGCAGTATATTGAGGTGGTGCGTGCCAAGACGGCGGTACTGCTGTCTGCGGCCTGCCAGTGTGGTGCCATCCTGGGAGGGGTTTCTCCTGAACAGGAACAGGCGCTGGCAGACTTTGGCATGGAGCTGGGGATCGCCTTCCAGCTGATGGACGACATCCTTGACTACACGGCCTCTGAAGAGGAGTTTGGCAAGAGCATCGGCCATGACCTTGAAGAAGGCAAGCTGACGCTGCCTCTGATCCATGCCCTGCGTGGCTGCAGTGATGAGGAACGTGGGGCGGTAAGCGCAATTATTGAAAAAGACGAGCTGACGCCCGAAGACTTCCGACTGGTTTCAGGTCTGGTGCAGAGCTATGGTGGTATCGAGTACACGGTTGAAAAAGCCCGTGATTGTGTTGCAAACTGTGCACGGCATCTCTCCTGTTTTCCTGCCAATAGCTGCAAGGCAGCACTGCTGGATCTGGCTGAATATGTGGTAACGCGCAACCGTTAACCACCCCTGGCGCTGTTCTTTCACGCTGCAAATCCCGTTTTTATGCTGGAGGATACATACATGAAAAAGTTGCTGGTACTGCTCTGCTGTGCTGTTGCCCTTACCGCCGGTTGCAGCAAGGACAAGTCTGCCGCCCCTTCCAAGGCCCCTGCTGAAAAGAGTCAGGCCCCCGAGATCAGTGTGGTCTCGCTTGACAACCAGCAGTTGACCCTGGCAGCCCTGAAGGGAAAGGTGGTGCTGCTTAACTTCTGGGCCACCTGGTGTCCTCCCTGCCGGGAAGAGATCCCCTCCATGATCAAGCTGAACACGTTTATGGCAGGTAAGCCGTTTCAGATGGTCTGCGTTTCGGTTGATGAAGGGGGCAAACAGGCGGTACAGGAGTTTTTGAAAAATTCCAAATACTCGCTGCTGCCCGCCTATACCGACCCAAGCGGACAGGTTGCCAAGACCTACGGTATTACCGGGGTGCCTGAAACCTTTGTGATTGACAAGAACGGCATGATTGTCAAAAAGGTGATCGGCGGTCTGGACTGGAACAGCCCTGAAGTGATCGCCTTTCTTGAAGGACTGATGAAGTAGCCGGGCACCTTATGGAAACTCAACAGATTACCTATATCGGTGCGTTTGTCGCAGGATTGCTTTCCTTCCTGTCTCCCTGCGTCCTGCCGCTTATTCCTTCGTATATTACGTATATCACCGGTCTTTCCTTCAGTGACCTGGATGCCGAACATCCCACCCATGTCGTGCGGAGAAAGACCATGCTGCACTCGCTGGCCTTTGTCAGCGGCTTTACTGTGGTGTTTGTCCTGCTTGGGGCATCGGCAACCTATATCGGTTCGTTCCTGCAGCAGCATATGGAACTGGTCCGCAAGCTTGGCGGCATCCTGATTATTGTCTTCGGTATTCATGTCACCGGTCTGGTGCCGCTGAAATGGCTGCTGGGTGAGAAGCGGGTCTCGCTGAAACACAAGCCGGCCGGTTTTCTGGGCAGCTTCCTGGTCGGACTGGCCTTTGCAGCCGGTTGGACCCCCTGTATCGGTCCGATCCTGGCCTCGATCCTGATGATAGCGGCAACTGAAGAAAAGGTCGCCCACGGGATTGTCCTGCTGTTGCTCTACTCCATCGGCCTGGGGGTCCCGTTTCTGTTGTCCTCCCTTGCGCTGCACCGCTTTATTGCCGTGTTTAACCGGTTTAAAAAACATATCAGGCTCTTTGAGATCATTACCGGTTTCTTCCTGGTGATTGTTGGTGTGCTGATATTTACCAACTGGCTGTCCGTACTCTCCGGGTATGTCAATCTGCTGTTTATGAAAAACTAAGATGGTCAAGGCGCATCGCTCTGAACACTCAATTCAGCTGGCTGTAACGCAACTGGTTGTTACTGAGGCATTTTATGCAGGTATCCTGGAACTGCCGATCAGGCGTTCATTCTCAGCTCCGGGGGCACCGGAACATCTGATCGTTGACATGGGCGGCATCTCCCTGATCTTTGTTGAAGAAAGTGATGTGATCAGGACCCACCCGGTGCTTGAACACCGCTTCAGCATGTTTCCCAAAGGGGTCGGGGTGACGCTGCATTTTGAGGTCAGGGATATAGAAGGGATCCGGGATGCCATCCTGGAGGAGGATATGGAAATCCTCTACCACCTGGAAGAGAAACCCTATGGTGTCAAGGAGATGTGGTGCTTTGACCCTGATGGTTATCTGGTGGTTCTGGAGGAACCGACAGAACGACGCAACAAGGCCGGTCGCTGAGAGCAACCGGCCTTGTCCGTCTTACCTGACTGCTAAACCGCTATTTATTTTGTGGTGGTGTTTTTTTCTCCTCCCGAACCGGGGGAGCACAACTGTCTGACATTCAGGTAGGTACCCCCAGCCTGGGTAGCAGATATTTGTTGACGACAAACCAGACAGCCAGAATAAGCAGCAACAAAAGTATATCTTTCATGATACCCTCCAGCTGCTTTATATAGCACAGCAGTCGGAAAACGTGGATGATTTTTTATACCTATTTCCTGATCAGGACTTCTGAGGAGTAATCCGTTATGCACTTTCCAGCAATTGATCCTGTTTTCTTTCGCCTGGGTCCATTGCAGTTCCGCTGGTACGGGCTGATGTATGTCATCGGTTTTCTGTTCAGCTATTTCATTATCCGCAATGAAGCGCGCCGCAGAAATCTTGCGCTGGACAATGAGGCTGTTGCAGACCTGATCTTCTGTCTGGCCCTGGGAGTGGTAGCAGGTGGCAGGTTGGGCTATGTGCTTTTCTATGATCTAGGGAGCTACCTGGCAAATCCGCTGCGGATCTTTGCCATCTGGCAGGGGGGGATGTCGTTCCATGGCGGTTTGATCGGAGTTGCGGTTGCTGCACTCTGGTACGCCCGCCGTTTCCAGCTCTCCTATCTGCAGCTGGCTGATCTTGCCGCCCTGGCGGCACCGGTGGGCCTTGGCCTGGGGCGGATCGGTAACTTTATCAATGGTGAACTATTCGGCAGACCCACCACCATGCCCTGGGGCATGATCTTTCCTGATGGCGGGCCGTTGCCCCGGCATCCTTCCCAGTTGTACGAGGCATTTCTTGAAGGGATTGTGCTCTTCTTTCTGGTCCGCTGGATCTCTCGACGCTATCAGGCCCCCGGTACCGCCATGGCAGCCTTCCTGTGCGGCTACGGCCTGTTCAGGTTTGTGGTGGAGCTGTTTCGCCAGCCCGACAGCCAGCTGGGGCTCTACTTCAACTTCTTCTCCATGGGGCAGCTGCTCAGCCTGCCGATCTACCTGGCTGGCGGGGTGCTGCTGATCATGTTAAACCGCAGGAAAAAGGAAGCGGATAAAGAAAAGGAAACTGTCAAGGTGTAGTCTCTGCCAGCCAGTGCTGCAGTTGCACCAATCCCTCATCCAGCGTTACCTGCGGCTGATAGCCAAAATCATGGCGGGCTGCCGAGATGTCGAACCAGTGGGCTGTGGCCAGTTCTTTGGCCACAAAGCGGGTCATGGGAGGCTCCCCGGACAGCCTGAACAGCCGCCAGATCCCTTCGCAGATCACTCCCGCAGCATAAGCCGCCTTTGGTGAGATACTTCCTCTGACCGGCGCAACGCCACCTGCCGCCAGGATCCGGTTGACCATCTCCCAGAGCGGTAGCGGTTCACCATTGCTGATAAAATAGGCCTTGCCCGCCACCGGGCTGCCCGGGGCAAGTCGTTCTGCTGCCTGCAGGTGTGCCCTGGCAGCATTGTCTACATAGACCGTATCCACCAGACAGGGGCGGTCACCGATCCTTCGTAGCCTGCCGCTTTTCCCCTTTGCAATAATTCGTGGCACCAGATGATTATCACCCGGCCCCCAGATCAGGTGGGGACGCAGGGATACGGTTGCAAGCTGCGGGCTGTTCGCCTGCAGCACCAACTGTTCTGCCAGCGCCTTGGTTCGGGGATAAAAGGCCTCAAAGTGATCAGGGTAGGGCAGGGACTCATTGCCACCCTCGACATCACTGCCATCAAACACCACACTGGGGGAACTGGTGTAGACCAACCTGGTAATGCCATGCCGTCTGCAGGCCTCCAGAACGTTCACGGTGCCGGTTACATTGGCCTGATGGAAGTCGTTGTAGCTGCCCCAGATACCGGCCTTGGCAGCCACGTGAAAGACGCTATCGCATCCCTCTGCGGCTCTAATCACTGCGGCTTTGTCAGCAAGATCACCCTGCACCTGTTCAACCCCAAGGGCTGTCAGTGCAGGGTAGCTGGAGCGTGAGATGCTGACCACCTGATCGCCCCGTTCATGCAGCATCCTGACGATTACCCCGCCCAGAAACCCGCCACCGCCGGTCACCAATGCCTTCATGCCAGTTGCTCCGCAGCCCAGATTGCCAGCTTTTCACGGAAGATCTTGGCGTTGTGGCGGATATCCACCGGAAAGGCAGGGTGAAACAGGATGGTGGTGACTTCCTTGGTATGGGGATGGCTGGCGGCAATCCTCAACAGCTCAGACCGCAACTGTTCCTGACTGACACTGACCCCCTGTTCCGGTTCAATGCAGATGACCGGCTGCTGGCTGCCTTTGGGGCCGATGCCGACCAGGGCGCTGCGATAGACTGCCGGATGGGTGTTAAAGACCGCTTCAACCGGAATGGTAAATAGCGGACCATGCAGAGTTTCAACCCGGTGGGATTTGCGGCCGCAGAACCAGAGTCTGCCCTGGCTGTCTTGCCTGCCCAGGTCCCCCATACGGTGGAAGAAACCGCCGGATGGGTCGCTGATTTTGGAAAGCTGATCTGCTTCGGGTCGCTGAAAATAGCCACGGGTCACCTGTGGACCCTGTACCACAATCTCGCCTACCTGACCCGGTGCAACACGCAGATCATCACTCCAGGCTGCGACCGGGTCATCGCTGATCCTGATTAGCTCAACCCGTATACCGTCAACCGGCTTACCGATGCAGACCCCGCCACCGTTCTCGGTAACAGCGCGGGTATCTCCCAGTATCTCGCGGCTTCCGATGGAACAGACCGGCAAAGACTCGGTGGCCCCATAGGGAGTAAATATCTCCACACCATCAGCAAGCATTTGCGAGAAGCGCTCCAACACAACAGCCGGAACCGGTGCTCCTGCTGAAATCACCCGCTGCAGGGTCGGCAGCTTGATACCCCGCTCGGCACCGTAACGGCCAACCCGGTTGATCAGGGCTGGCGAGCCGAACATGGTGGTGACCTTGTGACTGGTGATGGCAGAAATGATCTTTTGCGGATCAACCGAACCGGGCCGGGTAAAATCCATCTCCGGGATGACGGCGGTCATACCCAGGGCCGGGGCAAACAGGGCAAACAGCGGAAAGGTGGGCAGGTCAATCTCACCGGGCTGGATTCTGTAGACCTGCTTTAAGGCCTCAACCTGGGCGCTGAAGTTGCCATGGCTGTAGACTGCGCCCTTGGGAGGGCCGGTGCTGCCACTGGTAAACAGGATGGCTGCCTGATCCTCTGCAGCCGTCTCTACTGGTCTGAACGGGGTGTCAGGGGATGCCTTGATCAGTGCGTTCAGAGTGCTTCCGCCCCAGAACAGACGTGGACCAACGGTGATGATGGTCTTAAGACTCTGCTTTGCCCAGCCGAACAGCAGGCGGGCAATTTGTGCCGTGGGTATGCCGATAAAGGCGCTCGGTTGAGCCTCAGCCAGGCAGGACCTCAGATTTTTGATCCCCAGGCCTGGATCAATCAGTACCGGCACTGCCCCTACCTTGAACAGGGCAAAGGTTAACGCGAAGAACTCCGGCGAAGGGGTGACCATCAGCACGGTGCGGGTGCCTTGGCTGATGTTGTTGGCTGTCAGGCCGTGGCAGATCCGGTCAGAGAGGCGATCAAGCTCCTGAAAGGTCAGACGCTGATTGTCCCTGGGAAAGATGATCGCCGTGGTATCCGGCTGCAGCTGCGCCATCCTGGGCAGGTGTGCTGCAATATTGACGAAAGCGGGAGTCAGCATGGTGTTCACGCTGGTAGACCGGCCCGGTCCATAAATTCGCTGATCAACGGTATCACGGCATCCTTGCGGTCTTCCAGGATGTAATGCCCGGCCTGCGGAAAACGATGCAGTTCTGCCTTGGGAAAACGGGTCTGCCATTCAGCCAGGAAGTGGTGATCAAAGACAAAATCAAGCTCACCCCAGCAGATCAGCATCGGCAGACCAACAAACTGGTTGATGCCGTCCGAGACAGCGCAGATCAGGTCATAGTTACGGTCACCCGGCTGCAGCGGGATATCCTGTACAAAGCGCAGGGTGGCGATCCGGTTCTGCCAGGAGTCATAGGGCAGTTCGTACAGGGCCCGCAGCTCTGCAGACATCGGATTCTCTTTGCAGCCCACTCGGGCAGCACCTCGGCTGAAGGCGTTGAAGCCCCGCACCAGCAGGGTGCCCAGCCAGGTGTCGCGACAGATCTTCAGACCCAGGGGAAACGGCTTGGCCTTGGGCAATGGAAAGGCGCCGGTATTCAGGATCACCAGCCGTTCAATCCGCTCCGCGTGGCGCACGGCATAGGTCATGCCGATCATACCGCCCCAGTCATGCACCACCAGGGTGATCTTCTCGTTCAGCTGCAGGTTGTCCAGCAACTGCTCCAGATCATCCACCCGCCGGGGCAGGGTGTAGTCGTAGCGATCATCCCCCGGTTTGTCAGACAGGCCACAGCCGATATGATCCGGTACAATGCAACGGAAGCGATTGGAAAGCTCCTTGACCAGATTACGGTAGTAGAACGACCAGGAGGGATTGCCGTGCAGCATCACTACTGTCGGCCCCTGGCCTTCATCCAGGTAGTGGTACTTAAGACCGTCCAGGTCGAGGTAGTTATTCTTAAACGGAAATTCTTTTGCCAGATTAGGGGTCATTACTAGAATTAGAGCCTTTCAAAATACATATCAAAAACATTTACCACAGAGGACACAGAGGGCTCAGAGGAATATCAAAATCTTTCAAAACGTTTTTCTCTGTGTTCCTCTGCGTCCTCTGCGGTGAACATGATTTAGGTTAAATTACCATTCAATCCCCAGCATCATGCAGTTCAGCCCGCTGCCGATTCCCAGAAATGCAACACGGTCGCCCGCTAGCAGGATATCCCGTTCAACAGCCAGAGCGGCGGTCAGCGGCAGGGATACCGTGCCCATGTTGCCCAGGAACTCATAGGTGGTGAAGTCCTTGTCAGCTGGCACTCCCAGGGTCTTCAGGATCATACTCTGGTGGGCTGAACCGACCTGGTGGCAGATCACCCGGTCAACCTGTTCCGCCTTCCAACCCACATGGGGCAGAAACGCCTCCCAGGTACGGCGTCCCAGTTCAACACCATGGTTCATGACATTGACCCCGTCTGTGGCCATGGACTGCTGATAGCCACCCCTGCCGTCCGGTCCTACACCCCACAGGCAGAGGTTGTGGTGCTGCGGAGCTGCCTTGGTGATACCGCCCAGCAGCCGGTGGGGGGCGTTGCTGCCAAATGAACCATCGGTCAGCAGTACGGCTACAGCGCCGGAACCACCGGTCAGGGTGGCCAGGGAATGGGCAAAATGCTGCATGTTGCGCTCTTCCAGCATCTTGGCTATCATGACCTCATTGATCTCGCGGGCTGATTCGCAGGAGACCACAAGACCGGCCTTGATCTGGCCCAGTTCTATTCTGTTCGCCATATCCAGAATGCCGTTCAGAACCCCCAGACAGGCGTTGGAGAGGTCAAAGATCGCCACATCACCGCTGATCCCCAGGCCGTCGGCCACCCGGCAGGCGGTGGCCGGTTCAAACTGTTCACGGCAGACACCGGTGTAGACCAAAGCACCGATCTCGCTGGCGGCAATGCCGGAGCTGAGCAGCGCCTTGCGGGCGGCCATGATGGCGCCATGGGACAGCGGGTAGCCCGGCTCCCACCAGCGCCGCTCACGGATACCGGTCAAGGCCTGCAGTTGCCCCGGTGCGATCCGCAGTTCGCGGTAGAGCGGCTCCAGTCGTGCCTCAAGATCACTGCTGGAAACCACCACCGGCGCCAGTTCGTATTCCAACGCCTCAATCACAACCTTCTGATACTTCATAGTATGGATTCCATTCTCACGGTAAAATCAATCATCTGATAGATCAGCTTGCCATCCACGGCCAGGAAACCACTGGCAGTCATCAGCTGCTGCTGATCATCAACGGCAGTGATCCAGGCAGTAACCCGGACCTGTTTGTTGGAAGGCACCACCTGTCCACGGTAGAGCCAGCGGTGCTTCTGTTGCAGGGCCACGCTGGAGATAATCGTGCCTTCCTGCCAGCCCCAGCGTTCAACAGCCGCAAACTTGAGCAACTGCTGAAATGACTCCAGCCCAAGGGAGCCAGGGGTAACCGGGTCTTCATAGAAGTGTGCCTTAAAGAACCATTCATCAGGATCAACCTGCTTGATTCCCTGCAGATACCCCAGCCCAGCCGGACCACCATCGGCAATGTACAGCTCGATCCGGTCGATCATCCGCAACTGCTTGTCCGGGAACGGTGCGTTGGTTGGGTAGTCAAGGCTGCGGCCACGGCCAGTTTCCGCCTCTGACGGCTGGTAGGTTTGGGCATCGCGGATACCGACCTGCTGCGCCAGTGCTTCTTTGGAGAAGAAGCCGAACATGGTCTGCCCTTCGTAGATCAAACCATTCTGGTCAGCCACGCTGAAATCAAATTCCTGGATGATCATGCCGCCGCTGGTGGCTACCTTGGTCATGGTGGCACAGCAGGTCAGGGTGCCGCTATCCGGGGTCACCGGGCGGTGCTGGATGGCACTGCCGCCCAGGTTGCGGAACGAGATATCATTGGGGGTGGTCAGGGCAGAGCCCACATAGGCTGCCAGCCAGCCGCAGGGCTGCAGGGCTGCCTCTAGCAACACGCAGAACGGCATGCGGGGTTGACGTTCCACCCCAAAGAACCAGGCATCAGACGGCAGGTCATACTGGGCCTCGGCTGCTGCTCCGGCTTTCATCTGCCATGGTTCACCAGTGACTGCGGTTACCCGGTCCATAAACTGGAACGGCGGGCCGGGGAGACGGGCAATTTTGCGCTGTTGGTCAAAGACCTGGTAGCGGTCGCCGAACCCTTCTGAGGGATTACCGTTGCTATAAGCTAATATCTGCTCTTTTGTATAAACAGCTGGTTTGATATAGCTGACCGGACTGCTGTTGCGTCCCTGCCAGAGCTGTTCAAGTTGCTGTCTGGTGGTTCCGGTCAGGCGGGCCGACATGCTGGTGATCTCCACAATCGGCTTGCCATCAGCATACATCAGGGCATCCACAATCACATACGGTTCCGGTCGATAGCCGATCTCGCGGATGGTGACCTCATAGGTAACCACCTTGGTTGTCTCCAGCACCTGGCCGCGGCAGCAGAGCTTGCTGGCCACACCCGGCACCGGTTCCCAGACCGCACTGTTTGCCTCAGCCACCCAGCCGATCCGCAGCAGCAGAATCCGCAGGGTATGCATACAGCACTCATACATCAGGGTGCCGGGCATGACCCGGTCATCCACGAAGTGGCAGGTGATGAACCAGTCATCCGGGTGAATATCTGCCTCTGCCCTGATCATCCCCTGACCGTAGCGCCCACCATGGGGGATGATCTCATTGACCCAGTGTACCAAACGCATTCTGCCACCGGGAATAGTCAAGGGATGCTTGATGGCCAGCCCGCTGAACAAGGGACCAAAGCAGCCGGCCAGATCACCCTGGCGCAGTTTGTCCAACTGCTCAGCCGAGAACCCTTCCCGTTTCAGAGGCACCAGATCCTGCCAGTCAGCCGGTCTCACGCCTGTTGTCGGACGCGGATCAACCAGTGGTCTGACAATCCCTTTGCCAGCCTCAAGGGCTGCTGATGAGAAGAACCCGGCGCAGCCGTCCCGCATGGAGAGCAGCGGCTCACCAGCCACGGTTGCCTCAAAGAAGAAGCGGAACAGCCAGGTGTCTCCCTGGCGAAAGAACCGTTCGATCCTGATATCATAGTGAATGGTCTCGCCAGGACCGGGCAGACCACGGTGGAAGGTCACCACCGCATCCAGCAGGCGATAGACCGCCAACCCCTTGGTGATGAAGTCGATTCCCAGGTAGCCGGACAGGAACAGGTCCGCCTGACCAGCCTCCACTGCGATGCAGGTGGGAATGCGACCACCATCCAGGTACCAGGCATGGGGGAAGATATCATGTTCAGTAATCACCCGACCATGGGTCATGGAGCGCGGCTCGCCCTCAACCCGGATAATCCGGTCCACCAGCATCAACGGCTCATCCGGCAGACGTACCCGGGTGGGGAAGCTATCCACCTCGGCAAATTGCGGTCCCAGCATCTTGGCCACCGAGCCGATGGCGAATTCCATGCACATCTCACGGTTAAAGGCACAGAGCGGCTCTGTTGGTTTTAACTGCTGTGCTGGCTGTTGTTGATACTGCTGTTGTTCAGCAGGCGGCGCATCATCACCCAGCGTCTGTTGCAGGCTGGCCTGCAGTGCCAGGGCCTGTGCCATGGATTGGGTCAGGCTGTTGCTGAGGTTTAAGAACGCCTCGTGGGCCGCAATTTGGGCTGCCTGGGCCTGGCTGAACTCCTGCAGCAGGATAGCACTACTGCTTTGTTGTTGTTGTGTCACCTGTAGCGGTGGTACTGGCTGAGGCGCAACAACCAAGCTGGCTGGCGGTTTGGATGGTGTACTGGCCACAGGTAGTTGCGGCGGATTAAACGGCTTGCCGCCAATTGTCAGCCTGACCTGCGGGCTGTTGCTTGTGACCTGGGTTGCAAGGGGCTCAGCCATGCAGAGTAGCGACAGGTCCAGCGGCACCCGCTCGGCAATCAGGCTGCCCAGCAGCCGCAGCAGGGTCAGGACCTGATCCTGGCTGTTGAAACAGGCAGAACGGGCCAGGTGCGGGCGGCCTTCAAGAATCCGGCTGATCATCCTGCTGCAGGAGTTGCCGGGCCCCATTTCAAGGAACAGGCGTACGCCATCACGGTAGGCAGCCTCAATGGTGGCCGGATAGTCAATCCCGTGCAATGCCTGATCCAGGATCGCTGCGGCACAGTTTTCGCGGGTCGGCTCAAAGCGGTCACCTTTGGCACCGCTGTAGAAGGTCACCCCCTGGGGCGGGTTGGTCGTAAACAGGTGCAGGTCATGGTACGGGGTTGCCACCGGTTGAGCCACTTCGCAATGCACGGTGGTTACACCATAGAGCGGGAAGAAATGGCAGCCCAGACGGTTGACCAGCTCACGTACTGCAGCGCTGTCACCACCCACCACGCATTCATCAGGGGTGTTGATGATCAGCAGATAAACCCGCGACAATGCACTGATCTGTGCCCGCACCTGATCAGCCGGGGCCATCACCACCCCCAGGCTCCAGTTGACCTGCTGGTCATCAGGAAGCCCCCAGGCGGCCCTGGCTGCCCGGCACTCACCAGCCAGGTCATGGGTAAACAGGGTTGATTCCTGCATCCGACTGTACATCAGGTCGCGATCCACCCAGGTCCGGGTGGAGAACAGGGCGGCTGATTCACCCAGGCTGTAGCCGATCACGCTGGTGGGGCTGATACCGAAACTGCGTACCAGGTCACTGACCCCGCAGCCGGTGGCCACCTGGCCGAAGATCACGGCACGGTGGTTGTCATTGAGCTGTTCTTGCGGTGTGTCTGCCCAGAACAGGTTCGGCTGGAACTGGTCTTTCAGCCGGCGGTTTTCCTGGTCCTGATGTCGTAGCACCCCGGGCCAGCAGCAGAACAGGTCTCTGGCCATGGCAGGGTAATGATTGCCGGAACCGGGGAACACAAAGGCGATCCGTCCCTGGCCAGCCAACGGTTCTCTGCTGTAGAACAGCCGGTCCCGCAGGGCAGGAGGTATCTCAACCAATTCAGTATCCTGCTGCAGGGTCTGCCGGCCCTGTTCAATCAGTTGCTCAAGCTGTTCCGCATCAGCTGCCACCAGTGCCATCCCCTGCGGTTGTACTGATTGCTGGGTGATCCTGCTGCAATATTCAGATGCCAGCCCTGCCAGCCCCAGGCCGCTGCCGGCAGTGGCGCGGCAGCGCTGCTGCAACAGGTCCAGTTCTGCTGACAGCTCCGCACTGCTGTTGGCAACCAGCGGAAAGAGCAGCTCCTGACACGGACCTAACGGCGCATGCCGTCTGGTAGCATCCGTAGCAGGCTGCTGATCCCAGCCTTCCAGCACCACGTGGCTGCAGGACCCATCAATGCCGCAGACCGATACACCGGCCCGGCGTGGGCCATCTTCGCGGTTACGCAGCCAGTAACGGGGGCTGGTTACCAGCTGCAGCGGTCCCTTGGCCAGTTCCGGGCAGGCTGTTTCTGTGCCGGTGCTGGCCGGGATGATCTCCTGATACAGGGCAAGACAGCCCCGCAGCAGAGATGCCAGGCCGGATACGGCGCCGGTATGGCCGATAGCCCCTTTGACACTGCCGACCACGGTTGCATCAGCTGTAGCGTCAGCAAAAAAACGGGTCAGCTCCTCTGCCTCAAGCCGGTCCTGATCCGGATTGGCATCAGCAGCGGCCTCAAGCAGGCTCACGGTTACAGGGGCAATACCGCTATCCTGATAGGCCCGTTGCAGGGCGTTAGAGTAAGCAGTATCCAAAGTACCATTGCTGGAGCCGATACCGCGGATCACGGCATAGATCCGGTTAGCGTCAGCCTCTGCATCGGAAAGCCGCTTCAGCACAAAGGCACAGGCACCTTCACCAATGATTGTACCATCAGCTGCGCAATCAAAGGGGCGGCACTGGCCGCTGGGGGAAAACGGATGTACGGCATGCTGTCCCAACACTGCCCGCAGATCACCGGCCAGATCAACCGCACCGACCACGGCCTGATCCAGCTCATGTTGCTGCAGCATCCTGACAGCGGTTTCCAGGGCACGGATGCCGGAGCTTTCTTCACTGGAAACGGTAAAGCTGGGGCCGCCGATCTTGAACTCCCGCGCAATCCTGCTGGCCACAATGTTGCCCAGGCTGCCCATGGTGCGGTTGGCGTTCAGGCTAGGGCTGATACTGTCCCGCAGCCTGGCTGTCCAGTCTGCCAACTCAGCTTCGGTCAGGTTTCTCCCCAGTTTAACGGCCCAGCCTTTGGCCTGTTGCTGCATGGGCCAGCGCAGGGAAAAACCGGTGCTGTTCAGGTCAAAGGCGATCCCGATCATCACCCCGGTTCCGGGGTTGTCCTGTTTGTCCAGGCCTGCATCCTGCAGGGCATTGGCAGCGGTCTGCAGCATCAGCAACTGCTGGGGCTGCATCTCCTCCATCTCTTTGGGGGGGATACGAAAACGGTTGCTGCTGACCTTGATCTGCTCCATAAACCAGCCGCTAAACGGTGTCCGGTCAAGTCCCTGCTGTTTAAACCAGGCCCGCTGTTCAACACCCCACCAGCGTTTGTTGGGGCGGCTTGGTGGCACGGCATTGCTGCTGCCACCAAGCACCCGTTGCTGCACTGCCTGCAGCCCCTGCCAGGGACCAAAGGAGGCATCCATGCCAACTATTGCGATTGGTTCTGAGGTCGGTGCTGCCCTCATCCCCTCCCTTCTCCCAGAGGGAGAAGGGTACGCTTGCCCCTCTCCCTCTGGGAGAGGGTGGCCAAAGGCCGGGTGAGGGGGTAACCACTCTTCTACCAGCAGGTGGGCATTGATGCCGCCAAAGCCAAAGGCGCTGACTGCAGCACGGCGGGGGATGGTTTCGCCACGGCGCTGCCACGGCTCTGCCTGGGTCAGCACCTTGAACGGGCTTTGCTCCAGTTGCATACCAGGCTGCGGGGATTTGAAATTGGCAGTGGGGGGCAGGGTTGTATGCTGCATGGCCAGCAGCACCTTGGTCAGGGCAGCTGCCCCGGCAGCGGTCAGCAAATGGCCGATGTTGGACTTGACCGAGCCGATCACACAGCTCTGCCGGGTCTTACTACCCTGCCAGAGTTCCTTCAGGCTGGCCACCTCCACCGCATCACCAACAGGGGTGCCGGTGGCATGGCATTCAATCAGGTCAACATCCTGTGGTTGCCAGCCAGCCCGCTGATAGGCGGCCTGCATGGCCCGCAACTGCCCTTCCGACATCGGTGCCAGCAGGCTACCGCCCACATCATTGGACAGCCCCACAGCCCGGATGATGCCGTAGATCCGGTCGCCACTAGCCACGGCATCACTGGTCCGTTTTAAGACAAAGATACCGGCACCTTCGCCGGTTAACAGGCCATCGCCAGCAGCATCAAAGGGGGAACAGACCCCCCGCTTTGACAAGGCACGCAGCTGGCTGAATCCCATCTGAGTGTAGAGCGGGTCTGGCCGGGAAAGACCGCCGGTCAGCATGGCATCGGCACGGCCGGAGAGTAGTTCATCCATGGCCAGCTTGATGGCATACAGCGAAGAGGCGCAGGCTGCATCAAGGGTGTTGGTGATGCCGCCCAGACCCAGCTGTTGAGCAAGTACGCCGGCCGGAAGACCGGCCAGATAACGGTTGAGCGGAGAGGTGGGGATCGGATCAGATGCCTGGCCGGTTACCTGCTCTTCAAAGCTGCGGCCAAGCCAGTTACGGGCCAGCAACGAAGAGGTCTCGGACGGCAGGGCCAGGTTACCGATGATAACCCCGACCCGGGAACGGTCAAGGTCTGCGGTCTGACAGTCGCTAAAGGCCTTTCTGCCTGCGCTAACCAGAACATGAAACAGGGGATCAAGGCCATCCAGCTCCGGCAGATGCGGGGGTTGGTCCAGAAAACAGCCACGGGTGGTATAGAGGTGATCCTGCTTGCCCACCTCCGGGTCAAAGATCTCTTCCGGGGTGACCTGCCAGCGTCCTGCAGGCACCTCACGGACAGCACTGCGCCCGCTACGGATCAGCTCCCAGTATTTGGCAAGATCCGGGGCATCAGGAAAGAGCGCGCCGATCCCGACTATGGCAACCGTGCTGCTGTAATCCTGCATCAGGCCGCTACCAGGGCAGCCGATTGTCCGGCCTGTGGCAACTGATTACGCTGGAAGGCCTGCTGCAGCGAGGCGTCAATCACGCATTCGTATCCTTCCAGACGGGCAATCAGCTTGCCGTTTGCCCGCTCAAGGAATTCAACATCAGCAACAGCACTGTGGCTCTGCTGTGAGGTGACCCTGATCACCACCTGGGCGCCATCCTTGGGGAAGGTTTCGTGGAACTGACGGTAGCGACCGGCAAAGGAGGGCAGCGAGCCTGCCCCGAACCGCTCAAAGCTCCAGAGGATCATCATCTGGAAGGCACTGTCCACCACCAGCGGGTCAGTCAGCCAGTTGCTGCGCAGCGGTTGCTTGATCCAGTTGCCAGGCTGCGGGGCTGCCTTGACCAGTGCTGCAATCCCTTTGTCAGAACAGCCGATCACCTGCTCAATGCCGTGCAGGTCAGGGCCGTGGAACAGGTAGGGCTGGTCATAGACCGCGCTGCTCTGGTTGTAGGGGTGGCTTGGCAGTTCCTTGATAGTGCGGATTCCTTCAGGCAGCTTGTTTGCCAGGATGATCTCTGCCCGGGCATGCAGCAGGCTGCGTCCTTCTCCCAGACTGCTGACCAGTTCCACCGGCACGGTGTAAAAGGCATCCTGACGTTTGGCCTTGCCTGCCATCAGCTGCAGGGTGCAGGGGGTAGAACGGTCAATAATCACCCCTTTGCAGATCCGCAGGTCATTGAAACCGTGGAACCGGAAACCGGGGTTGCCATGCAGGGCAGCGTGGGCCAGCCATTCCACAATCATGGCCATCGGCAGCACCGCCTTGTTGTCAATCACGTGGGAGCTGATAAACGGGAAGTCATCCACGTTCAGGGTCAGCCGCAGCGCTTCTTTAAGCGGTGCAGCAGGTTTCGGGGCATCAATGGACAGAGAGGCCCCTTTGACACCGGCCAACACCGTGACTTCAACCGGGCCGGTTGGTGCGGCGATCTCCTGCACCAGCAGGTCAGCACCGGCCTCCAGCGGAATCAGGCCGATCCCTTCTGCAGCAAAGACCTTCTTCAGGGCAGGGGTGACCATGCCGCCATCCCAGGGGCCCCAGTTGAGGCAGAGGGAACGGCAGTTTGTTCGACGGCGCGCCTCGGCCTGGGCCAGTTTGTTGAGCACCTCGTTGGCAACCGCATAGTCAACCTGGCCGGATCGTCCCAGACGGCCGGTGGTGGAGCCGAACAGGGCGATAAAGCGTAGGTCGTCGGTGCGGGTGGCATCCAGCAGGGAGCGCAGGCCAGCCACCTTGGTGCTGTAGACCTGGTTGAACTGTTCTCTGGTCTTGTCAACGATCAGGCGGTCAGCCAGCACACCGGCGCCATGTACAATGCCGCGGATCTGGCCATGTTCTTTCCGCAGGTCGGCCAGCAGGTCAGCCACGGCCTGACTGTCACGGATATCCACTGAACAGTAGAGCGATCTGCCCCCCACCGCCTGGATCTGTGCCATGGTTTCCCGCAGTTCACGACCGGCAACCGTGGCCTGATAACGTTCCTCTATCTCCCGGGGATGCAGTTTTTCAGTGGCATGGGTGAGGATTGCACGTTTGATAGCGGCTTCATCGGTCATCCCCAACAGCCAGTCCGGTTCCTGTTCCGGCAGAGGGCTGCGTCCCAGCAGCACCAGCAGCGGTTGCCAGGCCTTTGCCATGGCCACTGCGGCTCCGGCAGTCACACCCCGTCCGCCACCGGTGATGACCACCAGTTCACCCGGCTGGACCGGTGCAGATGCGGTTGCAGCCAGTTCAGGCAGATCCTGCAGGGACAGGCTGATCCGCTTTTTTGCTGACAGCCCCACCTCAATCGGGCCGTTCAGGAACAGCTCGCCGGCAACCGCCTGTGCAGCAGCAGCCTGGTCTGGGAAGATCCCCAGATCAATCGCCTTGCAGGCCACTTCCGGCCATTCATGGCGGGCGGTCTTGCTCATGCCTGCCAGACCACCAGAGAGCGGGTCAAGCAGCTGTGATCCCTCAGTGCAGCCAAAGGCGCCATCCAGACGTGAAATGGTGGCAAACAGGGCGCCACCTTCGCGGCTGGCCCGCTTCAGGCCCGGAGCCAGCTGCTTCAGCAACTGGAACCCGTTTTTAAGGAAGGCATCGTCGGTGCCGTCTGCCGGTGCGACCAGCACCAGACCTGCCACCTGGTCCATGGGCAGCAGTTCCAGGATATCCAGTACCTTGGTCAGAATCACGCCGTGGCCCTGGTTGGTCAGGCAACTGCACAGTTCGGCAGAGAAGCTGGAACCATCATCGGTCACCACGATCACCCCGTTTTGCGCCAGGGAGATGGTGTCAGAACCGCCAGCAACCGGCGTTGCCTGTATCCGGCTGCGGTTCAGCACGGCTTGAGACGGTGCTGCTGCAGCTGCTGGCTGAACAGGCTCTGCTGCCTGAAGCGGTGCAACCGGTGCGGCTCCGGCGCTCAGGTAGTCGGCAATCTGTCCCAGGGTGTTCAGCACACCAAGCTGGTCAGGGCCGATGACCGGCGCTGCGGGCAGCCGTTCCTGCAGTGCGGAGAGGATCTCAACCCGTTTGATGGAGTCAATCCCCAGGTCAGCATCCATACTCATGGTCAGTTCCAGCATCTCAACCGGATAGCCGGTCTTTTCGCTGACCACCGCCAGCATGGTCTCGGTGATGTTTGACGCTGCTGGTTGTGCTGCGCTGACAGCCGTAGCAACTGCAGCTGTAGGGGCAGCTCCTGCCCCCAGGTAGTCAGCAATCTGGCCCAGGGTGTTCAGCACGCCCAGCTGGTCAGGGCCGATCACCGGTGCTGCGGGCAGCCGTTCCTGCAGTGCGGAGAGGATCTCAACCCGTTTGATGGAGTCAATCCCCAGGTCAGCATCCATGCTCATGGTCAGTTCCAGCATCTCAACCGGATAACCGGTCTTTTCACTGACCACTGCCAGCATGGTTTCGGTAATGTTTGACGGCTGGTTTGCCCTCATCCTATCCTTCTCCCCGAGGGAGAAGGGACTCTTTTCACCCTCTCCCCCTGGGAGAGGGTGGCCAAAGGCCGGGTGAGGGGTTGCACCGGCCCCCAGGTAGTCGGCGATCTGGCCCAGAGTGTTCAGCACGCCCAGCTGGTCAGGACCGATTACCGGCGCTGTGGGCAGCCGTTCCTGCAGTGCGGAGAGGATCTCAACCCGTTTGATGGAGTCGATCCCCAGGTCAGCATCCATGCTCATGGACAGTTCCAGCATCTCAACCGGATAGCCGGTCTTCTCGCTGACCACTGCCAGCATGGTTTCGGTTATTGCGCTGGATACCCGCTGCACAGGTGCGGAAACCGGCGCAGCCACTGCTGCACCAGCCCCCAGGTAGTCGGCAATCTGGCCCAGGGTGTTCAGCACGCCCAGCTGGTCAGGCCCGATGGCTGGTGAAGAGGGCAGCCGCTCCTGCAGGCTGGAAAGGATCTCGACCCGCTTGATGGAATCAATCCCCAGGTCAGCATCCATGCTCATTGACAGTTCCAGCATCTCCATCGGATAGCCGGTCTTTTCACTGATCACTGCCAGCAGGGTCTCGGTTATGGCATTGGAGACCGGCTGTGCAGCAACAGGGGCTGGTTGTGCAGTAACCTGTTGCTGAACCGGCTGGGGCTGCGCAACAGGTGTTGGTTGATTTACCCTCATCCTATCCTTCTCCCCGAGGGAGAAGGGACTCTTTTCACCCTCTCCCTCGGGGAGTGGGTGGCCAAAGGCCGGGTGAGGGGCCATACCACCCTGCAAGACCTGCTGCTGCTGGGAAAGCAGGGTCTGGATGGTGCGGGAGGCGGTTTCCTGTCCTTCCAGAAAGCGGCGGTGCAGTTGGGCGGTCTCTTCCTGCATCCGTTGCAGCACTGCCATCCCTTCACGGGTCACTCGCAGCGATTCTGCCAGGGCATCGCGGGAGGCGGTCGGCGGGGCTGCCTGAACAGTCACTGGAGCAGGGACAACCGGTATGCTCGTGGCAGCTGGCTGTGCAGCACTGGCCGGCTTCGGTGCAACTGCTGGCCGCTTGGGCTTGGGTTTGACATAGTTGGCGCCACTGAGTGGTACCACCAGTAACGGTTTCTTTGCGGGTGCTGCCGGTGCCTGATAGCCCTGATCCCACAGCTGCAGGTTAAGTTCAAGGCCAAGCACACTCAGTTGCGCAAGGCAGCGTCCCAGGTCAACCAAGCCGTTCCGCTTGCCATTGGAGCTGTCCAGGGCCACGCAGCTATGTTCTTTGTCGCCAAGGATCGCCTTGACCAGACCGGACAGCCGGGCACCCGGGCCAACCTCAACAAAGCAACGGATCCCGGCAGCGTACATCGCCTCAATCTGGGCCACAAACTCAACCGGATGGGCCAACTGACCAGCCAGCAGTTCTTTGATGGCAGCAGTTTCAGCCGGGTAGGGGCTAGCGGTGCTGTTGGCATAGACCGGCATGCTGGCATTGCCCAGCTGGATATCAGCCAGACCGGCCAGAAACGGTGCTGCAGCATCAGCCACCAGCGGGCTGTGGAAGGCAGCAGCAACCGGCAACTGTTTACAGGTCAGCTTGCGGCTTTTGCAGGCAGCTTCGGCCAGTTTGATCTGGTCAGTTGCGCCGGACAGGACCGCCTGGGTCGGGGCATTGCGGTTGGCAATCACCAGATTTATCTTTTCTTCAGCCAGCATCTGCTCAACCGCTGCCAGAGGTGCTGAAACTGCCAGCATGCTGCCTTTATCGCCAGTCCCCTCAGCCATCAAGGAACCGCGTAAACGGGAGAGGCTGTGGAAAGAGGGTTCATCCAGCAGCCCTGCTGCACACAAGGCGGTCAGTTCACCATAGCTGTGGCCTGCAGCAGCAGCAGCTTTCAGGCCGAACGCCTCCAGCAGACGCAGGGCACCCAGACTGATTGCGCCAATGGCTGGCTGGGCGATCTGGGTGGCACGCAGTTCAGTCTCCTGTTGCTCGGCTGCCCCCGGCTCAAAGCGATCAGCAGGGTAGATCAGGTCGTTCAGGCCGGGTGTTGTGGTTTCAGCCTGCTCGAGGCTGTCAAGCAGCTGGGGGAAGGCACAGGCCAGGTCGCGGAGCATACCCACATACTGGGCTCCCTGGCCAGGGAACAACAGGCCCGGTAGGGCAACAGCACTGCCGGTGGCATAGCAGATACCATCCGGGGTGCTCCAGTTGGAGCCAGGCTGCTTGGCCAGCATGGTTTGAGCGGTATGCAGCAGCGCCCCAAGGTTGCTACTACGCTCAACGGTTAGGGCCAGACGGCAGGTGGCCTTTGGATCAAAACCGGCCCGCAGAGCGGCTGCCTTGCCACGCAGGTCGCTCCAGGCCATCTCAGCAGAAATGCCAGCAAGCTGAGCAGTCAGACCGGCTGCATCAGCTCCGCTGAAGGTCAGCACCTGTACTGAACCATCCCATTCTGCTGCCTCCTGCAGGGGACGGTACTCTTCCAGGATGGTGTGGAAGTTGGAACCGCCAAACCCGAAGGCACTGACCCCGGCGCGTCGAGGGACGTTGTTGCGGGTAATCCAGGGCCGTTTGCGGGTGGTGATGTAGAATGGGGTGCGGCCAGCAGTGACTTCATCCTGTGGTTTGGTGACCTTGATGGTGGGGGGGATGACCCGGTGGTGCAGGGCCAGGGCAGCCTTGATCAGGCCTGCTGATCCGGCCGCTGCCTTGGCATGGCCGATCTGTGACTTGACCGAGCTGATGGCGCACCAGGGCCGGTCTGTTTCACCAAAGATCTCCCGTGCAGCTGAGACCTCGACCGCGTCACCCACCTTGGTGCCGGTGCCATGGGCCTCCAGCAGGCCGATACTGTCCAGGGTAACCCCGGCATTGGCGCAGGCGTTCAGGATCGCTTTTTTCTGGCCGGAGGCACTGGGGGTGTAGATCGCCTCACCCTTGCCATCGCTGGAGGAACCGATGCCACGGACAACCGCGTAGATTTTATCGCCATCCCGTTCTGCATCAGCCAGCCGCTTGAGTACCACCAGGCCCAGACCTTCGCCCAGGATGGTGCCGTCAGCAGACACATCAAACGGCTTGGCATTGCCGGTGGCTGAGAGGGCCGGGGTCTTGCTGAAACAGGTGTACATGAAGATGTCGTTAAAGGTATCCACCCCGCCGGTCACCACCATGTCAGCAGCACCGGTGGTCAACTCCATACCGGCCAGATGCAGGGCACTGAAGGAACTGGCGCAGGCCGCATCCACCACGCAGTTGGTGCCGCCCAGGTCGTACTGCTTGCTGATCCGTCCGGCAACCACGTTACCCAACAGGCCGGGAAAGGAGTTTTCCTGCCAGCCCACGTAGGAATCGGCAATCCGCTGTACCACATCCTCTGCCACATCCGGCGCCACTCCGGCATCCTTCAACGCCTCGCGCCAGCGGGGATGACCAAGACGGGCGCCCAGCGGAATCACCATCTCCAGGGCACCGGTGACCCCCAGAATCACGCTGACCTTGCTGCGGTCAAACTGCTTGTCTGATCCGTAGCCTGCATCCTGCAATGCTTGACCGGCAGCAACCAGACCAAGCAGTTGCGAGGTGTCAATCGCCTCAAGGGAGTTGGGGGGGATGTTGTATTCCATCGGGTTAAACGGCACTTCAGACAGAAAACCGCCCCGCTTGCCGTAGGTTTTGTCCGGGGTCTTGGGGTTGGGATCATAGAGATCATCCACGCGCCAGTGGGATGCAGGGATCTCGGTGATGGCATCCACGCCTTCACGGATGGTGGCCCAGTAGGCGGCCTTGTCCTCTGATTTGGGAAAGAGGCAACCGATGCCGATAATGGCCAGTGGTGCTCCGGCAGTGGTAAGGGTGCGATCCTGTTCTGATTGTTTCACGCGAGAAACTCCTTGATCTCCGGTTTCATCATCTGGGGACTGCTGCTGCCCCCGGTAAAGCGTTGCAGGTTGGCACGGCTGATGGCTGCCGCACCCTCCAGAATATTGCGGGCCACACAGGCTGCGCGGCGATTGTCAGGTGCTTCCAACTGACTGCCTTTGACCCATTCGTTAAAGGCCCCCATGGCAGGGCCGCACCAGACCTGATAATCAATGGTCCGTTTGGGGTCGCCATCCTTGGCCCAGTGGGCTGCCTGACCCAGGTACCAGCGAAACACCAGCGCCATACGGTGTTTCGGTTCGCGTTCAGCCCGTTCCACCTGACGCGGGTCGCGCTGCAGGAAGAAGCTGCGGGTCTGTTGCCAGATCTGCTCCAGCGGCGTCAGGAAGACGGTTTTTTCCAGTTTCTCCCGCTCTGTTGCCGGGATCGCCTCAATACTTTCATGGCTGCGGTATAACTCGTACAGCTTGGCTGCCCGCATGGCAAACATGGTGCCGCGCTTCAGCACCTGTACCGTAACCCCCATCTCAAACATATCGGCAGCCGGTGCCATGGTCACATCAGCCTGACGGGTCTCAGCCAGCATCTTGCGTACTGCGTCTGATGTGCCGGATTCAACGCAGGCCTGATGCACCGAGCCGACCATGATCCAGGCAGCGCCCATGCTGAAGGCTGCTGCTGCTGATTGGGGGGTGCCGATGCCGCCACCCAGACCGACCCGCAACGCCATCGGGTAGTTGTGGTGCTGCTGCATCCGGGCTGCCACCGACTGGATAGTGGGGAGCAGGGTCAGGGCTGGCCGGTTATCGGTATGGCCACCGGAATCAGCCTCGGCTGTAATATCCTGCGCCATCGGGATTTGACGGGCCAATTCAGCCTGTTCTGCGGTTATATGTCCCTGTTGCAGCAGGCTGTTGAGCAGCTTTTCCGGGGCAGGGGAGAAGAACTTCTCGGCCAGTTCTTCGCGGGAGACCTTGGCGATGATCCGGTTGGGGGTGACGATGCTGCCATCAGCAGCACGATGGATGCCATGCAGACGGTAGCGTACCAGCGGCAGGGTCAGGGCCAGAAAGGCCGATGCCTCCACCAGCTGTACCCCTTTGCGGATGTACAGCTCTGCCAGGGCTGCCTCAAGATCAGGTTCCTGGGGGGAGTGGATCAGGTTGCAGCCGAACGGGACGTTGCTGGCAAGCAGTTGGTCAACGGCTGCCTCAACCGCTGCCAGCGGCAGTCCGGCAGCGCCAAAGAATCCCAGCATGCCTGCCTTGCCAAGTGCAATTGCCAGGGGTACCGAACTGATCCCCTTGGCCATGGAGCCACCCAGGTACGGGTAGCGGATGCCGAGTTCCTGACAGAATCCGGTGTCTCCCAGCTGCTCCGGTACAATCCGGTCGAGCTGTTCCTCAAGCGCTGCGATGAATGGGTTCAAGGGCTGTTTCCTGCCTTAGGTAGGCTAATAAAATCAAATGCGTAAAAATATATGAAAAGGAATATTTTTTCAAGAAAATTGGCAGGTAATGGCAGGTTTCAATTTGAAATCTGGACTGATTCAAGGCTGTGGGGAGCCGAAGGCAGGTCCCATGAAGGATCGTCTTACGTTGGAGTCGGAATCAATAATATTCTTCTTCGTAGGCCGGCACCTGATCCAGAAAACCCGGCAGCTGTTCAGCCCGGACCATTGCTTGATCAAGATCAGCAATCAGCCGTTCCCGGTCTTTGGGGTAACTGCCGGCCAGGTTCAGGAAGTTGGAGACATGGTTGGAGCGCAGGATGGTGCGCTGGGGTGCCAGATGACAGAGCAGTTCCCGTGCCTCCAGCAACAGCTCGCGGTGGTTGCATTGCTCAAGCGAACGGACAAACGGTTCGTTGTGGCGGTGAAACAGGGTCAGCAGCGAAAAATACTCCGGGTTGACCCGGTTGGCCCAGGCAGCGGTGGCTCTGGCATGTTCCAGGCTGCGGCTCCGCCCGGCCAGGCCGAGGATCGCCGTGACTGACAGCTTCATATCGGCCTGACGTGCCATTAGCGCCAGTTCAGCCATCCGGTTGCTGTCAAAACCCTTGTTGATCTGTTGCAGGGTCTCGTCATCACCGGACTCAAGACCAAAGTACAGGATACGAAGCTTCTTTTCCCGCAGCAGCTGCAACTGCTCCACGGTCTTGGTGGTCAGGCTGTTGGGTGAGGCATAGGAGCCGATCCGGGTCAGGCCGGGGAAGGTGGCAGCCAGGGCATCCAGAATAGTGACCAGTCCGTCAAACGGGTAGACCAGGGCATCGCCATCAGCCAGAAAGACCCGTTCAACCCGTGTCCAATAGGAGGCCGGTAGCTCTGCGATCTCAGCCAAAATCTCTTCCACAGGCCGCAGGCGGAACTGTTTGCCCTTGTACATGCCGCAGAATCTGCACTGGTTCTGAGAGCAGCCCACCGTGATCTGGAAGATCAGGCTGCGGGCTTCACTGGGGGGACGGAATACCGGTTCTATGTAACGGGGCATGCTAGACTCCTGGCCGGTTTTTTTTCAGTGTAAAGCTGCAGGCAGATCTGATAGTAATCAACAGGATCTGTTTGGCAAACTATTTTACCAGTTGGGGGTAGTATGAAGGTATTGGTTGATCTCTGTGTTGTACCGTTGGGGGTAGGGGTTTCCGTCTCCAGCTATATTGCAGCCTGTGAAAAGGTACTGACCGAGGCTGGCCTGAAGACAGCATTGCATTCCTACGGTACCAATATTGAAGGGGAATGGGATGCGGTTTTTGCGGCCATCAAACGCTGCCATGAAGTGGTGCATCAGATGGGTGCCCCGCGTATCACCACCACCATAAAAATGGGTACCCGCACTGATCGTGATCAGACCATGGAAGACAAGATCAATAGTGTGCAGGCAAAGTTGGGATAACCGTCTATGTTTGAATGCCAGTATAATGATGAGATGGAGGCAGAGGTGAAGCGGCTGGAGGCCCGGGCACGGGCTGTTGCAGCCGGACATCCTGAGTGGCTGAATGCCTGCGCAGTGTGTGGAGTGGAACTGCAGACAGTTGATGTCAGCCAGTGTGCAAGCTGCAGTAGAAAATAGCTGTGCTGACTATTAATGCAGGTCTAAATAGCGGGTTCTGCAGAAGCACCGGATACACTCATGGCCCGCTTGACCCTTGAGACCAGGGTGACCGCCTTGATCGGCTTGCTCATGAAATCGAAAAATCCCAGCTCAAAAAGCCTGGCCTCATCATCATCGGTTGTCTTGTCACTGATCAGTATGACCGGTATTGACTTGAGATCATGGATGGCCTTGACCAGCTTGATTAACTGAAAACCATCAAAATTCGGCATCTCTTTGTCTGTCAGCACAACCCGAGGGCGGCTGGCAACGATCTCCTTGTAGGCCTCCATGCCATCAGCGGCCAGCAACACCCGAAAACCGTTGCTGACCAGAATCTCCTTTAACATCTCCCGTGTCAGCTTATCGTCGTCTGCAATCAGGACGGTTTCACCCTTGGGTTTCTGGATTTGCCTGCCAAGATAATGTTTGCAAAAGGCAGCAAAGAACGCCTCCCGCGAAACCACAGCCGGAACAAGCGTCATCCCCTGGTTTTTGGCTATGGTCTGCGCCATCCTCATGTCAGTGGGGTCGGTCACTGCCAGCAGAAGGTTGTTGCCTTCCTGGCGCAGCGGAAACAGGTTGAATTCAAGTGCCGTCTCAGGTGTAAGCAAGGCCAGCAGCTGTTTGGGGTAGCTGTACTGTTCAATATTGGTCAAATGCTTCATATTAAACTGTTCTGCCAGTGCCGCCGACAGCTCATTCCCCGTGATAAGGCCCTTGTCCTCCAGAAACCAGCCGAAACGCTTCTGCTCGCGATTGGCCAATGCGATCATCCGCTCAACCGTCACCGGTGAAAGGATGCCTTTATTAACCAGTATTTCTCCCAACAACTTTTTTGCCGTCATACATGCACCTGTGAGGTATGAGTCTCTGAAGACAGGTCAGGATCTGTTAGCGCTAGTGTCTAGCACAAGTTCCGGGATAGGTATAGATGCTATTAATGTGTGGGGACAGGCGACTGATGGGGGGCAGTGTGGAAATTCGGGGCACAGAAAGCCGCTCCGGGCTGATCGAGCCGTTAGCGCAGTCCGCCTGGAATCTTTGATGCCAGTTCTTCGACACACTCCAGCATAGACCGGCCTGAAGTATCAATCGTAATCCTCGGGCTTGTCCAATCATGATACTCCCTGCTTTGGACCTCCTGCCAGGTTGGCAGGCGCAGGCCAAGGACCGTTGGGGATCGTGTCTCAACCCTGGTCCGGTGTTCCTGGATATCGGAGCAGGTTATCTCAATATTGACATGGCGGGCACCGGCGTCCAAAGCAACCCGCTCCCATTCAAGGCGTGTTAACAGAATGGGGTTGCATGAATCAGCGACAACGCTGACCCCCGAATGAAGTATGTCTGATGCGACCCGGTACGCTAAACGATAGCCTTCCCCCTGGATCTCAATCGAGCATAATTCCCTTAACGCCTGCTCAATGGTATCCACCCTCAGGTAGGCGGCCTTCATGCGACCTGCCAGCAGTTTGGCAATCGAGGTCTTGCCGCATCCCGGCAGGCCGGAAAAAATATAGAGCGTGGTGCTGTTCAATACACTGCTCCTCTCCGGAATATAGCGCACAGTACGCCAGTCCGGGCTGATTGAGGCATCAGGCGTTTAATGTGCCGCTGACTTTGAAAAAAGATTCAGCACCAGTACACCGGAGACAATAAGTAGAATGCCGATAATCGCGGGCAGGTCCAGTTTTTGTCCCATGAAGAGCCAAGCCACAAGAGCAACCAATGCTGTCCCTGCACCTGACCAGATGGCATAGGCCATACCGACCGGAATTGTTTTTAAAGTGAGCGACAAGAAGTAGAACGCAGTGGCATAACCCACGACCACTATGCATGATGGCCAGAATCTTGTAAAACCCTCAGCTGGCTTTAGTGCAGACGTTCCTGCAACTTCGCTGACAATTGCTACGGCAAGATAGATCCATTTTTGCATCGGTTTGATCCTTTCCCCTTGGCGCCTGACGTGTACGAGATAACCGCTTGGCGATGCCGGAGTGGTGCTGCTTAACACCTCTTTTTCAAAGCGCTGGTAAGCCAGTCCGAGTTGATTGAGCCGTTAGGTATGCAACAGAAACGTAGCAATACAATATGGTTATGCTGAGCCTGATTTCTTATGAGCCAGGTTTTTCTTTTGCCTACTGCTTTTTGATGTATTCAGCCTTCCAGCGCAAACTGCCATCAGGATTCAGACAGATTGCCTGCAGTGTACCTGCACCGCCAACAACCATCCAGGCTCCAACCTCACCCTTGGCATTCTTGAAGCTGAAGGCAGCACCGTTGCCACTGCGATAACCGATGAGATCAACGGTTTTTTGCCCATTATGACGGAATTCACCCTTCATGGAGTTGCCTGTTGAAGATAATACAGCACACTCCCTCGCATCACCCTTTGTACACCATGTGCCAGTGATTTCCTCAGCAGAGGCTATTGATGCAGAAGTTGAAAGAAAGAGACAGACCAACGTAATAATAATGTTCTTTGTCATGTTAAACTCCTTTTTTACCTAACGTTTACGAGATAACCGGCTGGCGATGCCGGAGCGATGCTGCCTGACTAACCGACCAGCTGACGACTGAGGCAATGGTGAAATTCAGCGCACAGTAAGCCAGTCCGAGTTGATTGAGCCGTTAGGCGTTACCTTGCTGTGTGCCAATAACTTTTGATAATAGTTCACGAAATTCTAAAATCTTTGACTCTGAGTCCATAGCTCGCTTGGGAATGACAGAATACATGTGTTTGCCGTAGACGAGAATAAATGCCTTGTTCGTTTCAATAACCTTTGAAAACATTGACCATTTGAGTGTTGAGTCTATTGATTCAGTAATAAAATGCATGGATTCTGTTGTAAAAGTGACATGGAATTCTTCATTAAACTTAGGGTTAGAGCGAAATTCCCAGACTGCTCTAAGGACTGCAGCGGGCATAAGGTTAAATGCCTCAAGCACTCCCAAAAGCATAAAAACGGCCCCCCAACTATATGATAGGTTTAATAAATATGCGCCACAAAGAAATAGCCCTGCAGCAACAATATACCGCATTGCTTTCCAGTGTTGGGCTTCCCACGCCCGTGCAGCATGAATTAAATCAGATTGGGTTGGACGATAAGTAAGGGCTATAGACATCTATTGAACCTTTCAGCGCCTAACGTTTACGAGATAACCGGCTGGCGATAACCGGCCAACTGACGACTGAGAAACTGGTGAAATTCAGCGCACAGTAAGCCAGCCCGAGTTGATTGAGCCGTTAGAGTTTTTGGTGCTATGAAGTTGTTTTAGCTTGTGCTGGACGTTTGACTTCACAAAAAATCAGGCGATACGCTAAAAATTCATAGGTTGAGTATGTAAGCTTTCCAATGCCTGCTGGCATAGCATTGATTTTTACAACATACGTTTTTGCAAATTTGTCTCGTATTGCTTGTTTGTTTTCATCGCCTGAGAGCCATATCAAGTCGATTATGTTGTTGAGAGGCCCCATGGATGAAATAAGGAGCCTAAATGTAAGGGCAAATATGCTTGGTCGGTCTCCTTTAAGATTAACGACTTTGAGCTTACCAACTCTGTAGCCGATTGTTCTGAAATTTGAGCCTTTAAGTAAAACGAAATACATAAAGAATATTGTAAGCCAAAACAGAAAAATAGCGCTTACTATGGATTCTGTTGGCTCAAATATTTCAGTAATTACAAAGGTTAATGTTGAGCAGAATGCAATGACAATGCTTGCATCTATTGCATCAACCAAGATACGACGCCAAAAACCTGCATAATCATTTGCGTGATAATAAACACCTTCTGAATCACTGAGATTATTCACAATCACCCCATATCATATTGATGAACTCTCACGTTCACGAGATAACCGGCTGGCGACGCCGGAGTGGTGCTGCTTGGCTAACCTGCTAACTGATGACTGAGACATTGGTGAAATTCAGCGCACAGTAAGCCAGTCCGAGTTGATTGAGCCGTTAGGGGGGTGGCGCCTGCACAGAGGCTAACCAAAGAAACAACCGTACTCGTCTGCGTCAACTACTTGCAGAAATTTTTCGATGGATGGAAGCATTAGATCCGGTTGGTAGCCATGCCATTTAAGGTCTGCACGCTTCCAGAATACTTTCCATGCCTTTTGTGTTTTGACATAGGTTGCCTTTGCAAATGGATGTTCACGAATGATTGAAGGATTGTCCCATTGAGGGCGTATTTCAAGTAACTCAACACTTTGACCGGAAATTTTGTAGCCGAAGTCTAGCTCTGGCCGGATATGTGGGGCAGGGCGTCTTTTAGCAAGGAAAGCGGCCAATGCTTTTTCGATTTTCTTCAGCTCAAATTCTGAGAATGCCATACGCTTGGGACCACCTAACGTTTACGAGATAACCGGCTGGCGACGCCAGAGCGGTGCTGTCTGACTAACCGACATACTTCCGACTGAGGAACTGGTGAAATTCAGCGCACAGTAAGCCAGTCCGAGTTGATTGAGCCGTTAGGGATTCGTCGATGGCGAGTGGTTCTTGAGCCAGTCACGGAGAGCGTTATTCATGCGGGTCTGCCAGCCTTTGCCAGTAGCCTTGAATGCTTCCAGGATGTCGACGTCAAACCGGAGTGTAGTTGATGCTTTTGTGCTGCCTGCTGGCCGACCGCGTCTGACAAGTTTAGTGCCTTTATGAAGGTCTGCCTTTTCAAACCAGGCATCCGTCAACTCAGGTGCGTCGTCAGGGTCAACCCAGGTGTTTTTTGTAGCGGCTGATTTCGCGCTCATTTGCGTACCTCATTGAAATAATTCTGCGTGCATCTCCTCTGGTAGTCCAAACCACCACCACAACCCGCTCTTGCAACAGACCAACAGTGAAGAAACGCGGCTCGCCGTAGTCCATTCTGTCGTCTGGTGCGGTAAAGTGTATGCCTTTGAAGACTTTGGGAACATCGCAGAAGTCGATGCCGCGTTCATCAAGTGTTTTCTGGCGTTTGGTTGAGTCAAATTCGATGAGCATGAATTAAATGTACCAACAAAAAATGTGAGAGTCAATAATTGTTACTACGTTAAATCCCTAACGTTTACGAGATAACCGGCTGGCGATGCCGGAGCGATACTGTCTGACTAACCGACCAACTGACGATTGGGACATTGGTGAAATTCAGCGCACAGTAAGCCAGTCCGAGTTGATTGAGCCGTTAGGAGCAGGGAAGCACTGACCCAAGCTAGCGTTTACCTTGCGCTGCCGAAAACCACCCACCGGGGCTGGAAGAACCGACTTGCTGGAAATTGCCTTGCCGCCTGCAAGTGTACCAACCAACCACTGAATTTCAACCTGTTGCGAAAAGCCCGCTAGCCCAGATTTAATGCGGCCTAGCTTGCCGAAGCGTTTTTGACTTTAGGTGCCACGGAGGACGCTGCCACAAAAAGCTTCTAACGTTTACGAGATAACCGGCTGGCGATGCCGGAGCGATGCTGCCTGACTAACCGACCTACTGACGACTGAGAAACTGGTGAAATTCAGCGCACAGTAAGCCAGTCCGAGTTGATTGAGCCGTTAGGAGCGAGGACGAACTTGACCAAGCCTGCGTTTACCTTGCGCTGCCAGAAACCACCCGCAAAAGCCGGACGAACCAACTTGCTGGAACTTGCCGAACCGCTGCAACAGCTTACCAACCAAACCACGAATTTCAACCTGCTGCGAGAAAGCCCGCTAGCCCAGATTTAATGCGGCCTAGCTGGCCGAAGCGTCTTTGACTTTAGGTGCCACGAAGGACGCTGGTACAAAAGGCTTCTAACGTTTACGAGATAACCGGCTGGCGATGCCGGAGCGATGCTGTTTGACTAACCGACCAACTGACGACTGAGGAACTGGTGCAATTCAACACACAGTAAGCCAGTCCGAGTTGATTGAGCCGTTAGGTGTGGGCTATGTAAGGTTCGGTGGTGTGAGGTCACTGTGTATTTTGTAAACTATGTCTGCTCCCATAGATACGCGGCCAATAGACACCCCTATTTCCTTTTTAAATGCTTCAAAAACGTTTTGTTCCATTTCATTTTCGGCAATAGAGATGGCTAAAGACATATTCTGTATTGCGCCTTCTAGCAAGCCTGTCACCTTTTGGGCAGAATCATGTTTCATGATGATGGCACCTAACGTTTACGAGATAACCGGCTGGCGATGCCGGAGCGGTGCTGCCTGAACTAACGACCAACTGACGACTGCGGCATTGGTGAAATTCAGCGCACAGTAAGCCAGTCCGAGTTGATTGGGCCGTTAGAGTGCAGCAATGAGTTATTGCTTACTGACAAACAGCCCAAAAAACTGGTTTAACAATATAATGCTCAATAAACACGCGACACCAGCAAAGACAAGCATTCCCAATAGTGATGAGACCAGAGTTGTTATGCCTTGAACTATTGAGATACCCTTAATATGCGAAGGCAGCAATAGCAGTATGAATAACGGAATTGGGAAAAGCGAACCTGACCATACAGAATATTTGAGGCACTTTCGTAGTGTGTGATCATAGCCGAGGTGAGATAACGATTTAGCTTCTGAATATAGTAGGAACAGAAATGCAATAAGTGCAGGGATAAGCCAGATAAAATACTGGGAAGAATGATAACCGTAGTTTTCACCGACAACCGCCGCACCAAATGCGAAATAGTTGATTCCAGTAAAGATTACTGAGCGTTTGGGAATAATTAAATTCATAGTACTTTCTAGCAAACTCTAACGTTTACGAGATAACCGGCTGGCGACGCCGGAGCGGTGCTGGCTGACTAACCGACCAACTGACGACTGAGAAACTGGTGAAATTCAGCGCACAGTAAGCCAGTCCGAGTTGATTGAGCCGTTAGGAGCGGCTGTGCTTCCTGCTGGCCCTTAATGCCTGCTGAAGCATGATAACGCCGCCAAAAACAAAATAGGTTCCAAGCAAGATGCCTGTGGCCTTGAGAAAATAGTGTTGTATGGGAATAAGTATGCCCCAGGCAATAGCGCCTACTTGCGCTAATAAATAGATGCCAATTGCAAGTAATGCGTATTTGTTGCCTTTAATGACTAATATTGTGATGACGCAAATTAGTATGAGAGTAGCAAACAGTGGGATGATTGATGACGTTTTGCCGGACTGAATTGCAAAAACCAATTGAACGAGCTTGAACCCGATGAGTACGCTAAGGATAACGATTGTTTTTTTGAGAAACACCAACGCTGCCACCATGCTGTTCCTAACGTTTACGAGATAACCGGCTGGCGACGCCGGAGCGGTGCTGCTTGACTAACCGACCAACTGACGACTGAGAAACTGGTGAAATTCAGCGCACAGCAAGCCAGTCCGAGTTGATTGAGCCGTTAGGTGTTTGATTGAAGGTTTCAGTCTCGATGACCCATGAGTACAACTTCAAGGTGCTCTATATGTACACCTTGCTCGCTTCCTGAGTCAGTGCGCATAATTGCTACCATATTTGAAAATGTACGCCTTTGCTCTTGTGTTTTCATTGAAGCCCCGATTTTTTCAAATTCAGCAAAAGCTTCTACAGCTTTCTTGGAACCATATAGGCAAATTCTTGCCTTCGCATCAGCGGTTTTAGCCAATACTTCACGGTTCTCTTTTGAAATTGGCTGACCGACAAGCTGGGCTTGTTCGCAAACGCCTTTTAAGTAGTCTGTATATGCTTGAGTACGAAGGTCACGGTAATGTTTCTGGTTTTCAAGATGGCGTGTGAAAAAATATTGTAGAACTGCGCCTGTTAAGGCTCCAAGAAGGCCAATGATTGCAGTCATCATGTAAGGAACGGTAGATTCTAGTTCAAAGTGCACCAAGTTAATTTGGAGGTAAAAATTGAGAGGACACAGTGGGTTTCTGGTAGTGTTTGAAGCGCCAACACCAAACATTCCAGGAGGAACCCACCATGTCCT